>Ga0302326_10002194_pt1 | contig 47893 bp, 49 predicted proteins | sample Palsa_T0_3_FD_202264 | JGI IMG/M metagenome (GOLD analysis project Ga0302326, IMG submission 202264) | Peat permafrost microbial communities from Stordalen Mire near Abisko, Sweden - Palsa_T0_3 | ecosystem: Environmental > Terrestrial > Soil > Palsa > Peat permafrost | place: Sweden: Abisko... | reverse complement strand
AGAACAGCGAAACACGCGAGATTCGCATCTCGGCCGCGCGCCACGGTGCCCGGGTCGCGATTCAGATCGAGGACACCGGTGCCGGATTCCGCGATTTGAATCGCGCGTTCGATCCGTTCTACTCGACGAAGCCCGTTGGAAAAGGAACGGGGCTCGGCCTGAGCGTCTGCTACGGGATCATCCAACAAGCGGGCGGCGAAATGACGCTCGCAAATATCCAACCGCGTGGCGCGAGCGTCGTCATCGAAATTCCAGCCGTTGCTGTTCCGTCTCTCGCACGAGATACAGTAGCCGTTCCGGTCTGATCATGCCCAGAACACTGAATATTCCTTCTGTTATTCATTGGGCAACCGTACTCTTCGTTTAATTCCGGTGACGCCCCGCCAACTTCAAACTCTCGATAGAGGAAGGAATCCATGTTCCACAGCGATAACGTTGATATGGTGATATTCGTCTTGGTTATCGCTTGCGTTCCTACAGGGGCAATCTTCGCGTTGCGGGCGTATTTGAAGTTCCACCCTCCCGACTCGTCTGAAGAAGGTATTCGGTACTTGCAACGCGGCCTCGGGCTGGGAGCGGCATCTTCGGCGGCAATTCTGCTGCTTGTCATCTTGAATGTTCTCTTCTTGGCTTATTGTCGGCCGATTCCGCCCCTAACCAGGACGCTAGGCGTCCTGTTTGCGCTTGTGGCTACTTGCGTGAACTTAGTAGGCCTGACTGATTGTTTGCGTGAGCTGAGCGGCCAAAGTCTAATCGCCGCGCTTCTTATCATCCTGACCCAGTTACTGTGGATTCTGCATGGGTTCGCAGCGCTGATGGTTTAGATTTCGAAAAGCTAAAATGGAACGGTCGGTTTTGGGGAACGTGTCGTTTGCCACATACCGGGTCGTACTTAATGAGTTATGCCCGATAATCTCTTGGGCAGTCCGGCCTGGGCGCTGCCAACCGCGACCGGAACCACCGCATGAGTAAACTCGTTATCTGGGGCCACTGGGTCGTGGGACTGATTTTCGCCTCTGTCGCGGCTGAATGTGTCTGGGAAATCGTAGGCGCCTTAATCATTCGCGGCGCAAGATTTGGCCCGCGATGGCCGGATGCGGCTTTTCTGATCGCGGTCTCCGGCGTTGTTTTTGGACTGTGCTCATGGGGAATACTCAAATGGCGCCCGTGGGGACATGCGCTGGCGATTGGCGTTTCCGCTTTCGAGGCGTTCGTCGGGAGCTGGGCCGCGCTCGTGGGGGATACCGGTTCCTTGTTTCCTATCACAGCGGCGCTGGTCTTAATTTGGTTGTTGCTTCCGCCAGTCCGCGCGGCGTACTGGCAAAGAGTTCAATCTCCATTATCAGAGCTATAGATATGTGCGAGAAAGGGAACCAAGCTGCGGGTGTTCAACTAAGAGGTGGGCGAATGGAACGAACACTTGTATTTGCGCTAGTAATTTTCATCGCATGCGGTTCGTCTGCATCAGCTCAAACATCCGAGTGTTCTTCGACTGTGCCGGAGGAGACAGTCGAAGCGCTGTGGAACATGGCGGCTCGAGGCGAGCTCTTAACGCCGAAAGGATGGGATCGGGCTTCCTCGTTCTTTGTCCAGTCCGGCCCTGTGTTTGACGGAAGAGTTGTTCAGGTAATGTCGGATTACTTCGGCGTGAACCGGTATTCAATAGAGGGCTCAACGGCGACAGTCGACATGGAATACACCGATTTGGGTGAGATAGATTCCGCGCTGCGATACAAGCCGCCACCCGAGACAAACGCCTACAAGACTTCTATCAGATACAAGCTTGTGTCAGGGCCGAAGTACTTGTTTATGTATGGACCGGATGGGAAGACGCTAGTCGATAAAAAGGAGGTCACAGGACAGACGGTCTGGCGGATCGAGGCCCCACCCCATCCTCCGTGGACTACTGTGAACGGAGCAATTCGATATGTTCTGGAAGTGAGCCAAGCGACAGCGGATCCCGCCGTCAGGAAGAACGCCGAAGCGACGCTAGCCGAATTGATGAAGCTGCACTAATCGAGTGATAGGTGCGTGTGTCCGAACAGTCTCCGTGAAGATCTTGTTTTGTTTTCAAGCTTACTGCTTGAGGAAGTATGTGCGGTAAAGCGTATCGCGCTGCGCGGGAATGTAGCCGGCGTCGCTGATAATCCTGCGAAGTTCGGTTTCGTTTGTGCGATTGCGTACGCCCGCGGCGTAAACCACGTTCTCTTCAATTAAAATGCTGCCTACGTCGTCGGCGCCGAACTGCAACCCCACTTGGCAGATCTTGATTCCCGGCGTCAGCCAGCTCGATTGAATGTGATCAATGTTATCGAGATATAGCCGGCTGATCGCCAGCGTCTTCAAATAATCCACGGCGGTGGTTTCCTGCACTCTTTTTCCGAGAGAGGTATGATCCGGCGCGAAAATCCAGGGAATAAAAGCCGTGAACCCGCCGGTATCTTCCTGCAATCGCCGGACACGTTCGAAATGGTTCACGCGTTGGCTATAGTCTTCGCCGCAACCAAACATCATCGTTGCCGTCGTGCGCAAGCCTAGCGAATGCGCTTCGCGATGAACCAATTCCCATTCGTTCGAGGTGCACTTCAGCCGTGAAATGCGCGCGCGAACTTCGTCATCCAGAATTTCCGCGCCGCCGCCGGGAATCGATTCGAGCCCCGCGTCGCGCAGCCGCGCGATCGTATCGCGCACGCTCAGATTTGATATCTCGGCAATGCAAATAATTTCGGGAGCCGAGAAGCAATGCAAGTGAACGCGCGGATATTTCTGTTTGAGCGAGCTCAAAAGATTCTCGTAATAATCGAGCTTCAAGTCCGGGTTCAACCCGCCTTGCAGCAGTACGCCGGTGCCGCCGAGTTCCAGCATCTCGTCAATCTTGTGGCAGATTTCCTCGAACGAGAGGACGTAACCTTCCTTCGAGCCCATCGGGCGGTAAAATGCGCAGAAGGAGCAGTACTCGGTGCAAAAATTCGTGTAATTGATGTTGCGGTCGATTTGATATGTAGCGATGCGCGGGTCAGTCTTCTTCCGGCGGACTTCGTTGGCCGCCATTCCAATGCCGACGAAATCATCCGATGCGAATAAATCGAGCGCTTCTTGTTGCGAGATTCCCATCACCGCTCCGTGTTCTTGCTCCGAGTTTGGCTTGCGTTACCGCCCGCGATTGAGCCGCCGCGCTACTTCCTAGATAGCATAGATCGGGTCGCCGGCGCGCGCGATGCCCTCTCGCAGGACGGCGCCGTAGACCCCCGCGCAGCCGCTATGTCCATGGTAAACCGATTCGAGCACTTTCGGCGAGGGCGCGGCGGTGTCCGGGTCGAGCGTGATCATGATGCAGCGCCCATCCTTTTTGACCAACTGCACGACAACAGTCTCGCCAATCTGCAACTCCCGGCCGACAAGTTGGTCCTCGAAAAACGGAGCGTCATCATCCCAGCGGACGTAAAAATTCGCGCGGAACCGGCGCTTGTCGAGCGCGATTCCAGTTTCTTCCGACAAGCCGCGCAATGTCGCAAGCCCGAACATCGAAACGGGCCGGGCATCCGTCATGCAGCGCTCCGAAAATCGCAGCCGCAGCGAACGGCCGAATCGCTTTTCAAGAAACTCCGTGAATTTCGGATCGCCCATCATGAATTTTTCGCCGCCGGGCGCCGCCACTTCAATCGCGAACTCAGCCGCGTCGGGAAATTCGTTCGCGGCCGCAGGCCCCTTCAGAAATACAGGCTTGAATAGGATGAGGTCGTGTCCTTGCCGCCCCGTCATCCACGGAAAATCCGATTTGTTATTGTTGTCCACAAATGCGTAGACACGGTCGCCGGTGATGCCGGCATACGTAACGCGCGCTTCCGCGAGCTCTTCACCCGCCATGCTTTTAACGGGATAGCGCCACAGCTCCACCAGCGTGCCGAGGCGCTCCAAACCCTATGCCCCTCGGTGAACGAGCGTTTTTGCGGGCGCGCTCGCAAACTCGATCGGGCGATATCGCGGAATCAATCCTAGCGCCGCAGCTTTTTGGTAATAGAGATTCAGCCCTTCGATGTTCTCGGCGTCCAAATCGAAGTTGATGTTCTCGGCGAGATATTTTTCGAGGTCCTTCGCGGGCAGTTCGAGTTTCAGCGAGGCCGCGTCAGCGATTTCAGGAATCCGTGCCATGCCGTATTCCTTTGACGCGAGAAAGTCCGCGACCACTTCCGGCGTGATCGCCTCGCGCCGCCCCGCCCAGATCGCGAGAACGCACGGCTTGCCCGTCATTTCCTGCCACTCGTGCGCAACGTCGTAAACGAAAATCGATTCGTGGCCAGGCACGGGCATATCGCTGGCATCGCCCTGGCAGCATGACTTTGTGCTCGGAACTTTTCCCGCGAGTTGATCCATCTTCACGGCGATGCGCAGCGCCGGATCGCCGATGATGAGCGCGGCGTCGGCGTTCTCCAGCATTTCGGCGGCGTTCGGCCGCGCATCCACAAATTCCGGCTTGATGCGCCAGTGTTCCGCGGCAAGGATGCGCACCAGCGCGACGGAACTGCGAGAGCTCGTGTCGAGCGCAATCCGCTTCGCCAATTCAATCGGCTTCTTCGAAACGACGAGAATGCTTCGCACTTCGCTTTTCGCCGCCACCGCCATTCCCGGCAGCATGACCAGATTGTCGATCCGCTCGTACTCGATCGCCGGAATGATCGCCACATCGGCAGCGCGGCTGCGCAACGCTTCAGCGCATTGCGATGGAAGGGTGAACGAGAGGTCGTATCGCCCCGCTTGCGGCCCCTCCGTGAAACCCCACACCAGCGGCGCAGTATTCAAATATTCGACGATTGATATTCGGAGTTTTGCCAAGTGAGACTCTTCCTTGCAGGGACAAAGCCAGTTTAGCACAGACGCCCCGAACGCCTTGAAATGCCGCAGGCGAACCCGGATCTGCATGCTTTAGATCGAGAACCGCGTCTGTCGCTCATTCATTACGGAGTCCACTGCTGCACGGTATAAACGAGCCGTGCGACTACTCGAACTAATCGCCACTCTGGCCGCCGGATTGTTTACCGGCGCCTCGATCTACATCAACTTAGTGGAACATCCTGCCCGGATGGGGTGTGGCACAGCTGCGGCGCTCGCAGAGTGGGCTCCCAGCTATAAGAGAGCAACCGTAATGCAGGCAAGCCTGGGTGCCGTGGGATTTTTGAGCGCTATCGGAGCATGGAAACTGCGAGCCGGAACATTGTGGCTGCTTGGCGGCGTCCTGTTTGGCCTCGTGATTCCGTTTACGTTGATCGTGATCTTGCCCACCAACCGAAAGTTACTAAGCCCTAGCCTCAATAGAGAATCCTCGGAAGCACGAGCTTTGCTCGATCGCTGGAACAGATTGCATGCGGTGCGAAGCGTTTTGAGTTTCGCTTCGTTCGTAGTCTTCCTGCTCGCGCTCACCGGGATTCTTCAGTAGTTAACTCGATAGGGCTCACCGATCTGCTTCTCCCTTTCGGATAGCTCACGGAATCACGACGATTCTTCGGCCGGATTCTTCCTTGCGTTGCCACACGCTTTCGATATCCGCAAGCGGAATTCGCTCGGTTTCGATGCGAAGCTCACCACGCACCGTGCGCGTCAGAACCTGCTGCATCGCGTCCACCAAGATCTCCCGCGGCGGCATCCCGGCGGTTCCGAGAATCGTCAACGCGGTGCTACGCAATACAGCAGCAGGCAAAGAAATCGTCGGCCCAGCGCTCTCGCCCACTTGCACGAGCCGCGTCTCCTTCGTTACCGCGGCGAATTCCGATTTTGTAATCGCCGCAAGCACCGTCTCCGTAGGATGTCCCCACAAGTAATCGATAATGACGTCGAATCCTGCGACCGCCGCTTCGCGAGCGAACGCATTCTTAAGAGATTCGTCAGATTGGTCGAGCTGAATCGTTGCGTCCGCGCCCAGTTCGCGCAGCCTCTCGAGCATCCGCTCGTTGCGTCCCGCACCTATCACGCGTTTAGCCCCGAGCAGCTTTGCGATCTGCACAGCGAGTTGCCCGGTAACACCAGTCACGCCCAGAATGAGCACGGTTTCACCGGGCACAAGCTTCGCGCGATGCGTGAGCGTTAGCCACGCTGAAACTCCCGGATTCGGCAGCGCCGCCGCGGCGTCATCATCGAGCCCGGACGGCACCGAGAAGCAAAACGCGCGCGGCACCACGGTGCGCTCCGCCATCGCGCCGTAAGGCCGCCTCGCCCCGCCAAAAAATATCCGCGTGCCGTCCTCGAGATCCCCAGCCCCGTCAGTTCCACACACGACCGGCATTTCACGAGGACTGGCGTAATGCGTGCCGCTGGCCAGTTGCCTGTCAACACCTTTTAGCGAAGCCGCGCGCACGCGGACGATCACTTCGTCCTTACCCGCTATCGGCTCAGCAAACTCCTCGAATCGCGGCGCCTTCCCAAGCTCATGCAATACCGCAGCTTTCATTTTTAATGTCCTTCCTTCTGCTGTTTGTCCAAGGATTATGCCATCGGTCATAGCCGGGCACGCTTGCATGACGCCAGATTCGTCGCGTCTGCGTAGTTTCCGCCTTTGACAAGCCGCTCGCCGCAAAAGTACGCTCGGCGGCGTTTCCCTCTCGATGCCCACCGATACCGACCAATATTTGGGTTGGGTCGCGCTTGCGCTGACTCCAGGTCTCGGCGCGCGGATGGCCGGCAAACTGCTCCGTCAGTTCGGCAGCCCCGAAGCCATATTCAACGCCTCGCTAACAGCCCTTGAGGGCCAATGCCTCCCAGCGGCCGTAGCTCAGGCCATCCATTCGCGTCAGCCGATGTCCGCCGCCGCGAAGGAATTGGCCCAAGCTCAGCAGGCCGGCTACCGTCTCGTCACTTGGGACGAACCGGCCTATCCTCACCTCCTCCGTGAGATTTACGACCCGCCACCCCTCCTGTATGTCCGCGGAAACACAGAGCTTCTAAATCGCCACTCAATTTCTATGGTCGGGGCGCGTCGTCCGACCCCCTACGGGAATCAAATGGCTGAGCGGCTGAGTCGCGATTTGGCCGCTCGGGGGCTGGTGATCGTCAGCGGATTGGCTCGCGGAATTGACGCTTGCGCGCATCGCGGCGCGCTCTCAACGCCAGCGGGAACCACCGTCGCGGTGCTCGGCTGCGGGATAGACGTGGTATATCCCAAAGAAAATAGGAAGCTTTTCGAAGAGATCGAGCAGCGCGGAGCGATCATCAGTGAGTTTCCGATGGGCACGTTTCCGGGAGCGCAGAATTTCCCGATTCGCAACCGCGTCATCGCCGGGATGTCGCTCGGGGTTGTATGTGTAGAGGGCGCGCAGTATTCTGGATCTCTGATTACTTCCCGGCTGGCAATGGAATTCAGCCGGGAGGTCTTCGGCGTCCCAGGCAACGTAACCCAGCCAACGAGCTTCGGACCTAATCAGCTGATTAAACAGGGGGCAAAGCTGGTGACAAGCTGGGAGGATGTCGCGGAAGAATTGCCCACGCCGGTCCGGGCCGAGTTGTTGCCCGTGGAATCGCCGAGCGCGCAGGAACGCGCATCGCTCGTAGAGGAGTCGCTTGCGCCAGGGGAGCGCGCGCTCTACGAGCTCTGAGCGTGGATCAAGCGCGCCAGATGGACGAAATATTGGAGCTATCGGGCATGACATCCTCCGAAGTTCTGGCCGCTCTCTTCGACCTGGAAATGAAGGGCGTAGTACGCCAGTTGCCGGGTAAGCAATTCCTGAAAGTCCTGTTGTAATAAATCCACTACTTTCAGGGTTAGGATGGTGACGCACGTCGTTGCCCTGCGGCGGACTGCAGTGGCGCGTGTCGCAGTTTGAGAATCAGGAGAATATGGGACGTTCATTAGTCATAGTCGAATCGCCCGCCAAGGCGAAAACGATCAATAAATATCTGGGACGCGACTACACAGTCAAAGCGTCCGTCGGGCACGTCATGGACCTGCCCAAGAAAACGATAGGCATCCGTCTGCCTGGTGAAGACCTGAATGGGCGCAAGAAGCGCAAAGCGGGCAAGGGCAAGAAGAAGGCAGCGGCCGATAACAAGCCCAAGGTGATGATCAGCATCGATGACGCCAAGATTTTCGAGCCGACCCTTCAAATCATCGCCGGCAAGGGCAAGGTCATCAACGATCTCAGGAGAGCGGCGAGCACGGCGGATGCGGTGTATCTGGCGGGCGACCCCGATCGCGAAGGCGAAGCCATCTCGGCTCACTTGGCAATGGTCCTCTCCAAGCCGACGCGTTACGCCGAAGAAGCTTCTTCGGAAAAACCGAGCGCCAAAGAGTTGGCTGCGGCTGCCGAAGAGGAATTGAAATCGAAGAACGGCAAAGGCAAGAAGTCGAAAGCCAAAGAAAAAGACGAAGAAATCACCATCGCGGCGACTGACCCAAAGAAAATCTTCCGCGTCACGTTCAACGAGATTACGCCGAAGGCCATCCGCGCCGCGTTTGAACACCCGCGCCAGGTTGACAGCAACCTGGTCGACGCGCAGCAAGCCCGCCGCGTCCTTGATCGCATCGTGGGCTACAAGATTTCGCCGCTTCTCTGGGATAAAGTGCGCCGCGGTCTATCCGCCGGTCGCGTTCAGACCGTCGCGCTGCGCCTGATCGCCGAGCGCGAGCAGGAAATCCGAGCGTTTGTCCCGAAGGAATATTGGACGATTCATGCGCTGCTCGCCGGCAGCCAGCCGCCGTCATTCGAAGCCAAGCTCAGCAAGTTCAAGGGCGAGGATATCGAGGTCTCGAATCAGGAGGAGGCCGAGCGTGTAAAGGCCGCCGTCGAGCACGCTGCGTGGCAGGTTACGAGCGTCACGCAAAAAGAGAAGAAGCGCAACGCTCCGCCGCCGTTCACAACTTCAAAGCTCCAGCAGGCCGCCTACAATCGCCTCCGCTACACGGCGAAGCGCACCATGTCTCTCGCTCAGCGGCTTTACGAAGGCGTTGAGCTTGGCAGTGAAGGCTCCGTCGCGCTCATCACTTATATGCGCACGGATTCTGTTCACGTCTCGGCCGACGCACTCACCCAAGTGCGCGAACTCATTCCGGCGCGATTCGGCGCTCAATATCTCCCGGAGAAGCCGAACTTCTACAAATCGAAGAAGGACGCGCAGGAAGCTCACGAAGCGTGCCGGCCAACCGAAGTCTCGCGCACACCCGAAGACGTTCGCAAGTATCTCGACGACGATATTTTCAAACTCTATCAGCTCATCTGGCAGCGTTTCGTCGCTTCGCAAATGCTCCCCGCGATTTTCGATCAGACCACCATCGACATTTCCGCCGGCGACTATACGTTCCGCGCGACCGGGTCCGTCCAGAAGTTCGATGGCTACCTCGCGGTCTACCAGATCGTGCAGGACGACGAAGAAAAGGACGCGGACGCCGCCGAATCGCGCGCTCTGCCGCGGCTGAGCGAAGGCGAAAAGCTCGCGCTCGAAAAAATTCGCAACGATCAGCACTTCACCGAACCGCCGCCGCGCTACACCGAAGCGACGCTCGTGAAAGAACTTGAGGAAAAGGGCATTGGACGCCCATCCACGTACGCCTCGATCATTTCCACAATTGTCGAGCGCGAATACGTGAACAAACTGCAAGGCCGCTTCACACCCACGATGCTCGGCGAACGAGTTAGCGGCCTCCTCGTAAAAAGCTTCGAGGATATTTTCGACGTCACCTTCACCGCGCGCCTCGAAGAAGAGCTCGACGAGATCGAGGAAGGCAAGCTCCCGTGGCGCGAAGCCGTCAAGGAATTCTGGCTAAAATTCATAGTGGACCTCGATCGCGCCGACGGCGAGATGCTTTCCTACAAAGCCGGCATTGCGACCGGAAAAAAATGCGAGAAATGCGGTCAGGGCGAATTGCTCGAACGAATCAGCCGCCACGGTTTCTTCCTCGGCTGCTCGCGCTATCCCGATTGCGATTTCATTCAGGATTTGTCGCCGATAATCGAAAATGGCGACGCCAACGGCGAGGTTAAGACCGAATACTGCGATAACTGCGGCAAGGAAATGGCGGTCAAGCGTGGCCGGTTCGGAATGTTTCTAGCCTGCACCGGCTATCCAGATTGCAAGACGACTCGCAGGCTCGTTGAAGGAACGCGCATCGCGCACGCGCCCGACGAACCTCTCGATGAAAAGTGCACCCTCTGCGGCAATGGGCTTATCAAGAAGCATGGCCGGTTCGGCCAATTCATCGGCTGCTCCGGCTATCCGAAGTGCAAGTACACGCGGCCGATCACGCTCGGCATCAAGTGTCCGAAGTGCAACGAAGGCGAATTCGTCCGTCGCGGCACCGCGCGCGGCAAGGGACGCGGCCGGATTTTCTACGGCTGCAGCCGCTATCCCGATTGCGATTTCACTTCGCCGCACGAACCCATCAACGAGCCGTGTCCGAAATGCGGCGCGTCGTTCATCGTTGAGAAGCGCACGAAGCAAGGCAACTTCCGCTCCTGCATCAAGGATGGCTGCGATTGGGAAGTCGCCGTCGAGGAAACACCCGCAGCGATTGCTGAGCCCGTTGGCGCCGGCGCACCCGGCAAGATTTAACGCGCGGCGAGTCCTTTTTCCGACGGCTCTTGAATCACCTCCCAGCATCACCTGCCGTTTTGAGCCAACGCGAGCTTGCTCAATTCTGGAAATTCTCTCCCGGCTCCTCCTTCCCCGCCCGTAATGCCGTCCTATAATTTCTCCGGATCATCCGCATGAACGTAAAAGACGCCATCGAGAAATACCTCGTCCACATGCAATACGTGCGCAACGCCTCGCCCGAAACCCTGCGCAAATATCGAACTGATCTTGAGCAATTTCTCGAGTTCATCACGCCGCCGGGCGAGGAAACGCTGCCGCTAGTTGAAGTGGATCATCGTGTGGTCCGCGAATTTGTGGGGCATCTGCTCGACCGCCAACTGCAAAAGACTTCCGTCGCGCGCAAGCTCGCGGCGCTGCGCTCGTTCTTCCGCTTTTGCGTGACGCAGAAGTTCATCGCTCAAAATACCGCGCGTCTCGTCTCCTCGCCCAAGCTCCCGAGGCGATTGCCCGATGTCCTCTCGCCGGAGGAAATGGGCGGGCTGCTCGACGGCATCGAGACCTCGGGCGCCAAAGCGATGGCCAAGCGGCGCCGTCCTTTCGGGCCGAAGCGGCTCAAGGAAGAGTTGCTCATGCTGAAGCGTGATCGCGCCGTCCTCGAATTGCTTTACGCATCGGGCGTGCGCGTCAGCGAATTGACGGGAATGAATCTCGCCGATTTCGATTTTGACTCGCAGATTATCCGCGTCCTCGGCAAAGGCCGCAAGGAACGCATCGTGCCTTACGGTTCGAAAGCGCGCGAGGCGCTCGACGCCTACTGGCCGGTGCGTGAGCGAATCCTTCACGAATGGCCCGATTTCAGCCATCCCGACGCCGTGTTTCTCGGTCAGCGCGGCACTCGGCTCGACGTCCACACCATCCGTACGATCATCAAAAAATATGCCAAGCTGTTCGGCGTGACTTGGAATCTTCACCCGCACTCGTTCCGCCACGCGTTCGCCACGCACCTTCTCGGCGACGGCGCAGACCTCCGCGCCATTCAGGAACTCCTCGGCCACAAATCCCTCTCGACCACCCAGCGCTACACCCAAGCATCAATCGAGCAGCTAATGACCATCTACGACAAAGCCCATCCGCATTCGTAAGCAGGTGCGCATCCTATCCCAAAAAATCATTCTCGGATATCGCATCAATATCTGAGAAAATTTGCCGCCGCTTGTGTAACGGCGCCCACGGAAACGCGTCGACGAAAATATCGATGCGATAAATATTCGAGAACTATACTCGGGAGCGAGGCTAAGGAATGCTCAAGCCCGCGTGCGTGATCTGCCTGTTGTTCGGCGCCATATCATTGATAATGAGCGAAGTCGGGGCGACGCGAGCGCTGCCCGCAAGCGGAGCGCTCCGCTCCGCGGACGCGCACGCGAAGTGGGACGCGCTCGTTGATGAATATTTCGAGCAGGCCTATTTCAAATTCAATCCGACGGCGGGAACAAACGCCGGCCTGCATCAATACGATCCAGTCCTCGAAGACTACTCGCGCGCCTCGGTCGACCGCCAGATTCACACGCTACACTTATTCGAGGAGCGCGTTGCGGCCTTCGATGTTACGTCGCTCGATGAAACGGAAGCCGCCGATCAACAACTCGTTCTCTCCAATATTCTCGGCACGCTGCTGACACTCGAAACGATTCGTCCCTGGGAGAAAAATCCCGACATCTATTCGAGCGGCATTTGCGAAAGTGCGTTCACGATCATGAGCCGCCGTTTCGCTTCTCCGAATGATCGACTGCGCTCGCTTGTCGCCCGCGAAAAGCAAATGCCCGCCGTTTTCGCCGCGGCGCTCGATAATCTCAACAATCCGCCGCGCATCTATACCCAGATTGCCATCGAGCAGCTTCCCGGAATCATCGATTTCTTTCGCAAGGACGTGCCCGCCGCCTTTGCCGATGCCACCGATGCTTCGTTGCAAGCGGAGTTCGCAAAATCCAACACCACCGTCATCGCCGCGCTCGAGGGTTACCAGCGCTGGTTGAACTCAACTTTGCTCCCGCGCTCTCAGGGCGATTTCCGTATCGGCGCAGACACCTTCTCGCAGAAACTCCAATTCGACGAAATGGTGGATATCCCGCTGGACAAACTTCTCGAAATCGGCTTTGCCGATTTACACAAGAATCAAGCCGCCTTCAGCGCCACCGCAAAAGAAATCGATTCGGATAAAACCCCGCGCCAAGTCCTCGCGGAACTGCAGGCGGACCATCCCACGCCCGATCATCTCCTTCAAAGTTTTCGCGACACTTTCGACAGCTTGATCGCCTTCATCAACGACAAGCACATCATCGGAATCCCCTCGCAGATTCGCCCGACGCTCGAAGAAACGCCGCCCTTCGAGCGCGCCACCACGTTTGCTTCAATGGATACTCCGAGCCCATTCGAGAAGGTCGCCACCGAAGCCTATTTCAACGTCACAGTGCCCGATAAACATGATCCTCCCGCAAAAGTTGCGGGCCTTATGGCGAGTTTCAATCGCGGCACAATCGTCAGCACGGCCGTTCACGAAGCATATCCCGGTCACTACGTTCAATTTCTATGGATGCACGAAGCTCCGACGAAAGTCCGTAAGCTTCTCGGCGCGAACTCGAATGCGGAAGGTTGGGCGCACTATTGCGAGCAGATGATGCTCGACGAAGGCTACGGCCAGCCGGGCGCCGGCGCGAAAACCAAGCGCGAAGCGAAATTGCTCCGCCTCGGCCAGCTCGAAGACGCGCTTCTGCGCGATGCGCGCTTCGTCGTCGGAATCCAGATGCACACCGGCAAGATGAGTTTCGATCAGGCTGTACAATTTTTCGTGAAGGAAGGTTATCAATCGCGCGAGACCGCTCTCGTCGAAACCAAGCGCGGCACGGCCGACCCGACTTACCTCTACTACACGCTCGGCAAGCTTGAAATCCTCAAGCTGCGGGAAGACTTGCGGAAAAAAGAGGGCGCGGCTTTCTCGCTGGAAAAATTCCACGACGATTTCATGCGGCAGGGATTTCCGCCGATCAAAATCGTGCGCCGCGCGCTGCTCGGGGATGATTCGCCGGCACTTTAAGAGCGATCGATTGCTCTCATGGCCGCGGGATTGTATCGCTCGCCCACGATATCATTCAGCGGAATTGCCGCCTCGAGCTCCGCCACTTCTTGCGGCGTCAACTTGATATCCGCGGCGGCTGCATCCTCTTCGAGATATTTCTTGCGCTTCGTTCCCGGAATCGGCACGAGATCTTCGCCCTTTGCGAGCACCCACGCGAGCGCCAGTTGCGCCGCGGTGACACCTTTGCGTTGTGCAATTGCGCGCACACGTTCCACCAGCGCCAAGTTCTTGTCGAACGCGTCGCCCATAAATCGCGGCATTCGCTGCACTCGCGCATCCGAGCCGCCCAGATCGCCCGGCTTCGTGATCGTGCCCGTCAGGAATCCGCGGCCAAGCGGACTGTATGGCACAAATCCAATTCCCAATTCGCGGACTGCCGGAAGGATCTCGGCCTCCACATGCCGCTCCCACAGCGAATACTCCGTCTGTAGCGCCGTAATCGGATGCACTTTGTGAGCGCGCCGGATCGTCGCCGGCGACGCCTCTGACAGCCCCAAATATTTCACCTTGCCCGCCTTCACCAGTTCCGCCATCGCGCCCACAGTCTCCTCGATCGGAGTCTGCGGATCCACGCGATGCTGATAGTAAAGATCAATGTGATCCACTTCCAGCCGCTTCAGCGAGGCATCGCACGCCGAGCGCACGTATTCCGGCTTCCCGCTCAGCGACCAGTAGGTCGGATCTTCCTTCTTGCGTATATTCGCAAATTTCGTCGCAAGAAAAAATTCATCCCGCCGCCCGCGGATCGTCCGCCCGATCAGCTCCTCGTTGTCGCCAATTCCATAAGCATCCGCCGTATCGAGGAAATTAATTCCCAGATCGAGCGCTCGCAGGATCGTCGCCGCCGACTCCGCATCGTTCCGCTCGCCATAAAATTCGCTCATCCCCATGCAACCGAGCCCCATCCGGGAAATAATCGCGCCCTGCGAACCAAGCTTTACCTTTTTCATTGTCATACCGTTTTAGATGTTTGCGCGGCTTAACGGATTCCACTGCTGCGCGGTAAAAAAAAGGCCCTGCGCCGTCGCAGGGCCTTCTGCTGAATCGCTCGCGATCCGTTAATGGGCTGTTCTCGCGGATCGTTCCCACTACTTGTCGGAATAGCCGTCCGGACTCCCCACCCCAGTGCAGAAGTCGTATCCGAACCGGGACAGATATCCACCGTAGGGCCCACAGTTGTCCGCCGCAACGTCATTAAATCCTCGTGGAAACGAAGAGTAGATCTGGAAAAGCTCTTGCACGGAGGATCTGTTGAAGGCGCCCGCGGCGTTCACGATGCCGGAGATCAAAGGAGAAGCAACACTGGTGCCGCCGACAATGAACCATCCGCCGGGCTCACCTTCGTAAAGGTTGTTGTCCAATAACCACACCCCAGTGTTCGGATTCGAATCCGCGGACACGTCCGGAACAACTCGCGCTGGCCCAGCAAGGTAGGCGAGCCGGTTCTGGTAGTTCGGCCGGGGCTCGTAAACGCTCGGGCCGCCCCCGGCCTCGTTCCAGGAACCCTCGTATAGGAAGTTTCCCGTGTTGGGATTTCGGTTCGTGCTCGTCCCGCCCGCTGCCACCACGTTGGGAGAAGTACTTGGCCAATACGTTCCCGGGGAGTCGCCCGTCGAAGCAAAATACACCACGCCACGTTGCGTAAATATGGCGTCGTATCCGGTTTCCCCGGCAAATTCGCTCCCGCCCCAGCTGTTGCTCACTTCCCCGCCGCCCGCTGCGGCCACCAAGGTCGCCGCGACTTGTTCCGCGTAGAGAAGATCGCTTAAGGAATTCGTTGCCGCTTCCACCAGGTAGAGCGTTGCATTGGGGGCCATGGCATGGGCGTATTCGATGTCCAGCGATTCCTCAAGTTCCCATCCGCCCGTGGGATCCAAACTCGGATTCGTTCCAGTCGCGTAGCCGACCTGGAATGTTGCGGGCGTTGGAAGCGGGACGCCGAATTGCGCGCTGAAGGCGGTCAGGTCGCTCACGGCGATCGGGTCGTCAAAAGCATCCACAATGGCGATGGCTTTGCTTCCTCCGTTCGGGTTCGCGTCTACCACATTCGGATTGCACGCACGTCCCGGTTGATGAACCAAGTTGTAGATGCAGGCCAGCGACGCCGGGTTTCGTAGAAGTAACCCGGAAACGGCGGCCCGACCGTCTGTGGAGAAAGTTGCCCGGTGGGCAGCATCGTGCCAGTACCGAGAATTTGAATGTTCGTGTGGAAGCGATTGCCGACGTCCGCCGGCACTTCCTGGCTGGACTTCGGGATAGTCACTTGTGAAGGACGCCTATTCGGCAGTTGGGCCGTGGCCGGATGTGCGGAGATCAGAAGCAAAATCAGTGTGGTGAGCACTGGAAGAACAAGACGTGTTCGCATTTGTTTGAACCTCGCTTTACGGAATTCCTTCTCGGCTGGGGATTGCCGAGGGGATTATAGAGGGTGAAAGCAATAACGCAAGGGAGAATCGGATTCTCTCTTCTTTCACCTGCCACCGGCACTAACAACAAATCCGCTCTTATTGCGCCGGCTTCTCCGCCACTTGGAGTTCGCGCGCGCGAGCGATCAACTTCTTCAGTTTGCCCTCGATTGCCGCGTCGCCAATGTGCTCGTCCTGCAGCACGCCGTCCGCGTCAATCGTAAAAGTGTGCGGAATCGCTTCGACTCCAAACATCTTCGCGATCGGCCCGGTGAATCCGCCGTCGCGATAGTTGATCCACGTCATTCCGTTTTTCGCGATAAAGTCTTTCCACTTCCCTTCATCCTCGTCGAGGCTCACGCTCATGATCACCAATGGCTGTTCTTGGAATTTTCTCGCAATGTCCCGCACGTGCGGGAGAGCTTCGCGGCAGGGCTCGCACCATGTCGCCCAGAAGTCGAGCAGCACCACCTTACCTTTCATATCGTCCAGCGTGAGATGCTTTCCATCGATCGTCGTGACCGCGAACGCCGGCGCCATCCGCGCTCGCGCCAGCTCGGGCTCGCTGATATATCGCAGCGCACGCTGCCGCTCCGGATCGTCCGCTGGCCTCATCTTCACGTACAGCTCGAATTGCGCTCTGGCAGCGTCATCCTGTTTCATTCGCGCGAGCGCCCGCCCGTCGGCAAGAATCGCCTCGGGAAACTTCGGATACGCCGCCAGCGCCTTGGTCAGCTCATCATGTTCGCGAGAGAAGAATTCATCCTTGTGCTTGTCCAACCCCTCGTTCATCAGGACTGCGGCCAGTTCATAATGTGCGAGCGCTACGTGTTTCGGATCTTGAGCTTCGGCCACCATTTCCTCTGCCCCAATTTCGGCGTCTTTCCACTCTCGGAGCTCGGTTCCATACTTGATCATCTTTTTCTGGCACCCGACGCAATGTCCGCCGTCCTGCTTGTCCGCCTTCTTAAAATCATCGAGGGCAAAGGCAGGCTGGTGTTGGTTCAGAGACTCGAAGGCTTCCTTATATGTTTTCTGCGCCTTTTCATTTGTAGGCCCGTCAGCTTTGTCCTGCGCGTAGAGAGGCGTGGCAAGAGAAACTAAGACCAACAGGATTATCGCGGATCGCATAACGGACACTCCTTGCTATATCGTCATTCGTGGCCGAGAAACTATCATGACTGAGCAGCTTTTAGCCAGAATTACTGAATACTTACGTCGTTTGTGTGGTTATAAAACTCACGTCACTACCGCACGGTAACTTCGTATCAGTAAGCGAGTTGGCGATCCTATAGCCGTCTGGGTGCTTGTGCCCATAGAATCTCCGAGAGGCGTAAAATCCATCCCATGCTCTTCATGGTCATTGAACGCTTCAAGGACGGCGATGCGCGGCCCATCGGTGAGCGATTCAAGCTCAGCGGCCGGATGCTGCCCGAGGGCGTCACGTACCACGCGAGCTGGGTGGATGCCGGCGGCACGCGCTGCTTTCAGATTATGGAGGCGCCAGATGTAGAATCGCTGAACGCCTGGATCACCCGTTGGCAAGACCTGGTCGACTTCGAAATCGTTCCCGTTCTCACCTCCCCCGACTTCTGGGCAAAGAAGCAGCTCGAGTAGCTCTTCGAGCCGGTTCTTTCCGAGCGGCGCGCAAGACGATTCATCGGGCGATGGACTTTGCGCGCATTCGGGCGTAAATTCCTGCCGCGCGCAATAGGTCCAAATTCAATCGTTCAAAATGGAGAGAAAAACATGATCGCCAAGATTTTGTTGGGCTGTACGGTATTCGCTTTTGCAGTTGCCACAACCTCGGCGCAGACGAAAAACGAGATTTCCGGCACTTGCGCGAAAGCCGACGTCGAGCAAAGTGTTCCCGCCGGCGACCAGCCCAGCCACATGTTTTCAGTCGCGCAAGGAAAATGCACCACAAAGGGCGAAACCGCCGGCGCGACAAGCAAATCGGCTGAATACTCCGAGCACCGCGACGTTACGGCCACCCGCATGAAGGCCTGGGGCGTTTACATCGAAACCTATGACAGTGGCGACAAAATTATCTACAACTATCAATTGGCTGTGGCTGTGAAAGATGGCGCGCCGGGGACGGGCAAAGGCACGTACCAGATCATTAGCGGCACCGGCAAGCTGAAGGGCATCAAGGGCTCGGGCACGTGCATGTACAGCCCCGGAGCTGATGCCAGTGTGGCCTACGCATGCACCGGCGATTACACACTCGCCGCGGCATCGAAGTAATAAAGAGAAACGATAAAGAAAAATTCAAATCACCACGGGCAGCCCGCCAATGCTGCCCTTTTTATTCGCCAGGGCGCAAGGAGCCACGAACCCGCATTTGAAAGCTCTAAAGTTCGTTGATGCTGAAGAGCGTCCAACAACTGGCCCAGTTATTCGTAATTTCCGCAACCAGCATGCGGTCGTCCTCATGCATGAACTTTCTCAGGCGGTCTCGTATCGCTTCAGCGTCCACATTGCTCTGCAAGACCCATTGTGATAGCAGAACTTTTTGCGCTCCCAGCCGTTTCAGTTCGCTCATCAATTCCCCATACTCCCCTTGGGTTTTATGGTTCATAAGGTCGTAGCCGACTAGATAGAGCGCCATTCGCGGAAACCCTCCCTCCTTTAACTCTACGCTTTATTGTTGGATGAAACGGGTCGAGTTGCGATTGACGTCCCTTACATACATCTCCCTCGAGTATCTCCATCGAGCCCGTTTCGTCGACAGAATCCAGCTCCCGCTCCCGAATCCGCAAGACTCTACCCTTCTGTCGTTGACGCAATTGCGCGTCACCCTTTATAATGGCGGTTTCCGAACGACATCAGGAGGCTGCATGTACGCCGTAATTCGAAGTGGGGGCAAGCAATACCGCGTCGCGCCGGGCGAGACCATCGAAGTCGAGAAACTCGAAGGCAAAGTTGGCCACAAAGTCACTTTCGGCGAAGTCCTGGCCGTCCTCGACGACAACAAGTTCCACGGCGGCGAGAAGACCTCCAAAGCCAAAGTGACCGGCAAAATCGTCGGCCACGGACGCCATCCGAAAGAGATCGTTTTCAAATTCAAGCGCTGCGGGCAGTACAAAATCACGCGCGGCCACCGGCAGGACTTCACCTCCGTGCAGGTCGGCGAAATCCAGTTCGAGTAAAGGCGAGCCATGGCACACAAAAAGGGCGGCGGTTCATCTACAAACGGACGCGATTCCCACGGGCAGCGGCTCGGCATCAAGCGCTTTGGCGGCCAGCTCGTCAATGGCGGCACCATCCTCGTCCGCCAACGCGGGACGCGTTACAAGCCCGGCAAGAACGTCGCGCGCGCTAAAGACGACACGCTCTTCGCCCTGGTCACCGGCTTCGTCCTCTTCGAAGACAAAGGCCAATCGGGGCGTTTCATCAGCATAACCCCCGAAGAACAAGCCGCGAACACTCCCGCCGCTCCAGCGGAAGCCAACTAACGGAATCCTTTCATCCAAGCGTGCAATTGCGAACGAGCGTGCGTACTTTGGTTTTTCACTCACGCTGTCGTATGCTTCCCCCATTGATTCCTCTGATCTGCCACCGAGCACATCGTGTTTGTTGACGAAGCCAAAATCTGGGTCAAGGCCGGCGACGGCGGCGACGGTTGCGTCGCATTTCGACGGGAGAAGTACGTCCCGCGCGGCGGCCCAGCCGGCGGCGATGGCGGCAATGGCGCCGACGTCATCCTCGAATCGAGCATCCACGACAACACCCTGCTCCGCTACCGCTACAATCGCGAATTCAAGGCTGAGCGCGGCCGGCACGGCGAAGGCTCGAATTGCCACGGCCGCTCCGGCGTGGACACAATTCTGAAAGTGCCCGTCGGCACGGTCGTTTTCGATCAGGATACCGGCGAGCAGCTTTTCGATTTCACCGAAGCCGGCCAGCAATATCGCGCGGCTCGCGGCGGGCATGGCGGCCGCGGCAATTCGCATTTCACCAAGCCCTGGCACCAGGCTCCGCGCGAGCACGAAGAGGGCAAGCCCGGCGAAGAACGCCGCTTGCGCCTCGAATTGAAATTGCTCGCTGATGTCGGTCTCGTCGGCTTCCCCAACGCCGGAAAATCCACGCTCATCTCGCGTATTTCCGCCGCGCGTCCGAAAATAGCGGCGTACCCGTTCACCACCCTCGAGCCGCATCTCGGCGTCGTCTCCGCCGATCCCGTCTCGGTGCCCGGCGAGGGACGCACATTCGTCGTCGCCGATTTGCCCGGCTTGATCGAAGGCGCGCACGAAGGCGCCGGCCTCGGCATTCGCTTCCTGAAGCACGTCGAGCGTACCCGCTTGATCGCCCATCTCGTGGACACCAGCGACGCGAACCCCAACGACCCAATCGAAGAATTCAAAATTATCGAAAATGAATTGCGCTCGTTCAGCGAAGAAATTGCAGCGAAACCGGTGCTCATCGTCGCGACGAAACTCGACGCCACCGTAGACCGCGCGCACCTCGACGAATTGCGCAAATACGCCGAAAAGCGCGGATTGCCTTTCTACGCAATCTCGTCGGCTAGCGGCGAAGGCATCCAGGATCTCGTCCGCGGCATGGCGGACATGCTCGACAAAATCCCCAAGCCTGCGCCCGCCGAAATTGATGCAGGCACGCTGCCGGACATGTCCTCGGTCACGCCCTCGCCTGAATTTGAAGCAGATAAAGCGCCGCCCGATCCCGAACTTCACCCAGAAGCTTCCGGAGATAAAAATTGACGGGCGGTCAATCTCACGGACACGTTCAGTCTCACGGGCATCGGGCGCACGGCGCTTCGCGCACCATCGCGCTTTTCGGCGGCACGTTCGATCCCATTCATTGCGGCCACATCGCCGTATCACAAGCGGCGCAGCGCCGTTTTCATCTCGACGCGCTCTACTTCATCCCCTCATCGCGCCCGCCGCACAAATCCAAGCAATTGCTTGCTGCGTTTCCGCATCGTTACGCCATGGTCGCGCTCGCCTGCGCCGATCATCCTGCCTACATTCCTTCGCTCGCGGAAGCTCCCGACGGCGCCGTGCCGCACGTTTTCTACTCAATTGACACCGTCCGCCGCTTCCGCAAAGAGCATCCCGACGATCATCTCTATTTCATCCTCGGCGCCGATCAATTCCTCGAGATTCCGACGTGGCATAATTACGAACAGCTTCTCGATTCCTGCGATTTGATCATCGCGCACCGTCCCGGATTTCGCCTGGACGCGCTGCGCCTGGTGATTCCGCCGGATAAACTCGCGCGAACGTCGTCGTCATCGCACGACCCGAACACCATCGCGCTGCGAAAAACAAAAGTGCATCTGCTCTCGACCGTCACCAGCCACGTCTCCTCGACGGAGATCCGTCAGCGCCGCGAGAAGCATCAATCTATTCGCGGGCTTGTGCCCGCGCGCGTAGAAGAATACATTCTGGGGCAGGCCCTCTACCGGTGAACTGGGAAACTCTTCGTCCTGAAATTCGCTGGGCGGTTGAAGCCGCTCAGGACAAGAAGGCGCGGAACGTGACCGTGCTCGATCTCAGCAATCTCGCCGCATTTTCGCAATATTTCCTGCTCTGCTCCGGCACCAGCTCGCCGCAGCTCGAAGCCATCTCCGACGCGACCGAGGAACGCCTCCGCCAGCACGGCGTTCGCCCGCAGCATCGCGAAGGGCGCCCCGGAGCCGAATGGGTGCTTCTCGATTACGGCCGCCTCGTCGTGCACATCTTCAGCGAACGCGCGCGCCTTTACTACGATCTCGAACGCCTCTGGCGCGCCGCGCCTCGTGCCGATATTCCTTCGCCCGATGATGCGCCTCCGCACTCATCATCCCGCGGCGGACCGTTTTCCTCTCCGAGCGCCCCCGACTCAGGAACTACGCAGCCATGAGCGACGCCGCCACTCCGGCGCCCGCCGGCCCCCCGGCGGACTCGCGAATTTCATGGAAAGCCGAAAGCCCCGCGGCGCAGCGCGTCCTCAAGCTCGCCGACAAAGTTGCCGATGCCGGCACAACACTTCTCATCATGGGCGAAAGCGGCACCGGCAAAGACCAGCTCGCGCGCTGGATTCACGAGCAGGGAATGCGCCACGACGCGCCGTTCCTGAAAATTGATTGCGCCAGCCTCCCCTCCGAGCTCGTCGAATCGGAATTGTTCGGCCACGAGAGGGGTGCCTTCACCGGCGCCGTCGCGCAAAAGCCCGGCCGCCTCGAAATGGCCAAGGGCGGAACGATCGTTCTCGACGAAGTCGCCGCGCTCGCCCCGGGAATTCAAGCCAAGCTCCTCCGTGTTCTCGAAGAGCGCGCGTTCGAACGCCTCGGCGGCACCGAAACGCTTCGCATGGATTCGCGCCTGATTGCTCTCACCAACGCCGATTTGCAGCGCGCCGTCGCCGCCGGACGCTTCCGCGAAGATTTGTATTTCCGTCTCGGCGTTCTCGTGATTCAAGTCCCACCACTGCGCGAACGCCGCGAAGACATCCGCCCCCTCGCCGCGGAATTCCTCGAACGCTTCGCGTCAATTCACGGAAAACGTGTATTGCAGTTGGGCAACGCCGCGGCATCTATCCTGGAAACCTACGTCTGGCCGGGAAACGTGCGCGAACTGAAGAACGCAATCGAACACGCCGTAATCTTCGCAAACGACACCGAACTTCTTCCCGAAAATTTCCCGGTAATTCTCGAAGCCGCGCACGACGGCCGCAGCCCTCTCTCCGGCCTGCGCTCGCTAGAAGAGCTCGAGCGCGACGCAATTCACGCCACACTCGAAGCCACTCACTACAAAATCGCGCGCGCCGCGGAAATTCTCGGTATCACTCGCAAGACGCTCCTCGAAAAGCGCAAAAAATACGGTTTCGTCGAGCCAAAAGAAGGTGCGTAGGCCCGCTGCTTGTTTGGTAGGTGTGTAGGGGCGCCGCTTGCTGCGCCTGCCTTCTCGACCGCTCCATGAAAATTCACTTGGTCATGCTGGGGAAAACGCGGCAATCTGAACCGCGCGCATTATTGGACGATTACGTCAATCGCATCCGCCACTACGCCGAAATACAAATCACTGAACTCCGCGACGCATCCGCCTGGCGCGAACGAAAACTCAACGCACACTCCGCCGTAGTCCTCCTCGACGCCGCCGGAAAGCAATTCACCTCGTCGCAATTCGCAAAATGGCTAGCCACCCACCGCGACACCGGCCTACGCGAGCTAGTCTTCCTCTGCGGCGACGCCGATGGCTTCCCCGCCGAGCTCCGCGCCGCCGGCCGCCACAAAATCTCCCTCTCGACGCTTACAATGCCCCACGAACTAGCCCGCGTCCTCCTAGCCGAGCAAATCTACCGCGCCTTCGCCATCCTCGCCGGCCACCCCTACCCCAAATAGCGCCTGCCCGAACAGCCGCTGAGGCGCCATTCTCCGAAGCCCTTATTCGCTCCCAGCCGATCAAGCGCGCAGAGCCTTCGCAACGCTATCCACACACCCCGCCACTTGTATCGAAAGCCGCGGCATGCTATTCGTGAATGAGCGATGAATACCTTCCGAGCCAGCAGTGAACGCATTCGCATAAATGTAGCTCGGGTCTTCAGACCCGAGGCATTTATCGACCCCGCACCGAGAGATAAAAAACGGCCGAAAGCTCTCGCTACCGAACTTGCCACCCACCCAAGATCCAACTCAATATCGCGACACACCCCGCTAGAAATAATCGCCCTAACTCACACAAAACAAACGATCGAGGCGCCAATATCGCGGCACAAAACACACACCCCCAAATTCGTCAATTTCTCTAGCGCATTGAGCGCCAAGACTGACCTCCGGGATCAGCGCGTCCATGCCAGAAGGTAAAGGACTCCTGATCGTCTACACCGGCCCCGGCAAAGGCAAAACGACGTGCGCGCTCGGAACCGGATTTCGTGCTGTCGGACAAGGCTTGCGCGTCCTGATGGTGCAGTTCATCAAGGGCTCGTGGCACTACGGCGAGCTCGACGCCGCGAAAATGCTCGGCGACGACAAATTCGAAATCCGGCCCATGGGCCGCGGCTTCGTAAAAATAGGCGGCGCGGAAACCGATCCCGAAGACATCCGCCTCTGCGAGCAGGCCTGGGAATTTGGCCGCGAACAAATTGACGGCGGGAGGTATGATCTCGTAATCCTTGATGAGATCAATTACGTGATCAGCTATAAAATGCTGGATGCGGAGAAAGTGGTGGCGGCGCTGGCGGCGCGGCCCGAGCGCGTCCACGTGATTTGCACAGGACGCAACGCGCACCCGAAGCTCGTCGAGCTTGCCGATCTCGTCACGGAAATGCGCGCGATCAAACATCCGTACACGAAGGGAATCCTGGCGCAGCGCGGGATTGACTACTAATCATGGCCTGGTTCAAGCGGCAGAAGAAACGGATCGAGCAGCCCACGCCTGCGGATGAGAGACGCGTTCGCACCGAAGGCCTGTGGATCAAGTGCGATGCCTGCCGCTCGATCATCTGGAAAAAAGATTTGCAGGCCAACTGGCAGGTCTGCTCCAAATGCGATTTTCATTTTCGTCTGAGCGCAAAGCGCCGCCTCGATCTTCTCCTCGACGACGGCCTGTGGACCGAGCAGGACGTCGAACTCGTCTCGAGCGATCCTCTCGAGTTCGTGGACACCAAGCCATACGCCAAGCGCTTAAAAGATGCGCGCGAGAAGCTGGGAATGAACGACGCCATCATTTCCGTCCAGGGAAATCTCGAAGGCCGGCCCGTAATCTGCTGCTCGATGGAATTTCAATTCATCGGCGGCTCGATGGGCGCGGTGGTGGGAGAAAAAGTCGCCCGCGCGATCGAGCGCTCGATCGATCAAAAAGCGCCACTGATTATCGTGTCGTGCTCAGGCGGCGCGCGAATGATGGAAGGCGTCGTCAGCCTGATGCAACTTGCCAAAGTTTCTGCAGCTCTCGCGAAACTCGATGACGCACGGATTCCATTTATCTCTGTCCTCACTGATCCGACGACGGGCGGAGTAACCGCCAGCTACGCGATGCTGGGCGATCTGAATATCGCAGAACCTGGCGCGCTAATCGGATTCGCCGGCCCCCGCGTAATCGAGCAAACCATCCGCCAGAAATTGCCCGAAGGATTTCAGCGCGCGGAATTTCTTCTCGATCACGGATTCCTCGACGCCGTTGTGCACCGCAAAGAATTGAAATCCTATATCGCGCGGTCTCTCGCTTTTTTCCAGAACTAAAATGTCGTACGAGGAAGCGCTCAGGTACCTGCTATCGCTCGGCCGCGAACTCGCCTCGCCGCGCCAGGCTCACGTTCAAAAATTCGATCTGCAAAACATCTCCAAGCTCGCTGAACGCATGGGCCATCCGGAGCGCCGCTCGCCCTGCGTCCACATCGCGGGCACGAACGGCAAAGGCTCGACGGCCGCAATGATGGAATCGATTCTCCGCGCCGCCGGAATGCGCACGGGCCTTTACACCTCGCCGCACCTCGAACGAATCAGCGAACGCATCCGCCTCAATGGTGAGCCGGTCTCCGACGCGCAAATCACCGAATCGTTCGAACGAGTGCTTGCCGCGATCGAAGCGCTGATGGCCTCAAGCGCGCTTCCGGCGCATCCTACTTTTTTCGAATGCATGACGGCGATTGCATTCGATGTTTTCGCGCGCAGCGAAGTTGAATTTGCCGTCTACGAAGTTGGAATGGGCGGAAGGCTCGACGCAACGAACATCGTGACGCCGGAAGTTTCGATCATCACCCAAATTGATTTCGATCACGAAGCGTATCTTGGCCATTCGCTCGAGGAGATTGCCGGAGAGAAAGCCGGAATCATCAAGCCAAACAGCATTGTGGTCAGCGCGGCGGAGCGTCCTGAAGCGCGCGGCGTGATCGCGCAGCGATGCAAGGATCAGCACGCGAAGCTAGTTGAAGTTGACGAAGCCTGGCGCGTCGGCGAAATCGTTCCGGACGATCGCGGCAATCGCGCAACCGCCGAGTGGCTCGCCGACGGCTCCGTCATCCAGCTCCAAATCCCACTTGCGGGAAAATTCCAGGTAAGGAATGCACTCACGGCTGCTGCGGCGGCGAAGCTTCTGATGGAGCGAGGATTTGCCTTGAACGCGGCTGCGATCGAGCGCGGAATCTCAAGTGTTCAGTGGCCCGGCCGCCTCGAGCGCGTGGCGGAGCACCCGGACGTTTATCTCGATGGCGCGCATAATCCCGCGGCGGCGCGCGAACTCCGCGCGTTCTGGGACGAACGGCTGGCGGGTCGGCGCATCATTCTGGTCTACGGAGCGATGCGCGACAAAGCCGTGGACGAGATCGCCGGAGTGTTGTTCCCTCGCGCCGAGCACGTGATTCTCACCCAGCCGCACCAATCTCGCGCGATCTCCGCAGATGTGTTAGCGCGGATGACGTGCCACCACGCGGCGCAATGCGAATTCATAGCCGACGCGACCCTCGCAATCGATCGCGCGTTGCTACTCGCTGGCGACAATTGTGCCGTATTCATCACGGGCTCGCTGTTCCTGGTGGGTGAAGCGCGTCCCCGGTTTTGTGAAAAAACTCCGAATCTTCAGATTGCCAGCCGCTGATTCGCGCACTTAAAAATTCAACATGTGTTGACTATTCATTCCAAGCGGGTTATCGAGAATGCCCGTTGCCGAACACGCGTGTCCGGTCCCGGCACACTTGGAACGCCTCACCCTCGCTTTCACACATACGCATTCACCCAACGAAAATGTTTCAGAAATTTGCGAGCGCGTGTGGTGTCGAAATCCACATGCCTCCGTCTAAACAGGCAGAGAGAGTGCGGAGGGTGTGATGACACGCGAGGAGAGAAGGCAGAAACTCGAAGCCTTCGGTAGCGCGCCGGTGCTGCTTGCAAGATCTCTGCGCCAAATCCCGAAAAAGATGTGGATGTATAAAGTTTCCGCGGATACCTGGAGCATTCACGAAATCATTCTTCACCTGGCGGACAACGAGGCGAACGCCTACATCGTTTGCAGGCTTATGATCGCCGAGCCCGGTTGTCATACTCTGATGTTCAATCCAACGTTGTGGGCGGGATCGCTCGGATATTTCCATCAAAGCACCAAGGAAGCGCTCGAGATCATCCGGCGTCTTCGGCGGATGACCTACCACGTTCTCGCGGCGCTTCCTGAAACCGTGTGGTCGCACCGCGCGGATCCGCGCGAAGAGAATGCATTGACGCTGGACAACTGGCTTGAGCAGCAGGAACGCCACATTCCCGCGCAAATCGCCCAGATGCAGAATATTTATGAACTCTGGGCCAAGACTCATCCTCCCCGCAAGCCGCCAAGCCCTCGATCTCACAGTCTGAGCGGCATCGAGGACCGATATTCTTCTCTCTCGGTCCGGACTTAGCCTTTCTCAATCCACGTCCGCGAGTTGGCGCGAATTGGCGTGGGCCATATCACTCCATCCTGCGCTGTGGGCGCACCCTCTGCGCCCCGATGGCAGGTTGTCGGGCAGGTTGCCGCGCTATCCCCGCGATGGTAGGATGGCCTTCGATGAGTCCCCGGCAGCAGGTTCATACCGCTTCTCCCATTGATTCTCCTGCGTCTGTGCCCCGCGTAGGCGTCTCGTATCGCACGCTAGATGAACAACTTACGAATAAACGCGACAAATACGATATGTACAACGACGCTGTGCGACGGGCAGGCGGCCAGCCCGTTGAGGTGCCGCTCAATCTTTCAAGTAGCGACCTCGCAAAACTGACTGCGACGCTTGATGCGTTCGTTCTTACCGGCAGTCCGGCCGACGTTGATCCCGTCCGCTACCATACTGCGCGACATCCGAAATGCGCGGCTGCCGATCCGCGGCGCGAAGAAACGGACCTCGCGCTTTTGAAGCATGCGTTCGCAGAGCACAAGCCTGTGCTCGCTATCTGTTACGGCATCCAGATCCTGAATGTGTTCTGCGGCGGGTCTCTCATTCAAGACATTCCCAGCGAATGGCAAACGACGCTCGTGCATTCCTGGGATCGAGCGGCGGGCGCGCCGGAGCCGCACCACCCGATTCGAATCGAGCCGGGCTCGCGCCTCGCGCAACTTGGTGGCGGCGCCGCGGAGACGGAAGTAAACAGCTCGCACCATCAGGCAATTCGCGAACCCGGTCGAGGCTTACGCGTGATCGCGCGAGCGCCCGACGGCATCGTCGAAGGCGTCGAGTGGACGGGCGACGCTGACTGGGTGACCGGCGTGCAATGGCACCCGGAGAGAATGCCGGACCACGCGCTCTCGGCCGCTCTTTTCCGCGAGCTCGTCGGAATTGCACGAAGCGCACAAGTTCGCGGCTGAAATTCTCGCAACTGATTTTCGGATTCAAAGCGCCGCACTCAATTCACTTTTAATCTTGGGCACTTTCAAGTCTTGGGGGATTCATGATTTCTCTGGCGGGTAAGGCGACGCTGATTACGGGCGGGTCGCGCGGCATTGGAGCCGCTGCCGTGAAACTGTTCGCGCAGGCCGGCGCGGACGTTGTGTTTAACTATTACAAGAACCGCGAAGCTGCCGAGCAGGTGGAGCAGGAAGCGCGCAAGCACGGCACGCGCGTTGAGTCGTTCAAGGCGGATTTAAGCCGCATGGCGGACAGCAAGAAGCTCGTTGATTTCACGAAAGAGCGGCTGGGACGCATAGACATCCTGGTCGCCAACGCGGGCATCTGGAATGAGAAGGACACGCCTATCGAAGATGTCACGGAGCGTGAGTGGAACGAAATGGTGAAAGTGAATTTGAACAGCGTGTACTCCGTCATCCACTTCACTGTGCCGCTGATGAAGGCGCAGAAATCCGGGCGCATCATCGCGCTCAGCTCGACGGCGGGGCAGCGAGGCGAAGCGTTTCACACGCATTACGGAGCGACGAAGGGCGCGATCATCAGTTTTGTGAAAGGACTTTCGACTGAGCTTGGCCCGCATCACATTCTGGTCAATTGCGTCGCGCCCGGATGGGTGGATACGGACATGTCGGCATCAGTGCTGCGGACGAAAGCGGGATTGAAAACAGCCGCACGAAATATTCCGCTCGGGCGTCCGGCAACGGCCGAAGAGATTGCCGGGCCGATTTTGTTCCTCGCTTCGGACCTCGCGAATTTCATCAACGGAGAAACGGTCAACGTAAATGGAGGTTCCGTGCTGTGCGGATAAGGAAGACACAAATCCTTGCGGCAGTCACGCTGGCTGCCTTGGCATTCACGGCGAGGCCAGTTCGCGCGCAGGATCAGACCGAAGTGCTGATGCCGGAACAAAGTTCGGCAAAGGCGAAAGAGTTGATCCGCCAGGGCGTGGAGGCGCTGGGCGGCAACGCGTATCTCCGCGTGAACGACGCGACGTGCACCGGCCGGCTCGGGCAGTTCGGCCACAACGGCGATCTTACGGGATATGAAAAATTCATCGATTATTCGAAGCTACCGGACAAAGACCGGAATGAAAATCTTCCCAAGAAAAATATCATCGAAGTTTTGAACGGCGATAAGGGCTGGGCGCTCGATCGTGGCGGCGTCGCCGACGTGGCGGAAGACACCGTGTCCCAATTTCAAGAAGATCAGAAGGAAGACATCGACAACATTCTTCGCAACCGTTGGAAAGAGCCAAATGTCATTCTGCGTTACCTGGGTCCGGACGTCGTGGACTTGAGAGAAGCGGAATGGATTGAGTTCGTTGATCCGGACAATCGTTCGGTGCGAATCGCGTTCGCAAAATTCACACACCTGCCGATTCGCAAGACGGTGGTGACGCGCGATTCCACCACGCGTTTGCGCAGCGATGTGACCGAGTATTACTCGAATTATCATCCGATCGAAGGTGTCACGACGCCATTCCAGATCACCCGCGAGCGCAACAGCCGCAAGGTCTACCAGGTATTTTTCGACGAATGCAAGTACAACACGAATCCTCCCGACAGTCTGTTCACGAAGGAATCGCTCGACGCCCGGTGGGCGCAAGTCGGCAAGAGCTACATAAAGAAGCAAGAGAAGCAGAAAGCCAAGGACGCGAAAGAAGCGCAGAACAGCGGAAGCGACAGCGACAAGGACAACGACAAGAACTGAGCGTTTCGCGCTGTGATCCCCAGCAGTTCGCGTAGATGTACGTGCCGTATCTTCCCCCAGCCCACGCGGCGCGGCGAAGGATGTGTCGCGCAGCAGGAAACATCTCAAATAATTTGCGGCGTCAGACATTGCGCCGCCGCATCCAACTTGTCGAGAGACGATATAGGTCGTGGCACGACATAAATCGCAGGATAATATTTTCGCATCGAAGGGGTGAGACAGCGATGGAAGTGCGTAACTTGGGTCACGCAGCTCCTGCCTTGCCATTTTTTCGTTTCCTGACTATTTTCGCAGCGCTAATCGTTGTGTGCGCAGGCGCGCGAGGCGATTCGGCCGCATTCGATTTGACCGGCCCCCGCGTGGATATGAGAGTGACGCGCGCCGGAAGAACTTTGCCGATATCGGATGTGCCGAACTTTCAACCCGGCGACCGAATCTGGATTCATCCCGATTTTCCCGAAGAGCAATCGGCGCATTATTTGTTGATCGTCGCATTTCTGCGCGGCTCGACAAACCCGCCGCCGGACAATTGGTTCATTCGCGCTGAGACCTGGACGAAGAAAGTTCGCCAGGAGGGAATCGTCGTCACTGTCCCGCAGGAGGCGCAGCAGGCTCTCTTTTTTCTCGCTCCGGAAACGGGCGGAGACTTCAGCACACTGCGCTCGGCGGTACGCGGGAAGCCGGGAACGTTTGTGCGCGCGTCGCAGGATTTGAATCAGGCGAGCCTCGATCGGACGCGAGTCGATAAATATCTCAGCGAAATCAACGAAACTTCCGAAACCGATCCGAAGGCTCTCCATGAAAAGTCTGTGCTTCTCGCCCGGACGCTCAATCTCAAGATTGACCCCCAGTGCTTTGATAAGCCCATCGAGCAGCAACGGGCCTGCCTCACGCAGAATACGGATCAACTGGTGTTAAACGACGGACACAGCCAATCGATGGTCGCCGCACTGACCTCGGGCCCGTCTTCCGATTTGATTGGGTCGCTCAGCTCGACGCCGATGGCCGGCGCGGGATATTTCAGTCCTTATGTGGGCGCGGTGATGGATGTCGCGAAAATCATGAGCACCATTCATACGGCGGAATACCAATACATCCCGGCGCTGACTTTGTTTGGGAAGGATCAACTGACGCTCAAACTGAATAATCCGCCATCGTTTCAAAATCCAAAATCCGTGCTGGTTGCCGCGCTGCCCGCTGTGGAAGCCGCGCAATTGCCTCCGCTTCGGCCGGTGACGCCGGATGAAGTTTTGTGCGCGCAAAAATCGCCGCTCGTCCTTCCGGTTGAAGGAGCTCCTTTGGTTTTCTCCACCGGCATCGCGCGCGATCTGGTTCTGCGCGTTCAGGGGAATTCCGGCGCTGTCGTGGATTTGCCTGCCACACCGGACGCAGCGGGCGGCGGCGTGCTGATCAACACAAAGGCGCTCGAAGCCGGTAATTTTGGCACGGAAGTTACCGGGACACTTCACGGATCTTGGGGCTTCGATTCATTCGATGGGCCCGCATTTCACTTGCGTGTCGCCCACTCGGTGACATGGACGATTCCGCCTGCCGATCAGAGCGCTCTGATAGTCGGCCGCGAGGATTCGATACATCTGCAATCGGACTGCGCGGTCTGCGTGGACCAGGTCAGCCTTACGGATGAACATGGAAAGGATCTGAAGGCGACGTGGAAGCGTGGCAAGCCGGACGAAATCGAAGTGCAAGTTCCGTTGAAGGATGAGATGGCCGGCCGGATGACGATGTTGGTGAAACAGAATGGCCTGGCGAAGCTCGACGAACTTTCGTTGCATGCGTATTCGGAAGCTGCCCACCTCGATCACTTCACCATCAGCGCCGGCGACCGGCACGGTGTGCTGAAGGGAACGCGCCTCGATGAAGTTCAAAGTTTCGAGTTGAGGGGAATCAATTTTGTTCCGGCGAAATTGACGCGGGCCGCGCAGGCGGATGAACTGAGTCTTGCCGCGCCGGAGGCCGCGCCCGCTGCCGAGTTGCAACCCGACGAAAAGCTGACTGCGCACGTGGCGCTGAATGACGGGCGAGTCCTGAATCTTCAAACCACAGTCGAGCCGCCGCGTCCGAAAGTTACTCTCGTCAGCAAGAGTGTTTCGCTGGGCTCGGCGACTTCAGCGATTCGACTCGGAAACAAAGACGAGCTGCCGCAGGACGGACGGCTATCAATTTTTCTGAAGTCGGAAGTGCCCGACAAATTTCCGCGGACGGAAAAGATTGAAGTGGCGACGGAGGATGAATCGTTCAGCGTGCTCTTGAGTGTTGCCGATGGAAACTTGATTCTGCAGGATCCGCAGAATCTGTTGGCCGAGCTCGATCCGCTGAAGGCTTTTGGACCGTCGGCGTTTGGAAAGCTTCGCTTTCGGGCCGTCGATGCCGGCGGCGAAAAGGGAGATTGGCAACCTCTTGCGAGCCTAGTGAGGATTCCTTCGCTGAAGGAGGTGCGCTGCCCAGATAGCCCCGATAAACAGTGCAGTTTGCGCGGGACGAATTTATTCTTGATTGATTCCGTCGCATCCGATTCTCAATTCACGCACACCGTCCCCGTTCCGGCGGGCTTTGCGGATGCTTCTTTGAGCGTGCCGCGGCCGAATGGGACGTTGCTTTACGTGAAGCTGCGGGATGATCCGTCAACGGTAGATACGGTTGTTCTGCCGGTACTGCCCGACGAGCAGTAGACGGTACCGCGAGGCGGGCTGAGCTTCAAGATTTGCCAAGCGCCGGCATTCGAATTTATTTCGGCGCGTCGCCCAGGTCCTTCAGTTTTTGCTCGGCGCTGGCTTTGATGGCGTCGCGACGTTGCTGGTTATCGGTGGTGTCTGACGCAAGAGTCTCGAGCGCCTTGTTGGCGTTCAGACGAGCCTGATCTTTCTGGCCGTCCGCGAGATAAGCGTCGGCGAGGCTGTCGTAGACGTTCGGCGAATTCGGATAGGCGGCGACATTCAATTTGAAAATCTCGATTGCGCCTTTGGTGTCGCCGATTTGAAGGTGCCCGTATCCCATCCCGTTGACGATCACCTCGGGAAACAGGGCTGACGCCCGAACGCGTAGACGTGCATCAGACGCCATTTCTGCAACTTTGATCGCACCGCCGGGCTCGTCAATCAATTCGAGGGTTTGCACTTCTTCGCGCGGCATTCCCGATACCGTATTGGCCGGTGCGCTGCCGGGAGTTTTCATGAGCGTCGTCACGAACCAATCCACGATCATGCCGGGCAATTCTGGATGCGGCGCGAACATGGCCGTCCCGTGTCCGCCACTAGCGTAGTGCGCGAATTTGTCGCCGGGGTTTGTCGAGACTCCCAACAAGAACTCCATGGCGAGCGTGGCGTCGCCATCGGCGTCGTCGTCGGCGACGGAAACGAAGAGCGGCAATTTCGCGGACTCTTGGAGAAAATGCCGGCCCTCGCGATTTGTGTCGCCGGAAAGCAGGACCAGCGATTTCACTTCCGGATGGCGCCGCGCCAATTGAATCGCTTGATGGACGCCGCAACTCGCGCCGCCCGCTCCGACGATGCCCGGCGTGACGCCTGGCCGCGAAACGAGATAGCGAAAGGCGAGATCCATGTCGCCGGGCCATTTTTGCGTGACATCTTCGAGACGCTGCTGCTGGGTGATCTCCGTGAATCGGCCGCCGCCGCTCTCGCCGAAGCCGCGGTAATCCACGGTGAGAACATTGATTCCGGCGGCAGCGAGACGTTCGGCGAGATCGTCCCAATTGTGGCGCTGCTGATTGCATTGATGGAAGAGAATCACTCCGGGCCCCGGCGCGCCCGCAGCAAAGAATGTCGCTTTCAACGACGTGCCATCCGCGGCGGTCAAGTCAACCGTGCGCGGTGCGGGCGGTTCGGACGCTGCGTAGGCCAGCGCACATGGCGCCAGGAATAGAAAAATGGGAAGAGAAAAACGGCGCAATAGCATTACGCCTCCTCGAATCGCGCGCGATTATTTTGAACGCTGTTCCGGGAGGCTGGGGCCTCCCGGCTCTGAAATCAGCCCGTTAGTCGAGCATCAGATAGCCGAGATCAGAGACCCGAGACTCCCGCCTCGGGGTTGGCGCAATCATTTTAGACGCAATTCGATAACGGGGACTTAGACGATGCGAACGTCGCTTCGGATAGGCGTTCACTAACTAACTTCACCAGTTCGAAATCCGCGTCAAGATAAAGCGTTCATCAAGGAGCGCTGTGGCCGGCGCACTTCAGCACTCCAAGGTACTCGCGCCACGGGCCAACGCCCTCCCTGTATTGATGGGACATAATCCGTGAGATTTGGTGGAGATGAGTTAGGTCATGAACTGCCCAGGTCGCCAGCAATTCTGACAAAGTAACTACTCCGAGGGCGGGATGTCGCCCACGCCGCTCAAGATCCTCTGGCCGCAGATTCAACGCACGAAGTTCGCCCAGATTATCTGAACGCAGACGGGCAAATTCATCTAATAATTCCGCCAGCGACTTACCCTGACTCTCTCGTGTGTGGCCCCAACGATCGAAACGCTCGAATATTTGAGTTTCACCAAATTGCAGCACCATCTTCGTCCGTGGCATCCAATCCGTGCGTTCGCCATGAATCAGATGGCCGACGACATCAAACGCGCTCCAAGTGTTTTCACCTTCATTTCGGAGCGTCCACGTTTCCGGTAGATCGCGCAGAAGCGCATCGAGAGCGGGCGGTGTGCGAGCGAGAAGCGATATTGTGTTCTCCAAGTTATGTTCCATCATGTTCCTCAATTCGTTGACAGCGATTTTCCAGAGAGACTCTGATTGTATCTGCTCTGCGACGCATGCGTCAGCGGCCAACTCTGTGAGAACATCGCCACGTCTCCACGAGACGAGCTTTTTTGTTGCGCTGCGTGCGGCGGGGTATAATCGCGGGATGCGAATGACGCAGGGAAAGTCACTGAGACGGCGTGTGCGCGCCGCCGATGCCATTCACGGGACGACCGTGCTGTGCGTGCGACGCGATAATAAAGTCGTGCTCGCGGCCGACGGCCAGGTCACGATGGGCGAAGGCGTCGTGAAGCACAACGCCAAGAAGACTCGCCGGCTCTTCAACGACAAGATTATTGCGGGCTTTGCCGGCAGCACGGGCGACGCGCTCTCGCTGTTCACGCGATTCGAGAACAAGCTGCAGGAATTTCACGGCAACTTGCAGCGAGCGGCGGTCGAGTTGGCGAAAGAGTGGAGGACCGACCGTTCGTTGCGGCATCTCGAAGCGCTACTGGTGGTCGCGGATGTGAAGTCAACATTCCTGCTCTCAGGCAATGGCGACGTGATCGAGCCGGACGACGGCATCTGCGCGATCGGATCGGGCGGGCCATATGCGCTCGCCGCCGCGAGGGCGCTGATCAAGCATTCCAAGCTCGGCGCCAAGGAAATCGCTCAGGAAGCGATGCGAATCGCGAGCGAAATCTGTATTTTCACGAACGCAAATTTCACGATGGAAGAATTGTGAGCGGAACGCTGAAGGAAGACAAGGCATGGTGATCTATTTGTCCGGAGAACCGCAAGCGACCCCAGCAGAACCGATACCGTCGTTCGACGAGTTGACGCCTCGGGAAATCGTGGTCGAACTCGATAAGTATATCGTCGGTCAGAATGCCGCGAAGCGCGCGGTGGCCGTGGCATTGCGCAATCGCGTGCGGCGCCAAAAGCTCCAGCCGGAGATGGCTGAGGACGTTTTGCCGAAAAATATCCTGATGATCGGTCCGACCGGCGTGGGCAAGACGGAAATCGCGCGGCGGCTTGCGCGGCTTGCCGGATGCCCGTTCGTGAAAGTCGAAGCTTCGAAGTATACGGAAGTGGGCTACGTCGGGCGGGACGTTGAATCGATGGTTCGCGACCTCATCGAAACTGGAATTGACATGGTGCGCGAAGAGAAGCTCGACGAAGTGGCCGAGCGCGCCGAACAATCCGCCGAGGAACGTCTTCTCGATCTTCTGCTACCGCCGACGCCTCCGCCGCCCGAGGTGCCGGGGATGGTCACAAACGACGCGCAGCGCAAAGAGCAGGCGCAGCGCACGCGCGAAAAACTCCGCATACAGCTTCGCGAAGGAAAACTTGATACGCGCATGGTGGAAGTCGAGGTCCGCGAGCGTTCGATGCCTGCGTTTGAGATCGTCACGAATCAGGGCATCGAGGAAATGGACATCAACGTCAAGGACATGCTCTCCGGCGTTTTCGGTCAGCAGAAGAAAAAGCGGAAGATGACGGTCGGCGAGGCGTTCGATTATTTGATTCAGGAAGAAGAGAACCGGCTCGTGGATATGGACCACGTGACACGGATTGCGCTCGAGCGCGTCGAGCAAATGGGAATTCTTTTTATTGATGAAATTGACAAGATTGCTGGGCGTGAATCGGGGCACGGCCCGGACGTATCGCGCGAGGGAGTGCAGCGCGATATTTTGCCGATCGTCGAAGGCACGACGGTGAATACGCGCTACGGCATGGTGCGCACCGATCACATTCTTTTCATCGCGGCGGGCGCGTTCCACACGACAAAGCCTTCCGACTTGATTCCCGAGCTGCAGGGCCGCTTTCCGATTCGTGTTGAGCTGGGCTCCTTGAGCGAAGCGGATTTCATCCGAATTTTGACGGAGCCGAAAAACGCGCTCATCAAGCAGGCCATCGCTTTGCTTGAGACCGAAGGATTGAAAATCGCATTTACCGACGACGGCGTGGCGTCGATTGCGAAGTTCGCTGCGGTAGTCAACGAACAGACCGAGAACATCGGCGCGCGCCGCTTGCACACGATTCTCGAAAAGGTGCTCGAAGAGATTTCATTCGAGGCGCCCGAGCTGAAAAAGAAAAGTATCAAGATTGATGCGGCGTACGTGCAGAAGCAGCTCGTCAACATCGTGAAGGACCAGGACCTCAGCCGTTACATTCTGTAGTTACCGCATAATTGAGATGAAAACGAAAAGAGCGGAAACTTCGTCCTGCGCTCTTCCGTGCCCGGCGCGGTCCGGCGTTTCGAGTTTTCAGCTTTTCATCGCTGTATTTTGCGTTTCTCTCGCGGCGGGATGCGCTGCGCCGAGCGAACCCACCACCCGCCACGCTCCGGCGCCGACTGCCGTAACTGGGCTCAGTGCCCGCCAACTGGGAAGCCGCGTTTATTTGTCATTCGCTCTGCCGACGAAGACCGAAGATCACAAAGCATTCAGTGCGACACTCTCGTTAGATATTCACTGGGAATTTGTCGCGCCGGGTGCTGCGCCGCGCGATGCTGCTGCCGTCGAAAAGCAAAATGTTCTCGTTCGAGTTCCGTCCGCGCTGATGAGCCAGTACACAAATGAAGGACACGTTCTCTTTCCCGTTGAGTTGAAGCCCGAAGATTTAAAGAGCCACTTCGGCGGGCGGGCGGCGTTCGTTGTGCGTACGCGGATTTCCGGGAGGCGTGCGTCCGAGCCTTCGAATGTTGCAGTCGTGCGAGTGTATCCGCCGCCCGCGCCGATCGCTGATCTTGCGGCAACCGTCACGCAGGAAGCCGTGGAGCTGAAGTGGTCGGCGGTTACGCCGCAAGCGGGGCCCAGCGATCCGGCAGCCGCAAATGCAACCGCGGCTGTGAGCTATCGCATTTATCGCGCGGAAAAAACCGGCGCGACGGCCGGCGCGGCGAATGCGACCAACGCGAAAAATTCAGCAAATACCACCACCGTAACCCCGGCCGCGCCGCTGTCCGAATTACTCGGTGAGGCTCCGGCGCCGTCGTTTCGGGACACAACCTTCGAATTCGGTCACGCCTACGTGTACTCAGTTCGCAGCGTGGTTCGATACGGCGCGACGCCCAATGAATCCGTGGAGTCAGACGAATCGAATTTGCTTGCGCTCGCGCCCAAGGATATTTTTCCTCCGGCCGCGCCGCAGGGTTTGGTCGCCGTGCCGGTTCCGGCAACTTCAAACACGCCGGTTGGCATCGAACTTTCGTGGGCCATCAGCGCTGAAAGCGATTTAGCCGGCTACAACATCTATCGCGGCGACCAGGACTCCAAGTCTCCGCGGCGGCTGAACCAGAGTACGTTGCTGACGCCCGCGTATCGTGATATCACTGTTCTTCCGGGACGCCTCTACACTTACACGGTCACCGCTGTCGATCGTGCCGGCAACGAAAGCCCCGCAAGCGAACCGGTGACCGCCGGAATCTCTCCGGCGGAAAAGGAATCGAGCCAATAATTGTGAGCGCCGCAGCAACGAATCCGCGCCGTGTGTGGAATGTTATTCAGAGTCCGGTAATCCACACCGGAATATTCGCGGGCGTATTGCTCGTTGGGGTAATGTTGGGCTCACTGATCGCGGCCACGCGCATGCCGCAATTTGATTCGATCGCCGCGCTGCGGAACCTTGTATGTTTCGGTGCGTTTGGGTTGGTGATGACGATTCCCGTGGCGCGTTATTTCGGATCTCCCTGGCGATTGTTCACCGCGGGAATTACGGCGTGGTCGATACTCGCTGCAGCGTATGCCGGCGCGACCATGTTCTTCGACAATCTCGTCAATCGCCTGGGAATGACGCCGCTGCACCTACTCATGCTAGGCGGCGTGATTTATGGCGTGCTTGCCGTCGGCGTTTGGGTCGCGTCCTCTGTTGTTTCTCTTATCTGGCACCATGCGCCCGTCGCCCACGTCAGACCGATTGAAGTGCCCACCCGCAAGCGATGAAGCTGTGCCGCTTCCAGCCGCTTGAATTTTCCGCCGCTCTAATTACCCGTGACGACACGGAGCTGCGCCCGGCGACTTCTTATGGATTGATCGAAGGGGAACGAGTTCTCGAAATTCGTAGCCTTTTCGGCAGGATGGAATTTACCGGGCGCGATTGGTCGCTGCAAGATGTCCGGCTGCTTGCGCCCGTCGAGCCATCCAAAATCGTTTGCGTCGGACGAAATTATGCTGAGCACGCCGCCGAACTCGGCAACGAGATTCCAAAAGAACCGCTGATTTTTCTGAAGCCGCCGTCATCCGTGATCGGCCCAGACGAGCCGATCATTCTTCCGAGTATCTCGGAGCGAGTGGATTACGAAGGCGAATTGGCCGTCGTGATCGGCGAGCGGCTCCATCTTCCGGCCGAGGATGAAGATTTGCGACGCTACATTCTCGGATACACTTGCCTGAATGACGTGACCGCGCGGGACATTCAGAAGCTCGACGTCCAATTCACACGCGGCAAAAGCTTCGATACGTTTTGTCCCATTGGCGCCGTAATCGAGACCCAGTTGGATGTTGTCTCGGCAACTGTTGAAACCCGCGTCAATGGCGCCTGTAAGCAGATTGGTCACATAGCTGACATGCTTTTCCCCATCGAAGTTATAATTCGCTGGATTGCACGGGTGATGACGCTACTGCCTGGCGATGTCATCGCGACGGGAACTCCGCCCGGCGTTGGCCCGCTCGCAGCCGGTGACGTGGTCGAAGTGACCATCGGCGGTATCGGAACCTTGCGCAATCCAGTCGCTGCGGAAAGCGACTGAATTTCCGTCAGGCAATTTGGATTCGCGTTGAAACAGCTTCTCGAAAATTGGCAACATTATCTGCCGCTAGCCGGCGTCGGCGTGGCTGTCCTCATCGCCGCGTACTTTATTTTGCGCAAACGCGAAATTGATCCCAACGAGATCGAACGCGAGCGGCGTCTCTATCTCAATCGCATCGGGCGCATTGTGGAGGGCCAAGTTCTCGAGATCGAGGACAAGATTGCCGCGCCCAAGCCCGAACCGCCGCGCGGGATTTTTGGGCGGCGCAAGAACGTGCCGAACGGAAGCCCAAATGTCGCGACGATGCTGCTTCACTACACCTATTCCATCTCTGGCGTAACTTACGAAACGGCGCAAGACATCACCGGCATGGAACAGCGCGCGGCCCTCAATCGCGCCGTTGTCGGCAAGGCAGCGAGTGTAAAATACGACCCTTCGAACCCCAGCAATTCCATTCTCGTCGCCGAAGATTGGTCGGGCCTTCACTAAGTCCTCCACTGCTTACTGCGGGCCGCTTGCTGCGCGCCGGATGCTATGGCACGCTACCGCTTCGCGATTTGCCGCGAGCAAAAGGCCAAATGAACCGTCCCGCTAAGCACCACGATCGCCTTGAAGAATTGCGCCGCCACAATGCAGAAGCGGAAATCGGCGGCGGTACTGAACGCCGCGAGAGGCAGCACAAGGAAGGCAAGCTCGCCGCCCGCGAGCGCATCGAGTTGCTTCTCGACGAAGGAACGTTTGAAGAACTCGACAAATTTGTCCGGCATCGCTGTGACGATTTCGGAATGGAGAAACAGAAGCCGATGGGCGACGGCTTCATCACTGGTTACGGGCGAATTGACGGTCGCCTCGTTTACGTTTTCGCTCAGGACTTCACGGTCTTCGGCGGTTCGCTTTCGGAAACCAACGCGCAAAAAATAACGAAGGTGATGGACCTGGCGATGCGGGCGGGCGCTCCGATTATCGGTTTGAACGATTCGGGCGGGGCGCGCATTCAGGAAGGCGTGATGTCGCTCGCGGGTTATGCCGATATTTTTCTGCGTAACACGCTTGCGAGCGGCGTGGTGCCGCAGATCAGCGCGGTGATGGGCCCCTGTGCCGGCGGCGCCGTTTATTCACCGGCGATCACCGATTTTATTTTTATGACGCGCGACACTTCGTACATGTTCGTCACCGGCCCGGACGTGATCAGGACGGTGACGCACGAGGAAGTGACGAAGAACGAACTGGGCGGCGCGATGACGCACAATGAAAAAAGCGGCGTCGCGCATTTCCTGGCGCAGGACGACGCCGAATGCCTGGCGATGATCCGCGAACTTGTGGGTTATTTGCCATCTAACAATCTTGAAGATCCGCCGCGCCGCCAGAGTGCCGATCCATGGGACCGCAAAGACGCTGCGCTCAATTCCGTCGTGCCCGAAGATCCGATGAAGCCCTACGACATCAAAGACGTGATTCACGCGATCGTGGACGATGGGGAGTTTTTCGAAGTGCATGAGCACTTCGCCGGAAATATCGTGGTCGGATTTGCGCGGCTCGCGGGCAGGCCGGTTGGAATCGTCGCGAATCAGCCGGCGAATCTGGCGGGAGTTCTCGACATCAATGCTTCGGTGAAGGGTGCGCGCTTCGTGCGCTTCTGTGATGCGTTCAATATTCCGCTGATCACGTTCGAGGATGTTCCCGGCTTTCTGCCCGGGACGCAGCAGGAGTGGGGCGGGATCATCAAGCATGGCGCCAAGCTGCTTTTCGCGTTTGCGGAGGCCACCGTGCCTAAAATTACGGTGATAACGCGGAAGGCTTATGGCGGCGCTTACTGCGTGATGTCGTCAAAGCACATTCGCACCGACATGAATTTTGCGTGGCCGTCGGCGGAGATCGCCGTGATGGGGCCGGAAGGCGCGGTGAACATCGTTTATAAGCGCGAAATTGAGAAGGCTGCCGAGTCGGAGAGAGATGCGCTGCGCGCGGCGAAGGTGGCAGAATTCCGCGAGCGCTTCGCGAATCCGTACGTCGCGGCCGAGCGCGGCTATATTGACGCCGTCATCGAGCCCGCCGAGACGCGCGCCAAGCTCATCACGGCGCTTCGCTCCCTTGAGAATAAAAGAGACCTAAATCCGCGCAAGAAGCACGGCAACATCCCGCTGTAGCACTTGCGAAGAATTTGACTGAAAGTCATGATGCCGGTTGACGGCGGGTGTTTAATAAAATACCAGGGCGCTGGATTTTGGCTGCGCGTTGAGATACGATTCAGTTGGTTTTTTGCGACTATCCTTCCGGAGTGCAAATGATGAATAGCTGTAATCCTATTCTTGCGGGCCTGGACCGCCTCGTTGAGAAATATCATCTTCTGAAGCATCCGTTCTATCGCGCGTGGACGCAGGGAACTCTTTCGCGCGAATCCCTAGCGCTTTATGCCGAGCAGTATTACCAGCATGTTCGCGCCTTTCCGGAAAATTTGAAGCAGTTGGCATCGCGCTCGAAGGGCGAATTGCGAACCTTGGTTGACGAGAACCTGGCCGAGGAACTCGATCCCGCGGGACCGCATCCGTTGCTCTGGCGGCAATTCGCGAACGCTGTCGGTGCAAACGATGCGGACATCGATTCGACGCGGCCGCTGCCGGGGGTTGCGGCGCTTCTCGATGCGTTTGATGAGCTGTCCGAGGATTGCTCGAAGGCGCAGGCCGTCGCGGCGTTTTACGTTTACGAAGCGCAGGTGCCGGAAATTGCAACACAGAAAATTGCCGGGCTGAGAAAATATTACGGCGTCACGGATGAGCCTGCGTTGCGCTACTTTGCCGTTCATGAAGAAGCCGACGTGCGGCACCGCGCCGCCTGGCGCCAGTGGCTCGGCGCGCAGCCAGCATCCGAATCCGGACCGATCATGGTGGCGGCCGAGCGGACGTTGAAGGCGCTGTGGGGCGCGCTCGACGCGGTTTACCCGCAAGGCTGCGCGCATTCCAAGAATTAGGCGCAGTTCTCATTCCTGCAACATCGGTTGGTGGCGGCCCTGTTTGTGGCAAGTTTGAGGGGCCGCCCCTTAACCAACGCTAGCCCTGAAACCCTCGCTCGCGCGTGCTAGAATTCTGTCCTCAACGTGCATGCTTAAGAAAATCCTGATTGCGAATCGCGGCGAAATTGCCGTGCGCATCCTGCGCGCTTGCCGTGAAATGGGCATCGCGGGCGTTGCCGTTTATAGCGACGCCGATCGTGCTTCGCTTCACGTAAGAATGGCGGATGAGGCTTATCGAATCGGGCCTTCGCCTTCGCGTGAAAGCTACCTGGTCATCGAGAACATTATTTCTGCGGCGCGCCGGGCGAACTGCGACGCCATTCACCCCGGCTACGGATTCTTGGCCGAAAATCCCGCGCTTGCACGAGCGTGCGTCGCGTCTGGTATTACATTCATCGGGCCTTCCGCTCAGGCGATGGAACAGCTTGGATCGAAGACCTCGGCGCGACAATTGGCGCGCGCCGTGGATGTGCCGACGGTTCCCGGTACTCTCGAACCCATTGAGAATGTTGAAGCGGCGCTCGAGGCCGCGAAGACGATTGGATTTCCAATCGTGCTGAAGGCCGTTGCGGGCGGCGGCGGAAAAGGAATGCGGCGCGTGGAACGCGAGAGCGATCTGCGCAGCGCGTGGCGCGATGCTTCGTCGGAAGCGCTAAACGCGTTCGGCGATTCGCGCCTCTTTCTCGAGAAATATCTTTCGCGGCCACGTCACGTCGAGATCCAAATTCTTGCTGACACGCATGGAAACACAATTTACCTCGGAGAGCGGGAATGCTCCGTCCAGCGGCGCTATCAGAAAGTCATTGAAGAGGCGCCATCGCCGGTGATGACGCCAGAATTGCGGAGCGCGATGGGCGAAGCCGCCGTGAAGCTTGCCCGCGCGGGCGGCTACGTGAGCGCGGGAACATGCGAATTCCTCGTTGATGAAGCGAGGAATTTTTATTTTCTCGAGATGAACACGCGATTGCAGGTCGAGCACCCGGTGACGGAGATGGTGACGGCGCTCGATCTCGTGAAGTTGCAGATTCGCGTCGCGGCTGGCGAGCGATTGCCGCTTTCGCAGAGCGACGTTACGCTTCGCGGCCACGCCATCGAGTGCCGTATTTATGCCGAAGATCCCGAAAATAATTTCTTTCCCTCTCCAGGCGCGATCACAAATTTTGCGGCGGCTTCCGGGCCGGGAATTCGGCTCGATGAAGGCGTCTATCCGGGGTGGGATGTGCCGAGCGATTACGATCCTATGCTCGCGAAGTTGATCGCCTGGGGCAGCGATCGTAACGAAGCCATCGCCCGATTGGCGCGTGCGCTGGGAGAAACTCAAATAGGCGGCATCCGGACAAACGTCAACTTCTTTCGACGCATTCTTGGCGACGACGATTTTGTGCGCGCGGATATCCACACTAGATGGCTCGATGATTTCATCGAACGCGATAAGAATGCGGCGCGACATGAAGCGGATCCAGTCGTGGAAGATGCCGCGGCGATTGCATTGGCGCTTCGGCACAGCGCGCGGACGAGCCGGGCGCCGCTCGCCTCGAACGGCGCCGAGGGCGATTCGTGTTGGAAGCATGAGGGGCGGCGCGAGCAGATTGAGCGCCTCACGAGGGACTGACATCGTCGAAGCGAGAAGCGTTGAAACTCGACATTACAATTGATGGACGGAAGCGACGCGTTGAGCTGGATCGCGCGGGATCGGTCGTTCAAGGACTGATTGATGGCCGCAGAGTTCAGGCTGATGTCGTCGCACTGCACTATGGAGCGTATTCGATTCTCATCGGCGGACGCTCGATCGATGTGCGTATTGAGGAGAGTCCTTCGGGCCTGCGCGTCATTTCCGGCGGGCGCGAATTTGCAGCAGGAATCAGCGATCCTCGCAAATTTCGCCGTGGCGCCGGGGCAGTCTCAGCCGAGGGGCGGCAGAATGTAAACGCGCCAATGCCGGGGAAAGTCGTCCGTTTGCTTGTGAGGGCCGGCGAAGTGGTGAAAGTTGGTCAGGGCTTGTTCGTCATCGAAGCGATGAAAATGCAAAACGAAATTCGCTCACCGAAATCCGGCACCGTGGAAAAGCTTTTCGCGGCAGCAGGTCAGCCAGTGAACGCCGGAGAAACACTCGCGGTTGTAGCCTGAGTCGTATTCGCAGGCGAGGTCAAGTTCTTCCTGCGTTTACTTCGGCGGCTCGCCGGAAGGAAGCTTGCCGGCGGATTCGAGCACCTGCCTCGCAAGGTAGTTCACCACATGCGCTTCATCGCGCGCCGTCGTCAGATAAGCGACACGCAGGAGTTGTTCTTTGCGGTTGCGCAGCGTGTCGCGGATGGATTGCTGCACCTGAGGATCGGCAATTTCCCGCTGTCCCGCCGCTTCCTTCGCAATCAACTTCAGAATGACGTATCCGCCCGACCGCACCGGTATGGGCCGGCTTACCTCTCCGGGGCGCAGCGAAAGCACCGCCTTCTTCAGCGCCGGGTCCGATTGATTGAATGAGGACTCGGCGTGGAAACCGAGATCGCCGCCGGTTGAGCTTGACGTGTCCTCCGAGTAATCCATCGCGAGTTGCGAGAAATCCGCGCCGGCATTCAGCTTTTGTTCGATGGAAGCCACTTTGCGCTGTGCGTCAATTTCGTTCGTGGCTTTGTCGTTCTTGCGGTTGTGTACCGCCGGATCGGGCCGCGGCGTCACCACGATCTGCGCGATGTGATATTGGGGCTCCGGGACATTGAATTGCGAGCGATTCTTCTGGTAAAAATCGATCACGTCCTGATCGGTGATGGTGATCTTCGCGACGACTTCGCGGTTCAGCAGTTTTTGAATTGAAAGCTGCCGGCGCAAATCGCCCTTGAGGTCGTCCATCGTCAGGCCCGCGTCGCGCAATTTCTTCTGAAACTCGTCTTCCGTGTAGGGGCTCTTCGATTCGGTGAACTTATCTTCAACTTCGGCATCGCTCGCAACGAGGTTCAACTTATTGGCGCGCTCGAGCAGAATTTGATTGTTGATGAGCTCGTCGAGGATGCTGAGCTTTAGCGACAGTGCTTCTTCTTGCGACGGCGTCTGAGCTTCAGCATTGACGCGGCTGCGGAAATACTTCTCGACTTCCGCGCGTGCCACTTCGTGGCCGTTGACGACGGCCCAGACGTCCGGTCCCGGCGCCGTTTCCTGCCGCTTGCACGAAGACAACAGCGCGCACGCGAACAGAACCGCCGCAATTGCCGCGCTTCTCTTCAAAATTCCTCCGAAGGATGAGGGACGGGCTGGGATCAGGCTGCCTTGACGACGCGGCCAGCTCGGATGCAGGCGGTGCAGACGCGGGCCTTTTTGTGGACGCCATCAATAACCGTCTTTACGCGGCGAAGATTCGGGTTCCACCGGCGCCGCGTGACGTTGTTTGCGTGGCTGATCGTGTTGCCAAAACTCGGCTTCTTGCCGCAAATTTCACATGCCATTGCCATAGACGCTCCGACTCCAATATTTTCGAAAACGGACAAATTTTAATGCTAGCAGAGAACCCGTTCACCGGAAAGCGATTTACGACGCTGTTTGTGGGCGTGGCCCGTATTTAGCGGTTTAATGCTATGGCGGGGCCGCGTACCAGGCGATGAATCAGTTGGCCTGGCGCAGCACCACAACTGACGCGTCGTTCATATCGCTGACGATCGAAAATCGCTGTGGAGCCGACACTGCACATCGCTGCACTTCGCCGGCCGAATCTGCACCGGAAACGCATCGTGTCGAGGAGATCGATTCCGCCATGAGGGAGTTTCTGGCGAGAACAGCCGGCTGAACCCAAAAGCGCCCCGTCGATCATCTAACGGAGGTCATAGACGGCAATTAAATCTGAAGTCACAATAAGCCGCAACTGGGTAATTATCTGACGCGACATTTCGCAGCCCGTGAAAATACCCGCCTTCTAGGCGTTGTCGTCACAGTCGTTGTTATCGCCACGCTCTTTTTTGCGCGCATCGTTTTCGTGCCGTTGGCCTTAGCTTTGCTTTCTTCGTTGTTATTGGCGCCAGTGGTTAGGTTCCTCGAGCGGTTAAGATTTCCCCGCGTACTGGCAATCTCCCTCGTGATGCTCGCTCTTGTCAGCTTAACGGGATGCGTGATCTGGGAAACGTCTCAGCAATTTGTCCGGTTAACCTACGAACTGCCCACTTACAAAAAAGCGCTGCAGGAGAAAATCCAAGCAGTAAAAGGCTCAAGAAGTCAAAGTTTGGATAGTGCGTCAGATACCGTAAAGGAGCTCGAAAAGGAAATTACAGATGTCCCTACCGGAACGTCAGCGACAACTGAGGCAAAGAGACCGCCGTCTCTCGGTTCAACACCATCTCGACCTCTCTCCGTCGAAATAGTTCCCCCTGCTAACCCGCTCGAATATGTCGAGACGCTGCTAGGTCCTTTGGCAACGCTTGGTGTTGTCCTGGTATTCACCGTTTTTGTTCTCGTGGGTCGTGAAGATCTTCGTAACCGACTGATTCGTCTCGCAGGCGACGGCCGATTGAACCTGATGACGCAAGCACTGGACGAGGCGGTGCAACGAATCAATCGTTATTTGTTACTGCAATTTGTTGTGAATTCACTCTACGGTGTTGTGATCGCTGGTGCGCTGCACGTTGTCGGTGTTCCGCACGCCGCGCTATGGGGTTTGAGCGCTGCTGTTCTTCGATTCTTGCCGTATATCGGAGCGCCCCTTGCCGCTCTGATGCCGATTGCGTTGTGCTTAGCCGTTTTCCCCGGGTGGAGTCACGCCCTTGTGACTGCTGGAATTTTCCTGGTGTTGGAAGTGACGGTGGCGAATGTCGTTGAACCTTTTCTTTATGGCGCCCATGTAGGTCTCTCACCGCTGGCGATACTAGTCTCAGCCGTCTTTTGGACATTAATTTGGGGTCTGCCGGGTCTTCTGTTATCCACGCCACTCACAGTCTGCCTGGTAGTGATGGGGCGGTACGTTCCCGGCTTGACCTTTCTGAATGTTCTCTTAGGAGATGAACCTGTTCTGTCACCCCAAGCTCAGTATTACCAGCGCCTTCTTGCCGGGGATCAAAACGAAGCCAAACAGATATTGGAAAGCTACCTTAAAGACAAATCTCTCGAGGAACTCTACAGCTCCGTAGTCATTCCGGCGCTCAGTTTAGCGGAGCACGACCGCCATCGCGGCGAACTAGATGAGGATACGCAGAATCTTATCTATCAAGGCACTCGCGAAATCATCGATGAGTTGGTCGAGCCGCCAGCCGGCGAGCCGCAGCAGGAACCACACGAAGTTTCGTCTGAACTCGGTGAGACGAAAAACGGAGGACGAGATCGCGTGGATGTCCTTTGTATTCCGGCGAGAGACGCCGCTGA
>Ga0302326_10002193_pt1 | contig 47901 bp, 41 predicted proteins | sample Palsa_T0_3_FD_202264 | JGI IMG/M metagenome (GOLD analysis project Ga0302326, IMG submission 202264) | Peat permafrost microbial communities from Stordalen Mire near Abisko, Sweden - Palsa_T0_3 | ecosystem: Environmental > Terrestrial > Soil > Palsa > Peat permafrost | place: Sweden: Abisko... | reverse complement strand
CGCCGGCGCCGCCGAATCAGGTTCCACGGGCGAACTTGTGCGGTTGCGGGATTGGCTGGCTGCCGAGGGGGTGACTCAGGTGGTGATGGAGGCCACCGGGGTGTATTGGCGTCCGGTCGTGCACCACAAGGCGCTGTTTGACCGTGAGGGATGAAGGGGCACCTCCAGCCGTGCACCCAGCCGATCAGGGCCGGTCGTAGGAGGGTTCCTCCCACCACGGGTACCAATCGGGCAGATCCCGGCTGGGCGCCAGGGACCACTGAGCGGGGCGTTTCTCGAAGAATGCGGTGATCCCCTCCGCAGCATCAGCCATCCGTCCGGTCTGCCAGATGGCCAGCGAGTCCACCCGGTGGGCCTCCATGGGGTGGTCGGCGCAGAGCATCCGCCAGAGGATCTGTCGGGTGATGACCGCTGAGACCGGGGCGGTCGACGCCGCTATCTCCTCGCCTAGGGCCCGGGCCGCGCCCAGCAGATCCTCTTGGGGATGCACGCTGCGTACCAGCCCGCCCGCTAACGCCTCACTCGCCGGGAACACCCGGGCCGTCAGGCACCACTCCAGGGCCTGGCTGATGCCCACCACACGCGGCAGGAACCAGCTGCACGCGCCGTCGGGCACGATCCCCCGCGCCGCGAACACGAACCCGACTCGAGCGGTGTCGGCCATCAGCCGGATGTCCATGGCAAGGGTGATGGTGGCGCCGACCCCGACAGCTGGACCGTTGATGGCCGCGATCACCGGCTTCAGGCATCGAAATATCCGCAGGGCCACCACCCCGCCGGCGTCTCGCGGTGCCGTCCGCCCGGACGGGGCGTCGCCATGGTCGAAGCTGGAGGCGCCCCCGCCCAGGTCGGCGCCGGCACAGAAGGCCCGGCCCCGCCCAGTGACGATCACGGCCCGCACCGAGTCGTCAGCATCGACCTCGTCGAACGCGCTCAACAGATCGGAGTACATGTCCAGGTCGAAGGCGTTGAGCCGGTCCGGCCGGTCCAGGGTGATGGTGGCGACCGGGCCCTCGACCTGGTAGTCGATCGTGGTATAGCTCATACGCCGAACGGTAGACGGTCCCGGCGATCGTTCGGATCTGGGGGTATTGAGCGCCTTACTTGACGGCTCGGAAGGCGATCGCGGGGGGGTCCAGGAACGGGGCCCCGATGTAGCCGCGAAGGCAGCCGGGGCTGGCGACTTCTGACCGCGGGCCGCCACTTCTGACCCCGGCCGCCAGTCAGAAGTTGACTGCCCAGCAGGCGGGAGTGTGGGGTGGGGCCGGCATGCCGGAAGGCTGCCCCGTTCATGAAATGCGGGGCAGCCTTCCGCTGCGTGCCGGTCCCATCCCTCGTTGGGCAACGCCTCAGGTAGTGGCCCCGGAGCGCTGAATCGCCTTCTCGTCAGTTCCCAGGTACGAGGCGATGACAGCCGGGTGAGCCAGCACCTCGGCGGGGGTGCCTTCGGCAATGACACCGCCCAGCTCCAAGGCGATTAGACGGTCGCAGATGCTGCTGACCATCGGCATGTCGTGCTCGATGATCATTAGGGAGCAGCCGGTGCGGTCTCGGATCCGCAGCAGGAGCGGGCCGAGTGCTTCGGTCTCCTTCTGGGCTACGCCACCGGAAGGTTCGTCGAGCATCAACACCTTCGGGTCCTGGGCCAAGATGCACGCCAAGTCCACGATGCGGCGGCTCCCCGTGGACAGCTCCCCCGTGAGCTTCTGCTTGAAGGCAGTCAACCCCATCAGCTCGACCAGATCTTCTACCACCGCCTTGACGGCCAGTTCGGATTCGTAAGAGGCCGGCAGCTGCAGGGCGGCCGCGAACATGTCGCGGCTGCCCAAGTGCCGCTCCCGGGCCACCGCGATGGTCTCAGCGACTGTCAGTCCCGGATAGAGCAAGGCGTCCTGGAACGATCGGGCCATGGCGCCCTTCGCCCTCATGTGGGGAGCCCAGTCCGTGACATCGACCCCCCGCAACCAGATGCGGCCGCCGTCGAGGGGCAGGAACCCAGAGATGCAATCCATCAGGGTGGTCTTGCCCGCCCCGTTGTGACCGATGAGCCCGACGATCTCGCCCGGCTGCACATGCAAGTCGACGTGATCCACGGCGGTGATCCCGCCGAAGCGCTTCACCACGTCGTAGCAGGCGAGCACCGGCTTGGCGTTGGGATCTGGCGGCAAGCGAACCGGCGTTGATGCCGCAGCCAGACTGGCGACCGCGGCGGCTTCTTCCTCCGCCTTGGCTTTGGCCGCCTTGGTCATACGCCGGGGCTTGGCGGCGCCGACCTCGGCGGTGGCGGCGCCGACCTGGGCGCTGGCGGCCTCGTGGCTGCCTGCCCCCGAGATGAAGACCGCTCGTAGGATGTCGGGCCGCTCCAGCAGCTCCGCAGCCGGCCCCTCGAAGCGGACCTCACCCTTCTCCATGAACACGGCCCGCTCGGCCAATTGGAGCGCCACGTTGACGGACTGCTCGACGATCACAATGGTCGAGCCGCGGCGGTGCACCTCGCGCACCACTTCGAGCAGCTGGCCAACGATGGTGGGCGCCAGCCCCAAAGACAGCTCGTCGATCATCAGGAGCTGGGGTCGGGTCATGAGGGCCGTGCCGAGAGCCAGCATCTGTTGCTCGCCGCCCGAGAGGTTGCCGGCCATCTGCCCGCGACGTTGGGCCAGCACCGGAAAGAGTTCGAGGACCTCCTCCTTGGCCAAGGCGATGCGCTCGGGCTCGTCGCGGATCAGCCATGACGCCAGACGCAGGTTCTCGGCCACCGAAAGGGTGGGGAACACTCCCTTGCCGCCGGGCATCAGCGAGATCCCCTTGCGGGCCGTGACGTCGGCGGGCGTCTTGGTGATGTTCTCGCCCCTGAAGAGCACGGTGCCGGCGGTCGGGCGGACCAAACCACAGATGCCCTTGAGCAAGGTGGACTTGCCGGCGCCGTTGGTGCCAAGCAGGGCCACCATCTCGCCTTCGGTGATGTCGAAGTCCACGTCGAAGAGGATCTGCACCGACCCGTAGGCCATGTCGATCCCCTGGCAGGTCAACAGGAAGTCCCCACCCAGTGCCGGGGCCGGCGCCGGCGCTGGCCGTGGCCCGGGTGCTGGCGCCGGTGGCGAGGCCGGCACCGGCGCGTAGTCGAGAGTTATCGTGGGCAGTTCGGTGGTGTCGTCGGCGGGCGCCACGGCGGGGGCACCCCGGCGCACCGGCGAGGCCTTACGCACCACCGCGGCCTTACGCACCACCGCGGCCTTACGCACCACCGCGGCCTTGCGCACCACCGCGGCCTTGCGCACCACCGCGGCTTTACGCACCGCCGGGTCCTTGCGCACGACCGGGTCCTTCCGCACCGGCACAGCCTTGCCCACCACCGCGGCCTTGCGCGCCACCGCCGCCTTCCGGCCTACCGGGGGGCTCACGTGAGGACCTCGACTGGCATGTCCGGGTCAGCCCCATTCGAAGGTGGCGGGGCGCCGCCCAGAGCGCCGATCAGCAAGCCCTCATCGTCGGGAGACCGATCCGGGCCACCCGTATCGCGCTTGTCGGCGAACAGGCTGGGGACCAGGATGTTCCGCCGCTCGGCTACTACCCGGAGCAAACGATCGCGCAGCGAGTAGACGACCTGGCCCACTCCTCCAGGCACGACGGCGAGAACGAGGAGCAAGGCGGCCCCGCTGATGGCCTCGTGGTAGATGCCCAAAGCGGTAATGGTCTCGAGAAACTTGAAGAACAGGACGCCGATCAGCATGCCGGTCACTGAGCCCAGGCCGCCGATCACGCTGTAGGCGAAGACGGTGATGCTGTCGACGGCCGGGAAGCTGCCCGGGTTGAGGGCTTCGAGCAGCAGGACGTCGAGCGCTCCGGCCACGCCGGCGATGATCCCGGCCACCACGAACCCGGATAGCTTCACTGCGGTGGTGGGGACGGAGGCCGATTGGGCGGCGCGCTCGTTGTTGTCCGCCGCGATCAGGACCCGACCGGCTCGGGCCTTGCGCAGACCCATGGTGACCAGGATGGCAAGCCCGAGGAAGACCAGGCACACCACGTACATCTCGTAGTTGTCGTTGAGGTTGAACCGCTGGAGCAGGAGGGGGCGATTGACGCCGTTGCTGGGAAGGAACTGCGGGAAGGTACTCGAGTTGAGGAAGTACTCATCGAGGGCGATGGCCAGCGCCAGAGTGGTGACGCCGAGGAACAGCCCTTTGATCCGCAAGGCCGGCACGCCCACCACCAGAGCGACCAGCCCGCCCGTGGCACCGGCCGCGGCGATCACCAGGAAGAAGTCGCTGTTCCAGTGAGCGACCATGTTGCCCGCCACCATGGCCGCCACCCCAGCAATGCCGAACTGGCCCAGGCTCATCTGTCCGCCCCACCCGGTCAGCACGACCAGGGACACGCCGATCATGGCCCAGACGATGGCGAAGCCGGCCAGGAGCTGGTTGCTCGGCCCCCACATGTGGGGAACGAAGATAAACGCCGCGATGACCGCGAGGATCAGCACCCGGCGAGTCCAGAGCACCTCGGGGATGCGGCGCAGCTCCTCAGGGATGGGCTTGAGGACCGTCACCGACGACCATGACGACGTCCCCGACTCCTGGGCTCTCGACAGCTTTCCGGACTGGGCGAGCAACGCCGCCACGATGACCACCAAGTACACCACGTAGATGAACGATGGTTGGTCGGGGGTGTTCCAGTGGACGAGCTGCTCGGTGATACCCAACCCGACCGCGGCGCCGAAGGCCACCGGCAGCGACTCCATGCGGGCCACCACGGCCGCCGCCAGCAGGGGCAGAAGGACCGTCGGGCCGTTGGAGGCGACGCCGGGCTTCACCCCCTCGAACGGGGCAGACAGCATGTACGTCAGGACCGCCAAGCCCCCGGCGATCGCCCACACGATGGTGACCAGCCGGCGGACCGGGATACCGAGCAGCAGGGCCCGGTCTTCGTTCTCAGCGGCGGCCCGCACCGCGATGCCCATGTTGGTGCGCAGCAGGAACCAGGCCAGGAAGGCGATCACCACCGGTACGACCACCACGATCAGGACCTCGGCGCTGTGGAAGGTGTAGACGTCGACCGTGAACGACACGCTGAACGGCGGCGAGAAGGCACCTGTCAAGGCGGTGAAGTGCTCCTTGGTGCTGCCGGAAAGCTCGAATCCCCCGTACAGCTGGGCCAGCCCGATGCTGGCGACCGTGATGATCAGGCGACTCGACTTTCTAAACCTCCAGCTCATGAAGCGCTCGGTCAGGGCCCCCACGCCCGCCCCGACCGCCACGGCCAAGGGCAGGGCGATCCAGTAGTTGAGCCCGTGCACCTTCACCAAGCCGATGGCCAGCACCCCGACCAGGCTGCCAAGGGCTCCGAGGGCGAAATTGATGAACTTGTTCGCCCGGTAGATCAGGATCAGCGCCATGGCTCCCAAGGCGTAGACCGAGCCGTAGACCACGCCCACCAACACGATCCCGAGGGGGGCGTGGTGGTAGAGGTAGCCGTGGTTACCGTTGGCCAGAGACACGACGACGTACACCACCACGACAGCGGCTATCACCAGCTGGACGCGTCGGGTGAGGCTCGACTGCTTGAGGCGGTCGATGGCGATGCTCACGAGGATGGGATGGGGCAACCCGGCGGACCAGAAGGAATCGTGCTGGCCAGCCAGCGGGCGTTGTCGTACTTACCCGGTTCGTACGCCCCCACCTTGCCGTTGAACGGCGAGATGGCGGTCGGGTCCCAGCAGATCTCCCGGACGTCATTGGGGATGGTGTACTGGTTGGAGCTAAACCCCCACAGTCCGAGCGGTCCTTCCTTGGGCGGATAGTTGAACATGCCCTGCTGGAACGAATTCGGAGTCAGGTTGGGCCCGGCCATCTGGAGACCGATGGCCAGTTCGTCCATCTGGGCGTAGATCAGGTCTACGAAAAAGGACGGTTCCGTGGACGGGCTCACGCTCTCGTAGGCCGCGTACCCGAGGGTCTGGGTGTACGGCACTTCCGGGTTGTTGGGGCTGATCCCGAAAGCGTGAGCTTGGAACTGCTGGTTGTAGAGCTGGCCGACATAGTCGGCGTCGGTGAGGGCCGTGCCCGCGATGATAAATTCCGGGAAGTAGCTCTGCTGGGCGCCCTGACCCGACAGATAGACCGGGAATATAGGGTCGCACCCGCATATGACCGTGGTGATGCCATCCGCCTTGAGCTGCGACACGATCCCGGCGGCCTGCTGCGACTCGGTCCCCAGATCGAGGGTGTAGATGATTTTGGAGACCGGGCAACCTGCTGCCTGCATGATCCCCTGGGCCACGTCGACCGATGTCTGGTACCACGAGTTCTCGGGGGCGAGCAGGGCGAACTTGCGGTGGACGCTGCGGAGGCTGCCCCCGGCGTACGCCGCCACCGGATCCCCTGGGCACAGCTTCTTGACGGCATATTCGGCCGCCAGGCTGGCCACATCGGTGCCATCGGTGTCGGTCGACCAGGTGTAGGGGGCGTTCATCTGATGATACTGGCGCGACAGATACGGGTCGCCAAAGGCCATGACGTGCTGCGAGGCGAGTGACTGGGAGTAGGGTTCGGACTCGGCAGTGATGTCGGCGAACGCCTTGATCTGCTGGGCCACGGTGGTAGCGTCGGCCTCGGCCTGGGCCTGGCCAGTACCGAGCAGCTCGTTGGTCAGACTGCCCTGGCCAGTATAGAAGACGATCTTGATCTTGCGCCCGTAGAACTGGAAGTGGTTGTTGAAGTACTGGGCCAAAGCCAGGATGGTCCGTTCGTTGTCCGCGTTGGTGTCGCGCAGCGAGGCCCCGGCCAACTGGGCCTGGGTCTGCTGGAACGACTGGTCCGTCGTGAGACGGACCGACACGGTGATTGTCGAGGCGGTGACGCCCTTGGTCGTGACTCCACCGTTGTTGCCGGAGAAGGTGATGCACGGAGGAGAATACGGATCGCCGGGGACCTGTTCGCTCTGGCCCGCGCAGGCGCCAGTCACCCCAGGGACGGTGACCGTGTGGCCGGCGCTTCCGGCCGATCCGGCCGAGCCGGCGGTCCCGGCCTTCCCTCCGGTGCCGGTCCCGACCGAGCCCGCGCCCGACGCGGTAAGACCCTTGGTGGCACTGCTACCGCCGCTGCTCGAACCGGCACTGCCCGCGCCCGACCCAGAACCCGCGCCCGACCCCGAACCTGCGCCCGACCCGGACGAAAGCCCGCTGCTGCCGGAACCGCTGGCGCCGGTGCCGACCGACGCCGCGTTGGATGTCTTCGGCACCTTGCTGGGTACGGCCAGCGCCACGATGACGACCAAGGCGGCGAGGATGGCCACGGGGCCGTAGCCGCGGAACAGCCGATGCCAGACGCTGAAGTAGCTGGTCGGCGGTCGGGACGGCGCGGTGCCATTGCCCGGTGGGCCGTTCGGTGACGCGGGCATGGTCGCGAGTTACTCCTCGAAGTGGTCGAAGTTGACGGTGTGCTGGGCTCTTCGCATCATCCGCCTGTCTCCTTCGGCGAGCAGGGCCACCAACGCCAGACCGCCGAGCCCGATCGCCAGGAGGGGTCCGCCCGGTGCATGACCGACCGCGGCGGCCGTGACAGTCGGAGCGGCCGCAGCAGGAGTGGTGGTGTCCGTCGAAGCAGTGGGAACAGTCGACCCGCCAGACGAGGGGTCCGTCGGCGGCGAACTGTCTATCGGCTGGGATGACCCGGGGGTCGCGGCCACGGCTGGCGTGCCTGGCGTGCCCGGCGTGGCGGGAGTGCCGGCCACGGCCTCGGTCCCGGGGACGAACTTCGTAGTACTCACGCCGAGGAGGCTCGGCAGACTGAGGTTGAACGGGTTGGTCGGAGTGGCCCCGCTGGTGGCATTGACGCCTCCGAGGGCCGTGGTGTAGTAGCCGCCCCCGTTGACCGAGGCGATGGCGACGTCGGCCACGGTGATGGGCGTGTCCGACTGGCACAGCGTGCTGACGAGGCTGGATGGCTCCGACGGGGTGAAGCCGTTCTCGAGCCCGGTGAGCAGGGGGTTGAGGAGGGGGGATACTCCGTTGAGGACGTCGTTGAGGACCTCGTCACGGTTGGTGTTGGGAACCACTTCGATCTGGAGGGGGCTGACGGACTCGATCCCTGACTGGAGGCTCACGGCGGGCGGGACAATCGTGATGCCCACGGAGGCGAGCTGGGTGTTGGCGAAGGACGTCACCGACGATAGGTCGGGCGCCGCCACCTGCGTACCGTCGACCACCAGCTTGCCGATGCTAAACGACCCGCTTGGCGGAGTTGAGCCCCCGGACGGGTACAGCACTTGCCAGTGCAGCCCGCTGATCTGCACGACGCCGTCGACCAGGTTGAGCGCACTGATGTCAGAGGTGGCGCCGGCTTCACGAACCCCGTTGACGATCCCGGACCACGCCTTGGTCGTCATCCCCGACACGTTGAACGCCCCGGCATTAACCGGCCCGAAAGTGGTGTCGGCCTCCCCGTAGGGCGTGCCGTTGGCCTGGACGAACTCCGTGCTCCCAAACGACGGCGGCGGGTTCCCGACGAGCCCGGTGGTGGTGGCAGTCTGGGTTATGCCCGCGGCCGCGCCCGCCTCGCCGGTCTCGGTCTCGAGCGGCTCGGGGATCTGCGCGGGGGTGAGTGTCGGCGAGGAGCCGCAGTTGAAGCTGGTCAGTGACGTCCCGATGGCGCCCAGGTCGACTCCTTGGGACTGGGCGCGGGCCGAGCCGTTGGTGTGGCCGGCGAGGGCCTCGCCGAGCACCACTCCGACTGCCAGCGAGCCATCGTGGGGCTGGTCCTGGAGCGCCTGGGCGTACGAGCTGCCCGTGCCTGGCGAAACCGCAGCCTCGGCACTCGATCCAACCGCCAGGCTCAGGGCGCCGGCGATGACCAGGGCGCTCGAACCGGCTCCGATCATCCACCGCAGCCGGCGTCGTCCTCGATTGGCACTCACTCTACGAACCACCCCCGTGGTCATCGCTGCTCGTGCGACCCGTCGAACCGTGTGACGCATGTCGCACCAAGGGATTCGACACGCCGCGCTCCACCTCCTGCCCGAAGGTGGCCAGACAAGAACGGCTCATTGGTACCAACAGCTCAATATCCCCCCTATACCCCAGATACGACAATTCCCTCCATATCCCTACGCCAGAGTACTACTGCGTCCAGGTCGGCAGGTCGCGACCCCTTGAGCCAGTTGACCGATCGCACATCGCCGCTCACTCCCTCAGCCAGAAGCGTTTACTGTGTGGCGGGTGACCGACGTAGACCAGCGCTTGGCTTGTAAGTGGTGTCGAGCTCAGAGCCCGGCCTCGGCCAAGACGTGCGAGCGCTGCGGAGCCCCTCTCGATGTGCGCGACCTGGTATCCGATTCGGGTTGGCGCCAGGCGCCCCGCCTCCGGGATCTGACCGAGATCACCTTCGGGGCCAGCGTCTTTCAGATCGACGGCACCGTGGTCCCCGTCGCTGACGTCAACCTCGGTGCCGGCGAGACGGTCTTCTTCGAGCACCACGTCATGCTCTGGAAGGATGAGAACGTCTTCATGTCCGTCATGACCGCGCCGGGCGGCATGAAACGGCTGGTGGGCGATCTCCCGTTCGTGCTGAGTGTCGCTCGCGGCCCGGGACGGGTGTCATTTTCCCGGGATGCCCCGGGTGAACTGGTGGTCCTGCCCGTCGACTCGGGCGTCGAGCTCGACGTCCGCGAGAACGCCATGATCGTGGCCACCTCCAGCCTCACCTACAGCTTCGAGAAGCTGGGAGGCCTGAAGGCCACCCTCGCCGCCGGCACTGGCATGTACCTGGACCGGTTCAAGGCGTCGGAGGGGTCCGGGTTGCTGGTCTTGCACGGCTACGGCAATGTCTTCGCCCGGACCCTCGGTGAGGGCGAGACGATCCAGATCGAACCAGGGGGCTTCCTGTACAAGGACGCGGCAGTCACGGTCGAGACGGTGACCCACAAGCTTTCGACAAAGGGCGACGGGGAAGGCTCCTCGATCGGGGCGGGCGCCAAGAGCATCGCGAGCCGCGGGTTGGCCGGCCTCAAAGCGGCCCGGGCCCTCAAGAAGGAGGGCATAGGTGGTCTCCTCTCGGGCGACGTGATGCAGACCGCATCGGGCGTCTTCACCGGACCCGGGCTCACCCTCATGCGCGTGACCGGCCCGGGTCGGGTCGGGATCCAGTCCATGTACATGGACCAGAAGTCGGGTTGAGATGACCGAAGCCACCACCGAGTACAACTGCCCGTACTGCCGGATCACTTCCACCGGCGCGGGTGCTACCTGTCCCAGCTGTGGGGCACCCGTCGATGTCACCCGTCGCACCACCACGTCCGGGTGGACGGAGATGCCAGCCATACCCGACATGACCCGAATCCAGATGGGGCAGTCTTCGGCCCAGATCATGGGCAAGCTGGTTCCGGCCGCGGACGTCCGGCTCGCCGCCGGCGAAGGGGTCTTCTTCCCGGGCTACACCCTCCTCTGGCAAGAACCCGGGGTCCAGGTAACCAACATGTCGCTTCGCCACGGTTGGGAGCGCATGCGAGCCGGCCTGCCGGTCGTGATGATGGAGGCGTCCGGGCCCGGGACCATCTCCTTCTCCCACGACATTGCCGGCGAGATGCTGGCGCTGCCTGTCCAGGCCGGCGCCGCCGTCGACGTCCGGGAGCACCAGCTGGTCGCCGCCTCCCTCGGAGTGGGCTACGAGTGGTACGACAGTGGCATCTGGTTTACGACCCGGGGTGAGGCCGACGGCATGCAGTCCGGGGCCGGCGGACTCCTCAAGATGGGTCTGGACCTCGCCGGCGGGGGCGGCGGCGGTGGCCTCGGAGGAGGGCTCGGCGGCGCCCTGGGCGGAGCCCTCGGCGGCAGCGCCGGACGGCGCGATGACCGGCAGGCCAACCAGGACCAGACCTACTATCCCGCCGGCTGGCACGTCGACCGCTTCGCCGCCGACGAGAAGCCAGGCGTCGTGTTCGTCCAGTGCGGGGGCAATGCCTTCGTTCGCGATCTCGCCGAAGGCGAGCAGATCCTCGTCAAGCCGCCGGCGTTCCTCTTCAAGGACCCCTCCGTCGGTATCCAGATGCACGTCGAGTTCCCGGCGGCCGGGATGAAGCTCTGGCGCACCTGGGGCAACCGCTACCTGTGGCTGCGCGTGTCCGGGCCGGGCCGGATCGGCCTGCAATCCAGCTACGACCGCTTGGACGACCCCGGTACCGACTTCCGGGAGAGTTGTCAGTTTACGCAGCACCTCTGGAAGTAGCCGCCGCCGGCCTGCGGTTGGCCCGCCGCAGGACCCACAGCGGCACCGCGCCGATCCCCTTGAGGCGCTGGGGCCGTAGGGACACCAGCCCATACCGGTCGTCGTCGCGGAGGAATTCAGCCAGCGACGGCGAGACGAGCACGGTGCCTGGGCGGGCCGCCACCGTCGCCCGGGCGGCCAGGTTGACCACCGGTCCGTACAGGTCGCCCGACTGCGCCACCACCCGGCCCGAGGCCACCCCGACCCGCACGGAGGGCAGATCCGGGGAAGCGAATGACTCGGACAGCGACAAGGCGATCTCTCCCACACCGGCTGGGTCGGCATTGAACATCACCTCGTCACCAATCATCTTGATGACCCGCCCTCCCCCGCCGACGACCCGGTCATTGGCCAGCGTCTCGAATCGCTCGATCAACTCCGCCGTCTCCCGGTCGCTCAACTGCGCGCTCAACGACGTGAACCCGACGAGGTCCGCGAAGCCCACGGCCGTGTTGATGGACGATTCCGACCCGTCGGCGGTGGTCAGCCGGCGCGTCACCGAATCCAGCAGGTGCCGGCGCAGCAGGTACAACACGACTTGCTCGAGGTCGTCGATGCGCCTCGGGTCGAAGAGGGCGCCTAGGCCAGGGGACTCGTCCAGATCCGCCTCTCGCCCTCTCCCGGTATCGCGATCCGCCCAAAAGCCGACCGCGGCGTCGGCCATACGGGCCACGGCCAACCCGACCGTCCGGGTGAGGTGGAGCACCTCGCTGTCCTCCAGGCGGTCGTCCCGGATGAGCGCGTCAGCGTGACGGAGCGCTTCGAGGTCCTCCTCGTAGAAGACCCGCTCCCCTGGAGGGACATCGGGCAGACCCATCGCCCGTCGCAGCTTGCGAGCCAGCTCGAGGTCGACGCCCGCCCGCGCCGCCAATTCCTCGCCCGTCAGGCAGGGCTCCCCCCGCATGACCAAATCGGCAAATCGTTGCAGCGTCTGCTGTAACCCCTCGTCGGCATCCACGGCCGCTAGCGGGCGTCGCGCCACCACCCGATCAGGACGCGGTACAACATGCCGCGCGTCGGACGCTTCGCCGGCTGGGCTGGGGCCTCGGCGTAGAAGCGCTGGAAGGCGGCGGTGTCGTCCGGGCTCGGCGTACCGGCCTCGGCTTGGGCTTCGTTCATACCCGAAATACTACGATGCCCCGCGGCCGCGATCGGGGACCCAGGCGGCAGCCTGGACCGGGAGCGTCAGGCGGCCGAGCGCTCCAGGATGTGCACTCCGCAGGCGGAGCCGAGGCCGATGACATGGGCGAGCCCGACCTTGGCGTCGGGGATCTGGCGGTCGCCGGCCTCCCCGCGCAGGTGGTGGCAGACCTCCCAGATGTTGGCGATACCGGTCGCCGCGATCGGATGACCCTTCGACTGCAGCCCGCCGGAAACGTTGACCGGCTTGGACCCGTCCCGCCACGTCGCGCCCGACTCGAAGAACGGGACCGCCTCGCCCGGCGCGCAGAGCATCAGGTTGTCGTAGTGCACCAGTTCGGCAGTGGCGAAGCAGTCATGCAACTCCACCAGGTCCAGGTCCTCCGGCGCCACGCCCGCCTGGGCGTAGGCCTGTTGAGCGGCGTTGCGCGTCAAGGTGTTGACATCGGGCAGCACCTGGCACGCCTCCTCCCACGGGTCGGTGGTCAGGATGGAGGCGGAGACTTTGACCGCACGCCTCTGCTGGTCCGGGCCGAGGGTCTTGAGCTTGGCCCCGGACACCACCACCGCGGCGGCCGCGCCGTCGCAGTTCGCCGAGCACATGGGTCGGGTGTTCGGGTAGGCGATCATGACGTCGCCCATGATCTGCTCCAGACTCATCCGCTTGCTGTAGGCAGCCAACGGATTGAGCGTCGAGTGGGAGTGGTTCTTCTCGCTGATGCGGGCAAACATCTCGAACGAGGCGCCTCCATAGCGGTGCCCGTACTCCATGCCGATCTGGGCGAACACCCCCGGCATGGTCTCGGTCCCGATGCGTCCGTCGATGGTGGCGACTGCCCCATAGCGACCGTGCGGCTCGTAGACGTTGTGGTCAGACTTGGCTCGCCCGCCGCCACCCAGCAGGCCGGCGCCGGCCAATTTCTCGACCCCCACGGCCAAGCCCATGTCGCACTCGCCGGCCTTGACCGCCATGATGGCGGTCCGCAGGGCGGTGGCCCCGGTGGCGCAGGCGTTGGCGACGTTGTACACCGGTATGCCCGTCTGGCCGATCTGCTTCTGCAGTTGCTGGCCGATTCCGCCCCCTGGTGACATGAGGTTGCCGGCGGCCAGGACACCGATATCCCGGACCGACACCTGGGCGTCCGACATCGCGGCCATGGCGGCCTCGGCGGCCAGGTCGACGGTATCGAGGTTCGGGTGCTTCCCGAACTTGGTCATGTAGATGCCGAGAATCCAGATGTCGTCACTTGCCATCAGTCAACCTCCACTGGTTCGAAGCCGAAGCCGACGGCCTCGGTCCCTTCGTCATCCGTCCCGACGACGTACGTCGCCAGCTGGACCTTCATGCCCGTCCGGACGTGCTCGGGATCCGGAGTCACGTTGATCACGTTGCCGCGGACGCTGGTGCCGTCGCAGTCGACGACGCCGGCTACGAACGGGACCGGCACCCCGGGCGCGGCGTAGGCCACGATCGTGAACGTGCGCAACTCGCCTTCCGTCGGCACGTCCACACCGGTGAACTCGGTCTGGGCGCACGACGCACAAGCGTTGCGGCGATCGAAGAACCGGGCTCCGCACGCGTCACACTGCCGGGCTACCAGGTGCGGACGATCGCCGAGCACCAGGTAGTCGACCAACGGGACCTGCTGGCCCATGTTCCCTCCTTCGCCGGCCACCCGGACCGGTCACTTGACGGTAGCGACACCTTAGTGGCAGACAACTACTAGCCGGATTTGGCGGGCCGGGCGTGGCCCGATCAACCTTCGAGCAGCCGCCGGGCCGGGCGTGGCCCGATCAACCTTCGAGCAGCCCCCGGGCTCTCTCTACGATCACTGGATCGCGCAGCTTTGACAGAGCCCGGCGCTCGATCTGGCGGATCCGCTCCCGGCTCAGATGAAAGCGGACGCCGACCTCCTCGAGGGTGCAGGGCTCGCCGCAATCGAGACCGAAGCGCAAGCGCAACACCTCCCGCTCCCGGTTATCAAGACCGCCCATGAGGATGTCCACCTCGCTGGTGATGGCGCTGTCGACCGCGGCTTGGGCGGGAGAGACAGCACTGGTATCGCCGAGCATGTCCGCCAGCTCGAGGTCACGGGTGTCACCGAGGATCTCCGATAGAGAACGGGGTGAGCCCGACGTGTTCAACACCACAGCCAGGTAGGTCTCCGAGACCTCCAACTCCCGCGCCATTTCTGCGAGCGTGACCGACCGGCCGTCCCGTTGGATCATCTCGTGCCGCACCCGGCGGGCACTGGTGGCCAGATCGGCCGCGTGCACTGGCAAACGGATGGCACGGCTCGTGTTGGCGACGCCCCGGCTGATGGATTGGCGGATCCACCAAGTGGCATAGGTGGAGAACTTGAACCCGCGGCGCCAATCGAACTTCTCCACTGCGTGCATCAGGCCCAGGTTGCCGTCTTGGATCAAGTCCATGAGGGCCACCTCCGATGCCCGATATCTACGGGCCACCGAGACCACCAGACGGAGGTTGGCTTGCACGAACTCGGTCGCGGCCTCTTCACCCTGGCGAACCAGGTCCTCGGCCGCGATCCGTTCGGCGACGGTGGAGAGGGCGACCAGCCTGCCCGTGTCGAGACGTTGACGAGCGGCTCGGCCCGTGTCCATCGTTTGGGCCAGGCTGGCCTCTTCGGCCTTGGTCAGCAGCGGGTATCGCCCGATCTCGTCGAGGTACAGCCGTACCAGGTCTGGACTCGACGAGGAGTCCCCGTGCGCAGTCGCGCCGATCGCCACCACTACACGGGATCGATAGCCAGCAACCCGCGGAGTCGCTCGATGGCAGCCAGTCGACGGGTGCGATCTTCGGCGGGCTTGGTGGTATCGGCATTGACTCGCTCCGCGAGCCGGTCGAGGCGGGATGACTCCTGCTGGCGCACTTGGTCCTGTTCGCCTACCGGTAGGCGGCGAACCGCTCTCTGGAAGGCTCGTTGGGCGTCAACCGGGCGCTCCAACTCCAAGTCACGGCTGATGCGAGCGAAGGCGCGCCCGCTGCTGCGCAGGCGAAGCACCTCGCCGTCAAGCGCTTCCGACGGCTCCGTCATGGTCCTACCTCCCAGGAGCCCGTGTCGGGCTCACCTGGCGTTTCGGCGGGTAAGCACCCGACCGCACAGTCATCCTACCGGCCAAAGCTCTCAAGCCAGTCGACGGGCTGCGATCTTCGATGCCTGCGGCCATTTGACGTCCTCGGCCCAGCCCAACCGCTCGAACCAGTGGATCAACACCGCAGCCGAGTCGATTTGCCAGCGGTCGACGCCGTGACGGGCGAGCGCGGGATAGGCGTGATGAGCGTTGTGCCACGAGTCGCCGAAGCTGAGGACGGAGAGCAGAGCCACGTTGGCGCTGCGATCGCGGGTCCGGTAGGGCCGGCTCCCGAACATGTGGGCGAAGGAGTTGACCCCCCACGTGACGTGATGGAGGACGGCCACGCGGACCGCGCCGGCCCACAGGAGGGCCAGCATCCCGCCGATTAGGGTGCGGGTGACCGCTAGCCCGACCAGGAAGGGCAGCAGGAGCGAGAGCACCGACCACAGCGCGGCGGTGCGGGAGACGAAGCGCAGGTCCTTGTCGTCGAGAAGGTCCGGGATCCAGCGCTCCGGCTCCGAAGGATTCGCGACAAAGAACCAGCCGGCGTGCGCATGCCACAACCCCTTGAACTGGGGCCAGACACCGGTTCCGTACCGCCAAGGCGAGTGCGGGTCGCCGACCCGATCGGCATAGGCGTGATGGCGACGGTGCTGGGCAACCCAGGTGAAGAGCGATCCTTCGATCGCCATTGAGCCGGCGATGGCCAAGGTGATCTTCAAGGCCCGAGCGGGCCGGAAGCTGGCATGAGTGAACATCCGGTGGAAGCCCACCGCCAAGCCGTAGCCAGTAAAAAAGTACATGCCTACCGCCAACCCCAGATCGAGCCACCCGATGCCGTGGCCCCATAGACGGACCCCGGCGTATATCACCCCGCCCAACGGCAGGCAGATCAACGCCGCCGCGCTCAGTTGCTGCACCAGACCGCCGGCCTGGAGCTGTGCCGGGTCGCCCTCCGGGCCGTCCGGCACCGACCGCCGGTCCAGGATCTCCTGCATCGCGTGTTCCCCTTCCCTTGGGCTTCCGGCTGGGCCACGCGAAGTCCGGGCGGGGTCGCTGCGATCGATGGAGCATGGGGTCGACCGAGTGCCGACAACAGTAGTCCTGTCCGGTTGCCGCCGCGACGTCGCTCGCCGGCGCGATGTCGCGCGCCGGCGCCGAGCACCCGGCTGACTTCAGCCGCCGGCACCCCTCCGGCGCCAGCCACGCGGCTCACTTTCAGCCGCCAGTCTTCAGCCGCCGGTGCCGATCGTCGTGGGCGACGGTGTCGATGTGGTGGTCGACGATCCCGTCGCGAGCGTCGTGGTGGTGGTCGACGAGGTAGGCGAGGTAGGCGAGGTAGTGGCGGTCGACGGTGTGGTGGTCGTGGTCGTGCTCGTGCTCGTGGTTGACCCCGACGGACGAGTGGTCGTGGTCGTAGCCCGCGGCCGGGTGGTCGTCGTCGATTTGGCCGGAGGGGTCGTCGACAAAGACGGGTAGATGACCGTATGCGACGGCGGCGAGCTCTTGACGTGCAGCCAGAGGTAGCCCAGCCCGAGGAACAACACCAGCAGGAGGACGGTCGAGCGTCGGATTCGAATCCGGGTCGAGAGCGGTCGCCGCAGGGCGGCCATGATCGCGGCCGGCTTCATGAGCTGGTGGTCGTCGTGGTCGTCGCCGTCGGCTCCGCCGGGGTCCGTATCTGCTCCTGGCGCAGCGCCAGAGCCACCCGCAACCGCAATTCCCGGCCTACGTCAAACTGCCGTCCGGGAAGGGTCCGGACGAGCAGGCGCAACTGGACGTAGCCGACCTCGATCGTCTCCACCCCGGCCACCACCGGTTCGCCGATGATCTGGGCCCGCCACGTGTCCTCAGCGGCCATGCGGGATGCCACGTCGCCGATGAGGGTGATGACCCGCCGCAAGTCCTCTTCCACGGGGATCGGTATGTCGACGACCACCCGGGACCAGTCCTTCGACAGGTTGGTGACCTGTCGCAGGGCGCTGTTGGGGATCACGATCAGCTCCCCTTGCTGGTTGCGCAACTTCGTTACCCGCAGGGTCAGCTCCTCCACAGTCCCGCTGATGCCGGTCAGCTGGCCAGCAGTGGACAGCCGGATCAGGTCGCCCACCCCGAACTGGTGCTCCGTAAACAAGAAGAAGCCAGCGAGGAGGTCGCCGACCACTTGCTGGGCGCCGAACCCGATCGCCACCCCGGCGACGGTGGCCGGGGCGACCAGGCTGGTGAGGGGGATCCCGAGTTGACGTAGGCCGAGGAGTCCGGCGAGGAAATAGACGAGCGACATGGTCGACCACTCGACCGCCTGTCCCACAGCCCGAGCCCGCTTGGTCCGCTCGGAGACCACACCCCCACCCTCGATGAGGTCGCGGACCTCACGGTCCAGCGCTTCCCGGTATCTGGCCGCGAGCCAGCGCACCAGGCGCCCGACGAGGGCCGCGCCGAGGAGGAGGACGATCGTCGGCAACAGGTTGTTGCAGAGCCAGTGGTCGAGCTCACGCCACTCCATCGGCTACCAGCTTGCCTTTTCTCGCGCCGGGGATGGGACACCGGTCCCTGGCCCGGGTCAGGGACAACTCACGGACAGCTCAGGTGGAGAGACCTTTGCGAACCTGCTGCTTGTCCTTCTTCTCCTGGCGCTTCTCTTTGAGCGACTTGCCAGATTTCTTGGACACGTTCTTGCGGGGAGACTTATCTGCCACCTCAACCCCCTTCCTCTGCGTTCCTGCTGTCGGACCGCACCTAACCTAGTAGCCGCCGGGAGGGCGTGGCCTGGCCGACGAGGGTCCGGCCCGCCGAGAGCGTGATCTGGCCTACGGCAACAGACCGCGCCCTCGTCGCGCCGGCCCCCGTCTTCCAATGTGACGGGGCCGGTCCCTGGCATTGGCGGGTCCGTTCGTCGGTCGCGCCAATGCGCCGTTGTGCGGTTGCGCCGGCGCTGCTGCATCCGGCGCTGCGGCCCGAGTACGTGTACGTTTGCCCCTTTCAATATACTCCATGTAGTTTCACTCCTACTTCTTAGTCTCATCGGGGTTCTTGGTAGCGACAGTGGCCGTTCATGGTCCTGTTCTTGGTCCCGCTCGCTACCAATAACGCCGTTTGCTACCAAGAAGGCCGAGACGTATCGTCGCCCCGCAACGTCGCGGGTGACCAACGGCCGCGATCCCGTTTGAGAAGGGCCGGGCGAGGCGAGGGCTTGGTCTGTTGCCGTAGGCCAGACCAAGCCCTGGTCTCGCCGGGTTCCTCCTCGGCGTGGCTACCGGCCGGGGGCTGCCGGACCCCTCGGCATGGCTACCGGCTCGGCTTGCACGGCCGGCTAATGGAGATGGCCCGTCCAGTCCGGCGGCACCCGACCGGCTGGACCCGGCACCGGCTGATCGAGTGGGTGGTGCAGGGGCGGAGCCAGCGGTGGTCCGTCCCCGAACTGCTCAGTCCCGTAGTCCCAGAACCAGTCCTCGCCGGGCTCGAAGCTTCGGATCAGGGTGTGGCCGGATGTCCGGGCGTGCTTGGAGGCGTGCTGCTTCGGGGAGCTGTCGCAACATCCAATGTGGCCGCAGCCCGCACAACGACGAAGGTGGAACCACCAACCATCCTCCGCGAGGCACTCGAGACAACCAGTCCCGCTGGGTGACGCGGTCGGGTCGATGAGGTCATCTGCCATAAGGCCACCGATCATATTTGGGTGGGTCTGGCTAGTTGGGTGCGATCTGCCTACTTGGGTGGGTCTAGCCCTCGATTCGATGGCTCAGCCCACCCAAGGGTGCCAACCGCACCCAAGTGAGGCCAGCCGGCCTCGTAACCTCCGTCGGCAGTTGGTTCCAGCCAGCTACTGTGGCCGCTGGGTCGTGACTGGCGCTTGGGTGGCGCACCACCGGGGAGCGACCTCGTCATCGCGACGTGAGCCGTGCGCCTGGGCGTAGCCAATACGACCAGGAGGCCACGATGCCGACGATTATCCCCAACGCAACCGCCACAACCGCCACAACCGCCGCAACCACCCGTGAATCTCACGCCTTCCGAGCCGCGCTCGAGGTTGTCGCCGCCGCCGAACCCAACGTCGCGGCGGCGATCCGGTCCGAGCTGGCCGATCAGCGCGGCTCGCTCAAGTTGATCGCCAGTGAGAACTACGCCTCGCCGGCGGTGCTACTCGCCATGGGCAACTGGTTCAGCGACAAGTACGCCGAAGGCACGATCGGCCGGCGGATGTACGCCGGCTGCCACAACGTCGACACCATCGAGCAGCTCGCAGCCGATCACGCCCGTGCCCTTTTCGGCGCAGACCACGCCTACGTGCAGCCCCATTCGGGGATCGACGCCAACCTGGTGGCGTTCTGGGCCGTGCTGGCGCAGCGGGTCGAAGCTCCTGCCCTCGTCGACGCCGCAGCCGCCTCTGTTGACGACCTCGACCGTGGAGCCTGGGACCACCTCCGGCGGGCGTTGGGCAACCAACGCATGATCGGCATGTCCCTCGACGCCGGCGGCCACCTCACGCACGGGTTCCGCCGCAACATATCGGGGAAGATGTTCGACCAGCGCAGCTACGGGACCAATAGCGAGACGGGTCTGCTCGATTACGCCGAGGTGCGCCGCTTGGCCCGCGAGTTCCGTCCGCTCATCATCGTGGCCGGGTACTCCGCCTATCCCCGCCTGATCAACTTCGCCATCCTGCGAGAGATCGCGGATGAAGTCGACGCCACGCTCATGGTCGACATGGCCCATTTCGCCGGGCTGGTGGCTGGTCGGGTACTCGCCGGCGATTTCGAGCCCGTCGCCCACGCCCACATCGTCACGTCCACGTCCCACAAATCCCTCCGGGGGCCCCGCGGTGGACTAGTGCTGTGCAACCGCGATCTGGCCGAGCACGTCGACCGGGGCTGCCCGATGGTGCTCGGTGGGCCGCTCGCCAACGTCATGGCGGCCAAGGCGGTGGCGCTCGCCGAAGCCCGGAAACCTGATTTCGCGTGGTACGCCCAGCGCGTCGTTGACAACGCCAAGGCCTTGGCCGAGGGCCTGTTGCGCCGCGGTTCCACTCTGGTCACCGGGGGCACGGACAACCACCTCGTGCTCATCGACACCCGTGCCTACGGCCTGACTGGCCGCCAGGCCGAGGCGGCCCTCCTCGACGCCGGGATCGTCACCAACCGCAACAGCGTCCCAACCGACCCCAACGGACCGTGGTACACCTCCGGTGTCCGCCTGGGCACCCCGGCTCTGACCACGCTGGGCATGGGAACCGCGGAGATGGACGAGATCGCCGAGTTGATCGTCAACGTCCTCACCGAAACCGCTCCCCTACCCGCCCCGAGCGGCGGCACGTCCCGGGCGCGCTACGCGCTCGCCCCCGATGTGGCCGACCGGGTCCGCGCCCGCGCCGCGGCGCTGCTTGCCGCGTATCCGTTGTATCCGAGAGTCACACTGGACGGGTCAGCCGGGGACGGGTCAGCCGGCGCCGAGTGACTGCATGTCAGCGAGGCATACCGGCGCGCTGGCGACTGGGCGCCACGCGTGAGGGGGAGGAGGCGGTGGCAGCTGCGTTCGCCGTGCGCCACTCGCGACGCCAGACGACCCGCAGGCCAGTCCAGGTCTCATCGATGGCGCACACCTTGGTGTCGACGAGCCCCCGGGGAAGCGCCACCTCCCTCACGACGTCGTCGACGATATCGGTCTCGACACCCGACACCCGCTTCGGCCACGCGATCCACAGCCCTCCATTGGGGAAGATCATCTTCTCCAGCACACGGATGCGTCGCTCGAGTTCCGCTCGTTCGGTGAAGAAGGCGACGACCACGTCGGCGTGACCCCGAGCCTGGAGCTTCACGATGCCGCCCGCCGGGTGTTGGATCAGACCGGGAGGCGCATTCAACAGAGCCAGCGTTGTCCCGTCCTTGATGCCGAGCTTCGACGCAAGAGGTGTTTGGCTGTATCCGGCCACGCCCGCCAAGTATGGCACCACGCCGGCAGGCCCAGATCCCCCATGTTCCAGCCGCCCTACCGACGTAGTGACCGTGCAGCTGAGCGGCGAGGGGGGTCAAGATGCTGACGAAACATGTGCGGATGGTAGGCCGTAGGCGGGAGCAGATTTTTCGGGTGTCGCCAGCGTCTTGACGCCCCGGGAGTGTGGAGTGCCCATACTTGAGGCGGAGGGGATGCCGCCTTGGTGGTGGCGAAGGGCTGGCAGCTTCCCCTGCTGGTCCACATCCCGTTTTTGGGGCGGCATCGCCTCTGCCGTTTGGTCGGGACTATCAGCTGGCCCGGCGCCAGCGTCGCTGAGGTGCGGGCGCCGGCCGGCCCTAGAGCCCGGCGTCGATCACGTCGCAGAGCCGGTCCAGGGTCTTATCGAGTTGAGTTGGCGGCATACCGCGGAGCGGCCCGTCGATCACGAGGGTCGCCAGCCCGTGCACCGCGGACCACGCCGCGGTCTCGCTGTACGGCCGCCTGGCCTTGGGTATGGCGCCGGCCGCCACTAGCTCGTCGAGAACCGCGTTGAGCAGCAGGTAGGGATTGGAGGCGACCGCAACCGACGGATCCCCATCCGGCGTCGGCGGGTCGGCCGCGGCGGCCCAGATCGTCCGAAAGAGTCCCGGTTCGGACACGGCAAACTTGACGTAGGCCCGCCCGATGGCGCGCAGCCGCTGGCGGGCCCGCGCCTTGGCGTCGCGGCGCTTCGGAGCCGCGGCGAGGCCCGCCTGCATGCTGGCAGCCAGCTCCGCCAGGCCTTGCTCGGCGACTGCCGACAGGAGGTCCTCCCGGCTGGTGAAGTGGCGGTAGCCGGCGTTGTGCGAGACCCCCACCTGGCGGGCGACGTCCCTGAGCAGCACCGCGTTCGGGCCATGTTGACGGGCTGCGGCAACGGCGGCCTCGACGAGCGCGTTCCTGAGGTCACCGTGGTGGTAGGCGCGTTGCTCGGGAATTTTTATCTCCAATGTTGACACCGCCCACAAACGGTACCACTATGTTGACCATGCCCACATTCACGAAGAGGCAGCCCCTGATCGTACTGGCTGTCGTGTTGGTGGCCGCTTACGCCATCAACCTCGACACCACCATCGTCAACGTCGCCCTCCCGACGCTCAACGTCCGCCTCGGCGCCGGAACCAGTTCCCTCCAGTGGGTGGTTGACGGCTACAACCTGGCGTTCGCCGCGCTCGTCCTCGCCGGCGGCAACATCGGCGATCGCTACGGCCGCAGGGAAACTCTGGGCGCCGGCCTCGGCCTCTTCGCAGTCGCCAGCGTGGTGGCGGCCCTATGCACGGACGTCGGCGAGCTCATCGCCGTCCGCTTCGCCATGGGCGCCGCGGCCGCCCTGATCTACCCGACCACCCTGTCGATCATCACCAACACCTTCCCGGACCGCCGGGCCCGGGCCGCCGCGATCGGAGCGTGGGGAGCGGTGACCGGGCTCGGGGTCGCCACTGGCCCGGTGATCGGGGGCGCGCTGCTCGAACGGTTCTGGTGGGGATCGGTCTTCTTGGCCTTGATCCCCGTCGCCATCGTGGCCCTGGTGGGCGCCTGGCTCGTCGTGCCCCGATCCCGTCTGGCCGACCGCGCGCCCCTCGACCGCACCGGCTTGGGGCTGTCCGTGGTGGCCCTCGGCAGCCTGGTGTTCACCATCATCGAGGCGCCTGATCACGGTTGGCTCAGCCCTCGCAGCATGGCCGGCTTCCTGCTGACCGCCGGCGTGGTGGTCCTGTTCGTAGGCTGGGAACGCAGCCGCCAGGACCCCATGCTCGACGTCGGCCTCTTCACCAACTTGCGGTTCTCTGCGGCCAGTGGCTCGGTGACCGTCGCATTCTTCTCGCTGTTCGGGTTCATCTTCCTGATCACCCAGTATTTCCAGCAGCTGCGTGACTACAGCCCCCTGTCGACGGGCGTGCGGATCCTCCCGGTGGCATTCAGCATCGCCGTCTCTTCCATCGTCGGGTCCCGCCTGCTCGTGCGACTCGGCAACAAGGCCGTCGTAGCCGGCGGGCTGCTGTCCCTCGCGGCCGCCTTCGCCTGGATCGCCATGTCGGCTTCCTTGGTGAAATATGACCTGATCGCGGCGCAGATGGTTCTCCTCGGAACGGGCATGGGGCTGACGTCCGCTGGCGCCACCGAGTCGATCATGGGAGTCGTCAAGCCCGAGCAGGCCGGCGCCGGCAGCGCAGTCAACGACGCCACCCGCGAGATCGGTGGAACCCTCGGTGTCGCCGTTCTCGGCAGCGTCTATTCGACTCTCTACGCCCACAGCCTGGACCGGTCCTCCGCCGTGCCGGCCGCGCTGCTCCATCGGGCCACGACCAGTTTCGGGGCCGGTCGGGCCGTCGCCACCCACTTGCAGGGCGCCGCCGGGGTGGCCTTCGGCCACGCGGTCACGCAGTCATTCATGGTCGGTCTGCACGCCGCGTGCTTCGTGGCTGCCGGCGTGTGCCTGACTGGCGCCGTCGCCGTCACGGCCCTTCTCCCCAGCCGCCCGGGTCAGGCGCCCGCTCTCGCCGCCGCCTCGGCCTCCGCTCCCCCGTGCCCCGCGACGGTGTAGCGGCCCGTCAGGTTGGGGGGCCGGCCCAATCGGAGTGAGGGTCTGACGCCGGGAACGAGTCAGCCTCTTGCTCGTCTAAGTAGTCGTCGGCTGCGACACCGAAGGCTTTCGGCTCGCTCCTCTGGTCCACTGGCGCGGTATCGGCAGGGTCGTGGTTGGGTCTCGGATCGGCCATGGGCACTCCTGGAGGCGGCGCGTACCGATCGACGCTAGCCGGTCCCTTGATCGATCCGGCGGGCTGTCGTAGTGTTTCTCAGGAGCCAACATTGTTTCAAGAAAGTAAACTCACTGCGTTTCCGATCGACGTAGCTCAAGTAGACGACCCCACGGCTGTCGGTGCCTGGTTGGAGCGACACGGCATCGAGGCGGTCCACATCGGCGTGTTCGACGCCACGGGAACGCTCGCGGCAGAAACGGTTCCCGGCCCACTCGGCGATCGACGCTCACCGCCGTGACCGCGCCCACTGTCAACTCCTACCGCCGCTTCGCGGACGCCGGTTTCTGGGCCCCGGTCTTCGCCGATTGGGGCTTCCAGAATCGCACCACGGCCGGCAAGACGGTAGCGCGCATCCTGTCGACCCTCGGGGAAGCCCTCGACGCCCTCGAAGCCGACCAGATCGTCAAAGCGGCTCTGCCGGGCGAGATGTACCGGGTATTCAGTCACTACAAGCGGGACGAGTGGGAACGCTTCATCGCTACCATCAGCGACTGGGACATCAAGGAGTACCTGGACATCCTCCCTTAAGCTCCCGCCGGCTGACTGATGGGCAACCTGACCTGGAAGCGGGTATCCCCTGGCACCGACTCCACCCGGATGTCGCCGTGGTGCCGGCGAACCACGATGCGGTAGCTGATGTCGAGTCCGAGCCCGGTGCCCCGTCCAACGTCCTTGGTAGTGAAGAAGGGTTCGAAAATGCGCCGTTGCAGCTCAGCGGGAATCCCCGGGCCGGTGTCGCCGATCTCGACTACCGCGCAGTCCGCCTCCCGGAACGTGCGGATAGTCAGCGTTCCCTTGCCCTCCATGGCGTCAATGGCGTTGTGGATGATGTTCGTCCACACCTGGTTGAGCTCGCCCTCCCGGGCGCAGATGGTGGGCAGGGTGCGATCGAAGTCGCGTACCACCTTTACGCCTTCTTTGAGCTTGTGGGAGAAGATGACCAGAGTGCTCTCCAGCCCGGCGTGAATATCGATGTCGTCGAGCGGTGCTTTGTCCAGGTGGCTGTAATCCTTCATGGCCCCGACAAGTTCGGAGATGCGGCCGGCCGAGTTGCGGATCTCGTTGACCAAGCTCTCGATGTCCAATCCAAGCGATATCCAGCGGACGGCCAAGGCCGCGCCTGGGCCGGCGGCCGCTTGCACTCTCTCCAGCCACGTATCGTCGAGGCCGGCGGCGGCCAGGGCCGGAGCGAGCTGCCACGGGTCGTCCACACCGGCGTCCTGCAAGCTCTTCGCCAAGGCGTCCTCGAGATCGCCGGCTTCCAGGGTCGAGAGGGACGGAGCAGTCCGGGCCCGCCCGATCGCTTCGTTGAGCAGGTCGAGCAACTTCGAGAGGTCGTCCCTTCCGATCATCGGGGCCAGGTCGACCATGGCCAGGCGGGCTTCCCGAAGCCGGTCGCCGACGGCCTCCGCAGCTCGGACCTCGGCGGCGGCCGGGTTGTTGAGTTCGTGGGCCAAGCCGGCGGAAAGGGAACCAAGGGCAATCAGTTTTTCCCGTTGTCCCACCAGGGCTTCCGAGTTGGTCATCCCCAGGAACAACCCGTCCAGGAGGTGCACCGCCATCGGAAACCAGGTGTTCAGCAGCTGAGCGAAGTCCTCGGCCCGCAACTGGAACAGGCGCGCATGCGTCACTGTCCGCAAAGTGTTGGCATAGGTCTGATCGCCCGACGAGCTGACAAACGCTCTGGTCGCCCCGCTGTAGGCGCCCGCCTGGCTGGCCGTGGTCCTGACCACGTCGGCGCCGTCCAGACGCTTCACCAACTGGATCTCTCCGTCCAGGAGGACGCAGAACCAGTGGGCCGGCTGTCCCTCCACGAAGACGTTCACGCCCGCTTCGTAGGTCTCGACGGTGCCATGCCCTACCAACCAGTCCAGCTGTTCGTCGCTCAGACTCTCGAAAAGGAAACAGGCCCCCAGCTCCGCCCTGAGGTCCGTCGACGCCGAGCTCACAGCAACTCCAGGTAACGGTGCACGAGGGTCACCGCCATCGCCCCTTCTCCGACCGCGGACGCCACCCGTTTGACGGATTGGCCGCGCACGTCCCCCGCCGCGAACACCCCTGGCGCGCTCGTTTCCAGGAAGTAGGGCTGTCGTTCGAGGGGCCAGTCGGGCGGCAGCTGCCCGTTGGAAAGCAGGTCGGGACCGGTCAGTACAAACCCGTTCTCGTCCCGTAGCACCTCTTTGCCCAGCCAGTCCGTGCAGGGGGCGGCCCCGATGAAGATAAACAGCCATGACGCGTCGACTTCCTCGACCGTGCCGGCAGCTCGGTCGGCCAGGGACAACCGCTCCAGGTGGTCACTGCCGCTGGCGCCCACCACCTCGGTGCGAGTGCGCACGTGCACGTTGGGAAGGGCTGCGATCTGCTGGATCAGGTAGTGAGACATCGACTCTTGCAGGCCGTCACCCCGCACCATGATGGTGACGTTGCGGGCGAAGCGGGAGAAGAAGACGGCCGCCTGCCCAGCCGAGTTGGCGCCGCCAATGATGTACACGTCTTCGTCCCGGCACGTCTGCGCCTCGGTGGTTGCCGCGCCGTAGTAGACGCCCCGGCCGGTGAATTCCTCCACTCCGGGCGCCGGCAGTCGACGGTAGGCGACGCCGGTAGTCAGGACCACCGCGTGAGCCGACAGCTGGGTGCCGTCAGCCAGCCGCACCACCCGCGCCGATCCACAGAGCTCGAGACTCGACACCTCTGACACCAGCAGCATCTCCGTCCCGAAGCGACGGGCCTGGGTCGCCGCTCGGCGGGCCAGATCACCACCTTTGATGCCAGAGGGAAAGCCCAGGTAGTTCTCGATAAACGAGCTCTGGCCGGCCTGGCCACCGACCGCCTCTCTCTCGACCAGCACTGTGCGCAAACCCTCGGAGGCCCCGTACACCGCGGCACCCAGTCCGGCCGGACCACCTCCGATGACGATGAGATCGTAGAACGGTAGGGAGGGCGTCGACGACAGGCCGAACGCCCTGGCCACGTCGACGATCGTCGGCTCGACCAGGGTCTCGCCCGAGTCGGTCAGAACCACTGGCAGGTGATCGGCGCTGCCGCCACTGGCGGACAAGAGCCGGGCCGCCTCCGGGTCGTGCTCGATCTCCAGCCATTTGAACGGCACCTGGTTGCGGGTCAGAAAGTCCTTGACCTCATGGGACTGGGCCGACCAACGGTGGCCAATCACCTTGGTGCGCTCGTCTGACGTGAGACGGTCCTGCATCTTCCAGTCCTCGAGAAGGTCGTCAAGGACAGGGAACAGTTTCTCCTGGGGCGGGTCCCAGGGTTTGAGCAGGTAGTAGTGCACATCCGCCTTGTTGATGGCGGCGATTGCTGCATCGCTGTCCGCGTAGGCGGTCAGGAGCACCCGGCGGGCTTTCGGATAGAGCTGGCGGGCTTGCTCGAGAAACTCGACACCGGTCATCGCCGGCATGCGATGGTCCGCCAGCAGCAACCCGACCTTTTCATCTCGGAGCTTCAGCTCCTTGAGGGCATCCAGGGCCGCCTGGCCAGACTCGGCCCGGCGGATCCGGTAGTCCTCGGCGTATTGTTGGCGTAGGTCCCGGGCCAGGGCACGGGACACTTCCGGATCGTCGTCGACCGTAAGGAGTATCGGAGGCGCCATCCGGCCCATTCTGGCACCGTTTGCCCGCTTATCCCTCAACTCGGAGGCTCCAGACGTCGATAGCTACTCCAGTCGATGAGGAGGATGAAGCATGAACGATGACAGCGCTTTCGTGGAGGCTGTCTTCGGTTTGCGCCAGGGCCCCGGGTGCGCTCCGTGACCTTGTCGACTTGGGTACGCCGGGGCTTCCACCGCACTCCTCGCGACGCCGACGATGTGGTCGAGCTGGAGCTGGCCGCGCGCCCGACGGGAGGCGAAGAGGGCAAGAGTGAGCCCCGAGATGATCTGCCCGCGGCTGATCTGCCGGACCTCGGGGATCGCTTTGGCCTCAAGGATCGTCTCGAGCAGGCCCTCGCCGACGCGCCTCTGAGCGGTCCGATGCCAGCCCTGCTGCTCCTGGATCTGGACGAGTTCAAGACGGTCAACGACAGTCACGGTCGCTCGGCGGGCGACGAAGTGCTCCGCCTGACCGGCAGCCGCCTATTGACCGCCGTCTTACTGCACGGAAGCGCCTTCCGGGTCGGAAGCGACCAGTTCGTCGTCTTGCTCGACCGGACGACTCCGGACGAAGCCGTCTCCATTGCCAGTCGGGTCCTGACCGCCGTCAGAGAGCCAATGCAGGCTCACGGGACGACCATAGAGGTCACCGCGTCGATCGGGGTCGTCATGCTCGGTGATCGTCGTCGAGCAGACGGTTTGCTCAGGGACGCGGATGTCACCATGTACCGGGCCAAGGCGGAAGGCGGCAACCGGGTCGACATCTACAGCCGGGAGCTCGACGACTGGGCGCTCAGTCGCAAGAGGGACGTCGATAGCCTCGCCAAGGAGGTCGACGAGCTCCGGCTGGAAAACCAGATGCTCACCGAGGCGACCATCACCGACACCGGAACCGGCCTGCCCAACTCGGCGGCTTTCGAAGCCGACCATCTCCAGCTGCACGCCCGCCACACCCGTTCGCGCGAGAAGTATGCCCTACTGGTGGCCGAGATCGATCACCTCCACGACAGCAACCAGCGCTTTAGTCTCCCGGCCGGGCATCAGGCGCTTCGGGCTGTGGGCCAGACCCTCAACGGCACGGTACGACAGGGTGACCGCGCCTATCGCTACGGCGAGGCGGAGTTCGCCGCCCTACTCCCCGGCGCAGGTATGCGGGAAGCAGTCATTGCCGCGGAACGGATCCGGTCGAGCGTCGAGAAACTCGCCATCGCGCATCCTGCTAACCCGCTCGGAGTCGTCACCGTGACCGTCGGCGTGATCGAGGTGGGCTTCCGCCACCCAACCGCCAAGGATGTCCTGGTGGAACTCAATGCTCTTCTCCAGGAGGGCAAGCACACCGGGCAGAACAGGATCGTCTGGCCCGGCAAGGTCCAGTGACCCCAAAGAGGTCTGCAGTGACGGTCAAGCGTCCGGTGTCTGGCCTGACCTAAGTAGGCGCTCGATCTGGTTGTAGAGGGCTGTCAGGGTTTCGATCCGGGCGATCTCCGTAACCGTGAAGTCCATGGTGACGGGACGGGCCACGAAGACCACAGCGACCCCGCTGGAGCCGTCAGAGTTCGGCACCGCCAGCAGGCAGACCTCCCCCGGCAGCCGCGTGGCGAAAGGTTCGGGAAGCGTGCTGGTGCGCCGGAAAACGGCGCGGTTGCCCTCTAGGGCGGCCCGACCGGCGTCATACCGGATCGCCTCATCGCGGCTGCTCACCCATGCGACCGGCGACGAGCACAGGTCAGCGATGCCCTCGGCCAACGTGTCAGCCGAGTGGCCACGACCGGCCTCTAAGATCGCGGCCACTCGACCCATATTGGCCACGACAGGGTCCTCCGCGTCCGTCGCCTGGTAGGACACCAGAGAGGTTGCCGCGTTCATGGCGAGGTCATCTCGCAGATCCTGCAGATCCGGCTCGTCGGAGAACTCGACGACGAGGTCGTCCACGGCGGACTCCCCACCCGTGCGGTGCACGTCGATCGACAAGATGTTCCCTCCGTGGATGCCGATGATGGTCGCAACCTGCCCGAGCGCGCCCGCCCGGTCGGTCAGAGAGATTCGCAGCCGAATGATGTGACCCACGAGCGGGACCGTAGCATCATGGTTCACGACCGAGAGGCGGACTGGGCGGCCCCGGCGGTGCTGAAGAGCCGCCGCGCCTCGGTCGGGAGCGGGTGTCGATGACGCGCCACGGGCCGGAGCGAACCGTCTGCACCCGCCGGGCCAGCCGGTGGCCGGCCGCCCGGATGACGAGGTGGCGCACCGGGCCGATCATGAGCAGCAGACCGACGGCATCGCCAATGAACCCCGGCACGCAAATCATCACTCCGCCGATGAGCACTACCAATCCGTCTAGCAACTCCCGGGTAGGCACTTCGCCCCGAGCCAACCTCTCCCGGGTGTGGGCCAGCACCCCGACCCCGACGCGCCGGACGACTAAGGGCCCGAGCGCGCTCACGACGATCAGGATCGCCAACGCCCAGAGGAAGCCGATCTGCTCGGCCACGACCACGAACGAAGCGATCTCTGCGGCAATGAACAGCAGCACACCGAGAAAGAACACCACTAGCAGGGTAAGGGAGCGGACCGATGTTGAGGCCGCGGTTCTTTGAAAGCTGACCGCGGCGGCGGCCGGGACCGCGAGCAGGTTCAGCCGGCCGGTTCTGCCTCGGTCGCCACTTCCATGGTCAGTGGGTTGATGCCGACTCCGGCGTGGTCGTAGGCGGCCTCCGGGTCGGCGCGAACATGCACGTCGAGCCGGTGGGCGTCGTCGCCGACGAGGATTCGCCACTTCCCAGCGCGCACACCGTCCAGGATGATGGTCGCGGCGCCGGCTGCACCGAGAGGGGCGCCGTCGCGGAAACCTTCTTCGAGCATCTTGACCGTCCCGCGCAACTGGTCGGCGGAGAACTCGGCGACGGGGAGGCCCCGCCGAACCATCTGCTCTCGAGTCGTGACAAGATCCGCGTCCGTCAGGGCATCGGGCTCGGGGCGGCCGAAGTAACGCCGGGAGTTGGCCACGATGTCCGTGCCGATGTGACCTGGCATCACTACCGAGACCTGGACATGGGGAGCGTTCACGCGCAGGTCCTCGATCAGCGCCTCCGAGAATCCTTTGACCGCGAATTTGGCGGTGCTGTAGGCGGTGTGCGGGATCCCCGGACCAAGCGAAGCCCAGAAGCCATTTACGCTGCTGGTGTTGACCAGCCGGGCCTCCTCGGCGGCCATCAGATTGGGCAGGAAGGCCCGGGCGCAGTAGTACACGCCCCACCAGTCGACAGCGAAAGTTCGCTCCCAGACCTCTCGACTGTCGGCGACAAAGCTGCCTGCGCCTCCGATCCCGGCATTGTTGAACAACAGCTCGATCACGTTCCCGTGCGCGTCGACTACCCCGTCTCGGAATGCCAGGACGGCGGCCTCGTCGGAGACGTCGCACTCATAGGTCGTCACCTTCGTCCCGGCCGGAGCCTCAGTCTCAGCCCGAGCCTGGGTCTCAGCGAGGCCAGTAGGGTTGACGTCACAAGTAGCGACGGAGCATCCCTCCGCAGCCAACTGGATGACCAATTCCCGGCCCATCCCGGACCCGCCGCCGGTGACGACGGCCCGCTTACCCCCGAAAGACTCCATGCGTACGGAACTGTATCCGTCTTCTATCGTGTGTGCCGCGGCCGAGCTGACAAATAAGGAGCGTCGCCATGCTGGATGTCCTGGTCAAAGGTGGAACCGTTGTGAATGGCACCGGTGCTACTCCCTTCACGTCGGATGTCGGTATCCGTGACGGCCGAGTGGTCGAAGTCGGAGCTATCTCGGATTCGGCCCATGAGGTGATCGACGCGGACGGTGCCATTGTCACTCCCGGATGGATCGACGTCCACACCCATTACGACGGCCAGGTCACCTGGGACGACGCCCTCGAGCCGTCGGCGTCCAACGGGGTGACCACCGTGGTCATGGGCAACTGCGGGGTCGGTTTCGCTCCGGTGCGGCCCAGCGATCACGACGCCCTGGTCGACCTGATGGAGGGCGTGGAGGACATCCCCGGGTCGGCCCTCACCGTCGGGATGCCCTGGGGTCAGTGGGAGACCTTCGGCGAGTATCTCGACCTTCTCGCCGAGCGCAGGTACGCCCTCGACATCGCGGCCCAGGTGGCGCATGGGGCGGTGCGCTTCTACGTGATGGGAGAGCGGGGCGCCGCCAACGAGGACGCCACCGCGGACGACCTGGCCGCCATGGCGACCCTCGTCGAGGAGGCCCTCCGGGCGGGCGCGGTGGGCTTTTCGACCTCGCGCACCATCGGCCACCGGGCTCGTTCCGGCCGGCCGGTGCCCGGGACGTTCGCGCCCGAGGAAGAGCTGGTCGCCCTCGCCGGCGCCTTGCGTGCCGCGGGCCACGGCGTGTTCGAGGCGATCATGGCCGGGACCATCGGCCAACTCCCCCGGCTGGGCGGTGAGCGGGCCAAGCTCATCGACGAGGTACCCCTACTCGAAGCCGTCTCTCATGCGTGTGAGCGGCCCGTGACCTTCACGGTGGCCCAACTTTTTGAAGACTGCGATCACTGGCGGGAAGTGATCGATGCCGCCGCTGCAGCCAACTCACGCGGTGCCGACCTCCGGCCCCAGATCATCCCCCGTTCGGTCACCATCATGACGAGCCTGGACACCTACCACCTCTTCATGGCCCGCCCCACCTACAAGAAGATCGCCCACATGCCGCTCGCCGAGCGGGTGGCCGAGATGCGCCGGCCCGAGGTCCGCCAGGCGATCCTGTCCGAGTCCAATGATGCGCCGGCGCCGGGCGATTTCACGTCCCTCGTCGTGGAGCTGTTCGAGCCGGCGCTGCCGCTGACGTTCCCCTTGACCGAGCCGATCAACTACGAGCCCCGGCTCGACGAGTCCGTCTGGGCCCAAGCCTTCGCCGCCGGCCAGGACCCCACCACTCGGATGTACGACCTTTTGCTCGCGGATGACGGCCGGGCGTTCTACGCCTTGTTCGGTTCCAACTTTGTCGGCGGCACCCTGGACGCCTGCCGGGAGATGCTCCTCGAGCCGCACACGGTGACCGGCCTCGGTGACGCCGGGGCTCATGTCAACCTGATCTCCGATTGCTCGGCCTCGACGTTCCATCTCACCCACTGGGCCCGGGACCGCAGCCGCGGTGAGCGGCTTCCGATCGAGCTCCTGGTGCGCAAGCTCAGTGCAGGCAACGCCGACCTCTACGGCCTCTCCGACCGAGGTGTCATCGCCGCCGGGAAGCGGGCCGACATCAACGTCATCGACCTCGATGGGCTCCGCATCTGCCAGCCCGAGCTGCGCTACGACCTCCCGGCCGGTGCCAGCCGGATCCTCCAACCCGCGAAGGGGTACCTGGCCACCTTGGTGCACGGGGTCGTCACCCGCCGCCACGACACCGACACCGGCCAAAGGTCGGGACGTCTGGTGCGGGGCGCCGCCTGACCTGCCGTCTAACACACTCCACACTCTTACGGCCGGCGAAGAACGATCCGGCAGGGCACCTCGATCTTCTCATCGAGGTGATAGCTGGCGCAGATCCGGTGGTAGCCGTCAGCGACCCATAGCGGTACACCGTGGACGAGTAGAACTGGAGACAGCTTCTCGCCAGCCTTGACCTTCTTGAGATCGGCCGCGACCTCGGAGTCATCCGAGCCGAGGAGCGGCAGGTTGGCGGCCCGCAGGATATCTTTCGCCGCGTAAAACTTGAGCGACTGCTTTTTACGCAAACGCTTGACCAGCTTGGCCGCCGCGTCCGGCCCGACCAGCAACGACAGATAGGACTCGGCCGCTGGGAAGTCCTGCGACTCGGGCTCGTCTTTCCAATGTTCGGTAGCCACAGATCTGGACGCTACTCCTCACAGGGCGGCTCATTGGGGTGAGGCGAGAGCGGCGTGACGTCATCTGTGCGCCACACGCGCCGCGGCATCGAGCATGCTGACTGTCATGATCGCGCCGCCATTTCCGGATCCGAGCATTCCTGTGGCGTCAAGAGCGGAAGTGCTCGTCGGGTACCTCGATTACTTCCGCTATCGGCTCATAACCAAGATCAGGGGACTGCCCGCCGGCGAGCTGCGGAGAAGTCGGCTGCCGTCGGGCTGGACGCCGATCGAATTGTTCAAGCATCTGATCTATGACGAGCTGCGCTGGGTCGAATGGCGCTTCGAGGGTCGTGACGTCGCTGATCCCTGGGGCGACGATCGCGACGACCGCTGGTACGTCTCCCACGAAGAGACCCTCGACGACCTGGTAGCCGCCCTCCACGCCCAAGCGGCGCGAACTCGCGCGGTCATCGAGACCAACGATCTGGCCCAGATCGGCAAACCAGGACCCGGTTGGAATGGCGCCGACCTCCCGACCCTCGAGCGCATCCTGCTTCATCTGATCCAGGAGTACGCCCGTCACCTCGGTCACCTCGATATCGTCGCCGAGCTCGCCGATGGTCAGGTCGGCGAGTAGGGGCCGGGCGACGTTGGCCGGCTGACCTCTCCCGTCACCGTCATGGTCAGAAACCAGGGTCGGGAGAGATACTGTGACGGAATGACCCGTCTCGGTTACCAGATCCCCAACTTCACCTACCCTGGCGTCAGCCAGTTGGACCTGTTCCCGACAGTCGTGCAGCAAGCTCGGGCGGCCGAGGCCTCAGGCTTCGACACCGTGCTGGTCATGGACCACTTCTACCAGCTACCGATGCTGGGGCCACCCGAGAACGAAATGCTCGAGTGCTACACCCTCCTGTCCGCGTTGGCCCAGCACACCGAACGGGTCCGGCTCTCCGCTCTAGTGACGGGCAACGCCTATCGCAACCCCGCCCTGCTGGCCAAGGAAGTCACAACGCTCGATCACGTCTCCGGCGGCCGGGCCCAGCTCGGCATCGGCGCCGGCTGGTACCAGCTCGAGCACGACAGCCTCGGCTTCGAATTCGGGACGTTCACCGACCGCTTCTCCAAACTGGAGGAGTCTCTCCAGATCATTCGCGGGATGCTTGCTGGCGCCCGTCCCAGCCTCAATGGCCGCTGGTATCGGGTCGACGACGCCATCAACTCGCCCGCACCGCTCTCGAAGATCCCCATCATGATCGGGGGCGGCGGGGAGAAGAAGACTCTCCGGCTGGTGGCCCTCTACGCGGACGAGTCGAACATCATCTGCCAGCCGAACGAGATAACCCGCAAGCTCGACGCCCTGGCTGGGCACTGCGAATCAGTCGGGCGGGACCGCTCCGAAGTGGTCGTGACCATCTTGACCAACTGCTGTGTAGCCCCGACGCACGAGCAAGCCATAGCCGAGGCCGACGCCTTCCTGGCTGCCAGGGGAATCGACATGTCGTCGCTGAGCGAATCCGACGCCAGCCAGATCCGGTCCCTCATAGTCCTGGGCGACCCCGACGAGGTAGGAGAGATCTTCTCCAGCCGGATGATCGACGGCCTAGACGGTTTCATCGTCAACGCCCCCGCCAACGGCCACATCGATGGCCGGGTCGAACTCCTCGGTGAGGTGCTCCGCAAAGTCATCGACGTCTAGCGGGAAGGACCGACAAGGGCCACGATCAGGCGTTGCCCAGGTAAGGGGCGTCTCCGAAGGCCCAGATATGTCCTGTGGCGTTGATCAGGTAGTACCCGTTGCCGTCAACACTGGTAGCGATCGTGGTGACTTGGGGGTCGGTGACCTGATCGGCCGGCAGGCTGCCGTAATAGGTTGCGTCGCCGAAGTCGAACACTCCGCCGTCGGAGCCGACGAGCCGGTAGCCGCGGCCGCCGGGCTGGGTCGACATACCGACGATTGGGGCGGCCAGGGTTATCTGGCCCAGGCTGCCGTAGAACTGCGCATCACCGAAACTGAAGATGCCTCCGTCGGCGGCAACGACCCAGTAGCCGGCGCCAGCGGATGCGGGGGCCATGCCGACGACCGGTTTGTTGATGACGAGGTTGCCGGTGGAGCCGTAGAAGTGGGCGTCACCGAAGGTGAAAATCCCGCCGTCTGAGGCGACTAGCCAGTAGCCGCCGCCATTAGCGGTGGCGGCCATGCCGACGACCGGTTTAGTGAGGTGGACGTTGCCGGTGGAGCCGTAGAAGTGGGCGTCACCGAAGGTGAAGATGCCGCCGTCGGCGCCGAGCAGCCAGTAGCCGTTGTGGTCGGGTGTGGCGGCGATGCCGATCATGGCGGCGTTGAGATGCACTGTGGACATGTCGCCCAACCATGGTGCAGCCCCGATCGCGGTAACGCCACCAGTACGGGTTACTACCCAATAGCCGGCGCACGATCGTCCTTCGATTGTGGTTGTCATGGACGCGACCGCCCAAGGCTCCCCCGAGGCTAAGTGGGAGATGCCTGTGGGGCAGGACGGGGGGCTAGAAACGGTCTGGGTGATGGTTGTGTCCGACGGCCCGTAGCCCGGGGCGCCGGAATATGCCGCTTCGATCTGGTGGCTGCCGGCGCCGGAGAACGTCATCGTGCAGGAGAGGGTGGCGGAGCTCGGCGAAACAGCCGAGGGTGTGCAGTCGGCGGGGATAGCTCCGTCGACGGTGATGGCGAGTATTCCGCCTTCGGCGGCAGGGCTGAGCGACGCCCGGTAAGTGACCGGCTGGTCTACCTGGACAGGGTTGGCGGATGCCGTGAGGGAGACGTACGTGCCCGCTGGCGACACCACGTTCTCGGTCAGGACTGGTGATGGCCCGCTCTCGGCGAAGGAGGAGTCGCCGAAGTAGATCGCGGTGATGTCGTGGGGCCCGGTTCCCGGATTGGTCGTCTCGGTCGTGTAGGTGATGGTGCACTCCGCCTGCCCGGTGGCCGGATCGACAGATTGGTCACCGCAACCCGGAACGACTGATCCGCCGTCGAAGAACGTGACTACACCGCCGTCGGGAGTAGGACCCACGGTCGCTGTGTAGGTGACCGGGGTCCCTGCCACCGCCGGGTTGCGCGACGATGCAACCTCGACTGCGGTGGACGCGCCGCCGTACTGCGCGAACTCAACTAGGGGTCCGGCGTCGAGGGTGCCTCCCGCGATGGCGCACCAGTCGGCCGATACACAGCTGACGTCGCCGAGAGAGGAGTAGTTGACGGCCGCGGTCTCGGTCCACGCGCCGTTCGCCAAGCTCAGCATGAGCCCCCCGTAGACATCTGGAGAGGGGTACTCATAAGAGGCGGTGGCGGTGCAGTTGCCGGCGGTGTAGCACTGGATGGCGCCCGGCGTGCTCTGCTGGGTGTTGGGTGGGTTTGGTGTCGTGATCGCGCTCCAGGTGCCACCTGACAGGGTCACGGCCTCCACTCGGATCATCTGAGCGCTGTCATAGTCGTACGACCCGAGAGCCACGCACGAATCGACGGCTCCACAGCTGACCCCTCCGATCTCGGCGAAGATGGCGGCACCGGACGGGGCATCGGATGCCACAGGTGCATCGGTGAAGGTCCACGAGCCGCTCGCGAACTGCGCGAGGCCAAAGTGGTCATAGCCCGACCCGTCGAGAAAGTCGCCGTCGAAAACGCACCACCCGGCGGACGGGCAGGAGAGGCTGCCGGCACTTCGTAGGCCCAGTTGCCAGTGTGCTGGTGTCACGTCAGTCCATGTGCCGCTCACCAGTTGTGTCGCCGCCATCTCCTGGTAGCCCGACGTGTCGTCGTACAGGGCCACGGCCATGCACCAGCCTTCTTCGGGACAGGAAACCGCCTGGATGTCGAATGAAGGATTCGCGGAGGCATCGCTGGGCAGCGGAGCGCTGACCGAGGTGAACGAACCGTCAGATTCGGTCAGTAACCATCCGTCAGCCTCGCCTCCGCTCGTGTAATACAAACCGCCGTAGCCGCACCAGTCGGTCGTCGGGCAGGACACGCTCGTGAGAAGCCCGGACAGGCCGCCGGAGGGGGTACCGATCGCGGCGACGTGCCACGCCGAGCCGGAGGTTGTCGACCAGATCAGGGGAGTCGGATTGTTCCTGGTTGTGTCGAAGTAGCTGCCAACGGCGATGCACTCCTCCACGGCCGGACAGTCGATTGAACTGACCGATCCGCCGGATTGATTGCTCGCTGCCCCGGCAGGTAACGGTGCCACTGTGGCCGTCCAGTCCCCGGCCACCCCGGTATAGAGAGTCGAGACTGTGGAACCGTCCGATCCTCCGGAGGCTCCGCACCAAGTCGTCGCCGGGCAGCTGATCGTTTGAATCGCATTGACCCCCAGGTCGGGAGCCGATGGCGGTGTGAAGGAAACGACCGCCGGGCCGATGACCGCCGCGTACGCGTCCGGTTCGTGGCCAGCGCTGGACGTCGCAAGAAGGGCCGCCATAACGACCGTCGCCACCACACATGCTGTCGGGGCGCGATTCCTGAGCCAGGGAACAACGGCGCGCAATTGCCAGACAGCGTTCAACTATCCGACGCCGTCGACTCTTGGTTCAGAATCTCGCGCTTGAGCTGTTGGAACTCATCGGCTGTGACGTCTCCGCGGTCTCGTAGCTCGGCTAGCCGAGCGAGCTCCTCGGTCTTGCTACGATGACCGCCCGAGGCGTGCTGGGCGTAGTGGCGGAACATGGCTTCCTGGTCAGTTACCGCTTGGACCTGATGAGCTCGCATCTTGTCGCCTCTGAAGATGAGATAGGCGAGTATCCCGATAATGGGGAAGATGATCACGAAGATCACCCACGCCGCTTTCGCCCAGCCCTTGAGATCGTGGCTACGGAAGATGTCGATGAAGATGGAAATCATCAGCCAGATCTCGACGAAGAACAGAAAAAACCAAAGGATCGAATACGCGACCTGTCCAGCCCCGAACGATGCAGCAATCACTGTTCCTCCTAGGTCAGTCCAAGAATCTAGAATGCTTACTTGGCGCGGCACGACGAACGGCCTCGGATGCTTGCCCTCGAGGAGGCAACGTAGCGCTCCTCGCTCGTCGCTGCCGACGGTGCTCGGTCGACCGAAGGAGACGAGAGAGTACTCGCCGCCATCTCTGGCCGGATGGCCCGACTGTGGGCGTGACTGGGCCCGCCGGAGGCAGAAGGAGCTGACTACCCGGAGTGCCGCCTCAGGGGTAAGGCTCGTTGAGCGTCGACTGCAGGAAGTCACCCGGCGAGCTGCTGGCCCGCGTGCGCTTTGATCCGAACTTCCACACGACGGTCTCGACCGGAAAAGTCCCGCCCGAGATGTCGATCGATTTGATCGAGGCGTTGTCGAGCACGTCCGCGACCCCCTCACCGCTTCCGTTAGCCAAATTGATGATCAACCGGTGAGCGACGCCGTGCTCCAAAGCGAACTTGGCGTCGTCGGTCGTGTACTGGTCGTTCACACGGGTAATCGTCACCTGGTCCGATCGAGCATCGAATTTGATCTGCGTGAAGGGCACGTGCCTCGAGAGGGCCGCCGTGGCTGACGACACTGACGCGCTCGCGGCAGTCGGGGCGAACGCCGCCGACATCAGTCCCCCCAGCACGACAGAAGCAATCGCCATCGACGTTCGGCCACGACCGCAGCTACCTCGCTGCCGCACCGTTTGCCATCCTTTCCCTCAGCTCATCCACCACAATATTCGAAATCGCCGCCCAGGTTTCGGAGGCCGGATCAGATGCGCTGACGGTCTTCGCTGTCAGCCCGGAAGCGAGCGACCCAGTGGCGTCGTACTCCTCCAGGCAACACTGCAGCCGGGGTGCGGAACCGCAGCGGCGCCCGGCAACGTCGTCGTGACCGTGAGCGGGCTAAGTCCCACACGAGCCTCGCGCCAGGTCCGTACCATCAACGGCTACCGGATCGTGTCTCCCCCGTACAACGGGGCAGGCCCTCGGGTCTACGGGGTGCCAGCTCTGGGCGTCGTGGTTACCATCACCGGTCCGGCCCCCGCCGCCATACTCGACAGTCTTGGGCCGTCACCGCGCTACATCGTGCTCGGCGCCGGTCGGGCGCAACCGGTTCCGCCCACCTGGAGGACCGTGATCTACGAGGGTGTAAGCGTTGCGGTGCCGCCAAGTTGGCCGTCCAGTGCCGGCGGCGACACCGCTCCCTGCCCCGGAGATCCGTTCCTGCGGCCTCCCACCGTCTTCTTGGGCCCACCTAGTGCCGTCCGAGGCGCCCTTTGCCTCCCGACAGTGGCTACCACCCAACAGTCCAAAGACAGCATCTGGCTGCAAGCCGGCGGCGGGCCGCCAAGCAACACCAGCCCAGTCAAGACCCCGTCCGGACAGACCGTGCTGGTGACCGAGGCCGAACTGCCCAGCCCGATACTGCAGATCTGGTACCACCGTGTGTCAATCCAACTCGGCATCGGCCCCGACCCGACGGTGGCCAGAGCCATCCTGGACTCGATCCGCTACTCCACACTGCACACCGAAGAGCGCGACCACAGCAACGACGAAGACCGACGCGGCCACCCAATTGGAGACCAACTTGCAAATCCCCGCCACCTGGACTCATACCCCTTACGGCTGACCAAACTGTCACGACCGGCGCCATCGACGGACACCCCGCGTGCACCGGGCGACGTTCGCCTCCACCTCCTCGACGAGCCGAGCGGGCAGCTTCGACCCTGCGGCGGTGACGGCCGGATCGGTTGCAGCGGCGACCAGGGCGGGGACGACAGCGTCGGCGAGCGTCTCGATCCTGGCCGGGGTGGCGTCGGGGTCGAGATCGGCCCATTCGGCGACATCGCCCAGTCGGCCCGACCATGCCTATCTCATAGTGCTCACCGATTCGCATCGCCATCCGCGGGTACCGATTGACCCCGTCCGGACAGACCGTGCTGGAGACCAACGCCGAACTGCCCAGCTCGAGCGTCATGAGTCGCCCACGGAAGTCAACGGTGGATCGCGTCCGGTTAGGGTGGGTCTTCGGATTAGCCGGGGACGGTGGAGACGTTTTCGGGCGTCGAGAGTCGTCTGATCTCTGCCGCGAGCGCATCGAGGGTTTGTCGCGAGTGGCTGGCGATGTCGGTGTTGAGGGCGGCCGCTCCGCCAAGATTACCGGCGGCTGCGAGTTCCTCGAGAGAGCGTGCAGTGGCGGCGAGGAGGGTGGCTCCCATATTGGCGCTGCTGCCGGCGATGCTATGAGCGGTTTTTTTTTGCTGCGGGCAGGTCTTGATGCAGGAGAGCATCGTCTAGCTGGGAGCGGAGCGTGTGGAGGTCGTCGTCGTATAAAGCCACGAGCTCCCTAAGGAGTTCGAGTCCGCCGACTTGAAACAGCTCGATCTAATCGCCTGATCGACGGCAGGTTCGGTGCTACGGGTGGGATGGTCATCGTCTCGCGGCGGATTCCTGCGGGGGACGGCGGGGTCCTCTCTGTCAATCGTTCGACGGGCCGCGACGAACATGGCATTGATGTGTTCTGCCGCGGTCTTGCGTGTCCCATCACGCTGAACTCGGCCACCCTCCTGTAGCCGCCCCGGCTCGGGCGACGCGGCGACCAATCCTGCGGAAACGACATCGGAGGCCGGCGCTGGTCCCACAAGAATAGCGCCACGGACCGCGGCCGCAAAAGGGGTCGGGAATGGGACCGCACTCTTGCATTGAAATGATGCGGCGTAACGTTACGAAACCGCGGGAAGCGGGATCCCCGTTATGCTGTGGTCTGGTTCGGATTTGAGCCACCGCGCCCCCGCCTACGGGGGAGGATGGGGGGTTCCCGATGGGAACCCGGCTTCTTAAGATTATCGGTTGGCGAGGCGGGCCGTGATGGGAGCTACCTCCGACGGAATGGATCGATGACGGTTGAACCGGAGCCGAGGAACGAGCCCCGATCCGCCTGGCACGCCTTGGCGGCCTCTTTGGCCGCGATCATCGACTCTTCCGAAGACGCCATCATTGGCAAGGACCTCGACGGCACCATCACGAGTTGGAACCTCGGTGCCGAGCGCCTATACGGATACACAGCGACCGAGATCGTCGGGCGGAACATCTCGGTTATCACTCCGAGCGACCGCCTCGATGAACTCGCGGACGTGCTCAGGCGGATTGAACGCGGAGAGCGTATTGAGCACCACGACACTCAGCGCCTCCGCAAGAACGGGAGCGTGCTCGATATCTCGGTGACCATCTCGCCGGTCCGCGACTCGACAGGGACCGTCATCGGAGCATCTGCGATCGGCCGAGACATCACCGATAGATTGTCTTGGGAACGCGAGCGAAAAGCAATCGACGTCCGCCTTCGACAATCGGAGCGGTTGGAGAGTTTGGGACAACTCGCGGGCGGCATCGCCCATGACTTCAACAATCTGCTCGCGGTCATTTTGAACTCTACGACCTTCATCAGGGATGAACTCGATGACAAGGAGGCAGCTAGCGCCGACCTCGACCAGATTTCTCTAGCAGCCCAGCGCGCCGGTACCCTTACGCGGCAGCTGCTCTCCTTTTCTCGTCGAGAGGTTCTGAAGCCGCAAATTGTCAACCTGAACGACCTTGTGACCGGCCTCGAAGAGATGCTCCGACGGACGATAGGCGAACATATCGAGCTCGTCACCGCTCCCGCACATGACCTGTGTTCGGTCGAAGTCGATCCTGGTCAGCTTGAACAGGTGCTCGTGAATCTCACGGTGAACGCCCGCGACGCCATGCCCGATGGTGGCCTGCTGACCATCGACACTGACAACATCGACATCGACGCAGGGTACGCCGAAATGCATTCCGGATTGGCACCAGGTCGGTATGTGCGCCTCAGGATCAGCGATACCGGAGTGGGCATGGAGCCATCTGTGCTAGAGCACATCTTCGAGCCGTTCTTCACCACTAAACCCCAAGGAGAGGGCACCGGCCTCGGGCTGGCAACGGTGTTCGGGATCGTTGGACAGGCGGCCGGAGAGATCCAGCTTTACTCAGAACCGGGAATAGGAACAACCTGTCGGGTACTTCTGCCCGCTACGGACCGGACGCCGCCGGATGTTCGACCTGCCGGCATGGCGCAGGATCTTCGTGGCACCGAGACGGTCCTCGTCGTCGAGGACGAGGACGCGCTACGTGAAGTAACGCGGAGGATCCTGGCCAAGAACGGCTACCACGTGCTCACCAGCGCGAACGGTCCCGAAGCTCTCGCCCTCGTGAAAGACCACGAGGTATCGATCGATCTCCTCCTGACCGACGTAATCATGCCCCAAATGTACGGGAAAGAACTCGCCGCCCGACTGCAAACTCTCCGGCCCGGTCTTGCCGTTCTGTACATGTCGGGCTACGCACAGCCGGTGCTCGGCCCAACCTTAGGGCACGACGCAATGCTGTTGGAGAAACCATTCTCCGAAAATCTCCTGCTAACGAAGATTCGTGCTGCTCTTTGACGCGTCCAGAGGCGAACACTGGCGGCAGTCCCCTGATCGAAATGGCGGACGCTCGCGGCGCCGGCTGGCGGGGTCAGCGGCGGGGTCGGTCATCCTCAGTTCCCGGCGGCTGTCTCGATGAGGCCGTCGCGGGTCGCGGCGGCGACAGCCTCGAGTTTCGAGTGGACGTCGAGTCGGGCCATGAGGCTCTGGACGTCGCGGTGGACCTGGTTGGCTCGAAGCCCAAGGTGTTCGGCGATCTGGTGGTTGTCGAGACCCTTGGACGAGAGGGAGAGTATCTCCTGCTCGGTCTCGGTGAGGAAGATCTCAAGTGTCCTGTGGTCGGCCCGGGGCAGCATCGGAACGAGACGTTGCAGTTCGGCGGGAGCCATCACGATCTCTCCGGCGTGGGCCAGGCGGATGGCGCCCACCAACTCGACGGAGGCCCGAGTCTTGTCGAGATAGCCTGAGCAGCCGGCGTCGATGGCGTCCAGAAGCACTTCGTCGCTGCCATAGCCGGTGACCAGCAGGACCCGCACATCGGGGGCGATCTGGCGCAGCACTCGCGCCGTAGTGACACCGTCACTGTCAGGAAGCCGGTGGTCCAAGAGGATGACATTCGGGACAATGACGCGGGTCACATCTACCGCCGCCTTGGCGGTCTCGACGACTGCGGCTACGAGCATGTCGTCTTCCCGTTCGATCAGGCGGGCCAGGCCCTCGGCTACCATTCTGTGATCGTCGACGATCATCACCGTGATCGGGCTGTCCTTGTCCGTCAGATGGCCCTGGACCGCGCTCACTCGATCGCGGCCCGCCGCCTTGCCGGCGTATAGAGCCGCATCGGCGGCCCGGACCAGAGCGCCGGGGTCCACGGTCAGGCCCGACGCAAAACCTATGGTCACCGTCATCCGCATCCGCCCATCGGGTCCGTCGACCACGGACTCTTTCACCCGAGCGCGAATTCGCTCTGCCAGTTCGAAGGCTCCTCGTTCGTCGGTATCGGGAGCTACCAGGAGGAACTCGTCCCCGCCGAGCCGGCCGATCACGTCCTCGATGCGGACCGTGTCGTGGAGCAGATCGGCCAACCACCGCAAAGCGGTGTCACCAGCGGCGTGGCCGAAGTGGTCGTTGATCTCCTTGAAACGGTCGACGTCAATGACCATGACTGTGAGCGTGCTGTGCCAGCGGCGGGCCCGGCCGGCGACGCGGACCAACTCCCGGTAGACGTAAGCCCGATTCGGGAGCCCGGTGAGCCAGTCGATGGACCCGGACTGCTCGAGTTGCGCATTGCGACGCAGCAGATCGGCCCGCTCGGCCTCTGCGAACTGCGCCTGGTGGATTCGCATCAGAAGCTCGACCGGTTCGAAAGGCCTCAGTGCGAAGTTGGTCGCCCCATGGTGGAGTGCCTCGGTGATGACCGAGGGGCTGTCGTCGCTCTTGAACAACAACACCGTCGTTACGGGCGCGCCCGCCTGCTCTCGGAGACCTTTGAGGACCTCGAGCCCGGTCGGATCGACGAGGTGGTAATCGAGTAGCACGACGTCGGCGTCGAGCTTCTGCGCGAGCAGCAGGCCGGTATTGCCGTCAGGCGCGACAGCGACCCGATACCCCGCCGTCGTGAGAATCTGGGCGAGGAGGTCCCGCGACGAGTAGTCGGCCTCGATCACCAACATGAGGGCGGGCTGACGCCGGCGCCCTGCCCTCGCGTTCGGACCGGGTACTTGCGCCGTCGAGCCGTTCGCCTTCAAAGAATGTCCAGACTCTCCGCCGGACATGCACCCACCTCCCACTAGCGCTCATGATACGGCTCATTCGACGTTTGCCGTCATCGCCCGGCTACCTGCCGCCTGACGCTAACTCAAAAGCGGAGCGGTAGCGTTCTTGTAACGCCTCGGTGCTGCGCTCGGCGGCTTAAAGGCGGTCACGTCCCAGGCCACGACCCCGCTCTGCCGGGCAACGGGACGTTGCAATCTTGTCCCAAAGACTTCCTTCTTTGTAACACATAGATCGGTCATCGTGTTGTGATCTTTCCTGACGGTAGTTCGAAATCTGTGGTGGTCGATAGGAGTCACGCTGGGATGTGGTGGTGTGCGTTTCCGGATGAAGGTGTGACGGTTAAAGCCAGCAGTTGTAGGCGCAATTCCTCTAGGCCGTGCTCTCCGGTACGTCCCGAGCGAGCGGGATCAGGCGCTACCGTCGCTCGACAATATGTCTCGTCCAGAATATGTAGACAGCCTACGGTGTCCACGTTCTCATGAAACGACAAAGCGGCCTATTTGCAGGTATATTGGAGCTCAGAGCCGGAAGAGTACGGGACCGACGAGCTGCGAGGATTCCCCCCGCAGATGGGTCGACTTCCGAGTAGGCCGGAGATAGCCTGGTAGTGATGGCCTCATTCGCCCGAGATGGGGCGCTTCACGGTACCGCCCCCGCAGACGCCGACGCGATCCAACGGGCTCGGGCGGTGATCTGGATCAACCTGGGGTGCGTCGCAGTGTGGATCATCATCCAGATCGCAGCCGGCTTGGGTTTCCACAACGCTCGACCGCTCGGTGTCGCGGGCGCCGGGCTCGGGATGGCGATCTGCTGGTCGGCCGCGCTGCGCCAGATCTCCACGGGTCGTATGGCACGCGGCGTCGCGACCTACACCATCTCGGGCCTGCTCCTGCTGCTTGCCATGGGTATGTTCGTTCCCGAGCTCTCGTTGCTGTTCACGTTGGCAACCTTCATCTTCCTCGCCTTCGGGCTTTCCTACATGAGCGGCACGGCTTCGCTCAGGATCGTCGCACTGACGCTCGTCGTCGCGTTGATCCTGCTGGTCACGTCGGTCGCCCTGAAGTGGACAAGCGGTGTGCCTGTTGGGACGTTCAGGTGGATCAACCTGATCGGCATGCTGATGGCTCTTTCCATCGACGCGACAATGTTCATTATGCTGCGCCGCACGCTAGAGGCCCGCGCTGATCGTCTCGTGGCAGCGGAGCGGGAGGCCGTCCAGTTGCAGCAGCGAATCGCCCAGCAACAGCGGCTCGAGAGCGTCGGGCTGCTCGCCGGGGGGATCGCGCATGACTTCAACAACCTCCTAGGCGTCATCATGGGCTACGCCGCATTTGTCTCCGCAGGGGCGGCGGACGCGGCCACGGTGCGGGCCGATGTCGAGAAGATCCAGGCCGCGGCCGAGCGCGCCGCTCGGCTGACCAAGCAGCTGTTGATCTTCGCTCGACGCGAGACGGTCGAGTCTGACCTGTTGGATATGAACGTCATCGTCACCGAGGTCCATGACCTCTTGTCGCGCACGATCGGCGAGCACATCGAGTTCAGGGTCGAACTGCTCGAGAACCTCCCCGCGGTCTGGGCCGACCGCGGCCAGCTCGAGCAGGTGCTCCTCAACCTCGCGGTCAACGCTCGCGACGCGATGCCCGATGGCGGGGCGTTGACCGTTGCGACGCGCGTGGCAGATTTCCGCGAGGGCGACGCAGGGCTTCATAGCGATGTGAGCTCGGGCCGCTATGTGGAGCTGGCTGTCGGCGATACGGGGACCGGGATGAGCGCGGAGGTCGCCCAGCGTATCTTCGAGCCGTTCTTCACGACCAAACCCAGGGGTCAGGGCACGGGCCTGGGCCTGGCGACCGTGTACGGCATCGTCACTGGCGCCGACGGCGGCATGACCGTCGAGTCGGAGGAGGGCCGCGGTACGACCTTCCACGTTTACCTTCCCGCCCGAGAGCCGGCGACGTCCCTCGACGCGATTGTGGCGGCACCACGGACCGATGGGCAGGGAGAGACGATCCTAGTCGTCGAAGACGAGCTCGATGTGCTCGAGCTGACTTCCAGGATCCTCCGCCAGGGCGGCTACGAGGTACTCGAGGCGTGCACCTTCGAGCGTGCCCTACACCTCGCCGCATCGACCGACTTCCAGCTGCTCCTCACCGACTCGATCATGCCGCACATGTCGGGCCGCGTCCTCGCGGCGCGCGTCGCAGAGTTGAGACCGGGCACGGCCGTCCTCTACATGTCCGGTTACAGCGAGGGTGTGCTCAACCCCGAGCGGGCCCTTCCCGACGGGGTCGCGCTGATCCAGAAGCCGTTCACGGCTCGGACCTTGCTCGAGTACGTCCGCAACGCTTTGGGGACGGGACCCGGCGCTGCGGGAGCCGCGGCCTAAGCCGGAGGCCTCTCCGGAGGCACGGGACAGCTGTCATCTCGGTCTCCGACCACACCAGGACCGTCACTATGGGACTGGGATAGACGGGTCATCGCCTACTAGGACGTCTATGCGAACACCACCACCACGGGGTGGAAGGGAATCGGTGATCGGGCGGCTCTTATCGTTCCTGCCGGGTCCTTTCAGGTATCGAGCGGGGCGCCTTTGGCAGGTCCGGTGGCTTGCGAGTCGCCTCAGGGCCGGCGACATCGGAGAACAGATCGATGACGAACCAGGCGATCGCCAGCGACACCTCGATCTCCTTCGTGAGACACCTTTCGTCAACCTGTACACTCACACCGTGTTGGGCGAGTAGCAGCCGACCGCGATGGTGCTGCTCGTCATCGCCACCAACGACGGTCCCCCGCAGGATTCAACCAAAACTAGGCTGGCGACCAGCGCGAACCCGACTGCGGCGGCCGCAGTCGTCCGCCTCCTCTTCATCGTGGTGAACCGCTGGTCCGGCTACCGACTGGTGGTGTCCGGGACCTGACCCACCGGGTCATGCCGGTGGACTGACGGGGCCGCGTAGTGTGCGGCGGTGGTTTTAGGGTTGTCGCGGCTGGAGCCGCCGCTGAGATCTCCGCGTGATCGTAAGGACCGGTTCGTCAATTACGCGGGGACGGTGACCGTCTCACCGGCTGGATG
>Ga0302326_10002192_pt1 | contig 47903 bp, 53 predicted proteins | sample Palsa_T0_3_FD_202264 | JGI IMG/M metagenome (GOLD analysis project Ga0302326, IMG submission 202264) | Peat permafrost microbial communities from Stordalen Mire near Abisko, Sweden - Palsa_T0_3 | ecosystem: Environmental > Terrestrial > Soil > Palsa > Peat permafrost | place: Sweden: Abisko... | reverse complement strand
CGCGACTTCGATTTGTTCAACCAAGACCGTCTTGCCGACTTCGCGCGCCAGAACTGCCTTCGCCAATTGAGCCATTGAGTGTTTCCTATTCGCGGGTGAGCGCAGCATAGCGCTGCAAATGCGTGTCGCTGTCGCCGAACATGAGTTCGGCCGCCGTCAGGCGTTTGAACCAATGGCTGACGATGAGTTCATCGGTCATGCCCATTCCGCCGTGCAATTGCACCGCCTGCTGGCCGACGAAGCGCGCGGACTGGCCGACGACCGCCTTGGCCGCCGACAGGGCGCGCCGCCGCTCGGGCACATTCGCATCCGTGCAGCGAAGCGCGGCCAGATAGCTCATCGATCGAGCTTGTTCCAGGTGAATCAGCATATCGGCAATGCGATGTTGCAACGCCTGAAATCGGCCGATCGGCACACCGAATTGCTGGCGCGACTGGACATAAGTCACGGTGGCATCGACGAGGGCCTGCATGACGCCGACAGCCTCGGCGCACAGCGCCGCCAGCCCGAAATCGAGCGCCGCTTCGATCATCGGCAGCGCGCCGCCTTCGGCGCCGAGTCTATTACCGGCGGGCACTTCGAGGCCTTTTAGATACACATCCGCGGCGCGCTGACCATCGATGGTCGGATACACGTCCAACTTCAATCCTCTGGCGTCGTGAGGAACGCGGAAGAGAGAAATGCCTTTTGCATCCCCAGGCTCGCCGGATACGCGGGCCGAGACGAGCAACGTATCCGCGGCGCCCGCGTGCATGACTACAGCCTTGTGCCCGTCGAGCGTATAAGCATCGCCGGACTTGCGTGCGCGTGTGGTGACCCACTGAGACTCAAAGCGTGAGTCGGGTTCATAGTGAGCCAGCACCGCGATCGCCGCGCCGCTGCCCATGCGCGTCATTAAATCGGCGGCCGCCGCATCGTCGGCGCAGGCGCGCAGCACCGCGGTCGCGATCACTGCGCTGCTCGAGAAAGGCTCGAGCAGCAAGCTTTTCCCGCAGGCACCCATGACACTCAAGGTTTCCAGCGGGCCAAACCCCAGGCCGCCCTGCTCCGCCGGCACATTGAGCGCCAGCACGCCGAGCTCGCCCAATCCGGTCCAAACTGTTTTGTCCCACCCCGCCGCTGAGGCGTTGACGGTGCGAAATTTTTCAAAAGTGTAAGTATCGGTCAAGTAACGATCGACCGTATCGTGCAGCTGCCGCTGCTCGTCGCTGAATTCAAAGTTCATGGTGATGCTATAGACCGACGATCATCTTGGAAATGATGTTCTTTTGAATTTCGTTGGTGCCGCCGAAAATCGACAGCTTGCGTTGATTCATGTACGCCGCGGCCAGGGTCGAGGCATAGCGCGGTCCCGGCGGCTCGCGCGACGGATCCCATTGCCATCCCGCCGCCATGGCTTCGCGCCGAAACGGCAACGCGTAGGGGCCGACTGCGCGCATCAAGAGTTCGGAGATTCGTTGCGCGATCTCGGTGCCGCGAATTTTGAGAATGGATGCCTCCGGTCCCGGCGCCTTGGATTCCCTCTCCGCGGACAGCACGCGCAGATTGGTGATTTCCAGCGCCCACAGGTCGATTTCGACCTGTGCGATATGGGCCGCGAACAACGGATCCTCGATCAGGGGACGGCCATTTTTCCGTTCGCTGGCCGCAATGCGCTTCAGCCGCGAAAGTTCGCGCTTGGCGCCGCCGATGCCGGCGATGTTGGCGCGTTCGTGTCCAAGCAAAAACTTGGCATAAGTCCAGCCTTTGTTTTCATCGCCGATGCGATTTTCAACCGGCACCTTGACGTCCTCGAACCAAATCTCATTCACCTCGTGGCCGCCGTCCAAGAGCGTGATGGGCCGCACCGTGATCCCGGGACTCTTCATGTCGATCAAAAGAAAGCTGATGCCGGATTGCTGCTTGGCCGCCGTGTCGGTGCGCACCAGGCAAAAAATCCAATCGGCATATTGACCCAGCGTGTTCCAAGTCTTCTGACCGCTGACGATGTAATGATCGCCTCGCAAAACCGCGCGGGTTTTCAGCGAAGCCAGGTCCGAGCCGGCGCCCGGCTCCGAGTAGCCCTGACACCACCATTCCGCGCCGGAACTGATCGGCGGTAGAAATCGTTGCTGCTGGGCCGCATTGCCGAACGCCATGATCACCGGCGCCACCATCTTGGTGCCGAAGGGAATCAGCCGCGGCGCGCCCGCCTGCGCCGTCTCCTCGTCGAAAATATATTGCTGTACGGAATTCCACCCAGGACCGCCGAATTGCCTGGGCCAACCGACCCCACCCCAGCCCCGATCGTGCAGAGTGCGCTGCCAGAGAACATGGTCCTCGCGGCTCAATTCGTAGCCATTTAAGACCTTGTCCCGAATCTGCGCCGGCAGCTTTTCCTTGAGGAAGGCGCGGACCTCCTCGCGAAAGGCTTGTTCCTCTTCATTAAATTCTAGACGCATGGGGGCTTTCCGTATAAGTTCTGTTCTGCAGAACAGAATTTAATTCTGAAATGGTGCAAAATTATGCGGAGGGGGACGAGGGGTTGTCAACGTTACTGACGAAGAAGCCGAACATATCCGCCGTCACGGCTGCCGCCAAAGCGGATCGCCATTTCGTCAACGCCTTGGGAAGAGGCCTCGAGGTTTTAGCCTGTTTCCGCCACGGCGATCGCATGCTGGGCAACCAGGATCTCGCGCGCGCCTGCGGCCTGCCGAAGTCGACCGTCTCACGCCTCACCAATACGCTCACCAAACTCGGTTACTTGGTGTATGTCGAAGACAGCGCCAAGTACAGCTTAGGAATAGCAACCTTGAGCTTGGGGAGTGCCATGCTGGCACGCCTCGATATCCGCAAGCTTGCGCATCCTCGGATGCAGGAATTGGCTGAATTCGGCCAATGCATGGTCAGCCTGGGCACGCGCGACCGGCTATCCATGTTGTACATCGATGTCGTGCGCGGCTCGGGCGCTGTCACCTTGAGCTTGGATATGGGCGCGCGCATCCAAATCGCGACCTCGGCGATGGGGCGCGCCTACATGACTGCGGTATCGGAAACCGAGAGAAGCGAAATCATGGAACGAGTACGCGAGCTGGTTCCAGATGAACGCTGGCTGGAAATCAAACAGGGCGTTGAGCGGGCAATGAGCGACATCCGCGAACTCGGCGTGTGTTGCTCATTCGGCGAATGGCAGAAGGATGTGAATGGCATCGCCGTGCCCGTGCGGCCCGGCGGCGGCCTGCCGCCCATGTCGATCAATTGCGGCGCGCCCGCCTACATGGTTTCCAAGGATTTTTTGCTGGAGAAGGTTCGCACCAAACTCATCGCGCTGGCCAATGAATTGGAAACCTCGCTCGGTACGCTGAGCTGAAATCCTCAAGGCGCTGCGGCAGACTTACTCGGATTTTGAAGCTCATCGGCCGACCAGCCGCCACCCAGATCGCCGATGAGCGACACCGCGTCGAGCAGGCGCTGTTGCTCCACGTTCAGCGCGCTCTCTTCGGTACTCAACTGCGTCGCCTGGGCGGTGGCGGCGGTGGTGTAATCGACGGTTCCGGCCCGATATTCGTTGAACGCGATCTCGGTTCCGCGCGTGGCATCGCGCACGGCGGAATCCAGCACATTCTTTTCCTCGGCGAGAATGCGCAAGCCGGCCAGGTCGTCCTCGACATTTTGCAGTGCCTTGAGCACGGTGCCACGATAGTTGGCGACTGTCGCCTCGTAGGCTGCCTTGGCAACGGCCACTTGCGCGTGGGTTAGCCCGCCCTGAAAAAGGGTTTCGGTTGCATCAGCTCCCAACGACCACACGTGATTGGCGGCGTGCAGCAATCCCGCCAGCGGCGACTGCGAAAAGCCAGCCGCGGCCGATAGACTCAAGGTCGGATAATAAGCCGCTTCGGCGACGCCGATCTGCGCATTGGCCGCAGCCATCTGACGTTCAGCAACGGCGATGTCCGGCCTGCGCTGCAACAAGGTGGAGGGTAGCTCGACCGGCACGGTCGGGAGCGTCGGGACCTTCGTGCTATGTGGAATGTCGAGGTCCTCAGGATTCCTGCCGACCAGCACTGCAATCGCGTGCGCGAACTGCGCACGCGCAACACCGAGCGCAATCAAACTCGCCTGGGTGTTTTCCAGCTGGGTCCGGGCGGTGATGACATCGGACGGCGGAGTGGTGCCCGCTGTCCCCTGATTCTCCACCACGCGCAGATATTCCGTGAAGGCCTCGACCGTCCGTTGCAAAAGATCGATGTTGGCGTCGCTCACCCGCAATTCGATGAGGGCGGTGGCGAGCGCGGTCTGCTCTGAAAGCGTAGCGTTCGCGAGCGTGGCCGCGCTCGCTTGCGCAGTCGCCTTGCTCGACTCGATATTGCGACGGACGGCGCCCCACAGATCAGGTGCCCAGGAAGCAGTGCCCTCGAGAGATCCGGCGGTGATCGTTCCGCCCGTACCAGGCGCGCCGGGCGTGTTCAGGCCGCTTGCACCGTGCTGCTTGGTTACTGAGCCGGTGACCCCGACGATCGGGAACAAGGCGCTGCGGGCAACTTGCACTTCGGCCAACGCTTCCTGGTAGTTGGCATAATCCTGACGCACGGTCTGGTTGGACACCGATACCGTAGGTTCCAGTTCATCGAGCAATGGATCGTTGAACACGGTCCACCAATCACCCTTAGGCTGGTCGGCCGCGGGCGCCGCAACGGTCCAACCAGGCGGCAGTTCCTTGTACTGGGCGGGCGTGGGCACCGGCGGGCGGTGATAGTTGGGGCCGACCAGACAGCCGCCGAGCAGCAGCGCGAGCGCGAATGACAGTGCGCTACGAAAAGTGTTCATGTCGATGCGCTCGCGTCCATTTGTCGATTCCACGGCATTGTGGCCGACCATCGGACCAGCTTGAGGCGCAAGCGGTCGAGATAGAGATAGATCACCGGTGTCGTGTACAGAGTAAATACCTGGCTCAAGATCAGGCCGCCCATCACCGTGATGCCCAGCGGCTGGCGCAGCGAGGCGCCCTGGCCGATGCCGATGGCCAGCGGAACCGCGCCCAGTACGGCGGCCGCGGTAGTCATCATGATGGGCCGCAAACGTATCACCGCCGCATCGTGGATGGCCTGGCGCGGCTCCGCCCCGCCGCGCTGCTGGTGAATGGCGACATCGATCATCATGATTGCATTCTTCTTGACGATGCCGATCAACAGAATGATGCCGATCATTGCAATGACCGAGAACGGCGTGTCGAAGATCAGCAGCGCCAAGGTGGCGCCGATTCCCGCCGACGGCAGCGTCGACAGGATGGTGATGGGATGCACCGTATTCTCGTAAAGAATGCCGAGCACAATGTATACCGCCACCAGGGCGGCGAGAATCAGCAGCGGCATGGTCGACATCGACTGCGCGTACACCTGCGCGGCGCCGGCGAAACTGCCATGGATCGAGGCCGGCAGACCCAATTGCCGCGAAATCTCCGCGATCTGCGCCGTGGCTTTGCTGAGTGAACCGCCCGCCGGCAGGTTGAACGAGATGGTGGCGGCCACCAAGCCGCCCTGATGGCTGACCTGGGTGGCGGTATGGTTGCTGACGGACGAAGCGAGCGCGGCAAACGGCACCAGGGTTTCCCCCGCCGTGCTATCCGCGCTGCCGCTCGAGCTGCCGCCCTTGGAATTCGCAATCGCATTCGTCAGCTGATTGGCCTCGGCATTGGAATTGAGCGAATTGGTGGCGGACGCTGTGCTCGGCGCCGACACCGCCGACACCGGCGTTACCCCGCTCACGGTGCTGCCCGGCATTTGCGTCTGCTGGGTGCCGCTCGGGTTGCCGGCGGCGATACTGAAGCGGATGCGATCGAGCGACGGCGGATACTGCCAATAGGCAGGCGCCACCTCCATCACGACGAAGTATTGGTTGAGTTGATTGTAGATGGTCGAGACGGTGCGTTGGCCGAAGGCATCGTACAGGACGTTGTCGATTTGGTTCGGCGCAAAGCTATAGCGCGCCGCGGTCGCGCGATCCATGTTGACGTAGAGCTGCAAGCCATTCTGCTGCAGATCCGAGTTGACGTCCGTCAGCGCGGCGCTGTCTTTGCCGAGCGCGGTCACGAGCTGCGGCACCCACTTATACAAGGCGGTGGGATCGTCACTGGTCAGTGTGTACTGATATTCGGCCGCGGATTGGCGGCCGCCGATGCGCAGGTCCTGTGCGGCTTGCAGGAATAGCCTCGCGCCGGACACGGCATTGAGCTTTGGCCGCAGACGCGCGACCACTTGCGTCGCGGACAACTTGCGCTGCGCCAAGGGCTTCAATTCAATGAACACATTGGCGGTGTTGAGCGCACGGCCGCCGGTGAACCCCGCCACGTCCGCGACCGCCGGATCCTGCTCAACAATGCTCTGCAATTGCGCCAGTTTCTGTTCCATCGCTTGGAACGAAATGCTTTGATCGGCAATGATCTGGCCATTCAAGATGCCGTTGTCCTGTTCCGGAAAGAAGGTCGAGGGCAGCAGCCTGAACAAAAAAACATTGAGCACGATCAAGCCGATGAGCGTTAATCCAACCAGAAGCGCGTGATCCAGCACGATATCGAGGGAGCGCGCATAGGCATTCTTGAAGCGTTCGAACTGCCGCTCGGACCAGACCGCCACCCGGGACTGTGAATGCAGCGCCTTGCCGCGCTTCAAGAGATAGGCCGCCATGGTGGGCGTGACGGTGAGCGAAATCACCAGCGAGATCAAAATAGCGATCGACAGCGTGACGGCGAATTCGTGGAACAACAAGCCGATGGTGCCGGGCATCAACAGGATCGGCAGGAACACCGCGATCAACGACAGGCTCATCGAAATGACGGTGAAGCTCACTTCGGCGCTGCCGCGCAGGGCGGCCTCGTGCGGATCCATGCCCGATTCAACATGACGCACGATGTTCTCGAGAACTACCACCGCATCGTCGACCACGAAGCCGGTGCCGATGGTGAGCGCCATCAGCGAGAGATTGTCGATACTGTACCCGAGCAGGTACATCGGTCCGAAAGTGCCGATGATGGACAGCGGCAGGGCCACTGCCGGCACCAGGATGGCGCGCGGCGATTGCAGGAACACGAATACCACGCCGATCACCAACAGCACTGCAATGAACAGGGTGCGCTCGGTATCGCGCACCGCGTTGTTCACTGATTGAGAACGGTCCACGGCGATGTCGACGTGAACATTGTGCGGCAACGTGGCCTCGACAGCCGGCAGGACCTTGCGGATCTGCGCCACCGTCTTGACGATGTTACCGCCCGGCAGCGGATAGACGATGACCAGAACCGCATCCTTGCCGTTGTAGAGCCCGGCATTACGGATATTCTCCGCGCCGTCTTCGACGTCAGCGACGTCGCGCAGCAGCACCGGCGCGCCGTTGCGGTAGGCGATGACCAGATCGCGGTAGGGCGCGGCCTTGGTGATCTGATCGTTGGACAAGACCTCGAAGCGCTGGTCGCCTTGGTCGATGTGGCCTTTGGCGCTGTCGGCGTTGGCGGCGGCAATCGACGCGCGCACGTCTTCCAAACCGATGCCGTAGCTGTTGAGCTTGTCGGGCTGCAACTCCACACGCACCGAGGGCAGGGCGCTGCCGCCGAGCGTGATCTGGCCGACACCGTCGACTTGCGATAATTGCTGCTGCAGCACCGAATCAGCTGAATCGTAGAGTTGCGCGCGGGTGAGCGTTTCCGAGGTGAGCGCCAGCACCATGATGGGCGTATCGGCCGGGTTGAACTGGCGATAGGTGGGATTGTTGCGCAGCGTGCTCGGCAGGTCCGCGCGCGCCGCTTGGATCGCCGCCTGGACATCGCGGGCGGCGCCGTTGATGTCGCGGCTCAAGCCGAACTGGATGACGATACTCGCTGCGCCCACCGTGCTCGTGGAGGTGAGTTCGTTGACGTCCGCGATGGTCGCCAGCCGCCGCTCCAGGGGCTCCGCCACGGTCGAGGCCATGATCTCCGGACTCGCGCCCGCCATGCTTGCCTGCACCGTGATGACGGGGAAGGTGATATTCGGCAGCGGCGCCACCGGCAAGTGGAAATACGCCAGTCCTCCCGAGAGCAGGATGGCGACCGCCAACAGGGTGGTGGCGACCGGGCGATTTATAAACAGCCCCGGAATGCTCATGGCGCGGGCTCGGAGGCGGTTTCAGCGTTCTTGCGCCCGAAGCGCGCGGCGAGACGGTCGAAGAACAAGTAGATCACCGGCGTGGTGAACAACGTCAAGAGCTGACTGACCGCCAGTCCGCCGATGATGGCAAGTCCGAGCGGCCGTCGCAGTTCGGAACCCGTGCCCGTGCCAAGGAGCATGGGCAAGGCGCCGAGCATCGCGGCCAGCGTGGTCATTAGAATGGGTCGAAAACGCAGCAGCGAGGCCTGAAAAATGGCCTCGTGCGGCGGCTTGCCCTCTTTGCGTTCCGCCTCGAGCGCGAAATCGACGATCATGATGGCGTTTTTCTTGACGATGCCGATCAGCAACACGATGCCGATGATGCCGATGACATCCAGATCGTGGCCGGCAATCATCAATGCCAGCAACGCGCCGATGCCGGCCGAGGGCAGCGTCGAGAGAATAGTCACGGGGTGGATGAAGCTTTCATACAGCACGCCGAGCACGATGTACACGGCGATGAGCGCCGCCATGAGCAAGAACACTTCGCTCGACAACGAATCCTGAAATGCCTGCGCTGCGCCCTGGAACGACGATGTAATCGAGGGAGGCAGATGCACCGCCTTCTCAGCCCGATTGATCTCGTCCACCGCCTTGCTGAGCGAGGCATCGGTCGCCAAATTGAACGAAATGGTCACCGCGGGAAACTGCGCCAGATGGCTGATGACCAGGGGCGATTTGGTAATACTAATGGTGGCGATGCCCTTCAGCGGTACCTGACCGGTGCTGCTGGTCTGGCTCGGCAGATACAAGTTGCCGAGCGACTCGAGGGTCGGCAGGCTTTCCGGCTTCGCCACCAAGATCACGCGGTACTGGCTGGACTGATCGAAAATAGTCGACACGATGCGCTGCCCCAGCGTGTCGTACAGGGCGTTGTCGACGGTCGCCGCCGTGATGCCGTAGCGCGCCGCCAGTTGGCGGTTGAGTTCGATGTTGACGCTCAATCCATCGTTGTCCAAGTCGCTGGTGACGTCGGTGATCGAGGAGATCTTTTTCATGCCTGCGATCAGTTCCGGCACGTATTGCTGGAACGCCTGCTGACTCGGCCCGCGCAGGACGAACTGGTACTGGTTCGGCGACACGGTGGTGTCGAGCGTCAAATCCTGTTCGGGCTGCAGATACAGCTGGATGCCGGAAACATCGGCGACTTCGCCTTGCAAGCGCCGGGCGATGACAGAGGCGGTTTTGGAACGATCGTCGCGCGCCTTCAGATTGATCAGGAAGCGGCCGTTGTTGAGTGTGGTATTGGTCCCGTCGATTCCCACATACGAGGTCAGCCCGGTGACATCCGAGTCTTTGAGGATGGCCTCCGCCAGCGCCCTCTGCCGCTCCACCATGGCGGTGTACGACACGGAGTTATCCGCGACGCTGATGGCCTGGATGACGCCCACATCCTGGACCGGGAACAGGCCCTTCGGGATAGTGATGTAGAGAATCAAGGTCAGCGCCAACGTGCCAAGAAAAACCACCAAAGTCAGGGTCTGGCGCGCCATGACGAAATTGAGCCCGCGCTCGTAGGCGCCGAGAAGCTTGTTGAACAGCCGTTCGGAGACCTGCTCAAAACGGCTCTGTTTGCGCTCGGCGCTCGAACGCAGCAGGCGGGCACAGAGCATGGGCACCAGGGTCAGAGACACCACGCCGGAGATCACGATGGTGACCGCGAGGGTGACTGCGAATTCGCTGAACAACCGTCCGATGACGCCGCCCATGAACAGCAGCGGAATCAACACTGCAATCAACGAAACCGTCAGCGACACGATGGTAAAACCGATTTGGCCGGCGCCCTCGAGGGCTGCTTGCAGCGGCGGCTTGCCCTCCTCCAGATAGCGCACGATGTTCTCGATCATGACGATCGAGTCATCGACTACGAAGCCGGTGGCGATGATCAGCGCCATCAGCGACAGGTTGTCGATCGAGTAGTGCAGCTGGTACATCACCGCCAGCGTTCCGACCAGCGACACGGGCACGGAAATGCTCGGAATGATGGTGGAGGGCACATTGCGCAGGAACACGAAAATCACCAGCACGACGAGCCCGATGGCGAGGCCCAGCTCGAATGCGGCGTCCGACACCGAGGAGCGGATCACGGCGGTGCTGTCGGCGACGATTTCGACCTTCATCCCTGCCGGCAGCGTGGACTCGAGCTGCGGCAGCTGCTTCTTGATCTGATCGACGGTGGCGATCACATTGGCGGCGGGCTGGCGCTGCACATTGAGCACGATGGCCTGGGTGTTGTTGTACCAGGCGCCCTGCTCGGTGTTCTGCGCTGCCTGGCTGACGCGCGCAACGTCGCGCAAGTACACCGGCGCGCCATTTTGGTAGGAAATGACCGTGTTGAGGTAATCCTCCGGATTCTCAATCTGGTCGTTGCCATTGATGGTGTAATCGAGTTTTGGGCCGTCGATGTTGCCCTTCGGTTGGCTGACGTTCACGTTTGCGATCAGCGATCGCAAGTCGTCGATGTTGAGTCCGTATGCGGCCAGCTTCTGCGGATCGGCTTCGACCCTGACCGCCGGCACATTGCCGCCCGCGGGCGTCACCAAGCCCACTCCCGGTACCTCGGAAATCTTCGCCCCGAGCCGATTGTTGGCGACATCCTGCAATTGCGTCAGCGACATCGAATTGGATGTGACCGCCAAGGTGAGGATGGGCTGATCGGCCGGATTGATCTTGGCGTACGTCGGCGGCGCCGGTAAGCCCGCGGGCAACAAGCTGTTGGCAGCGTTGATGGCTTCCTGCACGTTTTGCTGGGCGACGTCGAGATTGAGTGTCAGATCAAATTGCAGGGTGATGATGGAGGCGCCGGCAGAACTATTCGACGTCATTTGCTGCAAGCCCGGAATCTGCCCCAGCTGTACTTCCAATGGTGCTGTCACGGTGGTCGCCATCACCGTCGGACTTGCGCCGGGATAGAAGGTCTGCACCTGAATCGTCGGATAGTCGACGTCAGGCAGGGAAGAAATCGGCAGAAAGCGAACCGCGACCAGACCCACCAGCACCAACGCGACCATCAGCAGCGAGGTCGCCACCGGCCTGAGCACGAACAGGCGGGAAATGTTCATCGGATCGTGCCCGACGCTTACGACGCCTGTGAGCCGGAAGCGCCGGCGCGCGGGCGCTTCGCGCCAGGCGCTGGCGCTGGTGCCGCCGCCCCGCCTGCGGCCGGCTTCGCCCCTCCGACTTTGATCTTGGCGCCGTCGCTCAAACGGTCCGTGCCGTCGGTGACCACCATTTGACCCGCCGCCAGTCCCGAGAGGATGACGGTATTCTTGCCATCGGTTGGGCCGGGAGTCACTTTGTGAACGGAAACCGTCTGGTCGGCATTCACCAGGTATACATAGTCTCCCGGTGCACCGCTCAGCACCGCCGGCGTCGGCACCAGCACCGCCTTTTGAAGCGTATCGACCAACAGATTGACGTTCACGAATTCGTTCGGAAAGAGCGCCTCGTCATCGTTGGCGAAGGTGGCACGCAGGGTCACTGTGCCGGTGCTGGTCGCCATCTGATTGCTGATCGCGTACAGCGAGCCGACGGCGAGCTGCTTGCTGTTGTCGCTGTTAAACACCGTGACTGTCAGTTTGGTGCCGGAGCTGAAGCGCTGCAGTACTTTGCTGAGCGAGTTCTGCGGCACCGTGAATTCCACCGTGGTCGGTTTCATGGTGGTTATGGTGACGATGCCGGGCGAGGTCGATTGGGTGACGTAGTTGCCCGGGTCCACCAGTCGCAGTCCGACTCGCCCCGCCACCGGCGCCGTAATATGGCAATAAGCGAGGTCGAGATCGAACTGCGCGATATTCGCGCGGTCGGCCTCGACCGCGGCCTCATCCTGTTGAACGGTGAACTTTTGGTCCTCGAAGGTCTGCTCGGCGATCGATTTCTGTTGGTTCAACTGGGTATAGCGCGCGAAATCTGCGCGCGCCTGCGACAAGCTGGCCTGATCCTTGGCCAACTGCGCCTCGGCCTGCTGCTTGTCGATTTCGTACTGACGCGGATCGATCTGGGCCAAGAACTGCCCCTTCACCACTTCCTGGCCCTCTTTATAGCCCACCGCAGTCAGATAGCCGCTCAGCTGCGGCAACACGTTGACGGTGGCAATCGGCGTCACCGTGCCAAGTTCAGTCAAGATTTCCGGCATGCTTCCCAAGGTCGCCGTGGCGGTGCTGACGACCTGCGGCGGCGTCCCGGCTTTGGGTTTCTTGCCGGCGAAAATGTGCCAAAGAACCAAGACCAGCAGCACGAGTCCGACGATTCCTACAATGAGTCGTAGTCGATTCTTACGTGGGCGTGGGGCAACGTTCGGCGCATCCGCGCTCATAGGACTTCTTCACGACTCAGGTCAAATGGCTTGGAACACAGCGCCAAAGATTCGTTCACCGCTGCAATTCCGGATGCGCGACGAGTCGAAACTCAGGAGACCGGTTCGATGGGCGGCAAAATTCGGGCGCCCGCTCGCCAATCGGTCGGCGATTGTCCGGTCCAGCGGCGAAATGCCCGCGTGAAGCAGCTGCCCGCGGAGAATCCAAGCAGATAGGTGACATCGCTGACGCTGTGTCTCGGCGCACTCAAGTAAGCCAGCGCCAACGCGTGGCGAGTGTCATCGAGGATCTCTTTGTAGGTCGTGCCGCACTCGCCCAATTTACGCTGCAGCGTCCGGGCGCTCATATTAAGAATTTCTGCGATGTCCTCTTGAGACGGTTCGCCATGCGCCAGTCGCTGCGTCAAAACCTCGCGCACACGCACTTCGATATTATCGCGCTCGAGTTGCGACAAGTATTGAAGGGCAATCGCGTCATTGTGCCGCGCCAGTTCCGGGTTGCCGCCGTCGAGAGCTCGCTCAATGCTCTCTTGGTCAAACACCAAGCGCGTTTCGGGTGCATCGAAAACCAAGGGCGCGCGCAGCAAATTCACGAAGTCGTCGAGCTTCGCGGGTTGCGATCGCCGAAACTCAATGCGCAGCGGCGAATATTCCCGCCCGATCAGCGAGCGGCACATTCGTAAATAGAGTCCCACCACCGCATCGATTGGCGCATCGCCCAATTCGGTGGTGGGCGAGATGATGAAGTGATACTCGGAACCGCGCAGAAAGAACTGATAGTCCACCGCATCGCTGACGATGTGACAGTATCGCTGCGCCCTCTGGAAGGCTTCTTTCAAGGTAGAGCTCGCGGACATACCGTAGCTCATGGCATGGAAACTGGTCGGCCGGATATAGCTCGCGACTTTGAGCCCGAACCCGGGATCGCCGGTCGCTGCGAGCGCGATCTTCCATAGTCGTAGGCTGTAGGTTACCGGGCAGCGCGCGGTCGGGCAGTCGAGCGACTTGGCGTCCAAGCCGGCTTCGGCGAGCAAGGCCGCGCTATCGCATCCCGCGGCATCCAACGCACGGCAAATCGCCTTGACCCAGGAGCAGAGCGTGGTTTTGCCGCTACCCGAATCAGCCGCCGGTATCCGCACTGCTCTTGCCGCCAATTAGCCCCCCAAAGCTTAGAACGGAATGTCGTCGTCAAACTCCTCTTTGCCGCCCGCCGGCGCCGGTGATTGGTCATAGTCATCGCGCGCCGGCGCTCCGGCTGGCGCACCGCGTTCTGCGCCGCCCGCACCGGCGGCACCGCCGCCGCGGCCTCCCAGCATCTGCATATTATCGGCGATGATTTCCGTGGTAAATCGGTCGTTGCCCTGCTTGTCCTGCCATTTGCGGGTTCGCAGCTTGCCCTCGACGAAGACTTGCGAGCCCTTGCGCAGGTACTCGGCGGCGATTTCGCCCAGCCGCCCGAATAGCGCAATGCTGTGCCATTCGGTGCGCTCCTGCTGGGCCCCCGAGGCCTTGTCCTTCCAAGACTCGCTGGTCGCGATCCGAATGTTGGTTACCGTCATGCCGCTCGGCATGGAACGGGTCTCAGGGTCGGCACCCAAGTTTCCGACCAGAATCACTTTGTTAACGCCGCGCGCCATGTCCTTCCCCTAGCCTCAATTCAGTGCCGCATATTGTACACGTCGAACACAGCCCCAATATCGGCCTTAGGAAGCGCAATAGTGCAGATTTACGCCGCCTTTGCTGCCTCACGGGGTCGTTGGACCCGCGCTTGACGCGGCGCGTATAGTAATCGGTTAGATGCAAAATATCCGAATCCGGGGTGCCCGGACCCACAACTTGAAGAATATCGATCTCGACCTGCCGCGCGATCGATTGATTGTATTTACGGGCCTGTCGGGCTCCGGAAAGTCTTCCCTGGCCTTCGACACCATCTACGCCGAGGGTCAGCGCCGTTATGTGGAATCGCTCTCCACCTATGCCCGACAATTCCTGTCGATGATGGAGAAGCCCGACATCGACAGTATTGAAGGACTCTCGCCGGCGATTTCCATCGAGCAGAAATCGACCTCCCACAATCCGCGTTCCACCGTCGGCACCGTCACGGAAATACATGACTACTTACGCCTGCTATTTGCGCGCGCCGGTACGCCGCGTTGTCCCGATCACCATATCGACCTTGCCGCGCAAACGGTGAGCCAGATGGTAGACGCCGTACTCGAGCACAAGGAAGGCACAGCCTTGATGCTGCTCGCGCCCGCGATTGCGGAACGCAAGGGCGAACATGCCGAGCTCATCGAGGAACTGCAGGCCGGCGGCTTTGTGCGCGCGCGCATCGACGGCAAAGTAGTCGAACTCGACCAGGCGCCCAAACTCGACGTACGCCGCAAACACACCGTCGAGGCGATCGTCGATCGCTTCAAAGTGCGGCCGGATTTGGGACAACGACTGGCCGAGTCCTTCGAAACCGCCCTGCGCCTTGGCCAGGGTGTCGCACGCATCGCCTACATGGACGAGCCCGAGCGTGCCGAGCTCGTGTTCTCCGACAAATTCGCCTGCCCCATCTGCAATTATTCCCTGAGCGAGCTCGAACCCAGACTGTTCTCATTCAACAGCCCCATTGGTGCCTGCCCGACCTGCGACGGGCTTGGCACGCAGGAGTTCTTTGATCCCGCCAAGATCGTCGCCAATCCGCACTTGTCCTTGGCAGGCGGCGCCGTGCGCGGCTGGGATCGGCGCAACGCCTACTATTTTCAATTGATCCAATCGCTCGCTCGCTACTCCAAGTTCGATATCGAAGTGCCGTTCGAGACGCTGCCGCAAAAAATCCAAGATCTGGTGCTGTTCGGCAGCGCTGATGAGCAGATCGAGTTTAAATATTTGGATGGCAAGGGCGGTACCGTTTCGCGCCGGCACACGTTTGAAGGCATCGTCCGGAATCTCGAACGGCGCTACAACGAAACCGAGTCCGTGGCGGTGCGCGAGGAGCTCGCGAAGTACCGCTCCTCCCGGCCCTGCCCCGATTGCCTGGGAACGCGGCTGAACCGCGCCGCGAGAAATGTCTTTGTGGACGGCAAAAGCGTTCCCGATCTATCGGCACTATCGGTGGAGCGCGCCCTGGAATTCTTCGGCAAGCTCAAGCTCGCAGGCTGGCGCGGCGAAATCGCGGTGAAGATCGTCAAGGAGATCAACGATCGCTTAGGCTTCCTCGGCAACGTCGGACTGGGGTATCTCACCTTGAACCGCAGCGCCGATACGTTGTCAGGCGGCGAAGCGCAGCGGATTCGCCTCGCGAGCCAGATCGGCTCGGGATTGGTCGGGGTCATGTACATCCTGGATGAGCCGTCAATTGGTTTGCACCAGCGCGATAATCAGCGGCTGCTCGACACGCTGGTCAATCTGCGCGATCTCGGCAACACGGTAATCGTCGTCGAACACGACGAGGACGCCATTCGCCAAGCCGACTACGTGGTCGATTTGGGCCCGGGCGCGGGAGTGCATGGCGGCAAGGTCGTGGCGCAAGGAACGGCTGCTGAGGTGGCCGCGCATCCCGACTCGATCACCGGCCAGTACCTGAGCGGCCGCCGGCGGATTGAGATCCCGGCCTTGAGGCACGTTCCCGATCCGAAGCGCATGCTGCGCGTAATCGGCGCCACCGCCAATAATCTGAAGAAAGTCACGGCAGAATTTCCGTTGGGCCTGATGACATGCGTCACCGGAGTATCGGGGTCGGGCAAATCAACCTTGATCAATGACACGCTGTTTCGCGCAGTCGCCACGCAATTGAACCACGCGTCGGCCGGAAGCGCGCACTTCGATCGCATCGAAGGTCTGGAGCACATCGATCGGGTGATCGAAATCGATCAGAGCCCGATTGGGCGAACGCCGCGGTCCAACCCCGCCACGTACACGGGTTTGTTCGCACCGATCCGCGAGATTTTCGCCGCCGTGCCCGAGTCGCGCGCGCGCGGCTATGAAGCGGGCCGATTTAGTTTCAACGTGAAAGGCGGGCGCTGTGAGGCGTGCCAGGGTGACGGCGTCATTAAAGTCGAAATGCACTTTCTTGCGGACGTATATGTGCCCTGCGATGTATGCAAGGGAAAACGCTACAACCGCGAGACATTGGAAGTTCGCTTCAAAGGCAGGAATATCCAAGAGGTGCTCGACATGACGGTCGAGGACGCGCTGCCGTTCTTTTCGGCGGTGCCCACCGTGCAGCCCAAGCTCAAGACGCTTCTCGATGTTGGTCTGTCGTACGTTCGGTTGGGCCAGAGCGCGACGACCTTGTCGGGCGGCGAGGCGCAGCGCGTAAAGTTGGCGAAGGAACTCTCGAAACGCGCCACCGGGCGAACGCTGTATATTCTCGATGAGCCGACCACGGGTCTGCATTTCGCGGATATCGCCCAGCTGCTCGTGGTGTTGCAGCGCCTGCGTGATGAGGGCAATACGGTCATCGTGATCGAACACAATCTCGATGTCATCAAGACCGCAGACTGGGTGGTGGACTTAGGGCCTGAGGGCGGCGATAACGGCGGACGCATCATTGCCGTCGGGACACCGGAACAGGTGGCGGCCAACAAGGTTTCCTATACCGGTCGCTATTTGCGCGCCACCCTGGCGGCCCCGAGCAGTTTCGAGCGCAAACGGGCATGAACTTTTGGGCCTATCCCCAGGAGACAGGCTCCCGGTGCGCGTGACCGGCCAATTCGCGCCGCTTTTCGGCATACTGATTGGGGCTTTAGGCGGTGCGGTTTATTGGTTGGCCGTGCAAATTTGGCCTTCGAGCGTGGCCGTCATCTTGTCGATGGCCGCCACAGCGCTGCTGACCACCGAGTTTCGAGAACTCCCGGCGACTAGGCTTGATCTGTTGGGCCGCGTGCTGTGCCTGCTCGTCAAGTACAACGCCCTGATGGCCTTGTCCGCCGCCAAGCTGCCTTTTGCGGCTCCTCCAAATGTGCCGCTGGCATTGATCATGGTCTGCGGCTATGCCGCCAGCTTCGCGCTGTCGGTCTCCCTCATGGCTACGCGGGCTGAAAAGTCGGCGCCGAAAATTGGTCATGGCGCCTTGAGTCTTGCGTTGCTGATCGGATTCGCGCCTGCGGTGCTGCTCGGCATTCCAGGCCTCATTGGCCTGGCGGCCGCCATCGTCGTTGGCCTGGGATTCATTGCCTTCTTCAAATACAAGAGGATCAGCGCCTCGGGCGAACGCCTGGACGCGACGCAGTTGGTCACGGAGGCCTGTTTTTATTTGGGCGCTCTGGCGACGTGGAAATACGTTTGAGCGCAGCGGCGGCCATGGCGCGCGCCGCGCTGCCGCTGCTCCGGCATCTCGAACCCGAGCTCGCGCACGACTTGGGATTGGCGGCTCTAAAATGCGTGCAGCCGCTCTGGCCCGCATTGCCCATTGCGGCGACACTCGCGGTGCAGAGCTTCGGATTGCAGTTTTCTCATCCCTTGGGATTGGCGGCCGGCTTCGACAAGAACGGCGACTATCTGGATGCGCTCGGTGCATTGGGATTCAGCCACATTGAGCTGGGCACGGTGACGCCGCGTCCGCAAGCAGGCAACCCGAAGCCGCGCATGTTCAGAATTCCGGGCAGCGACGCGCTGATCAATCGCATGGGGTTCAATAATAAGGGCGTCGATCACTTGGTCTCCCGGCTCTCGCGCGCTCACTACCGCGGAATTCGCGGAATCAGCATCGGCAAGAACTTCGATACGCCCATGGAGAACGCGCAAGATGACTACGTCGCCTGCCTGCGCAAGGTCTACCCACATGCGGATTACGTGGCAGTCAACGTCTCCTCGCCCAACACGGAGCGTTTGCGCGAACTGCAAGCTCGCGATGGGCTGCAACGCGTCCTGGGTACATTGCTCGAGGAGCGGCTCACATTGCAGCAGCGCTTTGCACGACGCGTTCCCTTACTCGTGAAGATCGCGCCCGACTTGAGCCCGGAACAAGTCTCCGCGCTTGCCCAGGAAGTTCGCTCGCTGCGGCTTGACGGCGTGATCGCCACCAATACATCGACTGATTTGAGCGTACTTGCGCCGCCGCTCGCGGCGGAGCAGCGCGGCGGCTTGAGCGGCGCGCCGCTGCACCCGGCGTCGGTCAAAATCATTTCCCAGTTACGGACGGAACTCGGCGCCGGCTTTCCTATTATCGGGGTTGGCGGCATCGTGAGCGCGGAAAATGCCCGCGCGAGCTTGCGTGCCGGGGCGAATCTGTTGCAGATTTATACGGGCTTCGCGTATCGGGGAGCGGCGTTGATTGAGGAAATACTGAATGCGCTGCCGGCATGATTGACCAGGGACTGATCGAGCAGTTTCAGCGCGATGGCGCAGTGTGCATTCGACAGCTCTTTGGGCCAGACGAAATCGCCACGCTGCGAGCGGGCATTGACTTGAATCTCTCGTGCTTGAGTCCGCGCGCCATCGTCGCCAGCGGCGCGGATGACCCAGGCCGCTTCGTCGAAGATTTCTGCAATTGGCGCGACAACCCGCATTATCGCCGCTTTATCTTCGATTCCGCTCTGGCCGAAACCGCCGGACGGCTGATGCAAAGCTCGACGGCGCGGTTGTATCACGATCATATGCTCACCAAGGAACCTGGAACCAGGCAGGCGACTCCCTGGCACCAAGATCAGCCCTACTACAACATCGAAGGCCGGCAGAATGTGAGCTTTTGGATTCCCGTGGATCCGGTGAGGCGGGATTCGACGCTGGAGCTCGTCGCAGGCTCGCATCTGGGACCCTGGTTGATGCCGCGCACGTTCATGGACGCGCAGGCCAAGTGGTTTCCGGAGGGCACACTCGCCGACTTGCCGAATATCGACGCGGCGCGCGAGAAGTTTCGCATCCTGGGGTGGGATTTGCAGCCGGGCGATGCCGTCTGTTTCCACATGCTGATGCTTCACGGCGCGCGCGGCGTCTTAGGCTCGCAGCGGCGCCGCGTGTTCTCGGTGCGATTTCTCGGCGATGACATCCGCCATATGCCGCGCCGCTGGAAGACATCACCGGAATTCCCGGGGCTGGCGGACGAGTTGCCCGCCGGGGCGCCCATGAATCACCCTCTTTTCCCCGTGCTGTGGTGCTTACAACCATGATCAAAATTTCCTGGATCGCTTTTGCCCTGGCGTTGCTGTTCGCGATTTTCTATTTCTCCAATACCGTATCGAGTTTGCCGCCCATGGTCGCTTCTCATTTTGACGGCGCGGGTTTTCCCACAGCCCATATGACGCGCGCGTTCTACACTAAATTCGTGTTTGGGATGGGAGTTGGATTCCCGCTTGCCATGGTCGCGCTGTTGAGCGTGGTCTATTCGAAGGCCGGCGACATGAAATTGCCGAACCGAGATTACTGGCTGGCGCCCGAACGCATCGCACAGACGCGCGCGTTGCTGGTTGCGCATGCCATCTGGTTCGGTTGCCTGATGGTCGCCATGGTGTGCTACATGCATTGGCTGGTTTTGGCGGCGCATCGCAGCGTCCCGCCGCATCTGTCCAATCAGATGGTCATGGGCGGGTTGCTCGTGTTTTTAGGCGTAGCCGTCGGCTGGGTCATCGCGTTGCTGCGCGCCTTTCGGCTGCCGCGATTAATCACCTAGATCCACGCACCAGCACAACGCCGAGGCATTAGCGCAATATCGCGGTGAGCGTAATGTCCGGAACACTGGCCAACGCCTTGGACAGGGGGCAATCCTGCTTCGCCTTGGCGGCAATTTTTTGAAATGTCGCTTCATCTATTCCGGGCACGCTGGCCTCGAGCTTGAGGCCGATGTGCTCAATCGAGAAGCCGCCGCCTTTCAACACCAAGCGCACCGCGGCTTGTGTATCCACGGCGGTCGTTGAAAATCCAGCCGCATCGCAAGCGAAAGAAAACGCCATCGTAAAGCAGGCCGCGTGCGCCGCCGCCAGCAACTCCTCGGGATTGGTGCCGCGTTTGTCATCCTCGAAACGACTGGCGAAGCCGTACGGATAGGACTTCAGCGCCTCGGTTTGAGTGCTGATCTTACCCATGCCCTGCTTGCCCCGACCCTCCCAATGCACCGTCGCGATTTTATCGCTCATGGAACCCTCCGCAGTGTAGCCAATAAAAATTAAGGCGAATCAATCGTGTAACCTCGCGAGCGCAGGGCGTCCAGGAAGCCGCCGGACTCGATCAGCATGTCCATGCTCACGACCGCCAGGGTGACGCCGCCCGTTTCCAAATGCCGCGCCATGTTGTTTACCCAGGTCTGGCGCAGCAATGTATAGAGGTCACCCGCGCCCGGCTCGACGGTGATCGCCGCGCGGCACTGCGCCACCTCGGCGGACTCCGGCAGGCTCTGGATTCGCTGCACATCGCCGGTCGCCCAGGCCTGCGCCCGATCAATGAGGCGAGGCATGCCGGTTTCGATGGTCGCGAGACTGGCCGCCACGCATTTCTGCTCGGTCGCTGGCGGCAGGGTTTTTAGGGCATCCAAGACGTCGTGTAGTCCCGCAAATTTGAACTCCTCGATGCGCACGTGATGCTTGCGCGCCAGCGAGCGGACTTCATCGGCAAGATCCAAACGCGTGGACAAGCCCACCGCGTGCAGCGCGTCCTCCTCGAGAAACGCGGCCGCGATGATGGGCCGGAATTTCTCCCATTTGTCGGCGTCCTTGGTGAATTTCGCCCTTTGAGCGGCGAAACGCGCGTGCAAATCGGCCGGCATCACGTCCTTGAGCTTCTTGCCGTGGCCCAGCATCAAAAGATCCCGCTGCGTCACCAATAACCATAGCGCGCGCGCAATGCCGATTTCGACCGGCTTGGCGACCAGTACTTGATCCGTTCCATCCAAGATTTTTTCAAGCTGTTTCGATCTCCACGTCATGTCTTTCGGCAGCGGCGAAACGGTGGCAAAAATCCACAGCTGCGCGGCGCCCTTCTGCACATGCCACAGGCCGGGACCGGCGCGCTCCCCGCTCACAATGATTTCATCCACTTTTGCGGGCGGATCTTCGACTCGCGCGAGAGCCAAATGGCAGGCGAGCAGGCCCGTGGCAGACACCAGGAGAGAGGACCAGCGGCTCATTGTAAAGGCAGCGGGATGAATTCCGTTTCGCCCGGCACGGGCGGAAATTCACGACTGGCCCACCGTTCTTTGGCGCGCTCAATGCGTTCCTGAGAAGAGGCCACGAAATTCCACCAAATATGGCGCGGCGTGGGGAAGCGACTGCCGCCCAGCAGCATGGCGCGCACCTCGCCTGTGGCTAGCAAGCGGATCTTTGCGCCGGGTGTGAGTGCGGCGAGTTGGCCCTCGACAAGCTTGACCTCATCGATGGCGAGTTCGCCCTGTACCACGTACACGGCACGTTCCTCGTGCTCCGCAGGCATCTCCAACACCGCCCCTGGTGCAAATCGCGCGTGCACATACAGCGTCGGCCACGCCGTCACGACCGGAGAGCGCAGCCCCAAGGCGTCCCCGGCAATCACCGACAACGTCACCCCGTCGAGAACGCGCTGCGGAATCACACTCGCGGGGTAATGCGTGAAGCTCGGATCGTCATCCTCACGACCGTCAGGCAGCGCCACCCAACTTTGGATACCATGAATTTTCTCCCCCGCGGCGCGCGCCAGGTGCGGTGTACGCTCCGAATGCGCGATGCCGTGACCTGCGGTCATCCAGTTGACGTCTCCGGGACGGATTTCGCGCACGTTGCCGAGACTGTCGCGATGCTCGAGCGAGCCCGAGAACAAATACGTGACCGTGGCGAGCGCAATGTGCGGATGCGGCCGCACGTCGATTCCATGACCCGGCTCGAACTGCGTCGGACCCATGTGATCGAAGAAAATGAATGGGCCCACCATCTGGCGCCCTTCGGCCGGCAATACTCGGCGCACGACGAAGCCGCCGAGATCACGCTGCCGCGCATCTACCAACTGTAAAATCGCCATGGACCGCTCGCAGTTAGTCTTCGTTGCAATCATTATGGCATTTGAGCGGAGCACCGAGGCCCCCAGGCGTCGATCGATTTGTCGTTAAACGCTGACATGGTCCGCCGGCTCTTGAGCAACCCTTGATGATATGTTCGTATGGCCGTGGGAGTTCTTGGGTCTGGAGCCCAAACGATGACCGAGACCGAGATCTGGACGAAGTGGGAGAGCCAAGTTGTCAACGGCATCTTTCCCCTGCGTCGTTTTTTGGGCAGGTCAAACCACAGCGTTGTATTTCTTACCGAGTGCCGGGCGCAGAACCTCGCCAATGCCGCCATCAAGATCATTCCCGCGGACCCGGCGCGCGCGGAGGCGCAACTATCGTGCTGGCAGCTGGCCGCGTCCCTGTCCCATCCGCACCTGATCCGCATCCTCGACGCGGGGCGCTGCAAGCTTGGGGGACATCCATTTCTTTTCGTCGTCACGGAATATTCCGAGCAAAACCTCGCGCAAATTCTTCCGCACCGGGCTTTAACGGTCGAGGAGGTGCGGGAAATGCTGCCCCCCGTCCTCGATGCCTTGGCCTTCCTGCACCGCCAAAACCTGGTGCAGGGCCAGCTGAAGCCGCCCAATTTTTTGGTCGTCAATGATCGGCTCAAACTGGCAAGCGACACGATTCGGGCAGCGAACGAGGCCGCCGACCTTGCCGCAGACGTGCGAGCACTTGGCGCCACGATTGTGGAGGCGCTGACGCAGACCCGTCCCGCGCTGGAGAGCCAAGCTGTCGTCCCGTCGTTGCCTGCGGGTCTTTCTCCGGAACTCGCGGATGCCCTGCGACAGTGCTTAAGCCCGGACGCGGGCAAGCGCCCAACCGTTTCCGAGCTGCGAAAGCGAATCGATCCTGCACCCGAGGCGGCCGCCCCGCCCGTGCCGACGACTCAAGTGCCTGTATCTGAAGTGCCCGCACCTGAAGCGCCCGCGCCTGCCGTGTCTGCGCGGCCGGCTACTCCTCTGCCTGCGGCGAGTCACTCGCTGCTTCCACCGGCGGCGTCCGGCCCAGCGTCAAGGTCGCCTGCGCGCTGGCTGGTTCCCGCCGCGTCGGTGGGGCTTGTTTTGCTCGCGGTCTGGGTCGGCGGCCGCGTGTTGCGAAGCAACACCAGCTCCGTTCGGCCCATTGCAGCTCCGATTGCCTCGCAACAAACCACGGTGCCTCCGCCAGCGCCTTCCCCGATAACAGCGCCTCCCATGGCATCCCCGGTGACGCATGAAGAGATTCCGGCCGTTTCGCGCGGCACGCGCGATTCGATCCGTGGCCAAATTAAAGTCGCGGTTCGCGTCACCGTTGACCGCGCTGGGAACGTCGTCGCCGAAAATCTGGAGGTGCATGGTTCGAGCCCGTATTTTGCGCGGCTTGCCAGCGACGCGGCGAAGAAGTGGAAGTTTGCGCCAGCTGACGATCCGTCCTCCCGCGAGTGGCTGCTGCAGTTCGAATTTTCGCGCAGCGGCGTCAGCGGACATGCGCTTGGGAGGGTCAGGGAGTGATTCGACCATGGCCCTGCGCGATATCGACATCCGTCCTCCCCCCCAAATTATCATTTTGCGCGGGCGGCCGCGCTCGGCGGCTTTAGCCGCTCGACTCTCGCCGCCACCGCCTGGATATAGTCCAACGTCTGCTGCTTGGTGCGGCCGTTGATGGCATCCGGAGTCAGTTGCCCGTGCGTCGCGTCCAGCGCAAACGACGGATGCGTGACCGCCACGGGCGGCAGCGGAGTGGCAGCCTGCATGGACAGGTCAAGACTCATCGCGATCCTCGAAAACGCGTTTGTCGCGTGATCAGGAATCGCAGAGACCGGCGCCGCGGGAACGGCGGCTGCACTCGCCGGCGCGAATGGCTGCAGCATCGAGGCGATCGAGTCGCCGTCGGCTCTCATTGCGGACAGCGAACAAATGGATTCGATGGAATTCGCCGCTTGCTCACGCGCGCCTAGGCTTGCGTCGACGCCAAACAACTTCATCACCGTCTTGATGATCGAGGTGTGGTCGAAGACTTTGCCGGGGAACGCTTGACTGCCGAGTCCTCCCGGCGCAATCCAGGGCGAAATCGCGACCGCGGGTACGCGAACGCCCAATCGATCGAATGCAAAGTTCTGCGGATTCTCCGCGCGGTCGTGGTTCTGCGTTCCGTCATTCGGAGCAATCGCGGCGGGTGGATTCTGGTGATCGAAGAACGCGCCGTGTTCGTCATAGGTGACGATCAACAGGCTTTGCGGCCAGACGGGAGAATTTCGTATCGCATCGTAGACGTATTGGATGAAAGCTTCGCCCGCGGCCATGGAGCCGATCGGATGCTGACAATTGCCGTTCTCGAAGCCGGCCGTCGCCAACCCATAGTTGGGTTCGATGAAGGTGTAATCGACGTCGAAGCCGGCAGCCAGATCGTCGATGAAGAACTGTTTTTCGCCGACCCTTAGCCAGGAGAACTGCCCGGTGTTCAGCCGAAACGGATCGATCATGTCCTTGATGGCGAGCACCTGGGGAAACAGATCATCGTGATAGACCCGCCAGGTGCGATTGGCCTGCTGCAAGCGCGTGTACAGAGTGCCGTTCGGAAAACTGAAGCTCAACGAGTCGACGGTTTCGCTCTCGATCGTGGTAGCCGCGGACGGGCTGTTGTCGAGTCCGCCCGAGGAACCCGCGTGCACGAAAAATCGATTCGGCCAAGTAGGCCCGGGCATCGAGGAATACCAGTTGTCGAACAGGAAGTATTGATTGGCCAGTGTGCGTAGAGTCGGCAGAGCGCCGGCGGCAAATCCCTGCCTGGATACGTTCCAGTACGGTTGTTGCGCGAATCCCGACATGGGCGGATTTCCGCCGATTTGCGCCGCCACGTCCTCGAACTCATGCGGCGGATCGAGCGGCGCTCGATCCGGCGCATCGGCGATCATGCCCCAGTCGGCATCCGGCGGCGGAACGCCGCTTCTTCCGGAGAATGCAAACAGATGATCGAACGAACGATTCTCGAGCATGAGGACAAAGACATGCTTTATGTCGGCCATCACGAACTCGGCCCTCAACCCGCCGGTGTGGTCAGCGCCTTCAAGAATAGATAGTAGAATTCGACGCCCGTGTAGTAAGCGTCAATCTTGACACGCTCATCCCTGCCATGCGCTCTATCGTCGGCGCGTTCGATCGCCACCCCGCAAATGCCATAGCTCGGGATTCCGGCGTTCATGGTGTAAATGCTGTCCGACGCGCCGGCTTCCATGACCGGCAGCACCACGAATCCGGGCCACAGCTTAGTTGAGACGCTGCGCAGCGAATTCATGACATCATCGCGCAGCGGTGGCGGCGCCATCGCTTTGCGATCCGAGCCGTGATCCGTCAACTCGCCGTTGTCGCCGCGGTAGCGGACCGTCAGTTTCGGATCGTTGAACAGCTTGACCAACTGCAGGCGGATCTCCTCCTGCGAATGGCCGGGGAAAATGCGGCAATTCACGTTGGCTTCGGCGCGCCCCGGCAGCGCATTGGGCGCATGGCCGCCGCTCAACATGGTCGCCACGCAGGTGGTGCGCATGACGGAGTTCGAATGCGTATCCTGCGATAGGCGTTGCACCGCTTTGGGATCGGGCGGGGTGGCCAGGATGGCGCGCATGTCGGCCGCCGCCTGCCCGGTCTCGATCTTGGCCATTTGCGTGAAGTACTCGCGCGTGACGGAATTCAACTCGAAAGGAAAGGTCCACTTCTGCAAAGCGGCGAGCGCGTCGGCCACGTGATAGATCGCGTTGTCGGGTATCGGCAGCGAACTGTGACCGCCCGGATTCGTGGCGAGCACCTGATAGTCCGCATAGAGTTTTTCGGTCGCTTCAAACCCCACGATCTGCGGCTTGTCCGGCCGCACGCCGCCGGCATCGGGATTCAGCGCATATTCCGCATCGATGAGCTCGCGGTGGTTCTTCAGCAGCCAGTCGACCCCATTGGATTTACCGCCCTCTTCATCGGCCGTCAACGCCAGGATGATGTCGCGATCGGGAACGTATCCTTCCTTTTTCATGCGGATGAAGTCGGTCACCGCGATCGCGTCGCTGTTCTTCATGTCTTGGGTGCCGCGGCCATAGAAGTAGCCGTCTTTCTCGACGAACTGGAATGGATCGGTGCTCCAATCCTCGCGCTTCGCCTCAACGACGTCCAAGTGCCCAATGATCAGAATCGGCTTGAATTTCGACTTAGGCTGACCACGGTATCGGGCAACCATGTTGCCCTTGCGGTCATTGGGCCCGAGCACGACCACGTCCGACTTCGGAAATCCCGCATCCAGTAGGCGTTTCGCCATGGCCTCCGCAGCGACGGTGGTGCTGCCCACCGAATCGGTTGTATTGATTTCAATGAGCTGCTTAAAAATGTCGTGCGCGTTCTTGCGCGTGACGGCATCGCCTTCCGAAGTCGCGGGACCGGCCGCGTACGCGCACAGACCGAAAAGAACCGCGGCGATGCCGCCGGCACCCATACGATATTTCAAGAATTATTCTCCCAAAAGCTGCGAGGATCGGGCCCTCAAGCAGCCATGCTATCGTAAGCGGCGTTTAGGCGCGTGGCGCTTTGGAGATTCGTATATGGCAAAAAAGAAGGGTCGCGCAGTGACCCGGACGGCCGCGGAAGAAGCGGTAAAAACCCTATTGCGCTGGGCCGGTGATGATCCACAGCGCGAGGGCCTGAGCGAAACGCCGAAACGCGTCGTGAACGCCTATCGCGACTGGTTCTCAGGCTATACCAGCGATCCCGGCGCCTATCTGCGCCGCACCTTCGAGGAGGTCGAAGGCTACGACGAAATGGTGGTGCTGCGCGATATCTCGTTTGAATCGTTCTGTGAGCATCATATGGCGCCCATTATCGGGCGCGCGCACGTCGGCTATTTGCCGAGCGACCGGGTCGTGGGCATCAGCAAACTGGCGCGGGTCGTCGATGGCTACGCGCGCCGTTTCCAGGTTCAGGAAAAGCTCACTGCGCAGATCGCGGGATGCATCAATGAAGTGCTCAAGCCCCGAGGAGTGGGCGTCGTCATAGACGCGGTTCACCAGTGCATGACGACACGCGGGGTCCACAAGCGTGGGGTATCGATGGTGACCAGCAAAATGCTGGGCACGTTCCGCGCGGATGCCAGTACGCGCGCGGAGTTCCTGCGCTTTATCGCCATTGAAGGCAGCATTCAGCGCTAGGAGCCGGTCCGATTCGGACAGGCTCTAAGTTCGGGGCGGGATCTTGGGAAGTGGGCGCACGGGAACCAGCTCGACCGAGAAGCTGTAGTTATGCCGTTCGCCGGGTTGAAGCGCGCCCACACCAACGACCTGGCGCGTGATTTTTTCACCCTTCTCGTTGGTAATCGCGATCACCACACAGTACTCGCACTGCTCGCCGCGCGCGGGGTGATGAATCGTGCCCTCGATGCGCATGGCCGACAGCGCCTTGACGGCCGGCTCCGCATTGACCGTGTTGAAGCGCAGGTGGTGTTGGCACCCCGGGCATATGTTCGCACTTTGTAAAACCGTAGCCTTACAGTGCGGACATACCCGGGTCGCGCCGAGTGTGCTCTGGCGAGCGACGCTCATGCCGCACCTACCTTAACTGACCAGGCCCTTGATTTTCCCTTTCTCCTCTTCCCAGCCAAACTCGACGTGCCCGCGCATGCGCGAGCCGGCTGCAACCGTGATGGAGCCTGCCTTGACATCCCCGACGATGACGCCGCCCTCGAGCACATCGACTCGCTTGGCGGATTCGATGTTGCCCTGCAGTTCGCCGCCGACGACCACGATGCCCGCCAGCACTTGACCGGTCAGCTGCGCACCGCTATCCATGGTGAAATTGCCATCAATGCGCACATCGCCCTTGAAACGGCCGGCCATCCGGACATTTCCCGAGCCTTCAATCTTGCCTTCAATCGAAAGGTTCGCCGCAATCACCGACTCTCCGCCCTCGACAGCGGTTTTCGGGGTGGGACGGCGCGGTGACACGGCCAGCCCGGGATCGTTCACAATGCGTTCCGGTGGGGTTCTTTCCGGCGCCATCGCCGATGAAGGAACGGACGAACCCGCGGGGACGGGCGTGGGGTTTTCTTTCCAAAGCGCCATAAAGTAACTCTCCGGCTATTGAGTGGCTAAAGCGTACACGCTAACCGCGCCAAATGTCATCGGACTACTGTCTTTTATTGGAGACGGTAAGTTCTGGGCGCTCGCGCGAACGATATAATGCTCGGTACCAAAGAGAAGGGGTGTTAACTTTTGTTTCAACAACTTGAGCGGCTGGTCTCCGATTCCATCCTCGGTCTGATGGCGAAATATCGTGCGGATCCCTTTAAGCACAAGGTCGACCTCGGGGTGGGTGTTTATCGCGATCTGTCGGGCAATACACCCATTCTGGAATGCGTCCGCAGGGCGGAAAAAGAGGTTCTGGCGGCCCAAACCACCAAAGCCTACGTCGGCGCTGCCGGCCGCGAGGAATTCAACACTGCCTTGGAGGAATTGGTGCTCGGCGCCGGCCATCCAACGCGTAAAGATCGGCGCGCGCGAACCCTTCAGTGTCCCGGCGGCTGTGGTGCCCTGCGCGTAGGGGCTGAACTCATCAAGGCGGCCTCGCCCAAGGCGGTGGTCTACCTAAGCGATCCCACCTGGGGGAATCATGCCGCCCTGCTGGGAGGCTGCGGGCTCAAGCTCGAGCGCTATCCTTACTATGACGCCATGGCGCACGAGTTGCGCTTCGACGCAATGTTGCAGCGCCTCCAAGCGGCATCCGAGGGGGACGTCGTATTGATTCATGGCTGCTGCCATAACCCCACCGGTGCTGACCTCAATGGCGAACAATGGCAGGCGGTGACCGAGCTCCTGCTGCGGCGCAAGTTGGTGCCCTATCTGGACCTTGCGTATCAGGGATTCGGTGCCTCGCTCGAAGCCGATGCCGCTCCCATCCGCATGGTTGTGGACAGCGTGCCCGAAGCGCTCATCGCCGTGTCGTTCTCCAAGAACTTAGGGCTGTATCGCGAACGCGTGGGCGGCTTGATCGTCGTCAGCGAAAATGCGTCGCGCGCCGATGCCGTGCAATCCCACATGCTGCACATCGCGCGCAGCATTTATTCCATGCCGCCCGATCATGGCGCGGCCATCGCCGCCAGAGTCTTTGCTGAACCGCAATTGAGGCAACAATGGGTACAGGAACTCGATGCCATGCGCACGCGAATTCTGGATATGCGGACTCTATTGGCCAATCGCCTGCGGCAACTGACGGGGGGCGACTCGTTTGATTTCATTCGCGCGCAGCACGGCATGTTTTCACTTCTCGGCGTGCCTCCCGATGCCGTCGAGCGTCTGCGCGAGAAGCATCACATTTACATGACATCCGACAGCCGCATGAATCTCGCGGGCATCATGCCCGACAATGTGACATACGTGGCCGAAGCGTTCGCCGCGGAAAGCGCGGCAGTTGAGGCTTAGGAGCCTGCCCGAGCATTCCGCGTGAGCCGCGTTGGCGGACAGGCTCCTTAGCCGCCCAGCGCCTGATTTAGTGCGGTGACTTCCGCGGCCGAGTCCTGCATTACGCTGAGCGTTTTCGACTGATTCATACCGAGCCGCTTTGCGGCGGGCAGTTCTTGCAGCGTTGCTTCCAGGCCGGCGATATCGGTGCCGTACGAGACCATCAAGATGGCAACGCCGACGACGTCGGTCAAGTCGGGCGACTCGAGTTCGGTCCGGCTAAAATCCTCCTGTCCCACCGCCCGCGCCATGGCCTCGGAGAATTTCCAATTCTCCAGGATCGCTTTGCCGATGGAGGGATACCAATCGTTGATGATGTCATTCAGCAGGTCTTCGCTGGTGAATAACTCCGGATGGCCGGTCGCGCGGGTCAAGATGTACAGCTTGCCGATGCCATGCATCATGCCCGTGAGCATCGCTTCATCAGGGTTCACTCGGGTACAGGTCCGCGCGAGCACATAGGCGTACGCCGCGACATAAGTGCTGCGCTCCCATAGATCGTTCAGATGCGGCGCCAGACTCGCCAGCTTATTGGCCTTGCGGATCTGATTCATCGAGAAGGAAATCGACGCGCTGCGCACCATATTGTGGCCGATGCGCGCGATGGCCGTGCGCAGGTCAGTGACGCTCTTGCCGCTGCGATTGATGGCGGCGGAATTCGCAATGCGCAGCAGGCGCGCGGCCAGCGCCGGCTCCGATCCCACCACACGCACAATTTGTTCTACCCGCGTATTGGGATCGCCGAGGATGCGTCGGACTTGCAGCGCGATCTCGGGAAACGACGGCAGGTCGACGTGGCCGCCCGATAGTTCCTCGGCGAGGCTGCGTATGAAATCAAAGGCAACGTTAGATGGCGATTGCACAGGACCTAATGGTTCGGCCAAATTGCTTCATTCTTGAGGGTCATATTGCATCAAACCCGGCAGACCCCCTATTTCTTTGTAGCCGAGGGTCGGCTCGCAAATCGCTGCTGCACTTCGCCATTGCGCAAGCTTTCCGTAAAACGCCCCGCGCTGTAGCGTGCGACTACTTGACGCCAGAAGGCCACCGAGCCGGGGTGGCGCATATATTCGACGATTTCCCATTCCCCGGCGAAGCGGTCGAATATCAGGGTCGCGGCGTCGCGGCCGATCCCCGCACGCCGATACTGCATTCGCACAAAGAACTCCGACATGCGGTAATCGGCGGCTTTTTCTCCGGCCTTCGGAAAGCGCGGACGAGTAACCAACGCAAATCCTACGGAATCATTTCCCTTGAGAATCAGCAGCGGGTGCGATTGATCGTTGGAGAACCAGTTGGCGAAAATCTCTGCTTCATGCGGATTGTTCGCCCCGATGACGGAGAATAACCCGGTATTTAAATCAGCCAGCGATTCGATGTACTCGCCGTAGACACTCTGGATCCACTGGCGATCCTGTTTCGAATGTCTGACGTCGCGAATACTGACAAGCAACGAAACTTCACCCTGAATCTAAAAAAAGACACAGCCCGGACGAACGTGCCTGATGGCAGCCCGCCCGGGCTTGTGGGATCAGCTAACTCCGAAGCGTATTACGGCTTCGCAGCAGATGCCGCACTGGCAGCTGCATCGGCGGCGGCGCTCGCAGCAGCAGCCGAATCAGCAGCGGCAGAGGCGGCGGCATCCGCAGCAGGCGCGGCGGACGGAGGAGGAGCAGCGGCCGGGGCAGGAGCCTCGGTCTTGCTGCCGCAAGCACTTAGCATGAATGCGGCGACAAGGGCGGTCAGAGCAAGTTTGGTCTTCATCTATCGATACCCCAGAAATTTTAAAGGTAAAAAAATTTAGGCCGAGCGTGTTGTTTTTGGGCCTATACCCAAATGTCCGAGTCGATTTTAGAGTGTTTTGGCGCAATTTCATATCTCTTTCGCCTACGCCTTCACGCCTTTAACGCAGGATTTCGCGGCCGGGGTTAAGGGTCTATAGCTTAAGTGCGCGCAGGCGCATAATTCAGGCCTTATTGTGATGCCGGGGGACCTGTGAGCGATTCCAGTCTTGATCAGCTATATGCCGCTCACTTGGGCTTGCTCATGAGCCGCACCGATCGTGCGCTTAGCGCATGCGGCTTTGATGCTTTAGTGGTACACGCCGGACGCCCGCCGCTGCAATTTCTAGACGACCAAGACTACCCCTACAAGGTCAATCCGCAGTTCAAGGCGTGGGTGCCCATTGTGGATAATCCGCGCTGCATCCTGGTGTACCGGCCTGGCGTGCGCCCCACGGTCCTGTTCTATCAACCGAACGATTACTGGCATAAACCGGCGAAACTACCCACCGCTCCCTGGACTGCCGCAGTTGATTTGATCGCCATGGAAGATGATTCCAAGGCCGCGCACCATTGGGACAAATTGGGCCGCGTTGCCTTCTTGAGTCCGGAAGGCTTAAGTCCCGGCGTGAATCCAGAGTGCCAGAATCCCAAGACACTGCTGGGACTTCTGGATTACGAGCGCGCTGTAAAGACACCTTACGAGCTGGCCTGCCTGCGCAAAGCCAGTGAGATGGGCGCGCGTGGGCACACGGCCGCGCTCGCGGCGTTTCACCGCGGCGGCTCCGAATACGACGCGCATATGAGCTATCTGGCGGCGTGCGAACAGCGCGAAGAGGAGATGCCTTACAACAACATCGTGGCCTATAACGAGAATGCGGCGGTCCTGCACTACCAACATCTTGGGCGGACCGCACCCTCGCCCTTGCGCTCTTTTTTGATCGACGCTGGCGCCCAATACCGCGGTTACGCAGCGGATATCACACGGTCTTATGCGCGAACTTCGGGCCGCTTCGCTGATCTCGTCAAGGCCATGGACAAGGCGCAATTGGCGCTCTGCGATGAGATCCTCGCGGGCCGCGATTACCGCGATGTGCACTTATCGGCGCATCGGGTTTTGGGCGATGTGATGCACAGGATCGGGCTGACCAAACTCCCCGGGCAGGCGGCCTTGGAAGCCGGCGTGACCGGTGTGTTCTTTCCGCATGGGATCGGGCATCTGCTGGGTCTTCAGGTGCACGACGTGGGCGGGGTAATGAGCGATGCCAAAGGACATGAACGCGAGCGGCCCAAGGGACATCCCTTTTTACGCCTTACGCGCATGCTCGAGCCCGGCGTGGTAGTGACCGTGGAGCCTGGCATTTACCTGATCGACTCGCTGCTAGCCGCGGCGCACGCGGACGAGCGGCGCGCCCATATTGATTGGGCAGTCGTCGATGAGTTGAAGCCCTACGGTGGAATTCGGATCGAGGATAATGTCGCGGCGACCGCGGGGAAACCCGAAAACATGACTCGGGACGCATTCGCACGAGTCGCAGCGAGTCAGGCGCGCCGACCGGCTGTCGAACCTATATTGACGAATTAATCGAGTGGGCCGCCGCGGATCCCGGGCGGGCACCGGCATCAAGCGGCGGCTTTCTTGCGCTTCTTAGGCTTTGTCTCCGCCTCGCTTTCGTCGTCGGCCGCCGCCTTCTTGCCCTTCGTCTTTTTGGGCTCTGCCTTCGGCGCTTTAGCAGCCTTCTTATCTTCTTTCTTTTCGGTCGCGACCGGAGCGGAATCCACCAATTGCATCAGCGCCATATCGGCCGAATCGCCCGGCCGCGGTTCCATCTTGAGAATGCGCGTGTAGCCGCCGGCACGCGCCTTGAAGCGCGGTCCTAAGTCTTCGAATAGCTTCACGACCACGGCGTCATCGCGCAAGCGCGAGTGCGCCAGGCGTCGCAACCCGATCGAGTCCACCTTGGCCATGGTGATCAACGGCTCGACCACGCGGCGCAGTTCCTTGGCTTTCGGCACAGTGGTGCGGATGGTTTCGTGCTGCAGCAGCGAGGTCGCCATATTGCGCAACATCGCATGACGATGAGAGGCATTTCGCGAAAGCTGACGCCCGCTGTTTCTGTGACGCATAGTCTTCTCTTAACTCTTAAACGCTAGTTCAGATGCCGTCGCGCTCGTCGTCGCGCTTCAATCCCGGCGGCGGCCAATTGTCGATGCGCATTCCCAGCGTCAATCCATGGCTCTCCAACACTTCCTTGATCTCGGTCAAAGACTTTTTTCCCAAGTTCGGTGTGCGCAGCAACTCGACTTCGGTGCGCTGCACGAGATCGCCGATGTAGTGGATATTCTCGGCCTTCAGGCAGTTGGCGGAACGCACGGTGAGTTCCAGCTCATCGACCGGGCGCAGCAGGATCGGATCGAACTGCGTTTCGGTGGCCTTGGTGGTCGATTCGTCTTGACCCTGCAGATCGACGAAGACTGACAGCTGATCCTTGAGGATGCCGCCGGCGCGTCGGATCGCCTCTTCGGGATCGATCGTGCCGTTGGTTTCGATATCGAGAATGAGCTTGTCCAAATCGGTGCGCTGTTCCACGCGCGCGCTTTCGACGTTGTAAGTCACTTTGCGCACCGGGCTGAACGAGGCGTCCAACTGCAGACGGCCGATGGCGCGGGTCTGTTCTTCGAAGGCCATGCGCTGCGCCGCGGGGCGATAGCCGCGTCCGCGCTCTACCTTGAGGGACATCGACAACTCGCCGGCCTTGGTCAAGTTCGCGATGACCAGATCCGGGTTCAAAATTTCGATGTCGTGATCCCCGGCGATATCGCCGGCAGTCACCGGCCCGGGGCCCTTCTTGTGCAGGCGCACTTCGGCGACATCGCGCGTGTGCATGCGGATCGCCACCGCCTTCAAATTCAGCAGAATGTCGACGACATCCTCTTGGACGCCTTCGATCGCGGTGTACTCGTGCAGCACGCCCTCGATCTCGATCTCAGTAATCGCCGCCCCCGGCAGGGAGGACAGCAGCACTCGGCGCAGCGCATTGCCCAGAGTGTGGCCGAAACCGCGTTCAAACGGTTCGATCACGATGCGGGCATGGCGTGGCGACACGGGTTGTACTTTGACGACCCGCGGTTTCAAAAATTCATTGATCGATCCTTGCATAAAGATTTTCACCTTTGACTAAACCGGAGACGGCGCAGCGAAGCGCTGCGTCGGATTACAATTCCTACTTGCCAATTCCTACTTGGAATACAACTCGACGACCAGGCTCTCGTTGATGTCCGGCAGAATTTCCTGACGATCCGGAACGGATTTCAAAATTCCGGAGAACTTCTTGTCGTCGACCTCGACCCAATCGGGAAACCCGACCTGAGTCGCAATGGTCAGAGCCGCGGTGACGCGGGTCTGTTTCTTGGCGCGTTCGCGCAAGTTGATCACATCGCCCGCCTTGCACTGGTAGGAAGCGATATTGACGAGCTTGTCGTTGACCGACACGCCCTTGTGACTCACCAATTGGCGGGCCTCGGCGCGCGTGGCGGCGAAGCCCATGCGGTAAACCACATTGTCCAAGCGGCATTCCAAAAATTGCAGCAAGGTTTCGCCGGTCGCACCGGGACGGCCCGCCGCCTTCTGATAATAATTTCTGAACTGGCGCTCCAGGACACCGTACATGCGCCGCAGCTTTTGCTTCTCGCGCAGCTGCAGACCGTATTCCGACAAGCGCTGCTTGCGCTCGCTCTTCACGCCGCCCGGCGGCACTTCAAGCTTGCACTTCGACTCGAGAGGCTTCACGCCGCTCTTCAGGAACAGATCGGTTCCCTCGCGACGAGACAGCTTGCATTTCGGACCGGTATATTTTGCCATTGCGAACCTTTTAGACGCGACGCTTTTTGGGCGGACGGCAGCCGTTATGCGGAATCGGCGTGACGTCTTCGATGTTGGTGATCTTCAAACCGCAGCCGTTCAGCGCGCGCACTGCGGATTCGCGGCCGGGACCGGGGCCCATGACGCGCACTTCGACATTCTTCACGCCATGCTCCTGAGCCGCGGTACCCGCGCGCTCGGCGGCGACCTGCGCCGCGAACGGCGTCGACTTGCGCGAACCGCGGTAGCCGCAGCCGCCGGAGGTCGCCCACGACAGGGTGTTTCCCTGGCGATCGGTGATCGTGATGATCGTATTGTTGAACGAGGCATGCACATGCGCGATCGCATCGAGCACGTTCTTGCGTACTTTCTTGCGCGCGGGTTTTGCACCAGGAGCCGCGGCCGCGGCGGCCTGCTGCGCGTTTTGCTTTTGATCAGCCATTAATACTTCCTAGACGCTTGCGCGCCAACTTAGACCTTGCCCGGCGGCGCATTCATCTTGACCGCTTGCTTACGCGGACCCTTGCGCGTGCGCGCGTTGGTGCGCGTGCGCTGACCCCGCATCGGCAGGCCCTTGCGATGCCTGATGCCCCGATAGCAGCCCAAATCCATCAAGCGCTTGATGTTCATCGACACTTCGCGGCGTAGATCGCCCTCAACAGCGAACTTCGCAACCTGAGAGCGCAGCGATGCCACTTCGGCGTCGGTCAGGTCCTTCACTTTCACGTGATACTTCACACCGGCGGCATCGCAAATGCGCGCGGCTCGGCTGTTGCCGATGCCGAAAATGTGAGTCAGGCCGATGACCACATGCTTGTTCATCGGTATGTTGATGCCGGCGATACGCGCCATCTACTTCTCCACCTGCGCCCTCGAAAAAAAGCGCGCTAGTATATTAGAAAATCCCTTATAAATCAATTAACCCTGCCTCTGTTTGTGGCGGGCGTCCGAGGAACAAATGATGTAAACGATGCCGCGCCGCCGCACGACTTTGCAGTTCTTGCAGATCTTTTTGACCGAAGGACGAACTTTCATTTTTTAGCTCCAATGCCTCGAAGGCTGGCCTTTTTCATCAGGCCCTCGTATTGCTGCGACATCATGTGAGATTGCAGCTGCGCGACAAAATCCATGACACCGACCACGATGATCAACAGCGAGGTGCCGCCGAACTGAAACGGAATGGCCGGATTCACCATGCGAATGATTTCAGGCAGCAAGCACACCGCCATGATGTACAAGCCGCCCCACAGCGTCAGCCGGGTCAGCACCTTGTCCAGGTATTCGCCCGTCTGCAGGCCCGGGCGGATGCCTGGAATGAAGGCGCCGGCCTTCTTGAGGTTCTCGGCCGTATCCCGGGCGTCGTACACCAGGGCGACGTAGAAGAATGCGAAACCGACCACCAATAGGCCGAACAGCACAACGTGCAGCGGTTGTCCATAATTGAGGATGGCTGCGATCTTTTGCAAGCCGCTCTGGATGAAATTCGGGTTAGGACTGTTTCCAAAGAACTGCGCGATCGTCGCCGGAAACACCAGCAAACTCGAGGCAAAGATCGGGGGGATGACGCCTGCCATGTTCAATTTGAACGGCAGGTGGGTGCTCTGTCCCTGCATCATGCGCCGCCCCACCTGGCGCTTGGCATAGTTCACTTGGATCTTGCGCTGCGCGCGCTCCACGAACACGCAAAACAGCGTCACCAAGCCCACCACCACCACGATCAGCGCCACAACCAGCGCGTTCATTTCACCCGTGCGGACCATCTCCAGGGTGTTGCCGATGGCGCGCGGGAGGCCTGCGATGATGCCCGCCACGATGATCATGGTGATGCCGTTGCCGATGCCGCGCTCGGTGATCTGCTCGCCCAGCCACATGACGAACAGCGTGCCCGTTGTGATGGAAATGGTGGCGACGAACAGGAACTGCGGGCCGGGATTGGGCACCAAATTGCTGCCGGAATTCTGGATGGCCAGCGCCGCACCGAAACCTTGGAAGGCAGCCAGGCCCACGGTGCCGTAGCGCGTGTACTGCATCAGTTTGCGCCGGCCGGATTCGCCATCCTTGCGGATCTGGTTCCAGGGCGGATACACCATCGACGCCATCTGCACGATGATGGACGCCGTAATGTATGGCATTACGTTCAGTGCGAAAATGCTGAAACGCTGCAAAGCACCGCCGGAGAACATGTTGAACATGCCCAGCAGCGTGCCGTTCTGGGTGGAAAAGAATGCGGCAAATTTGGCGGCGTCGATGCCCGGAACCGGAATGAAAGTGCCGATCCGATACACAATGAGCGCGCCCACCAGAAACAGCAGCCGCTTGCGCATTTCGGCGAAGCGGGTGATGTCCCCTAAGGCGGCAGCGGCATTGGTGCTGGATGTGGCCACGAGTTTCCCTTAAACCTCGAACTTGCCGCCGGCGGATTCAACGGCGCTCTTCGCGCCCTTGGTCGCGGTGATGACCTTGTCCTTGATGGTGAACGGCTTGGTGACCTTGCCGGACAATATAATCTTCACGACCTTGGTGTTTTCGGATACCAGGTTCGCCTCGATCAGGCCCGCCAAAGTGACGTCGCTGCCCGAAACCCGCATCAGGTCCGACAGGGTCAGTTCGGCACGCGAGGCCTTCATGGCAGAGCGAAAGCCAATTTTCGGCAAACGCCGCTGCAGCGGCATCTGGCCGCCTTCGAATCCGACTTTGTGATAGCCGCCCTTACGCGCGCGCTGTCCCTTGACGCCGCGGCCGCAGGTCTTGCCCTGGCCGGCGGATGCACCGCGGCCCACCCGCAATCGGGTTCGTTTGGAGCCGGCGCCCGGCTTAATCGTATTTAATCTCATCAGACTTTCCCCAGTGCCGGCTCGACCTTGAGCATGTGGCTGGCCCTGTTCACCATGCCGCGATTGGACGGCGTATCCGCCACCACGACGCTGTGACCGATCCTGCGTAACCCCAAGCCCTTGACCGAATTGCGAATACTGGCGAGTTGCCCATAGACGCTCTTGACCAAGGTCACTTTGATCGCCTTTTCCTCAGTCGCCTTATGCGCGTGTGTCTTGCTCGCCATGATTAACCCACGATTTCTTCGACGGACTTGCCGCGCTTCGCGGCGATGTCATCGGGTGTGCGCAGTTTGCCCAACGCGTCCATCGTGGCGCGCACCACATTGATGGGGTTGCGCGAGCCGTAGCTCTTGGCCAACACATTGCGAACGCCGGCGCACTCGAACACCGCGCGCATGCCGCCGCCGGCGATCACGCCCGTACCGTCTGCGGCCGGCTGCATATAGACCCGCGTTGTCCCATGCTTGCCTTTGACCGCGTAGAACAGGGTTTCGTTCTTCAGGGACACGGTCACCAGGCTCTTGCGGGCCTGCATCATGGCCTTGGAGATGGCGACCGGCACTTCACGCGCCTTGCCATAGCCGAATCCGACGCGGCCGGCGCCGTCGCCCACAACGGTGAGCGCGGTAAAGCCGAATTGCTTGCCGCCCTTGACCACCTTGGCCACGCGGTTGACTGCGACCAGCTTTTCGAGCAGGTCATCGCCGGACATGGGTTTTTCTGTTCTCGCCATAGTGTCTTAAGACCTTTAAGTTAGAACTCGAGACCCGCTTCGCGAGCGGCCTCTGCCAGCGCTTTGACGCGCCCGTGGTACATGAAACCGGAACGGTCGAAAGCGACCTTATCGATGCCTTTGGCTTTGGCGCGCTCCGCAATTGCGCGGCCGACGGCCTTGGCAGCTTCGATGTTGCCGGTGGATTTCAATTCCCCGCGCACGTCCTTCTGCAAGGTCGAGGCGGCGACCAGAACCTTGTCGCCTTCAGGCGCAATGATCTGCGCATACATATGTTGCGGCGTGCGATGTACCGACAAGCGCATCGCAGCCAGTTCTTTGATTTTTACCCGGCCGCGCAGCGCGCGGCGCAAGCGGGTGTTTTGTTTGGTCTATTTCATGATTACTTCTTCTTCGCCTCTTTCAGCGAAATCTTCTCGTCGGAGTACTTCACACCCTTGCCCTTGTAGGGTTCCGGCGGCCGGAAGCCGCGAATTTCCGCCGCGGTTTGGCCGACGCGTTGCCGGTCGATTCCCTTGACGATGATCTCCGTCTGGCTGGGCGTCTCGATGGTGATGCCCTCCGGAATCGCGAAATTAATCAAATGCGAATAGCCCAGCGTCAGGGTCAAGTTCTTGGCCTGAACCGCGGCGCGATAGCCGACGCCCACCAGTTCGAGCTTCTTTTCGTAGCCCTTGGTTACGCCCATGACCATATTGGCGAGATGCGCGCGTGTCGAACCGGCGACGGCATTCATACCCTCGGCCGTCGTGTCCGCCTGCACCTCCAGGTGTTTATCCTGCTGCACGACCTTGACGCCCACTTTAAGCGGCAGCGTCAGCGAGCCTTTCGCGCCTTTCAGCGTCACGGCTTCCGCGCCGATCGTGGCGGTGACGCCCTGCGGCAGGTCGACCGGCATTTTTGCAACTCGAGACATAGTTAAACCTATCTAACCTTATTGGACGACGAACAGCACTTCGCCGCCGGTGCCGGCCGCGCGCGCTTGCTTGTCGGACATGATGCCCTGAGGAGTGGAGACCACGGCGACGCCCAAACCGCCCAGCACCTTGGGCAGATCATCCTTGCCGCGATAAATGCGCAGCCCAGGCCGGCTGATGCGCTCGATGCGATCGATGACCGGACGGCCGTCGTGATACTTCAATTCGATCGACAAGGTGCTCTTCGCGCCGGCGGTGTCGACACCGAAGTCTGCGATGTAGCCTTCTGCCTTCAGCACCTTGAGAATGGCCACCTTCAGCTTCGAGGCGCCAATGCCCACGGTCGGCTTGCCGGCGGATTGCGCATTGCGAATACGCGTTAAGAGATCAGCAATTGGATCAGTCATGCTCATTGTGCGCGCCTCACCAACTCGCCTTCGACAGGCCTGGAATCTCGCCCCTATTGGCGGCTTCGCGCAGCTTGGTGCGCGCTAACCCGAATTTGCGGTACACGCCGCGCGAGCGGCCCGTGATCGAGCAGCGATTGCGCTGCCGGGTAGCGCCCGCGTCGCGCGGCTGCTTCTGCAGTGCGACCTGCGCGGCTTCGCGAGCCTCCTGCCCGGTCTTCGGGTCGCGGATCAGCTCTTTGAGCTCAGCGCGCCGCTTAGCGAACTTCTTCGCTATCTTGAGGCGTTTTTTCTCGCGCATGAGCATATTCGTCTTGGCCATGGGCTACCTACTTACGGAACGGAAAGTTAAAGGCTTCTAGCAACGCGCGGCCGTGCTTGTCATCGCGCGCCGACGTGGAGATGGTGATGTCCATGCCACGAATTTGGTCGATTTGGTCGTACTGAATCTCAGGGAAAATAATCTGCTCTTTGACGCCTAAGCTGTAATTGCCGCGGCCGTCGAACGAGCGCGTGCTGATGCCGCGAAAGTCCCGGATGCGCGGAATGGCTATGCTGACCAAGCGGTCGAGGAACTCATACATTCGATCGCCGCGCAGCGTCACCTTGCAACCGATCGCCTGGCCATCGCGCACCTTGAATGTCGCGACCGACTTCTTGGCTTTCGTGATCGCCGGTTTCTGGCCCGTGATCTTCGCCATATCGGCGGTGGCGGCGTCCATGACCTTCTTATCGGCCACGGCCTCGCCCACGCCCATGTTCACCGTGATCTTCAAGATCCGCGGCACTTCCATCGTGTTCTTGAGCTCGAGCTTTTTCTTGAGTTCGGGCACGATCTGCTGGTTAAAAATTTGTTTAAGTCTGGCTGCCATAAATTACTCGTTATTTCGCGTCGACCATTTCTTTGTTCGACTTGAACAGGCGCACCTTGCGGCCGTTCTCGAGCGACTTGAACCCAATGCGATCGCCCTTTTGGGTCGCCGGATTGAAAACCATTACGTTCGACACGTGCAGCGGCGCCTCGGTCTCGATGATGCCGCCCTGCACGCCCATTTGCGGATTGGGCTTCTGATGCCGTTTGGACATGTTGAGTCCCTCGACGCGCAGGCGGTCATCCGCCAGCACTTCGATCACGGCGCCCTTGCGTCCTTTGTCGCGACCGGCGATCAAAATCACCGTGTCGCCTTTGCGAATCTTCTTCATAGCTGCCTCACAGTACCTCTGGAGCGAGCGAGATAATCTTCATGAACTGCACGTTGCGCAGCTCGCGCGTCACCGGTCCAAAGATGCGCGTGCCAATGGGCTCGAGCTTGTTGGTCAAGAGCACCGCGGCATTGGTATCGAAACGAATCAGCGATCCATCGGCCCGCCGCACGCCGCTCTTGGTGCGTACCACCACCGCGTCGTACACCTCGCCTTTCTTCACTTTGCCGCGCGGGATCGCATCCTTGACGCTGACTTTGATGACATCGCCAACCGCCGCGTACCGGCGCTTCGAGCCGCCCAGCACCTTGATGCACATCAAGCGCTTGGCGCCGCTGTTGTCGGCCACATTCAAAATGGTTCGCATTTGGATCATCGGGGCTGGCCTCTCATTCCGACCGGGCGCGATCTACGACGCGCACCAAAACCCAAGATTTGCGACGCGACATCGGCCGGCACGGCTTGATTGAAACCGTGTCGCCCTCCTTGCACTCATTGCTCTCGTCATGCGCCAGCAGCTTGGTCGTGCGGCGGATGTACTTGCCATAGGTCGGATGCTTGACCAGGCGCTCGACGGAAACGGCGATGGTCTTGTCCATCTTGTTGCTGACCACCTTGCCCGTCAGCAGTCGCTGCCCCGGAACCGGCGCGGCGCCCGGCGCCGCCACTTCAGTTGATTGTGCTTCGGTCGACATCACGAATTCCTCATGCGCTTCGCGCAACTTTCAACGGGGCCGAAACGGCCCCGCCCGATAACCTGGCGTGCGTTCATTTACGCACCTGCGCCTGGGCCAGCACCGTCTTTACGCGTGCAATGTTCTTACGCACCTTCGCAAATTGATCCGGCTTCGCCGCCTGTCCGGTGGCGCGCGCCATGCGCAAATTGAATTGTTCGCGGCGCAGCTTGAGCAGCTCCTCGCCGAGATCTTTGGGCGCCTTCGCGCGCAAATCTTTCGCCTTCATGTAAACACCTTCATGTTCGGACCTGGCGCTTGACGAACGCCGTCGACACGGAGAGCTTCGCGGACGCCAGGCGGAACGCCTCGCGCGCGATGGTCTCGCTCATGCCTTCGATCTCGAACAGCACCTTGCCGGGCAGCACTCGCGCCACCCAATACTCGACGTTGCCTTTGCCTGAACCCATGCGCACTTCGAGCGGCTTCTGGGTGATCGGCACATCCGGGAAGACGCGGATCCAAATGCGTCCACCGCGCTTCACGTAGCGCGAAATGGCGCGGCGCGCCGCCTCGATCTCGCGTGCCGTCATGCGGCAGCGATCCGTGGCCTTCAGGCCGAACTCGCCGAACGCTACGGTATTGCCGCGCTGCGCACTGCCCGAGATCTTGCCCTTGAATTGTTTGCGGAACTTGGTCCGCTTCGGCTGCATCATGCTGAAATTACCTGATCAAGTCGCGGCCGGTGCCGCGGGTTCAGTGGATTTGGCGACTGCCGCCGCCGCTGCGGCATCGGCCTCGGCTTCCACAGCCTCTTCCGCCGGCTTGTCGAACACTTCGCCCTTGAAGATCCAGACCTTGATGCCGATCACACCGTACGTGGTTTGCGCCTCGGCCAGACCGTAATCGATGTCGGCGCGGAACGTGTGCAGCGGCACCCGCCCCTCGCGGTTGGTCTCGGTGCGTGCGATTTCTGAACCATTCAAGCGCCCGGAAATGCGCACCTTGATGCCCAGAGCGCCGGAACGCATGGTGTTGGTGACGGCGCGCTTCATGGCGCGGCGAAACATCACGCGCTTTTCCAATTGCTGCGAGATTCCCTCGGCCACCAACTTTGCGTCGAGCTCGGGCTTTCTGATTTCCGCGATGTTCAGGCGCACATCGTTCATGCCCATGCCTAAGATCTTTGCGACGGCGGTGCGAAGCTTTTCGATATCCTCGCCCTTCTTGCCGATCACGATTCCCGGCCGAGCCGTGTGAATGGTGATGTTCGCGCGCCGTGCGGCCCGCTCGATGTGAATGTTGCTCACCGACGCATCCGCCAATTTCTTGTTCAGGTACTTGCGCACCAAGAAATCAGTGTGAATGTTCGAGGCGAAATTCTTCGAATGCGCATACCACTTCGACGACCAGTCGCGCGTGATGCCTAGACGAATACCAATTGGATTTACTTTCTGACCCATTAGGCCTCTCGCTTACCGTCGGACACTTGAACCAGGATGTGACTGTTGCGCTTGGCGATGCGAACGCCGCGGCCCTTGGCCCGTGCGTGAAAGCGCTTCAGCATCGGCGCCGGATCCACTTCGACCCGCGTCACTTTCAGATCATCGACATCGGCATTGAAATTGTTGTAGGCATTCGCGATCGCGGAATCCAGTACCTTGAGCACGATCTTCGCGCCCTTCTTCGGCATGAATTTCAGCGTATTCACCGCCAGCGTGGCCGACTTGCCGCGAATCGTGTCGACGACCAGGCGGCACTTTTGCGGCGAGATGCGGGCATAGCGCAGGATTGCTTTAGTCTGCATGGCTATTCCGCCACCGTGACTTTCTTGTCGCCGGAATGTGCTTTGAACGTACGCGTGGGCGCGAACTCGCCGAGCTTGTGGCCGACCATGTTCTCCGACACGAGCACCGGCACATGCAAGCGGCCGTTGTGCACGGCGATGGTCAGGCCGACCATATCGGGAATGACCATGGAGCGTCGCGACCAGGTCTTGATGGGTCGGCGATCATTCTTTTGGCTGGCGGTCTGCACTTTCTTGGCGAGGTGCAAATCCACGAACGGGCCTTTCTTGAGCGAACGAGGCACTTAAATATCTCCAGTCTAGATTCGTTTGTTCTTGCGGCGCTGAACGATCATGCCGTCGGTGCGCTTGTTGCGGCGCGTCTTCTTGCCCTTGGTCTGCAGGCCCCATGGACTCACGGGGTGCGGATTTCCTTGTCCGGATTTGCCTTCGCCGCCGCCGTGGGGGTGATCGACCGGATTCATCACGACGCCGCGCACCGTCGGGCGCACGCCCAGCCAACGCACCGCGCCGGCTTTGCCGAATACGCGCAAGTTGTGTTCATCGTTGCCGACTTCGCCAATCGTCGCGCGGCAATCGACGTGCACTTTGCGCATCTCGCCCGACTTCAAGCGCAGGCTCGCGTACACGCCCTCGCGCGCCGCGAATTGCGCGGAAGCACCGGCGCTGCGCGCCATCTGTCCGCCCTTGCCGACTTTCAATTCGATGTTGTGAACCGTGCTGCCCACCGGAATATGCCGCAGCGGCATGGCATTGCCGGCTTTGATCGGCGCGTCGGAGCCGGAACGAATCTCATCGCCGGCCTTCACGCCCTTGGGCGCGAGAATGTAGCGGCGCTCGCCGTCCTTGTAGAGCACCAACGCCAGATGCGAGGTGCGATTCGGATCGTATTCGAGGCGCTCGACGATGCCCGGAATGCCGTCCTTGTCGCGCAAAAAATCCACCAAACGATAGCGCTGCTTGTGGCCGCCGCCGATGTGGCGCGTGGTCTGCCGGCCCGAGTGATTGCGGGCGCCGGTGCGGTTTTTCTTGGTGGTGAGCGATGCGATCGGTCCGCCCTTGTGCAGGTGCGAACGATCTACTTTGACTACGAAGCGCGTGCCCGGTGAGGTCGGCTTCATCTTGATGAGTGCCATGGCCTTGTCCTTATTTCGCCGAGGCGCCGGTGAAGTCGATTGACTGCCCGTCAGCCAATCGCACATAGGCTTTTTTGAAGCCATTGCGCTTGCCGGGCAGATTCTTGAAGCGGCGCGTCTTGCCCGGACGGTTCAATAGATTCACGCCCTCGACCTTGACCTCGAACATGAGTTCGACCGCACTTTTGACTTCCGCTTTCGAGGCATCGTCGCGCACCCGAAACACGTATTGATTGGCCTTTTCGGTCACGGTCGCGGCTTTCTCAGAGACATGCGGCTGAATCAGCACGGTCATTAATCGCTCTTTATTCATGCTGCTCCTCCGAGACGCTGGTCCAGCAACTTCAAGGCACCCACGGTGGCAATGACCTTGTCGTGCTTGACCAAGCTCAAGGGATCGAGCGCCGACACGGCCATCACTTCGACGTGCGGAATGTTGCGGGCCGCCAGGAACAATTTCTCTTCGTAGGCCTCGACCAAAATGAGCGCGCGGCTCAAACCAAATTCAGCCAATTTGCTGATGAGCAGTTTGGTGCGCGGCGCGGAAAGCTCGATCGACTCGACGGCAACCAAGCGATCATCGCGCACCAGTTGCGACACCATGGTTTGCATGGCGGCGCGATACATCTTGCGATTGACCTTTTGCGAGAAGTCGCGCGGCTTGGCGGCGAATGCACGCCCGCCGCCGACCCAGATGGGGCTGCGAATCGAACCGGCACGCGCCTGACCCGTGCCTTTTTGGCTCCACGGTTTCTTGCCGCCGCCGCGCACTTCGGCGCGGGTTTTTTGGGCCTTGGTGCCCGAGCGGCCGGCGGCCATGTAGGCCGTCACAACTTGGTGCACCAGCGCTTCGTTGTAGACGCGCCCAAAGGCGGCATCCGACAACTGAATCTCGCTGGCCGGCTTCGCGTTCTTTAGCTGGACTTTCATGAGATCTACTTCTTCTCAGCTTTGGCGGCGCCCGCCTTGGGAGCTGCGCCCTTGGGTGCTGCACCCTTGGCGGCAGCGGGGGCTTTGTTCGGCATCAACTTCTGGCGCCGGGCCTGGCCCTTTGCCTTGACCGACGGCTTCACGATGACGCGGCCGCCCTCGGCACCCGGAACTGCGCCGCTGATGAGCAAAAGATTCCGCACCGCGTCGACTTCAACAATGCGCAAGTTTTCAATAGTGCGATTGCGCACGCCCATATGACCCGACATGCGCTTGCCCTTGAATACGCGGCCCGGAGTCTGGCGCTGGCCGATGGAGCCAGGCGCGCGATGCGATAATGAGTTTCCATGGGTTTTCATGCCGCCGGCGAAGTTATGCCGCTTCATGGTGCCTTGAAAACCCTTGCCCACGGTGGTGCCGGTGACGTCGACAATCTGGCCGGCCTTGAACATGTCGACTTTGATTTCGCCGCCCGTGGCCAGCTCCTCGCCTTCACCTTTGCCTAAGCGGAATTCTTGAGAGGTATACCCGGCGGCAACATTCGCCTTGGCGAAGTGGCCGGCGAGGGCCTTGGTGACGCGCGACGGGCGGCGGCTGCCAATCGTGACCTGGACCGCGCGATAGCCGTCGGCTTTATCGCTTTTGACTTGCGAGATGCGATTCGGTAACGCCTCGACCACCGTCACGGGGACGGTAACACCGGCGTCGGTGAACACTCGGGTCATGCCGCATTTGCGGCCAACCAGACCAATGGACATTGTCAATCCTCATACAGCGAGAGCTTCAGTGAGCCTCGCATCGTTGCGACAGATCAGCGGTTTGGACACACGGACCCCAAATTCCCTTGAGAATTTGGCGTCGGCGCCCACGCGCTCCGACCTCTAAAATGGACGCGGGAGTATAGGGATCCTAAGCTCCTCACGCAAGGGAGACTATGCGGCCCCGCACCAAAAACCCCTTAATTCAACTTGATTTGCACGTCCACGCCGGCTGGAAGCTCGAGCTTCATGAGGGCGTCCACGGTCTTGTCCGTGGGGTTCAAAATGTCCATGAGACGCTTGTGCGTACGGATTTCGAACTGGTCCCGGGCGTCCTTATCGCCGTGCGGGGCAGTCAAAACCGTAAAACGCTCCATTTTGATGGGTAGCGGCACGGGACCCTTGACGGTCGCACCGGTGCGTTTCGCGGTATCGACGATCTCGCGGGCCGACTTATCGATCAAGCGATGATCGAAAGCCTTCAGGCGGATGCGAATGTTCTGGTTTGCCATGTTTATTTAGGTTCCCATGCGCTTCGCGCAACTATTGACGGGGCCGAAACCGGCCCCGCCCGAAAAAGGGGGTGGATCTTACCCTAGTCAGGCGCTTTCGCGCCAAAATTTAGATTAAGCGATCACCTTCGCGACGACCCCTGCGCCGACGGTTTTACCGCCCTCGCGGATGGCGAAGCGCAGACCCTGCTCCATCGCGATCGGGGCAATCAGCTCCACCACGATCTTGATGTTGTCTCCCGGCATCACCATCTCGGTGCCCTCCGGCAGCTCCACCGCTCCCGTCACATCGGTGGTGCGAAAGTAGAACTGCGGCCGGTAGCCTTTAAAGAACGGGGTGTGCCGACCGCCCTCTTCCTTGCTCAGCACATACACCTCTGCCTCAAACTTGGTGTGCGGCGTGATGCTGCCGGGCTTGCACAGCACTTGTCCGCGCTCCACTTCCTCGCGCTTCGTGCCCCTGAGCA
>Ga0302326_10002190_pt1 | contig 47926 bp, 38 predicted proteins | sample Palsa_T0_3_FD_202264 | JGI IMG/M metagenome (GOLD analysis project Ga0302326, IMG submission 202264) | Peat permafrost microbial communities from Stordalen Mire near Abisko, Sweden - Palsa_T0_3 | ecosystem: Environmental > Terrestrial > Soil > Palsa > Peat permafrost | place: Sweden: Abisko... | reverse complement strand
TACGATCGAGGGCCGCAAGGCCGTGCAGATCCTCGCCGACGCGCACGGCCACGCACTGTACCGAGAACATTCCGCCACGGTCCCGAAGAAGAGTTCGGCGCCGGTCACGATCGTCGAGGAGGACGTAACGACCGTCGTCCAGACCGGCCGTCTCGTGCCTCACACGCCCGTGCGTGCGAAGCGCGGGAAGGCGATCGGCAAGACGCTCGGACTCGGCGTCGCGCATCACGTGGGCAGCCTCATCGAGATCGAGGCGCTCGCTTTTCCCGCGCCCGAGCCGCGCCGCGGCACGACGCGCTTCAACGATACCGCGGGTTCGATGGCCAAGGACAGCGTGTTCAATGCGAACTCGGTGATCCGCAGCGTGGCGCATGTCGATCCGCTCGATTACGACGTGCACGTCAACATCGTCGGTGGGGGCAACATCGATGGCCCCTCGGCCGGGCTCGCGATCTTCCTCGCGCTGTATTCCGCGATCGCGAAGGTGCCGTTGCCGCAGGACGTGGCGATGACGGGCGAGTTGTCGATTTCCGGCCACGTGCGCGGGGTCGGGGGCATCGTGGAGAAGTTGTATGCGGCGCGCCAAGCCGGGATGCGCAAAGTGCTCGTGCCGCGCGAGAACGCCCGCGACGTCGATGCGGCGATCGCCGATATCGAAGTCGTCCTCGTAGGCAAGGTCGAGGATGCGTTCGAGGCGCTCGGCGTCGCGCTGCGGCCGCGAGTTCCCGCGCGCCGCGTTCGCGGGGCCGCGCGCTGATGGCGATCGCCCCAACCGGCATCGGCGGCGTGGATCGCATTCCGCCGAACAACCTCGAAGCTGAAATGGCCGTCCTCGGCTCGATTCTCGTGGATCGCGAAATGATGTCGGCCATCGGCGAAATTCTCGCGCCCTCGGATTTCTACGCGCACGTCCACGAGACGATCTTCCTCGCGCTCCTGCAGCTCTACGAGCGCGGCGAACCGCTCGACAAGATCACGCTCGCCGAAGAATTGCGCAACCGCTCGCTGCTCGATAAAGTCGGCGGCTTGCCGTACCTGAATTCGCTGATGGATACGGTCCCCACGGCCGCGTCGGCCGAGTACTACGCACAGATCGTGCGCGAGAAATCTTCGCTGCGCGGGCTGATCCACGCGGGCACGCAGATCACGCGCATCGGTTTTGAGAACGAAGAAGACGTGGAAGCCGCGCTCGATCAGAGCGAGCAGATCGTGTACGAAGTCGGCCGCCGCCAAATGCGCGGCGAGTTCGAGCCGATCTACAAGCTGCTCAAGAACGCGTTCGAGCAGATCGACAAGTCGTACCACAGCCGTGGCGTCCGCACCGGCCTGACATCGGGTTTCCGCGATATCGACCAGTATACCGGCGGCTTCCAAGCCGGCAATTTCGTGATCGTGGCCGCGCGGCCGGCGATGGGCAAGACCTCGATGGCGCTCTCGATGGCCGCCGCCGCCGCCAAAGAAGAGCAGAAGCCCGTCGCCATCTTCTCGCTCGAGATGACGAGCGAAGAACTGGTAACGCGTTTGTTGTGCGCGGAGGCGCGCATCAATTCGCAGAATCTTCGGCGCGGCAACATCCGCGACCCCGAGTGGGAGAAGATTTCGAGCGGCATGAGCGTGCTCTCGCAGCTGCCGATCTACATCGACGATTCGGGCACGGTCACGGTCAGCGAAATCCGCAGCCGCTGCCGCCGCCTGCAATCCGGCGACGGCCTCGCCGCCGTGTTCATCGATTACTTGCAGCTCGTGCGCCCTTCCGGCACCTCGCGCACCCAAAACCGCAACGACGAACTCTCGGAAATCTGCCGCGTCCTCAAAGCGACCGCGAAAGACCTGAAGATCCCGATCATCGCGCTGGCTCAGCTCAATCGCGGCGTCGAAAGCCGCAACGATAAACGACCGATGCTGGCAGATTTGCGCGACTGTCTCGCCGGCGACGCGCGCGTGATGAACGCCGATACCGGCGAGCGCGTGCCGATCGAGCGGATCGTTCGAGAAAACCTTCGGTTCAACGTTTTCGCACTGGACGATTCCCTAAAACTGGTGCGTCGCCCAATCGTCGATGGCTGGACCGTCGCCGAGAAACCGACCTTCCGCGTCACGACCAAGAGCGGCCGCACGGTTCGTTGCAGCGAGGGGCACCGGTTCCGCACCGTGTCCGGATGGAAGACGCTTCGGGAACTCGGTATCGATTCAGTGATCGCCTGTCCCCGCCGGCACGACTCCCCGTCGGTATCAGAAGCTCAGATGTCGCCAGGAAAAGCCACAGTGCTAGGTTGGCTACTCGGTGATGGGCATTTGGGGGGTTCTCCTACCATTACCGTATCGTGCGCCAAAGATGCAGAAGCGGTTGTCGAGCTGGCGACCACCGGATTCGGATTAAAGCCGATTGTTAGGCCGCAACGTGTTGGTACGCCTGCCTTGCGGGTCGTCCTCACTACTGGCTCGATGTGCGGAGCCGGAAAGAATCCTCTGACGACGTGGCTTCGCGGACTCGGAATCTCGGATCGCGTCGGTTTTGTGGGCGGCAAGCACACTCGCGCCGTCGCGAAATTGGTCCGCCTGAAGCAAAACGACGCTGGTCGATTCGACCGGATTCCGGTGGAAGTGAACGCTACGGTGCGTCGCCCAAAGGCGGAACAGCACTTGTCGCATCAGAGTCTCGGCTGGCGCGAGCAAGGAAAGTCGATGTCGAGAGCAACTTGCGCTTACGTTGCCGACCGTTTGCAGGCCGTTGACCTCGAGGATCTGGCATACTCCGACGTGCTGTGGGATCCAATTGCGGCTATCGAACCGTGCGGCGTGGAGATGACTTACGATATTTCGGTCGACGAGCTTCACAATTTCTGCGTCAACGATATCGTAACGCACAACTCCGGCGCTATCGAACAAGAAGCGGATTTGGTCACGTTCTTGTATCGCGATTCGTACTACAACCCGGAGAGTGCCGTCGAATCAGACCTCACGGAGTTCATCATCGCGAAGAACCGTAGCGGAGATACCGGCACCGTGAAGTTACGGTTCATCAAAGAGAACACGCTGTTCGTCCCCTACGGCGATAGCTCGCACTACGCTGGGCCTTAAGCGTAACGCGATCGGTAGCGTTCAATGGATCGTTTACCTAGAGTGCGTCGTGAAAGATCAGGCCGAGCGTGTAGCGTTCGCCGGCGGTGACCGTGCTGACGCCATGTTTGAACGTCGAGCGGTAGGTACCGGACGCGCCGGTTCGAGGCATGGTGCGCGATGGCAGAATGAGCAGGTCGCCCTGTTCCGGGGCGATGACATGAGCGCGCGACTGAACGCGCGCCTTTTGCTCGACGAGCACTACCTCGCCTCCGGTGAACTCTTCGCCCGGGCGGCTTAGGTAAAGCGTCGCCTGCAGCGGAAAGGCGACGGGGCCGTAGATGTCTTGGTGAAGGCAGTTGAAATCGCCGGGACCGTACTTGAGGAGAAGAGCGGTCGGCCGTACTTGTTCTGCCTCGAGGCAGTCGTGGAGAAATCCCTGATGCGTTTCGGGAAACACCGCGTTCGATCCAAGGCGTAGCATCCAGTGGTTCGCCACCGGCCGCAGCCAGGCGTACAATTCTTCGCGCATCGCTCGTACGCGGGCCGGGAGAGGGTTCGCGAAATACTTGTATTCGCCGCGGCCGTAGGCATGGCGTTCCATCACGATCCGTTTACGAAATAACGCATCGTCGTCGTACAAGGCGCGAAGCGCGCGAGCTTCGCGCGCGTCCACGAAGCCAGGCACGAGCACGAAGCCCCGATCATCCAGCTGGTCCGCAGCTACGGTCTTTCCGTCCAACATCGTCCAACGCTACCTCGTATGAGCGCCGATTACAATCCGAAAATTGCGCCCGATGCCGCGACGATAGGGAACCGACCGATCTCTCGAGGTTTATGGAATAGGGAGGATCGCTCCCGATTCGGCGCGCGCCTGGTAGACGGCGTTCTGCTCGGAAGGCGTCCCGTCTGGATTCTGGCGTGCGACGGTCGCGGAAATCGCGGCGGGTGCGATGCGAGCGGCTTCACCGATCCCGGAAACGAGTCCGACGAGCAGCGTGGCGGCGACGATCGTTTTGGCGGTGCGGCTGACGTAGGCGTTCATGGGCCTATCGTAGCGGCCGGCACCCCATGGCTCGTCGGTAAAACTACGTATGTTGAAGCGGACGAGCCGGCTTAGACCTCCGTCATCGCGATCTCGTGGATATCGGGGTCGCCGATTCCGTGCTGCAGATAGTGCCGCGAAAGCTTCACGTACTCGGGGCCGCCGTGGTCGACCCACAGGAAGGCGGCACCCTCGAGTTTTTTCTTGACGACCGCCGGAACGCCCGCCACGAGGGATTCCGGCGGAATCCTGGCCCCCGCGGGGACGACGCTGCCGGCTGCGATCAGGGAGCGGCGGCCGACGGTTGCCCCGTTGAGGACCACTGAATTCGTCCCGATGAGGGCCCCGTTTTCGATCACGCAGTCTTCCATTGTGGCGCAGTGGCCGATCGTCACGTCATCGCCGACGATCGTCTGGTTGTTCTCGCTCACGTGGAGGACCGCGTTGTCCTGGACGTTCGAGCGGGCGCCGATCCGGATCGGGCCGTTGTCGGCGCGGATCACGACCCCGAACCAAATGCTGGCCTGCTCGCCGACCTCCACGTCGCCGATGAGGACGGCCGTCGGCGCCACGAAGGCGGTGTGGTGGACGCTCGGCACCTTGCCGTTGTATTCGATGAACATGGGCTCTCCCGGTCGAAGGTAACGCGGAGCTTGCCATTTCGCAGCCCCCACCGAGGTCCCCCGTGAGTCAGCACCGGCACCAAACACCATTGCGCGGTACGAAAGCCGTGCCGCGTCCGCCTGCGGGGCAGAGCGACTACACCGACGTCAATTACCGCTACGCGGGCGTGGCGGGTCACATTCACGAGGTCGTCACGATCGGCGGCAAGCAGCTGGCGAAGGTCGGCTTCGACGATCGGAAAATCGTCTATTATTTGCTCGAAGATCTCGAGCTCGATGCCGACGCCAAACGCGGCACGTTCCACGACAAGGAGCAGCAGCCATGAGCCGGACGACGCACGCACCCCGCGCGGAGTTTTCCGCGATGACCGAGGGCACGGCGGGCGATTGGCAGCGTATTTCCTCGCAGTTCTTCCCGTTTGCATCCAAGCTGCCGGATCGGCTGCTCCGACATCTGAAGGAACTCCAGGGCGACTACGGCGGCTATCCGGTCGACCGCTATACGCATTCGCTCCAAACCGCGACGCGTGCTCTGCGCGCGGAACGCGATGAGGAGTACGTCGTGTGCGCGCTGCTCCACGATATCGGCGATCTGCTCGGATCCTACAACCATGCCGATATCGCCGCTTCTATGCTCAAGCCGTTCGTGAGCGAGCAGAATCATTGGATGCTCGAACACCACGGGATATTCCAGGGCTACTATTTCTTCCATTACCTCGGGCTCGATCGCGATATGCGCGATACGTTCCGCGACCACCCGTGGTACGGCTCCACCCTCGAGTTCTGCGAGCAGTACGATCAGAACTCGTTCGATGAGAAGTACGACACGCTCCCGATCGACGCGTTCGAACCGATGGTACGACGCGTGCTCGCCGCTCCGAAGCGATCGATTTATCTCGCCGACGATACGTAGCGACCCGGCCCCGGCCCGGGCCGAAGGGAAGGCCGCGCGCGATCGCTGCCCGCGCTCTTCCCACGCCGGGTGGACGCCACCGGAACATCGCCCCGATCCGATCGAGCTGCTGCAGCGCGACGATATCGATCGTCTGCCGGAGTTGCTGCCGATCCGCTATGCGCGCATGGCGGAGACGCCGTTCACGTTCTACCGCGGCGCGGCCTCGATCATGGCGAGCGACCTGCAGTCGACGCCCGATTCCGGTATTCCGACGCAGATCTGCGGCGACGCCCACCTTTCGAACTTCGGAGCGTACGCGTCTCCCGAGCGGCGTTTCGTCTTCGACGTCAACGATTTCGACGAGACGACCGCCGGCGGCGCGTGGGAGTGGGATCTCAAGCGCCTCGCGACCAGCGTCGAGCTTGCCGGGCGTTCGATCCATTTGCGCGACCGCGAAACGGCGGCCGCCGTGCGCGCGTGCCTCGAAAGCTATCGCGTGCGGATGCAGCAGTACGCCCAGATGCGCGTGCTCGATATCTGGTACTCTCGTCTCGACGAACGTTTGCTCCAGCAGGCCATCGGCGAAGCGGAAGCACGCGAGTGCGTTGCCGGAGAGCTTCACGAACCTTCGCAATCGGCGCAACATCTCTATCCGAAACTCGTCGCCGAAGCAGACGGGCGACCGCACATCGCGGATAAGCCGCCGTTGGTGTTTCATCCCGAGGACGATCCGGAGTTCGTTCCGACGATCGAATCGACGTTCGCGCACTACCGGCGCTCGCTCCCGGTCGACCGTCGCATACTCTTCGACCGGTTTTCGTTCGCGGACGCAGCCTACAAAGTCGTCGGTGTGGGAAGCGTCGGGACGCGCTGTTGCGTCGCGCTGTTCTCCGCTGGAAACGTCGATCCGCTGTTCCTGCAGATCAAGGAAGCGCGCGCCTCCGTTTACGAGCGCTATCGCAAGAAGAGCGCGTTCAAGGATCACGGCGAGCGCGTCGTCTCGGGGCAACGCTTGATGCAAGCCGCAACCGATCTCTTTCTCGGCTGGGCGCGCGGCGACGACGGTCGCACGTACTACGTCCGGCAATTGCGCGATATGAAGACCGGTGCCGATATCGAGCGCATGAACGCTCTCGAGCTTCGTCGATATGGCGGCCTATGCGGCTGGGCGCTGGCGCGCGCGCACGCGAAGGCGAGCGGCGCGCCCGCGAAGATCGCCGGGTACCTCGGCAAGGGCGACGCGTTCGACGAGGCGGTGGGGGCCTTCGCGCACGGGTACGCCGCGCAGAACGAACGCGATCACGCGGCACTGCTGCAAGCCATCGCCGATAAGCGCATCGTCGCCGCGACCTCAACGTAGCGGCCCCGCCCCTGGAGGGCACCTCCGAATCCGAAGGAAAGCACGAAGAATAGGGGGACTCCACCGTGCTCGAAACCGCCAAAGAAATTACCGTCGAGGATGCCCACGGTGCGCGTTGGGTGCGTATCGCGCGGCCCGAAAAGAAGAACGCGCTGACGGTTGCGATGTATTCCGCGCTGGCGGATGCGATCGAAACGGCGAGCGACCGGGTCGATATCTCCTCGATCGTCTTCACGGCGGAAGGCACCACGTTTACGGCCGGCAACGATCTCGGGGACTTCATGAAAAACCCGCCCGCCGGATTCGGGAGTCCCGTCTTTCGTTTCTTGCGTGCGCTCGTGCGCGCGCCGTTGCCGCTCATCGCTGCGGTGCAAGGCGCGGCGGTCGGCGTCGGCACCACGATGCTGCTGCACTGCGACTTCGTGTACGCGAGTACGAACGCGCGCTTTGCTCTGCCGTTCGTGGATCTCGGCCTCGTGCCCGAAGCGGCGAGCACTCTTCTGCTGCCGCGCGCGATCGGCAGACTGCGTGCCGCGGAGATGTTCTATCTCGGGAAGTCGCTAACGGCCGCGGAGGCGCTCGAAGCCGGGCTCGTCAGCTCGGTGACGGAGCCGGATGCGCTCATCGCCCTCGCTACCGAAACGGCCAAGGCGCTCGCTGGGAAGCCGCGCAACGCTCTCCTGGAAACCAAGAAGCTCGTGCGCGGCAATCCCGACGATCTCGAGAGCCGCATGCAAAACGAGGGCGCTGTGTTCGCACAGCAACTCGCCTCGCCCGAGACGCAGAAGGCATTCGCGGCGTTCTTCGCCTCGCGCCGCGGGTAGGCGCCGCCTAGGACTCCTAGGATCTAGCAGAGTGGACAGGGCTTCGGCTGGTCCTTCTTCGCGTCGCGCACTACGGCTTGATCCGGCCGATGCGGTCGCCTTGCCATTCCGTAAACCATAGGGCACCGTCCGAACCAGCGACGATGCCGCGCGGCTCGCTACTCGGCGTGGGAACCGCGTATTCGCAGATGCGGCCGGCGGTCGTGATGCGGCCCACCTTGTTGCCGCCCGCCTCCGTGAACCACAGAGCCCCGTCGGCTCCTGCGGCGATGCCGAAGGGTTCGCTATTTGCCGTCGCGATCGGATATTCCATAAGGCTCCCGCTCGTAGAGATGCGGCCGATCTTATTGCCGCCGAACTCCGTGAACCATAAGGCACCGTCGGGTCCCGCCGCGATCTCGTACGGCTCGCTGCCGGGCGTTGCGATCGCATATTCCGTGACGGTTCCGCTCGTCGAGATTCGCCCGATCTTTCCGGCGTTGGCTTCCGCGAACCACAGGGCGCCGTCGGACCCTGCCGCGATGCCGATCGGGCCGCTGTTTTGCGTAGGAACAGCGTATTCGGCGATGCTTCCGCTCGTCGTGATGCGGCCAATGTAGCTGATGCCTTCCTGCGTGAACCATAGCGCGCCGTCCGGTCCAGCGGTAATTCCGAACGGAACGCTATCCGCGGATGGAAGCGCATGCTCCGCAAAGGTTCCGGTGGTTGAGACGCGGCCGATTGCATTGCCGCTTTCTTCGGTGAACCATAAGGCCGCGTCGGGGCCTACGGCAATCGCGAACGGGTCGCTGCCCGCCGTCGGAAGCGTGCGTTGCGATATCGTCCCGGTGGTCGTGATTCGACCGATCTTATCCCCTTGACGCTCAGTGAACCAGAGCGCGCCGTCCGGGCCCGAGGTAATGTCCTCCGGTTCGACACCGGGCGAAGAAATCGTGTACTCGGTAATCGCGCCCGGCGCAGGAGCCGGCGAGGGCGTGGGAACCGGTGTTGCGGTCGGTGTTGCGATCGGCGTCGCCGTCGGCGAGTTCGTTGGAGCGGGAGTATTCGTGGGCGCCGGAGATGCGGTGGACCCGGCGCCCGCGATCGGTGCGATTGAGGCTCCTGTGTTTTGGCCGCAGGCCGTCAGAGCGCCGAGGACCGCGCAGCGCGCGAGCGTGATTTTGTGGCTGCGCCAAACGTTCGTGAGCATAATAACTCCTTAGCAGATGTGTGCACGAGCCTATCCGGCCACCGTCTCCTGACCGTCCACCGCATCCGGGTCGTCGTCGGTTCCCTGGCCCTCCGGCGCCTGTTCGTCCGGCACGGGGAACGTCTGCAGGATCGAAACGAAGTCGCAGAGTTCGCCGAAATTGGCGAAGTAACGGCGACGGCCGGAGGCGGCGTGATCGATACGACCGCGCATCGTGCGCGTGTCGCCCGGCGATTCCAGCCACGTTCGAACGATGAAGAGTTGGTCGCTACGCCGGAGGCTCACGCGTCAAAGCGTAAGCCGCCATCGTTTCCGTACCGTCCACCGGAAGGGGGGTGAGAATCCCACGGTGCGCGGGATGCTGCAGGTAGCCTGTGCGGCTCGCCTCGTCCTCGATCCGGGCGGAACGTTCGCGCAGAAGCTCGCGCGCCTCCGAGCGCAGCGCGGCGGCGCGTTCGTCGTGGCCGGCAGCCGCGTACGCCGTAGCGGCTACGAAGAGCCCGCGTGCAGGGTGCGTTAACGAGGTAGGGTTGTCGATCACGCCGCGCACCAGCTCGTCTGCGGCCGCGAGAGCCGTGTCGTATTCGCCCAAACCGATCGAAACGGGGATGATTTGCGTCAACACCTTGAGGACGCGAGCAGGTTCGTTTACCCGGCGCCACGGTAACGCTACCTTGAGACGGTCGCGCGCAGACTCGAACATGCCGAGTTCGCATTCAACTGCCGCGACGGCCTCGAGCGAGAGGATCTCGATATCTTCGAGGTCGTGTTCGCGCGTGAACGCCAGTGCCTCATTCGCGAGGGCTCGGGCGCCCTCCACGTTGCCGCATTCCAGCATATCCATCGCCAAGTTTGCCATGGCCGTGCCGGCGTTGGGAAAACTGCCGATCGATTCGCAGATCGCTCGGGCTTCGCGATAATCGGTCTCGGCGCTCGCAAAATCGCCAATAGTGCCCGCGAAAACTCCGCGATTGAGAATGACGAGCGCCATCGAATCGCGTTTCTCGAGGCGCTCGAACAGCGCGAGCGCATCGCTCGAATGGGATCGGGACGCCCGCATGTCGAGGGCGTACCACGCAGCCGCCGCGAGGTACATGTGCGCCTGAGCCTGTCCCCCCAAATCTCCGATTTCGCGGTAAAGAGCGAGCAGATCGCCCGCGAACCGCCCGAACGAGCGCGTGTCTGCCTCCTTAAACGCAGCCATTGCCCTGGCTCGAAGCGCGCGCGCCGTTCGCGTTCGGTCGTCTCCGGTTCTCTCTTGCGCCTTGCCAAGAAACGCGCGCGCACTTATGAGATCCGTTTGCGTGGCGATACTGCGCACGTACCAGTATTCGAATGCGAGGTCGGCGTCGGGAAGCGCCGCGAGATGCGGTTCGACATCGCGCAGGGTCGCCTCGGCGTCTCGAAGGTACCCGCGTAGGTTTTGCAATCGCGCTTTCGCCAGCGCCGCCTCGACGATCCAGCGCGCCGAAGGCGAGCGTTCGCCGAGAGCTGCCAGCAGCGCGATCGAATGCTCGCCTTCTTCATGTTCGTTGAGGTGAAGGTGCAGCGCGATCGTATGGCAGAGCGCCGTGCCGAGCAATTCTTCATCGGCTAGGCTTTGTGCGATCTCCGTCATCGCGCGGCAATCGAGGCGGCGCGCCGCGCCGTCGCCGATTCGTTTCGCCGCTTCCTCGCGCAGCCGGTGCAGTTCGAAGCGCTCGTGGGCATTCGTACAGAGTTGGAGAGCCCGCGAGGCGAGTGCGAGTGCTTCATGGTGCGCGAACAGGGCGAGTGCGTAGCGCGTGGCCGGAAGATAGCGCGCGACGGCTTCATCGGGCAAACCCGCGTTGTCGTAGTGGCGCGCGACGGCTCCCGCAAGCGACGGGCGCTCGGGGTACAGCTGCTCCAACGTTCGTGCGACGCGGCGGTGCAGCCCGCGCCGCGTCTCTTCTGCGATGGTCTCGTAGATCGCGGCGTGCACGAGCTGGTGCGAAAATGCGAAATCGCCGCGGCGTTGCGCCGAAACGCGGACGAGCGCGCGATCGAGCAGTTCGTCGAGCGCGTCGAAGACGTCCGCGAAGCTCCACCCGCAGGCTCGGCGCACGACTTCCGCATCGAACCCGGACCCCGCGACGGCCGCCGTCTCGATGAGCGACCGCGCCGGAGATGAAAGCCGGTTGACGCGAGCGATGACCGTGTCGGCGATGCGCGCGGGCATCGTGCCCGCGGCACTTCCGCTCATGCGGTCGCGCAGAAGCTCGGTCGCGAACAATGCATTCCCGTCGCTTGCCGCGAGCAACTCGCGTGCGAGCGCCTCGTCCGCTTGGGAACTCGAGGCTGCGACGAGCGCTCGAAGATCGTCTTCCGTGAGCGGACCGAGCGCGATGTGCCGCGAGCGCTTGGAATCCAGGCGCCGCACGAACTCTCCGAGCGTCCCGCCGGCGTCGACCTCTTCCTCGCGAAACGAAGCGACGACGAGCACGGAACGCTCGCGCAAACGGCGCAGGAGAAATTCGAGCAGTTCGATCGTCGCCGCACCGGCCCAGTGCAGATCCTCGAGCACGAGGAGCAGCGGGCGCTTTTCCGCGAGGTGTTCGAATGCGTTTTCCACGGCATCGAAAAGGCGCTCGCGATCGCGGTCGGGCTCGAGCTGCGGCAAGCGCTGCACATGCCGCGCAAACTCCCGCACCTCGGGAACGAGCGACGACAGCGCCGCGAGCCGTACCGCATCGAGGCGATCGAATCGCAGCAGCGGAAGCGCCCCGCGCAGTGCCTCGGCGATGGGCTGATAGGGCTCCGTTTCGATTGCGGCGGTCGTTCCGAACATGACGCGGCCGCCTTGCGCCTCGGCGAGCGCGACGAGTTCGCCGATCAGTCGCGACTTGCCGATTCCGGCCTCGCCGCTAACGATCGCCGTCACGGCGGAGCCGCGTGCGGCGCCCTCCCACGCGTCGCGTAACGCCTGCAGCGCCGCTCCGCGGCCGGCGAACGGAAATCCCGGGCGCGCGATGCTCGGCGCGGTGCCGGCGACGCGTTCGTTTTCGAGCGTACTGAGATCGTTGCTTCGGATCGCTTCGCGCAGCGCGATCGTTTCGGGCATCGGGTCCGCGGATAACTCGTCGCGCAAGCGCCGGCTGAAGATCTCAAAGTCGGCGAGGGCGCCCGACCGATCGCCCGCGGCGAAGCGCAGCGACATCAGCCGCCGGAGCGTGTCCTCGCGCACGGGATCGAGCCGCGACAGCGACTGCGCGAAGGCGATGGCGGCCGGATAATCGAGCGCGCGTCGCCGTTCCTCGACGAGCGCCACCAAGTTCGTCGACTGCAACTCGCGCAGGCGCTCGCGCTCCGGCAGCACCCATTCGTCGTAGAAGTCTTCGAGATAGTCGCCGCGATAAAGTGCCACGGCCGCTTCGCGCTGCTTCGCAGAACTCAGGCGCTCGTAAGAGTTTGTATCGAGTTCGAGCGGCGCCTCGGGATTCCAGCGCAGCGTCACCTTATCGGCGATAACCCAGGGCCGCGCCGCGGGCGCTGCAGGCAGCGCCGCGAGGGCACGATGAAGATGGCGCCGCAGCGACGCGCGCGCATCTTCGTCCTCTTCATCGGGCCAGAATTGCTCGGCTAGTACGGCTCGCGAAAGTGCGCGCTCACGGTGGAGCAAGACGTAGGCGAGGAGTGCGATCGCTCGGCGCGGTCCCCCGAAGGGCTGGAGCCGATCGCCGATAAACAGCGCCGGCTTTCCGAGCAGACAAATACGCGCCGACGTCACGTCGCAGTTCATGCGGCCCGAGGGAGCCCCATCATTCGTCGGGCTTCGACGCCGTGGGCGAGCGTCCCGTGGCTCGGGCCGTGCCCCCGGTCGAGATCGGCGCACTCTAGAGACGGCCTTGCAATGGTGGACGGTGCGGAGACGGTGAGCTTCTAGGATGTGCTATCGGTCGCCATTTTGAGACGGCCGGCACCACCCGAAAGGTTGTTCGATGAGAATGCTCTCGGCATTTGGGGCCGGCGTTTCCGGCCTCAGCCTACTCCTTGCCGTCGGCTCGTCCGGCGCTTCGAGTGCGCCCACACGACGCGTCCTCGCCGTGCCCCCGCAGCGCGGATATCAGCCGATGCTTCAGGCGCCCGCCGCATCCCAACTTCGGCCGCGGAGATACGCCGCAGCTACGCCGGTTCCGTGCCCAAGCGATACAACGCCGTCGTTCGTCGGGATACCGGCTGGGAACCTGGACTATGCCGCCGGCAATTCGAGCGGCGTTGCGAGCGGCTTCGGAAGCCAGACGTGTTCCGCCGACGACGGCATCCTTTCCGGTGAGAACAACTTCGTCGGCCCGAGCGGTAGCGGCGGCGATGCCGACTGGTCCTCAATCGCGGGCGGCGCCAGTAATAACATTACCGCCGAGTACGGCTTTATCGGCGCCGGAACCGGCGGCAGCGTGAGTGGTCGCTATGGGTTCGTCGGCAGCGGATACATGAACTCCGCATCCGGCGCCGACGCTTTCGTCGGGTCCGGTGATTCGAACGTGGCGTCCGGAGCCGACGCGTTCGTCGGCGGCGGGCTCTTGGCCATGAACTCCGGAATCAACTCCGCCGTGGGCGGCGGCCAAGGAAATTCGATTTCCGGCCAAGACTCCTTCGCCGGCGCGGGCCTGTACGGCAGCATCGTCAGCAACGGCGGATTCATCGGCAGCGGTGACTACGAATATATAACGAAGTGCGGCTGCACGAGCGCCGGAAACGTTGTCTCGGCAACCGACGCGTTCGTCGGGTCGGGAGATATGAACGTCATCGGGAACCAAGCGAACGGCTCGTTCATCGGCGGCGGCGGTTATGCGTGGGCCTCGGATAGCGACCCGTGGCCTTCGAGCGAGATCACGGGAGAAGACTCGTTCATCGGTGCGGGCGATCGAAACTATCTCTTCGGCGCCCTGGGCTTTCTTGGTTCGGGCGAATATAACACGATCGACGCGACCGCGAACTACGGCGTGCTCGGCGGCGGTTATCAAAACACGGTCGACGCAGGCGACGCGTTTATCGGCGGCGGCGCGAACAACGTCATCAACACCAATGCCACGTATGGGACGATCGCCGGCGGCTACCACAACGCCGTTGCGTCCGGTGAAACGTACGCGAGCGTTCTTGGCGGATCCGGGAACACCGCGAAAGGAGAGTACGCGACCGTTGCGGGCGGGTACGCGAACAGCGCGGCGGGTGTCGGGAGTTTCGCGGCGGGCTATCAGGCCCAAGCTACCCATAACGGCAGCTTCGTTTGGAGCGACTACAACGCAAAATCCAGCCCGCTTCAAGACGCGAAATCTGGTCAATTCGTGGTACGCGCCTCGGGCGGCGTGACGTTGTTTTCGAACGAAGCGTTGACCAGTGGTGTGTCGCTCACGTCTGGTTCCGGGACGTGGGCGAACCTGAGCGATCGCAACGCGAAGACCGATATCGTGCCGCTCGACGACGCGTCGATTCTCGCGAAGGTTGCGACTCTTCCGGTCGATCGGTGGAGCTACAAGTCCGAGAAGGGTGTGCGCCACGTCGGCCCGATGGCACAGGATTTCTATGCGGCGTTCGGCACGGGCGCCGACGATCGCCACATCACCTCGATCGATGAAGACGGTGTAGCGCTCGCGGCGATCAAAGCGCTGCACCGTGACGTCGGCCGGCTCAACGAGAAGAACGCGCGGTTGCAGACGGAGCTCGAAGCGCTCGAGGCGAAGATCGATGGGTTGGAGGCCCCCGACGCTCACCACGTATCCACGACGGTCCGGCGCCTAACGTGCGGCGCTGCGAATTCGAGGTAACTTTCGGTCACCTTCGACGCGCGCGAGCGGGCCTTGAAGATACGAGGCGCTCTTTGCGTCGCGCCGCTAGGGGGTCTGCGTTATTCGGCTTGCTGCGGCAGTGGGCGGGCGCGATCGCCCTTTGATGGGGCGGTTAGAAGATTGCGCGAAAACACGAGCGCGATGCGGAAGGTGGCGACCCAGGCTGCCCGCAGGTTTCCGGATACTTTTGATTCCCCGCCGCAGCGGCAGCGATGCGGTACCGGAAGTTCAACGATGCGCAGCTTTGCTCGAGCCGCGAGAATTTGCATCTGCAGATTCCAACCGTACGTCTCCTCGGACATCGGCAGCCGGGCCAGTGCGGACCGGCCGATGACGCGTTGCGGACCCATATCCGTGTAACGCGTTCCAAAACAGATTCCGACGAGAAAGCCCGCGGTGCGGCCCGCGACGAATTGCAGCGCCGAGAGACTCTTACGTTCTCGAATACCGCGAGTTCGAGAACCAATTGCGAAATCGGCCCGATCCTCGAGCACGATCCTCGCAAGATCGGCGAGCGCACTGGGGACGTCGCTGCCGTCTCCATCCAGAAATGCAATTGCTCGCGCGCCCGGGCGCACTGCTGCGACGCCTGCGGCGCATGCACGTCCGTACCCGCGCCGCGGTTCGCTCACGACGCGAGCGCCCGCGGCCCGAGCCGTCGGGGCCGTGGCATCGGTGCTTCCGTTATCGACAACGATTGCTTCGCCGATGCCGAGCGCGAGCGCAGCGGAAACCACGCCTCCGATCGATTCCGCTTCGTCGAGCGCCGGGATCACGAGGCTGACGTCATGCATGCTGCATGCTTTCGTTCGAAACGACGCGCCTGACGAGACCGGCATCTCGTAAGCGTTCGCGCGCGGCGAGGAACCCGTCCGCGATATCACCTTGCGTGCGTAGCCAAGAGACGTAACGCTCGATGCCGCTCGACATGCTCACGCTGCTTGCGAAGCCCGTCCGTGCGATCTTGGTGAGGTCGGGCACCAGATGGCGAAGATCACCCGGCCGAAATTCGCCGCTCGCGTGCGGCCGGATCGAACTGCCGAAGGCGAGGGCCACACATTCGGCTACCTCTCGAACGGTCGTGCCGTGCCCGCTACCGACGTTGACGGCCTCGCCGTCGACCGCATCGCTTTCGGCGGCGAGCAGGTTTGCGCGCGCGATGTCTTCCACGTAACAGAGGTCGCGGGTTTGCTCGCCGTCCTCGTATATGATCGGTGGCTCGCCCGCGAGGATGCGCGTTGAGAAAATCGCGATGATCCCCGTGTATGGGTTGAACGGCGACTGGCGCGGGCCGAACGTGCACGCGTATCGGAGAGCGACTACGGGAATGCCGCTCTGACGCGACCAGCTCAGCGCCAATCGTTCCTGAGCCGCCTTGCTCACGGCGTATGGGGTGTCGCCTGCGATCGGCACGTCCTCACGCGTGGGTACGCTCGCGACCTGGCCGCCACAAACCGGGCAGTGGGTGTTCCAGTCACCGTTTGCAAGGTCGGCAATGTTGCGCTCGCGCGGGGCGACGATTCCGTGGACCGCGCAACGTGCGGTCCCTTCGCGGTAGACGACTTGCGATGAAGCGACGATTACCTTGCGAACCGGAAGGCGATGCTCGCGAATCGTCTCGAGGAGACGAGCAGTACCCGTGATATTGACGTCGCACAACTTCGCTAGCTGAGGAAAAAAGCCGCCGTACGCGGCTTGGTGAAACACGACGTCGATGTCCTCGAGCGCCTGCGGAAGCGCGCGCTCGTCGCGAACATCGGCGTGCAAGAATTGCGCACGTTCGGGTATCCATTGCGGCTTGCCGTTTGGGTGCGTTTGCCGTTCGAGCGAATCGAGGATGCGCACGCTCCAACCTTCTCGCAACAGCAGGTCGGCGAGGTGGGAACCAATGAGCCCCGCGCCACCGGTTACGAGTGCGCGTTTCATTGCAAAGCCGCGAACGATTCGACCGCAGGCGCTGTCCCTAGCCGGGCCATTGCCGCGCGCGTGTACGGTGCAAAATAGCCGCCTTTCGGCTGTTTCGAGCTTAATTCGTTGCTCAACGTCTCTAAATCGCTCGCATCGTCCACGTCGTACCATTCTCGCAAAAACATGATCGGAAGTCCGATATCACGCGCCCGAGCCACGGTCTGCGCGGCCACGAGTGCGGTCGACCACGAGATGCCTTCGAAGAGTTCTGACTGCGCCCGCGCCAGCCCTAAGAGATAATATCCGCCGTCGGTGGCGGGCCCGATAACGACGCGATCGCTGCCGTCGCACGCTTCAACAGCGCGCCTTAATGTTGCCGGCGGCAGCGTCGGACTGTCGCTGTCGATCACGCACACGGCACGATGCCCGGCTGCCAGCAGATCGACGATTGCGTTGAGCAGCCGCTCACCAAAGGCCGTACCCCGCTGTGCGAGTGTCGCGATGTCGCCGCCGAACGCTTTTCGGAGTTCCGCAGCGCCCGCGTCGGGGGTATACGCGACCCAACCAACTGCATTTGTCTGTTGCGCGACCGCGAGCACATTCTCGACCGTGTCGCGGACGAACGCCCTGCTGAGTTCGGCAGCCTGCTCGTAGGAGAGTGCCGGGACCAAGCGCGTCTTGCACGCGCCGGCGTTGGGTAATTTTGCCATGATGCACAGCGCGACGGGCAATCTAGACAACATGTGCGACCACGCGATCGAATCCGGTTGCGCCCTGCGTCTCGGCACCATGGACGCTCGAGGTCTGCACGTTCCCGTGGCTATCGGTTGCGCGAACGGCCAGGCGATAGGTGCCGGGCTGCGGTTTCCACACGTAGCGCCAGAGACGCCAAGTGAGCATATTGAAGTCGGACGTAAATTGCGCTACGCGCCACGATTTGCCGTCGTCAACGCTCAATTCGACCTTCGAAACCCCCCGGTTTCCACAAAAACCGATGCCGCGCACTTCGATCGGACCGGCCCCGAGCGGCTTCGAAAAATCCGGCGCGTCGAAGCGCGCGTGCGTCGGAATCTGGTAGTGCGGGCCCCAGCCTTGCTTCTCGTAGAACCCCTCGAGCTCGGTTGTCTCGACCGTGATCTCGGTGAGCCACTTCGCGTTCTTCTCTCCGAACAGCCCGGGGACGATGACGCGAAGCGGAAAACCGTGACGCGGCGGCAGCGACTCGCCGTTCATTTCGAATGCGACGATCGTGGTCGGCTCCATGGCCTTTGAAAACGGAATCGTCTCGATATAGTTGTCGGCTGAGTGCATCGCGATTCGTTTCGCGTCCGGCGATGGACCCGCGGCGATCAGAAGGTCGCGCAGGGAAATGCCACGCCAGATCGCGTTCGACATCAAGCCGCCGTCCGGTGCATTGTTGATGCACATGAGCGTGGTGGCTTGCAGGATTGACGTGCGGCGTGTCAACTCTTCGAACGACATAGTAGCCGGTATCTCAACGGCTCCGCCGACGAGCAACCGCCACAGGCCACGATCGATGTCGGGATCGATCGTATTCTTGGTAACGACGTAGAACCGAGAGACCGGGGTAACGGCAACGACATCCGGGCCAAGATACATCGTGCCGTCATAGGAAAAGACCGTTCGGGTTGCGAGAACTGCGCTCGACGCGACGGCGGTGAGTGCTGCAATGCTCGCGCCGCCGGCAAGAAAGGCGCGCCGCGATGTATCTGCTGCCACATTCGTCGCACGCAACGTCGCAAGCACCGTGATCGCGTAGGCCGTGAATCCTACGAGGAGCGAACTCCCCGTCGCGAAACGCGCGGGACCGGCGGGCAGCCCGGTATAGCTCGTAACGAGCACCGGCCAAAACGCGACGACCGATGCGGCAAAGAGTGCCATGACGATTGCCGCCGCGGCAACGGAACGCCTCGATTCAGGAATCCGCCCGAGCAGGATGCCTGCGCCGATACCGACCACGAATTGACCCGCGACCACCGAGGTGAACCCGAGGATCTTGAGCGGCGTGTAGCCCTGGGCGATCCCGATGAGAATTCCAAACAGGTGGACGGGGATATACGGCGCACTGACGTCGGCGAATAATTCGGACGGGGTCGCGACGCCCGCAGTAATGCGAATCAAGAAAAAGACGGCCGTCATCACGAGAGCGCCAAGGGCCCCCGCCCGGATTCCAGGGCGTTTCATGCCGCCACCACGCGCGGCCCGCCGTTCCGGCGCGCGCGCAGAGCGGCGCCGAGCAAGCCCGCGTAGAGCGGCACGTATTCCAGCACGCGCGCGAGGATCCCGAACGGTTGACTTTCGCGCCATACGCTAGGGGCACCGTAGGCGATTGCGACCGTGAACGACCAGCCCACGATGCCCAGCGACAGCGCCCGCAACGCACCTTGGAATGGCCGGGCAACGACGCACACGAGAGCGGGGAGCACGAGCACGTACCAGGGCAGTACGTTCGGTGACGAGACGAGATATGCGACGATCGTGGCGAGGACGGCGACCGTTTTGTCACCACCTCGGCGCACGTAGAGATAGGAAATGGCGGCAACGATTGACACGATCACGAGCTCTCCGGCGATTCCAAATAGCGCGCCGAGCGACGCATTAAAGCGCTGAGCGCCGAGATAGTTTGCCGCCGAACCCAGCGCATGGCCTCGAAACAGCTCGGGTACGTAGGCGATTGCGACGACTCCGGCAGTAATGGCCAAACCAACGCGATTTCTTGCGAATGCGATCGGCGCGAGTACCGCGGGATAGATCTTCGTAAGGATCGCCGTCGCAATGGCTAACGGCGCGAGGCGCATCATTCTGCCGCCGGCCGGGCTGGCCGCCGCGAAAACGATACCGGCAATGGCCCACGCCTCGATGTGAGCATTGCCCGCGAACTCGATCGCTACCAGCGGGTGCAGTGCATACAGAGCGACCCGTCCGCGCGGCATGCGTCGTGCCGAAAGCACGGCGAACAGAGCGGCGATCACGAGCGCATCGCCACCGAGCGCCACGAGTTTGACGCCTTCGAGATCTCTCGAGTCGAGCGCCCCCACTGCAAATAACGCCAATGCCAACGGCGGATACACGTTCGGGATCGTGCGGTAGTCGATGTGTGGCCAGAGCCACGTTGAGCGAAGTTGCCCAGCCTCCGGTGATAGCGGCGTAGCCGCGTGCGGATCGATCCCGCGCAAGACCAGTTCACCGTCCCAAACATATCGGTAGGCATCGTTTGAAAGCGATGGCGGACTTGCGAACGCCGGTACCCGGATGGCCGCGGCGGTAAAAAGGATGAGAACGACGGCGAACCGATCGTCTCGGCTCCAGACCCGAACGATGAGACACAATGCGATGATCGCCTGCGCGGCGTAAAGCATCGCAGCGACGGCGGGGCGGCCATCAGCCGGCGCGAGACCAAGCGCGCAGGCAACTTCGAGGGTACTGAGGATCGCGAGTTCTGCCGTCGTTGGCGGCTTCAAAACGAGACGCATGTGACTCCCGATCCTAACAGCGCCTGCAGGTTCGCTGTGTAAGGCTACTTACACGTCCCATGCGTGGCAACACCACGACGCGCCACCATGCTTCAGCATAACGATTCCTTCGATCAGTCGTCTGTGTATATTTCACCCCTCGGTAGCGCAGCGCGAATGCGGCGTGGTTTCACCAAGTATCGACTACCGTGCGGCGCTTCGCGCGCGGTTCCGCGAACTTGAGTTCCGCGAGGTCGAGGCCGTTTCGGATCCAGCGGCGCGAATCGGCGGGATCGATCACGTCGTCGAGTTCGAGATAGGTTGCGGTGTTGATCGCCTTGCCGTCCGCGTATGCGGCGGCCACCATGCGATCGAAGAGCGCCTTGCGTTCCGCGGGATCGGCGACGGCGCCGAGCTCTCTGCGATAACCCAGGCGAATCGCGCCTTCGAGGCCCATCGCGCCGAACTCTCCCGTCGGCCATGAGATCGTGAAGAAGCCGGCGTGAAAGCTGCCGCCGGCCATCGCCTGCGCGCCGAGGCCGTAGCCCTTACGCAGCACGATCGTGAAGAACGGAACTTCCGCGGTCGCCGCGTTGACGAAGAGGCGCGCGGTGTGCCGCACGAGGCCGGTTTTCTCCGCATCGGGACCGACCATGATGCCGGGCGTGTCGCACAGGAACAGGAGCGGAATCGAAAACGCATCGCAGAGTTGGATGAAGCGCGCGGCTTTGTCGGAACCGTCCGCGTCGATCGCGCCGCCGAGGTGCATCGGATTGTTCGCGATGATTCCGAGCGGCCGCCCTTCGACGCGCGCCAGCGCCGTCACCATGCCGCGTCCGAACTCCGGGCGCAGTTCGAGGATTGAGTCGTCGTCCGCGATCGTGCTCACGATGCGGCGCACGTCGTAGACGCGCACGCGGTTCTCCGGAATCGCGCCGCGCAGGGTCGTTTGATCGGCGCACGACCAGGTTGCGAACGGGCCTTGAAAGTACGAGAGATAGCGCTTCGCGACATCGACCGCCGCGCGTTCGTCGGCAACCGCGATATCGACGACGCCGTTCGGAACTTGGATCGCGAGCGGACCGACTTCTTCCGGGTTGAAGACGCCGAGGCCGCCGCCTTCGATCATCGCGGGCCCGCCCATGCCGATCGTCGCGTTCTCGGTTGCGATGATCACGTCCGAGGCTCCGAGCAGTGCGGCGTTACCGGCGAAACAGCGGCCCGAAACGATGCCGACGCGCGGCACGAGCCCGCTGAGGCGCGCGTAAGACGTGAACGACATTACGTCGAGGTGCGCGACGCCGAGGACGTCGGTATCGCCGGGCCGTCCGCCGCCGCCTTCTGCGAAGAGGACGATCGGAAAGCGCCGCCGTTCGGCGATTGCGAGCAAGCGATCCATCTTGCGATGGTTGAAGGCACCTTGCGTTCCGGCGAGCACCGAATAGTCGTACGCCATGATCATACAGCGCGCTCGGGCCGCCTCGAAGAGCGTGCCGTTGATGTCGCCCGTTCCCGCGACGAGCCCGTCGGCTTGGCCCGTTTCGATGAGGTCTTCGATGGTGCGGCGACGGCGCTGGGCGGGCAGCGCGAGGCCGCCGTATTCCACGAACGAGCCGTCGTCGCAGAGGTCCGCGATGTTTTCGCGCGTCGTACGCTGTCCCGTCTTGCGCCGGCGCGCGACGGCGGTGGGGCGCGCCTCGTCGTGGAGAACGGCGTGGCGCGCGATCACCTCGGCGAGGTCGGGGCGAATCGCGGAGGGGTCGATCGCCGCGGCAACGGCGAGGCTCTCGCCCTCGCCGGATATCGGTGCGAGCACGGCGAGCGGGTGTCGCGCGAAGACGATATCGCCCGCGGCGGCGTCGACGCGCTGCACGATGCCGGTAAGCTCGGCCAGCACGACGTGTTCCATCTTCATCGCATCGATGACGGCGATCTGTTCGCCCGCGCGCACCGTATCGCCGGCGCGCACACCGATACTCACGACGCGGCCTTGGAGGGGAGCGCGCACGGTCAGCATTTCGCCGTCGTCATCGGAAGCGAGCGCAGCCGGCGCCTCATCGGCGACGAGTTCCGCGAGGTGCTCTTCGACGAAGCTCGTCGTTACGCGGCCGGCTGCGACCTCCGGCAACGCGAGCAGCGCGATGAGAAAGTCGCAATTGGTCTGCACGCCTTCAATACGGAACTCGCGCAGCGTGCGACGCGCCTTCGCAACGACCGCTTCGATATGCGGAGAATCGGAGGTCACGACGACCTTGGCGAGCAGCGAATCGAAGCTCGGGTTCGTGACGTAGCCGGTATATCCGAACGTGTCGACCCGGACGCCCGGACCCGAGGGAAGATCGAACGTGGTGAGGGTGCCGCCGCTCGGCCTCGCGTTGCCGTTCGCGAGCATCGTCTCCATGTTGACGCGCGCCTGCAATGCGTACCGGTGCGGCTTCGTGATTCGTTGCGCCAGTGCGAGGTCCGCAAGCGTCGCGCCGGACGCGATCTGAAGCTGCAAGCGGACCAGATCGATGCCCGTGACTTCTTCGGTTACCGTGTGCTCCACTTGTAAACGCGGGTTGGCTTCGATGAAGACGAACGGCCCGTCGTCGTGCTCGGCCGCATCGAGTAAGAACTCGAACGTGCCGAGATTGCGGTACGCGACCGCGCTCGCGAGGCTCGTTGCAGCCGCGTACAAGCGTTCGCGTCGCGCGGCCGAAAGATTCGGCGCGGGCGCGATCTCAACGAGCTTTTGATTGCGGCGCTGCAAACTGCACTCGCGTTCGTAGAGGTGAGCGACCGCGCCCGTGCCGTCGCCGACGATCTGTACCTCGATGTGGCGCGCGTGCGGGATCAACCGCTCGACGTAGAGCGCCCCGTTGCCGAAGGCCGAGCCCGCCTCGGACGACGCGCGTTCGAACGCGGCCGCGAGTTCCTCGAGGCTGCGCACGATGCGCATGCCGCGGCCGCCGCCGCCCGCCACCGCTTTGAGCATCACGGCGCCGCCCGCTCCCTGCTCCCGCAGAAATCGCTCGGCCTGCGCGCGCGACGTCGGGCCGAAGGTGCCGTCCGGAATCGGCACGCCGTGTTCGGCTGCGAGTTCGCGCGCACGCCCCTTATCGCCGAAGAGTTCGAGCGTTTCGGGCGCCGGTCCGACGAACGTGACGCCGGCCGCTTCGCACGCGCGCGCGAAGCCGGCGTTCTCGCTCAGAAAACCGTAGCCCGGGTGTACCGCGTCGCACCCGGCCTCACGTGCGATGCGCAGGAGCTGCTCGCCGTCGAGATAGGCTGCCGCACCGGCGCCGCGTAGCGCACGTGCTTCGTCCGCGATCCGAACGTGGAGCGACGCGGCGTCGTCTTCGGAGAAAACGGCGATCGCCGACAGCCCCGAGTCCGCGGCGGCCCGCAGGATTCGGATGGCGATTTCGCCGCGATTTGCAACCAGGAGTCTCTTCACGAGCACCGCTTCGCCATGCGTTATGCCGTATACGGTGGAGGTCGCGAAGCCCCCCCGGCTTAGCACGCCGGTAGCTTTCTGGACCGCAGCGCCCGAGTGGCGGCCCGGGTTCTATCAATCTGGTTAGGTCATTGTGGACCCGGCGCTCGCCTCGTGCGGCAATGGTTTTTCGCGGTCATCGAAAAAATGATTGGGAGGCACGCGCTCATTACACGGCTCCCAAATTGTATTTCGCGGTTACAAGCGCGTGAAGTGTCCCGGCGGGGGAGCCGGGATGCGTGCCCTCTTAGGCAAGCGGCGCGCCCCAGCCTTTCGGTCGGTGGGTTGAGCGGTAAGCGTCCGGCCGCATGAAAACCGATTCGACACGCGTTTGTGCCGTATACGGTGGGCGCCGCATAGCGGTTATGAGGACGTGGGCTCGCCGAAGGTGAAGGGGCGTTTATGAGTACCGATCAGGCTCTCGAGGTCGCCCGTTGGGATACCGGCACCGATTTGTGCGGGTATCGTTGCGTGCCGGCCGACCCCGCTGCGGTCGTGCTCGTGGTGCACGGCTTCGGCGAATACGCGCTGCGGCATACAAAGACGATGCAACGCTGGGCCGGCCGCCGGATCGCGAGCTACGCCTACGATCATCGCGGACACGGCAACTCACCGGGCAAACGGGCAATCGTCACGCGCTTCGACGATCTCGTGGACGACGCACTCACGATGCGCACACGCGTGGCCGCCGAACATCCCGGCGCGCCGCTCTTTCTGTTCGGCGTCAGCATGGGCGGCGTGATCGCCACGCGTAGCGCACAGCGGCGCAGCGAGGAGCTGCGCGGCTTGGTGTTGCTCGCGCCCGCCTTCGCCGCCGCCGAGGACATCCCGCCCCTCGTCCAAAAAATCTTACGCGGCGTACGCAAGATCGCACCCAATCTCGCGTTAAAGCCGCTCACCTTCAGCGCACTATCGCGCGATCAGAGCGTCGGCGAGGCCTATAAGAGCGATCCGCTCACCTATCACGGCGGGGTACCGCTTTGCAGCGGTGTGGAAATCATCACCGCGGGCGATGCGGCGATCGCGGAAGCGGCGGCCTACGTGGTGCCGACGCTGATCTTACAAGGCGATGCGGATACGATCGCGTTCCCGATCGGCGCGACGCGCTTCGCCGCCGCGGCCTCGAGCAATCGCGATCTCACGCTCACGAGCGTGCCGGGCGGGTATCACGAGCTCTTCAACGATCCCGGCGGCGAAACGCTCGCGGATTCTACCGCGGAGTGGATTCTGGATCGCTCTTAGCGGCCATCACGCATGCCGTGATGTCGCCGACTGCTTGCAGCCGCTGCTCGGCATCGCTAGCGATCCTCTCTACGATCGTTGCCGCACTTTCAACGGAGCGAACGAGTCCGACCGTCTGCCCGGCATAAATGTTCGCGACCGTGTAATCTCGCGCGCTTCGTGCCGCGAGGAACGCGGCTTCGGCGTCGGCCGTGATGTCGTCTTCGCGTCCCGTCCACGCATCGGTGAAGCTGTTGCGCAGCGCGCGTCCGCGGAATTCAGCAGGCCACGCTTTATGTTGGACACGGTCGAAGGCGCTCGTGAGGATCGTCTCTGTTTCGTCGGCTCCGACCAGCCGCCGCACGGCCTCGGCATTCGTGCGCGCCTCGCTCGCACCCAGGAACGGCGTTCCGATCCAAGCACCGCAGGCACCCGCGGCGAGCACCGCGGCGAGGCCGCGCCCGGTCGCGATACCACCGGCCGCGACCACGGGCGTTTCGCCCGCGAGTTCGAGCACGATCTGCAAGAGCGGCAAGGTTCCGACGTTGCCCGTGTGGCCGCCGCCTTCCGTTCCTTGGGCGACGATGATATCTACGCCGGCTGCGAGCGCCGTTTCGGCCCACCCTTTCGATTGCACTTGTGAGGCCACGAGGATGCCGGCTTCGTGAAAGCGCGGCACGAACGGTGCGGGATCGCCGAACGAGATCGAAACGATCGCTGGGCGCGCCGCGATCGCGAGGTCGATGAGGGCGGGCCGCTGGTCGATCACCCAGCGGACGAGGCCGATGCCGAACGGTGCGCCGCCGGCGGTTTCCCGCAGCAGGCGAAGTTCGTCGAGCATCGACGCTTCGGGTTCGTTCTCGTCGAGTCCGAGCATGCCGAGCGCTCCGGCTCGCGCAACGGTGCCGGCGAGCAGGCCGCCGGCCTGCGGCGTCATCGGAGCGTTGACCAGCGGATAACGGAGCTTTAGTTTCTCGGTGAGCGCTGTGATCATGTGCGAAGGATACGCCGCCGTCCAACTGCTGTCTATTCGTACAGCCCGGCGGTTGCGCGCGCGAGCTTTGCAACGCGCGCGCGCAGATCGGGCGGCCCGAGCACTTCGACCGCATCGCCGAACGCGAGAAACTCGCGCGCGGCCTTGTCGATCGATTCGATGGGCACGGTCACGACGCTCGGATCGTGCGGATCCCGCACCACGCGCGCCGCCCGCGCTCCGAGGTTCGCGAGTAACAGTTCGGCTCGCTCCGATAATCGAAGGGTCGCACTGCCGCGCGCGAGGCTCGCCTCGAAGCGTTGTTTCGATGCATCCCAATAGGCCGGGAGATCGAAGTCGTCCGGTACTAAGAACGTTCCTTCGAGCATCTCGATCTGGGCGATTTCGGAGACGCGATACGTGCGGAGTTTGCCGAGGTGGCGGGCGACGAGATACCACGTCGCGTTTTTCAGCACGAGCCCGAACGGTTCGATCTCACGTTCGCTACGTGCGGTCCAACTGGTGTAGTCGATGCGGATGCGCCGCTGATCCCAGACCGCGCGTGCGAGTTGCGGCAGATGCTGCGGCGTCGCTGTCGCGTCGTACCAGCGAGCGAGATCGAAGTGGATGCGCTCGCGCGTGCGTCGCGCTTTGGTTGCGGCGGAAGGCGGGATGGCGGCGAGCAGCTTGCGCTCGGCGCCCGCAGCGGCCGAGCCGACCCCGAGCGCATCGGCCACGGTCGACCACCCCGCGAGTGAGAGCGCTTCCGATTCGGCCAGATCGAGCCCCGTGAGCCGGGTGCGGTACCCGTCGACGAGCCGTATACCGCCGCCGTTTCCAGACTCCGCGTAGACCGGCACGCCGGCCTCGGAGAGCTGCTCGATGTCGCGATAGATCGTTCGAACCGAGACGCCGAGGTCGGCCGCAAGCGCGGGCGCTGTCGCGCCCCCGCGGGTCTGGAGGTTGAGCAGCAGCGCGATCTGCCTTCCGGAGCGCATGGAAGCGGGTGTTCGGCGGAGGCTCCGCTCAAACCTGACGTGAGATGTCAGGTTCGCGGTGTAGGCTGATTGCATGAACACATGCATCGCTCACCCCCTACGGATCGCGGCCGCGCTCTCGGCGGCTCTTTTTCTCGCGCCCTCCGCGGCGCCGGCCACGGAGCTGCCCGGCAGGCACGGCTTCGATTTCATGTTGGGCTCGTGGAAATCGCATTTCCGCCTTCTGCGTCACCCGCTGACCGGATCGAAAGAATGGATCGCGTTCGACGGCACGATCGTCGACCGCAGCATCTTGGGTTTCGTAAACATGGATGAAGGCGTCTTGTTCCGTACGAGCGGGCCCGAGCATTCGATCACCGTGCGCGTCTACAATCAGAAGGCGGACGAGTGGAGCATCTATTTCGGTACCGATGCCGGCGGCGCGCTCGCGCTACCGGCGACAGTTGGAAAATTTGACGAGCACGACGTGGGCCGCTTTTACGATCGCGAGCCCTATCATGGGAAGCCGATCGTCGTGCGCTACCTGTGGACGCATAGCTCGCCGAACGAGTGTCACTACGAGCAAGCTTTCTCATCCGACAACGGAAAAACGTGGGAGACGAATTGGATCTCCGATATGACTCGCGTTTCGCAGGCAAGCCGCTAGAGATGGCGATGAAAACGAAACTTGCCGACGGCAGCCGTGATTTCGATTTTCTCGTGGGCAGTTGGCACGTGCGGCATCGACGCCTCGACGGCCGTCTGCTGGGTTCGACGAGTTGGGAATCGTTCGAAGGATCGTCGCGAGCCTTCGCGCTGATGGACGGCCGCGCGAACGTCGACGACAACGTGATCGAATTGCCGGCGGGCGCGTATCGAGCCATGTCGGTCCGCGCGTACGACGCGGCGAGCGCGACCTGGAACATCTGGTGGATCGACGGGCGCACGGCGACGATCGACGCGCCGGTGCGCGGCGGCTTCGTAAACGGCGTCGGAATGTTTGAGTGCGACGATATGCTTGATGGCCGTCCGATTCGCGTTCGCTTTACGTGGTCGGCAATCACGAAATCCCGCGCCCACTGGGAACAGGCCTTCTCGCCGGACGCCGGCCGTACGTGGGAAACCAACTGGACCATGGATTTCGAGCGGGTCGGGCCGGCCTAGAGAAGATCGAGCGCTACGAGGGATCGATCCGTTTTGCCGAACACTGTGGCAAAGCGGCCCGCGATATTTTGTAGGCCAAGTCATCGGAGGCGCTCATGGATCAGTTGGCGGGAAAAGTCGCGGTCATTACCGGCGGCGCGAGCGGGATCGGCCGGGCCGTTGCCGTGCGGGCAGCTGCCGAGGGGATGAAGGTCGTCCTCGCCGACATTGAGGAGAAGCCCTTGCACGAGGCCGCGCGAGCGCTCTCGGATGCCGGGGCGGATGTCATCGCGGTCGTCACCGACGTGTCAGATGCTTCATCGGTCGACGCGCTTCGCGATCGTACGCTGGCGCACTTCGGCGCCGCGCACCTCGTGCACAACAACGCGGGTATCGGTTCGGGTGGCCCCGTGTGGACGATAACCGAGGAGAACTGGAAGTGGGTCATCGGCGTGAATCTGTGGGGAGTGATCCATGGGATTCGGGCCTTCGTTCCGGTGCTGTTGGAACAGCGCGAAGGGCACGTCGTGAATACGGCGTCGCTTGCCGGATTGCTGTCGCCCGCGCTCATGGGTCCGTATTGCGTCACCAAACACTCGGTCGTGACGCTTTCGGAAGTCCTTTACCGCGATCTGCGGCTCGTCGGATCGAGCGTCGGCGTCTCGGTGCTGTGTCCGGCTTTCGTTCGCACCGGCATTGCGGATTCGGATCGAAATCGGCCGGCGTGGGCTGCGGCGCCTCCAACGGATCCGATTGCGGAAGTGGTACGTGCCACGGTGCGCCAGCGCGTTGCGGATGGAATCGATCCGTCAGTCGTCGCCGCCCACGTGTTCGACGCCGTCCGCGAGAACCGTTTCTACATCCTCACGCATCCCGAACAGCTCCCCGCCGTCGAGGCGCGCATGCGCGATATCCTCGAGGGCCGATCGCCATCGGAGCTAGCGGGAGCTCCCGTTTGATTCTGCGCCCGCATCCCGTTCAGGGGCGGTAGGCGTGGTGGTATGCCGCGGATGACGAGCCGACGGAAAGGGTGCAGGAGAGCCTGACGACGGCGAACGTGCGCTCCGGTGCCAGTTCGCCGAAGACTACTTGCTCCACAAATCTATCGCTGCCAAACAATCTCGGCTGCTTCGAGCGGAACGATCGCATCCGCGTGACGCGGAATCGCACGAGGCGTGTAATCGTGAGCATCGCGACTCGAGTCCAAGACGGTTCGGTAGAGCGCGACGCCGCCGTCGAGAACCTCCGTGCGCTCCATCGCGTGACGCTCGGTCGTGCGTGCGCCGCGTGCATCCGCATACAGTTCAACTGCGACGCTCGCCGGATCGAGCTCGCCCAAACGGCATCTCACCTCGTATCGGTACGAGGTTCCGTCGCTCTCGATGCGCGCTTCCTCGAAGCGGATTCCCGTCCAGCGGTTTCCGAGCGACCGCTGCCATTCCAGCAGGTCTTGGGCGACGGCGCAATGATCCGCCGTACGTCGCCGAACGGCCTCGGCGGCGCCCAGGTAATACGTTTGGACGTATTCGCGCAGCATGCGGTTCGCCGAGAACTGCGGCGCTAGTTCCGCCATGCTGGCGCGCATGCGGTCGACCCAGGCCCCGGGAACGTCGCTCGCGTCAAGGGTGTAAAAAGCCGGAAGGATCTCGTTCTCAAGCCGTTCGTAGAGAGCGTTCGCTGCGGCGTCGTCGGAGGCGTCCTCGCCATCGAGACCGAGTGCCCACCCGCGGTTCGGCGCGTACGCTTCGGGCCACCAGCCGTCGAGTTCGGAGAAGTTTAGGCCCCCGTTCACGAGGACTTTCATGCCGCTCGTCCCGGACGCTTCCCACGGCGGCTGCGGGGTGTTGAGCCACAGGTCCACGCCTCTCACGAGTTCTTCGGCAAGCTGCAGATCGTAGTCGCTAAGGAACGCGGCGCGCCCGAAAACGTCGTCGCGGCGAACGAACTGCGCCCAAGCGCGAACTAGCGCCTTCCCCGCATCGTCCTGCGGATGCGCTTTGCCGGCGACGACGATCTGCACGGGACGTTCCCGGTTCGTTAACAGTCGAACGAAGCGCGCTTCATCGTGCAGCAAAAGCAACGGTCGCTTATAGGTTGCGAAGCGGCGCGCGAAGCCGATCGTTAGCGCGTTCGGATCGAACGCGTGTTGCGCGGCCTCGACGCGATCCGGCGGCGCACCGTTTTCGCGCAGCTGCCGGGTCAAGCGCTCGCGAACGAACTCGACCAGCCGCGTTCGGTTGAGCAGCCGCATGCCCCACAGATCGTCCGCGTCGGCGGTCCCAATCCGGCGCTCGATCTCGGAAAGGTCGTCACGCCAACGATCCTTCCCGCACGCCTGGGTCCACACGCGGTCGGCTGCTACCGAATCCCACGACGGCGTGTGCACGCCGTTGGTCACGTAGCCGACCGGCACTTCGTCGAGGGGCCAGCGCGGAAAGAGACCGGCGAAAAGTTGACGGCTGACCTCGCCGTGGCGCCGGCTCACGCCGTTGACGGCACCGCTGCCACGCAGCGCTAGGCGTGCCGGCATGAAGACGTCGTCGCCCGGGCCGCGACCGAGCGCCAAGAGCGCTTCGCTCGTGATGCCTAAGTCCTCTGTCGCATAGCGGCCGAGATACCGCTCGACCATCCCCGTGTGGAATTGATCGAAGCCCGCGGCGACGGGAGTGTGCGTCGTGAAGATCGTCCCCGGCCGCGTTGCCGTTAATGCGACGTCGAACGGAACGCGGTCGCGGTTCGTCAGTGCGCGGGCTCGCTCGAGAACCACGAACGCGGCATGGCCTTCGTTGAGGTGGCAGACGTCGGCGTCAATACTCAAGGCGTCGAGAAGGCGCCATCCGCCGATTCCCAAGATGATTTCCTGCTGCAAGCGAAGCTCCGAATCGCCGCCGTACAACTGCGAGGTGATGCCACGGTCCTGCGGACTATTCTCGGGATCGTTTGCATCGAGGAGATAGAGCGAGACGCGACCGACGCGCGCGTGCCATGCCCGCACGAACACGTCTCGCCCCGGAAAGGCGATGCTCAGTCGCACGATCTTGCCATCCCGGTCGCGCACCGGAAGGATGGGCAGGTCGTCCGGGTCGGCGACCGGGTAGTATTCGCGCTGATTACCCTGCGCGTCGAGAGTCTGACGAAAGTAACCTTGCTGGTACAGAATGCCGAGCGCAACGATCGGGACGCCGAGATCGCTCGCCGCTTTGAGATAGTCGCCGGCAAGAACGCCTAAGCCGCCGGAATAGAGCGGCAGAGCCTCACTTAATCCGTACTCCATGCTAAAGTATGCGACGCTGCGCAACGCGGTTTGCGGATGCACGCGTCCAAACCATGCTGGGGCCGCGTACTCACGGGCCCGCCCCCGGGTCCACTCACGCAGGCCGGTCAGAAAGGCCTCGTCGGCTGCAAGGTCGTCGAGGGTCGACCGTCCGGCCGACCGCAGGGCGAGCCAGGGGTTGCGCGTTGCGGGCCACAGTTCTGGGCTCACGCGAAACCAGAGTTCGTCCAGGTCGTGCGACCACGACCAGCGCAGGTCGAGCGCAAGCTCCTCGAGACCTTTGAGCTTCTCGGGCAAGTACGGTAGAGAACCGGTCATAACGGAGATTCTACTCCATCACGCAGCAGTGGTATCCTATGTCGAGAGATCTCGCGGTTGTTGCGATGGAGGCGCCGATGGCGACACGGGTTAAGCAGAGTTTAATGTTTCCGCGCGGCAACGTATTCACCGATGCTTAGCCCGCTCGCCGGAAAGCCGGCCGATCCGTCGCTGCTGGTCGATGTTCCAAAGCTCGTCACGGCCTATTACGAGTTGCACCCCGACCCAGCCGAACGCGGCCAACGCGTCGCGTTCGGAACCTCAGGCCATCGCGGCTCCGCCTTCGACACGGCTTTCAACGAGTGGCACATTTTGGCGATCGCACAGGCCATCTGCGAGTACCGCAAAGCTCATGGGGTCGGCGGACCGCTGTTCCTTGGAATCGACACGCACGGCCTCTCGGAGCCCGCATTTGCGAGCGCGCTCGAAGTGCTCTCGGCAAACGGCGTGGATGTCATGCTTGCGGAAAACACGCCCTACACGCCGACTCCGGTGATCTCCCACGCGATTCTCCGTTACAATGACGGCAAACAGCGCGGGCTCGCGGATGGGATCGTGATCACCCCGTCTCACAATCCGCCGGAGGACGGCGGCATCAAGTACAATCCGCCGCACGGCGGTCCGGCCGAGGTCGCGATCACCGCGTGGATCGAAGCGAGAGCGAACGATCTGCTGCGCACGATGCCGGCCGGCGTCAAGCGGATGCCGTTCGCGAAGGCGCTGGAAGCCGTGACGACGCACCGCTACGACTACCTGAGCTCGTATGTCGACGATCTCGAAAACGTGGTCGACGTGGAGGCGATCCGGAGCGCGAAGCTGTCGCTCGGCGTCGACCCGCTCGGGGGCGCCGGAGTTCATTACTGGCCGCGAATCGCGGAGCGGTACGATCTCGATCTGCAGGTCGTCAACGGGGCGGTCGATCCGACGTTTCGCTTCATGACCCTCGATTGGGATGGGCGCATTCGCATGGATCCGTCCTCGCCGTACGCCATGCAGCGCTTGATCGGACTGAAGGATCGTTTCGATCTCGCGTTCGCCTGCGACACCGACCACGACCGGCATGGAATCGTGACGAAGCAGGCCGGGCTTCTTCCGCCAAACCACTACCTCTGCGTCTGCGTTCACTACCTCTTCGCGAACCGGGCGCGATGGGGCCACGACGTCGCGGTGGGAAAGACGGTCGTCAGCAGCAGCTTGATCGATCGCGTGACCGCGCGCCTGGGCCGGCGCCTCTACGAGGTACCGGTCGGATTCAAGTGGTTCGTGGATGGACTGTTCTCCGGACACCTCGGTTTCGCGGGCGAGGAAAGTGCGGGCGCTACGTTTCTCCGCCGCAACGGATCCGTCTGGACAACCGACAAAGATGGGATCATCGCCGCGCTCCTGTCCGCGGAGATCATGGTCCGCCTCGATCGCGACCCGGGGGACGTCTATCGTGACCTCACGCGCGACCTCGGCGATCCGGTGTACGATCGCGTCGAGGCTCCCGCAACTTCGGAGCAGAAGGCGATCATGGCCGCGCTCTCTTCCGCCGACGTGCCGGTCGCGCACGTCGCGGGCGAAAGCGTCACCGGAGTTCTGACGGAGGCGCCGGGAAACGGCAGCCCGATCGGCGGCGTCAAGGTGATCACGAGCGACGCCTGGTTCGCGGCACGCCCCTCGGGTACGGAAGAGATCTACAAGATCTATGCGGAGAGTTTTCGCGGCCGAGATCACCTTCGGCAAGTCGAAGAAGAAGCTCAACGCATCGTAGCCGACGCGCTGGCGCGCGGCACTTCGCCGCACCGTGCGAGCGCGTGAAGCGTTCGTCAACAGTGAAGATCGGAGACGTTTCGCCGATGCCGGCCGTACACCGATGGCATCGGGGCCGCCCAGCCCGGACGCGCATAGGCGCCGCGTACGCCGCCAACAGGCAAGACAACGCTCGTCTCCAATCAGCTCCAAAGAAGCTAAAAAGCATGGCGTTGGGCAAGGAAAGAGCGTTTGATGGATTTCCGTAAGAAGCTGGTCGTCGCCCCGGGTGCGAAGGTTCGCTTGGCGGATCTCGATCCCAATGCGAAAGGCGACCACGAATCACATAAAGAGGCGCGGCCGGAGATCGAGCGCCATCTCTCGCGCCTCGAGTCCCAACAATATCTCTTGTATGCAAACGCGGGTCCGTCGCTGCTCATCGTGCTCCAAGCTCTGGACGCGGGCGGCAAGGACGGGGTCGTACGCCACATCTTCGCGGGCATGAATCCGCAAGGAACGGCAGTGTTCGGCTTCACGCAGCCGACCCCCGACGAACTCGCGCACGATTTCCTTTGGCGCGCGCACAAGCGGACGCCGAGGAAGGGCGAGGTCGTGATCTTCAATCGTTCGCATTACGAGGACGTGCTCGTCGTGCGCGTCCACGATCTCGTTCCGAAATCGGTATGGTCGAAACGCTACGATCTCATCAACGACTTTGAGGAGATGCTCGCTCGGAGCGGCACGCGCATCATAAAGTTGTACCTTCATATTAGCCTCGAGGAACAGCTGGAGCGATTTGAGCAGCGTTTGAAAGACCCGGCGCGAAATTGGAAGATCAGCGAGTCGGATTATACCGAACGCGAATTTTGGCCGCAGTACGTCGAGGCTTACGAGGAAGCACTCGAGCGAACGAGCACCAAGCACGCGCCGTGGTACATCATTCCCGCGAATCACAAGTGGTTTCGGAATCTGGCGGTTTCCCAAATCGTAGCCGATACGATCGAAGACATCGGACTCAAGGTTCCCCCGACACGAGTCGACCTCTCGAAAATTCGTCGCAAGTATCATGCGCAGCGCCAAGAGCAGGCGAAAGAATCCAGCTCCGATTGACTATCAGCGGTCTGAGCCTCTTCGCTTCCGCGAAATGCGTCCTCGAAACTACTCGGCTAATGAAACGCCGACGTTCTTCGGATCACGAACTCGGATGAGCCTGCGTACGACGAGGAATAGGTACGTGTAGACAATGATGAGCCCGACGACGACGACCGGCACGATCCCGGCAAGCGCCGCCGAATTCGGCACTGAATCGAAGATCGTCAGGCCGGGGTAGCGGGTCGATGACGGGATGAGATATGGGTAGACCGTCGCGACCGCCGCACCAAGGAGGGCAACGATTCCCGCCGACGTCGCTCCGAATGCGACCACGCTCTTCTCCCGGCGCAGCATAATACCCGCGGCGCAAAACGCCGCAAAGGCTGCAAACCCGAGCAGGCCTGCGATAGCGAGTCTCGGGCCACCCATTGGGTGGGCGACAATGGTTAATGCGGTAACCAAAACATCGAGCAGCAGTACCGCTAGCGACAGTCCGCGGCCGATGCTCAAGCGAACCGGTGCATCCGGCAGACTCATGCGAAGATAGCACCAGCCGTGCAGGGCGAGGACGAGGAGCGAGAACGCGCCAACCGCTAGCGCGTATGGGTTGAGCAACAACGCGAAACTGCCGACGAAGGTCGCGTGCTCGTCTAGGGGCAAGCCGGCGATGAGATTGCCAAGTGCGACACCTAAGAGTAACGCTAGCGAGCCGCTCGAAAGTGAGAAAGCCCAGTCCCAAAAGTCGTGCCACAAACGATTCGGATAATGGCTGCGCAGTTCGAGCGAGATCCCTCGGAAGATGAGTAACCAGAGCACGATCATGAAAGGGAGATAGAAGCCGCTGAACGACGAAGCGTACGCCCGCGGAAAGACCGCGAACAACACGCCGCCCGCGGCGATCAACCAGACTTCGTTCCCGTTCCAAAACGGCCCTATGCTCGCGATCGCGGCACCGCGCTCTTCGTCGGATCGAGCGAACAGGTGAACCACGGCTCCGACGCCGAGGTCGTATCCATCCAGAAGCGCGTACGTCACGAGCATGGCAGCGAGGAGGACGAAAGCTAGAACGCTCATGCGGACTGCGCGGTCGCCCGAAGGAGTTGCCCTTCCGAGGGATGTGGATCCGGTCCGTGTCCGATCTCTCGAAGCGTAACGAACAAAAACAGAAAGCCGAGCAAGAAGTACATCCCGGCAAAGCCGAGTAGGGTGAAGACGACCTCGCCCGCGCCGACGTTGGTTGAGACGCCGGCTGAAGTGCGCATCAGTCCGTACACGATCCACGGTTGTCGCCCGACTTCGGTGACGACCCACCCTGCCTCACTCGCAATATACGGGAACGGCATCGCGAGCATCAACATCCACAGGCCCAGCGTCGAGCGGTAAAGGCGCTTCGTGACGAGCAGCAACGCCGATAGCACCGCAATCGCGATGAAGATCGTGCCAAGTCCGACCATGATGTGATAGGCGTAATAGGTCAGTTCGACGGGTGGCCAAAGCTCTCGCGCGTATGCGGAAAGGCCGACGACGCTCGATCGAAAGTTCCCGTACGCGAGAAAGCTGAGCAGATCTGGTACCATGATGGGATCGAGGAGGGTGCCGCCCTTGACGTTCGGCATCCCGATGATCGCGAGCGGCGCCCCCTGTTCCGAGCGAAAAAGGCCCTCCATCGCAGCGAGCTTGACCGGTTGATAGAAGGTTACATCCGCGCCGTTCCGGTCGCCCGTTGGAAAGATCGTCAGTGCTGAAAATACCAGCGCCGTGACCACGCCGGCGCGGACGAACTCGCGCCCGAAATCGACGTCGCGGCGCGACAGTAGGTAAAATGCTCCGACGCCGGCGACGATGTATCCGCCGGCGACGAGAGCTCCGCAGAGAACGTGCGCGTATTGCCAGAGCGCGAACGAGTTCGTAAGAACGGCCCAAAGACTCGTAAGTGCTACCGTTCCATCTTTGCCGATCAAATATCCGACGGGATGTTGCATCCATGCGTCCGTGACGACGATGAAATACCCGGAGAGCCAGGATCCAAGGCATACCATCATTGCCGACAGCGCGTGGAAACCGGGTGCTACGCGCTCGCGTCCGTAGAGAAGAACGCCGAGAAAAATCGACTCGAGGAAGAATGCATACAGCCCTTCCATCGCGAGCGGCTGACCGATGACGTTTCCGGTACGCGCAGAAAACGCGGCCCAGTTCGTGCCGAATTCGAACTCCATCGGGATGCCGGTCACCACACCGGCCGCGAAATTTACTGCGACAATCTTGGTCCAGAATCGTGCGCTCTTCGCGGCGCGTTCGTCGCCCGTTCGCGTTGCTTTCAACGTATACCAAGCGACGAACGGGGCGATTCCCATCGTTCCGATCGGAAAGAGATAGTGAAACATAATGGTAAAGGCGAACTGCAACCGATCGGCGGCGACGGTATCCATGACTCATTCCTTCTTGAATGTGGCGAATGGTCATGCCGGCAGAGCCGTCATGTCACGGCTTGCGCCCGCGAGGCCTCGCATTACTTGCAAATCGGATCGCCGCCGTCGAGCCAATTGGTCAGGTTCGAAGCGTTTGCCGGTTTCGCATTGCGATGGTAGACGATGGCCTCGACGCCCTCGTTCGGGCCTGAGCCGAGGACCGAGACGGACAGCGTATCGTCCGGCCGCACGAACGCGTCGTAAGGATAGTCGCGGTTCGTTCCGTGGATGAGGCTGAATCCGCGGAAGTGAGCCGCATACCAGCGATCGACCGTCGCGAGGTTGTCGCTTCGCGCGCTATAGGTAGCGTCTTGGACCTTCGTGCCGCAAACGTTTTGCGTATCGCTACTCGCGTATTCGGTCTCGGGGTAAACCGGCAGCCGCGTGAGCGGATCGTTCTGAGCTGCCCGCGCGCCACTTGCGCACAGCCCGAGCGAAATGAGCGCCAGAATCTGAACGCGTGGTTTCAACATTGGGGGGTTCTTCCTTTGGCCCATGGCCTGTCGTGGGTGTGAGGAGATCGTACGCGTCGTCCGTGCCGCCCGCGTGCGGCCTCGCACGCTTGCGTGCCGGGTTCCCTCGGATTGCTCGGCGAAAGCCGCACCGCGTGCGAGGAGGAACCACGGGAGCCGCGAGGCTCGACGTCCGCTTGTTCGGGCACGCCGATATCGTTGCCGACGGCGTCCCCGTGAAATTCGCGAAGCGCGCGACGACCGTTGCGATGATCGCGCTCGTGGTGCTGCAGCGCGGCGGCAGCATGTCGCGCGAAGCGTTGGCGTTTTTACTTTTCCCCGATTCCGATGAGAGCGCGGCGCTGGCGGAACTGCGGCGATATCTCTATCTCGCCGGCAAAGCGCTTCCCGAGCGCGACGGTGACCCGTGGCTCATCGTCGACGCGGAAACCGTTCGATGGAACGGCGTTTCGGGCGCGTTCGTGGACGTCTTGGCGTTCGAACGGTTCGCCTCTGATCCGCAGACGCACGCCGATGCAATCGCGTTGTACACCGGAGATTTACTGGAAGGCGTCTACGACGATTGGACGGTGGCCGAACGCGAACGACTGCGAACGCGCTATCTCGCCATTCTCGGGGAATCGCTCGAGCGATTTCGCGCGAAGCGCGATTTCCCCGCGGCACTCGGCGCGGCAAACCGCATCCTCGCGACCGATCCGTGGCGCGAGGACGTGCTGCGCGCGTTGCTCGCGATTCGCTATGAGGCGGGCGATACGGCCGGAGCGCTCTCTGAATACGAGCGGTTTGCGAAGCGCCTTCGCGACGAGCTCGATGTCGCGCCCATGCCGGAGACCGTAGCCGTGCGGGCGTCGATTGTGCGCGGCGATCTCGTGCCTGGTGGGGCGCGCTCGCACAATGTACCCCACGATGCCGCGGTACCCCGGTTGATCGCGCAGCTTCCGTTCGTCGGGCGAGGACGCGAGCTCGAGACCCTCCGCGCGGCGTGGGCGCGAGCGGCGTGCGGCGCGGGGGCCCTGCTGATCCTAAGCGGTGAAGCCGGGGTCGGCAAGACTCGCCTTACGGCGGAATTGGCGCGCATCGTGCAAGCGGAAGGCGGGCGCGTCTTCATTGGGACGACGGCGACTCCGGAAGCGATGCCATATCAGGCAATCGTCGACGCTCTGCGCTCTGCGCTTCCGTTGCTCGCGGCGCGCCCGCCGCCGCAGGCGCGGCGTGCGGCGCTCGCGCGCCTGCTGCCCGAATTGCGCGACCAGGGCGCCCCGGCCGTGCGGCTCCCTCCGGAATCCTCGGAACGCGAAAGCGCGCGCCTGTATGACGCGCTCGTTCATAGCATCCGCAGCCTCGCAGCGCCGCGCCCGCTTCTTCTGATACTGGAAGATCTCCAGTGGGCGGGGCCGGCGACGATCGATGCGCTTGGCGCGGTCGTTCGAGAACTCGCTCGCACGCCAGTGCTCGTCGTGGCAACCTGCCGCGATGATGAAACGCCGCCGGGGCATCCCTTACGCTCGTTGCAACGTGCGTTGCAGCTGTATGGCGGCGTCGACGAGCTCTTGGTGGAACGCCTAGCCATGCGCGACGTGGCGGCGCTCGTCGCGAGTATCGAAGAGCTTGCCGAGCGCGGTGGAGACGTTGCCGCGGAGCTCTACGCGCAGAGTGAAGGCAATGCGCTTTTCTTGAGCGAGGCGATCAGCGCCGCACTCGAAGGCGATCGTGCGGCGAGCGCGCTCGAAAGCGCGCCTTTTTCGGTGATCGCCATGCGGCTCGCTCGGCTCGGCGACGAGGCACGCACGATCGCGGAAATCGCGGCAATCGCAGGCGCCGGCTGTAGTGTGGCTGCCATACACGAGGTTTCGAACTTGCCTCCGACGGCCGTCGCCCGCGGGCTCGACGAGCTGCTCGAACGCCGGCTGCTGCGCGAGGCGGGGGCGCGTGCGAGGTACGACTATGCGTTCACCCACCATCTGATCGCGCAGGCGGTGTACGATCAAATAGAGCCCGCGTTCCGCGCGCAGCGGCACGCGCGTTTCGGCCGGGTTCTCGAGGCGACGTACTACGATGGGCGCGGCGAGAACGCCGCCGACATCGCGCGCCACTACGAGCGAGCCGGAGACGCCGCCCGCTCGGCAACGTGGTATCTCGTGGCCGCCCGCTACGCTTCGAGCGTGAACGCCCACGGCGACGCGGTGGAGCTCGCGAGCCGCGCGATGGAAAACGGAACGACGATCGAACTGCGGCGCGACGCGCTCGACGCGCGCGAAAAAGCGAACGGCCGCCGCGGAGACCGCGACGCTCAGCGCGCGGATATCGATGAACTCGAGCGGCTCGCCGGTGACGACGCCGCGGCCCGCTTCGACGCGCTCGCGCGGCGTGTGCTCCTGGCGCGAAGCCTCGGAACCTCGGAAGAGGAGGGACGGCTCATCGAACTGCTGGAGCACCTTGGCGCGACGCTCGACGACGGCGCGCGCGCGCACGCACTCACGCAGCGAGCGACGCACGCCGGGCTTCGGAGCCGGCCCGCCGAGGGACTTGCGCCGGCCCGCTTGGCGCTCGAACTCTACGAGCGTCTCGAGAACGTGCCGGGTCAGCTGGAATGTTTGTTTCTCCTCGTCGAGTTCGCCGCGAACATGGGCGACTTGCCGTCGTCGCGCGCGTATCTCGACCTCATGCGCGAGCGCGCGCGGAGTCTCTCCGATCGCGTGCTCGAGGCGCGTGCGCTCGCCGTCGCGGCGGTTGCCGCACTGCTTCGACAGGATTACGCGGAATGCGCGGACTTGACGCGGCGCGGGCTCGCTCTCAACGTTGCGATGAACGATCGCGAAGGGGAAGCGGCGTCGCGCGGCCGGCTCGCGGTGACCGCCGCGTGGCTCGGCGATTTTGGGACGGCGTTGCGCGAATTCGCCGCCGCCACCTCGAGCTATGAGGCGATCGGCAACAAGCGCGGCCTTGCGCTGACGTACACGAATCGCACGCTGCTGCTCATGCGGCTCGGAAGTTTCGAGGAAGCGCTGCACTCGATCGAACGCTCGAATGCGCTCTTTGCGATCGCAAACGAACAGCGCACCGTCGTCGCGAATCAAGTCAACGAAAGCTTCGTGCGTTTGCAGCTCGGCGACGCGAGCGCGGCGCGGCGTCTCGCCGAGGCGGCGCTCGCCTCGGCGCGCGAGATCGGTTTCCCGCTCTTCGAGGCGGCCGCGTTTGCGAATATCGGCAACGCCGAACTCGCGCTCGGCGAACGCGACAACGCCGTGGCGCACATGGAAGCGGGCATCGCGCTGCGCCGGCCGCTGCAGGCGGCGCGCGAGTTTGTCGACGATCTCGCGGATCTCACGCTCGCCTACGTTGCGACGGACCGGCGCGAAGAGGCTCTGACGCTAGCGCGAGAACTCGATGGTCTCGGCGCCGCGGCCTTCGACGGCGCGCTCTGGCCGCATTACATTCGCTGGGCAACCGCGCAAGGGTTCGCGGCGGGCGAAGATGAGGTGCGGGGGCGCGCCGCGCGCGCTCGGGCCCGCGACGAACTGAGCGCCTTCGCGGAGCGCATCGAGGATGCGGCGATGCGATCAACTTTTCTCACGCTCCCGATAAATCGGCGTATCGCCGAGAGCGGCTAATGCAGCGTCGATCCGCCGCACGGAACACGCACGGCGCAGCGCTATGCTTGGATTTGTGGAACGCAAGCGGACCGAACGAGTCTTCCTCGTGCGGATGTGGCAACAGGGCGGCGAGCGCGTGCTATGGCGCGGGTCGGTGCACGAGATCGGCTCCGGCGCGCGCTTCTACGTGGCGGGTGCGCGCGACGTCGCCGATTTCATCAACGATCGCTTAGCCGACGCGACGCCTCGCGAAGGCGAGGATCGATGAGGCGCGCGCATCGTATGAGGGTTGCGAAGATCTTTCTTCTCGTCTTTGGCACCATTGCGGCGATCGGATGCGGGACGCACCGCGACGATATCGAGCCGTCCCCCACGCCGTCGGCGTCCGCGCTCCCCTTGGTGTCCGCGCTGCCGTCCGTTTCCGCACTGCCGGCGGCTTCCGGGCAAGCGACGTTCACGGCTTCCGTCACGGCCGCCCCTTCGGGTACGCCCGCGCCCGCCACGGCCGGGCCGAGCGCGACCCCTGTCGTCACGCCGAATCCGAATTTGTTGACCTACGCCCGGGGCACGTTCATGCGGCGCTGGAGCGTGCGCGCAGGGTCCCCCGGCGCCCTCATGGTGGGGCTGACGTGGACCATCGACCCTGCCTTCGCGGGCACGCCCGAGATCGTGTACGAGCTTCCGGCACCTGCGGCCATCGACTCGATATCCGTCTCACTGGTCGATGCCGGTGATCCCGCTGCGCGGGTCCACGTCGATGCGGCGACGGCATCGCCGGCCGGCTTTACCGAAGCGGGCGTGATTGCGGGTTCGCCGTCGAGCGCCGCTTCGGCGGGAACCCTCGCCGGCCCGATCCGCGCGCGCTGGCTGCGCTTGCGCTTTGAACGAAAGGTTGGCACCGCGGCCACGGTCAGTGCGGTTGCTGCGAGCGGGACGATGGGCGGTTCGAATCTGCCGCTTGCCGGAAAATGGACGCTCGCCGATGATGCGGGCGGCGGCAGCGACCGCTTCTTTGCGAATGCCGTCGGCGTCGTCGCGCCGGACGATCGGCCCGTTGCGTTCGAGCGCGAAGCCGAGACCTTCGATCGCAGCGGCACGTTCGACGGCGGCTTCTGCAACGTGGGCCGGCCCTTCTGGCACGGGCGGGTGGCGGGCGGAGCTGCGGACCTCGGCTCTTCCGGATCGCTGCAAGTCGTCGGCGGTGGCGCACTGCTCGCGGGCTCGATCGATGGTGGGCCGTTCCTCGCACGCCGCATCTCGCGAGCGCCGGCGTGTGATTTGGCCGCGAGCGGACGGGGTCGGGGCTTGCTCTTTATCGAGCAAAGCCCGACGGCAGGTAAAGCCGAAACGGGACCGGTTGCGGGACGCGCGGTGCGCACGGTGTTCGCAGCCGGGTTATCGGCGGCGGATCTCGCGGCCGACGATACGGCGGTCCTCGATGAAGTCTGCAATGCCGATAGCGATCTCGCGCCCGATCAGAAGAGCGCGCTCCTCGACTACGTTTCGAACGGTCACGTGTTGATCGTGCGCGACGCGGACGTGTGCGCGAAATCGGGCTACACGTTTCTCCCATTTCCGTTCACCACCGCCGCGAGCGGAGAAAACGGAGCGAAGAGCGATCGCCTGTACGTTGCGGATTCGTCGATTTTGGGATCGGACGAACGTTCCGACCAAGCGCATTTCGTCGATGCGGCAGCGTACATCGCAAACTCGCAGCAGCAAATCGGCGACGCGGACGTCATGCAGACGAACGATCCGCATTGGTGCGGCCTCATGTTCGCTCGTAACGTGCGCGGTGACGACGGCTGGGTGCACGCCTACGCGCGTTATGGTCGCGGCATCATCGTGTACAACGGTTTCGATTCGGACGACGTGCAGGCGAAGATTCCCCAGGCCCTCACGATCGCTCGCCTCGACGCGCAGCTGTCGCCACGTAGCGAGCTGCCGTGCAGTGCGCTCGTGGCCGGCGGTTTGCTCGTCCTGTCTTCCACCTCGCGCATGGTGCCGTTCGGAAAGGCGCAGACGCTCGACGTTCCCTTTGACGTGGAGCAGTCGCTGCCGCGTGGGACGCGACGAGTAGCCTTATCGCTCGAGTCCGCATCCGCGCGTGGGTTTTCCGCTCGGCTCGATCCGAGCGCCTTCTCCGTCGGCAGCGGCCCTCAGCGCGTGCATCTCACGGTACGCGTTCCGGGTAACGTGTCCGCGGCGACGTATCTGTTCACCGTCTCCGCCCGCGACGAGGCCGGTGAAAACGCGCACGCGGCCTTGACGATCGTCGTGAACGAAGCGCTCGCCAAGGCGCTCGAAACGGGTGGGCGCGCGCGCATCTACGGAATTCACTTCGAGGTTGCGAGTGCGAGCATTCAACCCCAATCGGAAGCGACGATCCGCGAGATCGCAGGCGTGCTGCGCTCGCATGCCTCGTGGCGCATGCGTGTCGAGGGGTATACCGATTCCGACGGCGGCGTTGGCTACAACCGTACGCTGAGCGTTGCGCGGGCACGGGCGGTCGTCTCGGACCTCCAGCACCGCTTCGGGATCGCCGCGCCCCGTCTCGCGGCGGCGGGTTTCGGCGAGACGCGTCCCGTCGCGTCCAACGCAACGAGCGCCGGCAAAGCGCTCAACCGACGCGTCGAACTCGCGCGGTTTTGAAACGCTCGCACGCGCGGGGCACGGCGGCTGCGTAGCATAAGCGGCATGGATACGCAGATTCCCAGAAGGCGCTCGCACCGTGGAACCTGGTTCGTCGTCATCCTCGGCTTGCTCGAGATCGGTGCGATCGTCGCGTTCTTCGAACTCAAAGGTGTCGCGAGTTCCGCGTGCGCACTCTCGGGAGCGCTGAATGAGCGCGTTGCCGGCGGTGGCGCGGCCGCCATGCCGATCGGCGGCGGGGGGCAAGAACCGCAGACCTCCGCGGCGCCCGAAACGCAGCCGCAGAGCGTCGCCACGAGTGCCGCGCAACCGGAAGCGCGGGCCGCCGCGGGAACGAGCGGCGAGACGGCCGGTGACGCGAGCGTCTCCGGAGATACCAATCAGATCGTCGATCCGACGTGCGTCGCGAAGACGACCGCAGGCCTGCTTTCGGCGGGTACGGCGCCGCCCGCTGGGCCGACATGCGGTCCGATGCAGCAGCCCGCCGCGCTCAAAGAAGCCGAAAAGGAAATCCAACGATAAGCATCCATTTGGCCGTGGACCGAGGCCGGACGCTACCTCCTCCGTTTGCGCCCGGCACGCTCCGCGCACGGTACGCCCGTAAAATCGCAGCATGAAGAATATACTACCGATCCTCGTTACCTGTGCCGCGCTCGCCGTTACCTCGCCGGCGTTCGCCGGCGGAATTCAACTCGACGGGCAGCTCCCGATGTATCCGCCTGCCAAGCTGGACCCGAAAGAGGCGAGCCTTACGCCGGCGGCGATTGCCCAGGGCGTTCCGCTCGTGCTTCTCACGAACGATAGCGTTCACACGGTCGATGCGTGGTACGTTTCGCACGTGCCGAAAGCGTGCAGCCGTCACGAAATGTCCGGCGGCATTAAATACGCCTGCCCGGGCGGTTCGATCATGGTCTACGCCCACGGGGGCCAAACGCAGATCGCTTTCGTCCCGCCGATGTTCAAGTTCTGACATATTCGGCTGCGGATCGTTGTGGATCCCGTGGCATCAGCTGCAGGTCCAAGAAATCGTTCCCGCGGCGTCCTGCACGCTCGCCCGTGAAACGTAGGTCGCGCCCTCGAACGTGGCCGTCCCGCGACGACCTCCGCTTTCCACGTGCAGTGTCGTGGTGCTGCCGCTCGCCCCTGTGAAAACGACGCCGCCAGGTAAGCTCACGTTGACTTGCGCCGAAGCGGCGATGTGCGCGCGCGTCCCATCGGGTTTCCAGCTCACGTCGCCATCGTGAGCCACCGAGGAGCCCACGATCACGACACTGCTCCCGGGTGATCCGGACGACGTCGCCGTAATGCGCAACCCGCCGTTATCGTCGTACGGCGAAGCGAGACTACAGTCAGCGTGGTCAAAGTCGCCCTGCACCTGCGGAGTACTGAGTGATAGGTGAACCGTCCCGTGGGCACTCATGGTCGAAATGGCGGTTGGGGCGGCCTTCCCCGCGCCCGCGCTCGCATTCGTCGCGGGGCCACGCGCGCACGAAGAAAGAGCGATTGCCATCACGGCCGTGCAGGCGCGCACTCCTACGTGCATGCCGGGTCACACGCAATGACGACGAGCGAATAGTCGGCGCTATTTTGGTTGCCCGGCCGATTTTTCGACTCTTGCAGCCGGGCGACATGCTCGAAACCCTCATCGTCAACGCTCAAGCTTGCTCCGTGCGAGAAGAACTGGTCGAGAACCCAGCGCGCGTTCTTGTAGGGCAGTTTGTATGAGCTCCTGACCGGCATAAAGTTGGTCAGCGGCGAAAACACCGTCGCCACCGTCGTTCCTTGTGCGTAATCCGGATCGAAATCTTTCGGAGAATCGGTGAGCTGCAGTGCGAGGGCGCCTCCGTTCATCGTTCCGGTGACGTTGGCGATGAAGCCAACGGGGGACGTCTGCGCTCGCGTGTAGGTCGGGATCGCGCTTTCGTCATCGGCGACCGGCGCCGTTTCCACTTTCGTTACGCGACCGCCCGCGACGATCTTGACGTATGCCGTGTTGTACGGATCCGACTCGTACTCGAAATGAGTCGCGCTTCCAAAGATTTCGCCGCTCAGCGGAGCGGGGCCGCCCGACTGCGCATCCTTGAGGAAATAGTGCAGCCGCATGACACCATACAAAACGGTCTGGTACGTCCACCACTCCTGACCCTGTTTGGTCGTGAAGTGAGCGGTCATCGTCGCCGTCACGGGGCCGGCGAACGATCCGCAGTTCCGGTAGAACGAATCCTTGGCGTCCTCCTTTGCACTCGTAATGAGGAATCCGTTGATGTCCGCCGCCGCGGAATTCGACTGCGCGAGCTTTTGAAGCAGATCGGATGTGACGCGGGAGGTAGCCTGCGTGTTGCCGCCGTTTACTTCGGCAAACATTCCTTTGAGCGTTTCGAGCATCTCGTCTTGCGACGCATTCGCGGCGACGCCGAAACTCAGAAGAGCGTTGAGTTTATCGTAGAGACGCGCGATTTGCTCGCAATCGCTGCTGCCGCGCGAGTTTGAATCGATTGCAGCGGCGTGCTGGTAGGTGTATGCAGCCGCTCCAAGCTCGGACTCCAGTTTGTGCACCGTGAGGGCGGGCATCGTGATGCTCTCGGCATACGTTTGCAGAGCGGTCAGGCCGTTCGACACCGTCAGGGTGTCGCTCGCAAACTTCGCGGCGGTCGTCGCCAGCGTGGGCGTCGCATCAGAAGAGAAGTCGCCTGAAGCGCTCGTGACGTCGTCACGAACTTTTTGGATGGCGGCGTCCAGGCCGGCCTGCGCCTGCGCGTCGGCCGCGCCCGGGTTCGCGCCCGTCTGGGCGAACGCCGGTGTGGAGCTTGTGGCGAGCGCGGCGACGAGCGCCGCGACGATCGAATTCGCGAGCATGTTCATATCCGGATGCTAATCGGCCGCCGTGCCGGGAACGTGCGGGCGCCGGCCGAGCCCAGCGCGTTTCTCGCCGTGCTGCCTGTGGTTCAGGCTAGTAAAGCGCGCCCCTCAGGGTGGGCTATGTCGCAGCTAATGCCGTTGGACGAACTTGCATTTGGGATCGACACTATCTTTCGAGTCGGCATCGACCGTGCCGACCGAAGTGTCGGTACACACGATTTTCTCCGCGCAGCCGTCGTGCGCGAGGATGCTGAAGACGCCGCCGCCGGCTTCGTACGTGACCGATGCAGGCAGGCAATGTTTTCCCATCTCGGATTCGCCACTCGCGTCGAAGCCTATGGTTCCACCGTGCGATGCAATCATCCGAATCGACGAGATCCCGGTGGCCGCGCAATATGCGGTCGGCAGCGTTCCGACGTTCTTCACCTGGCACGCGTCTGATTGCGCCGCCATCGGTGCAGCTCCGTTTACCGCGGAGAAAATATAACAAGGGTTCTTCTGCCCGTTGCAGCCGGCGGCGTCGGCCGAATATGCAGGATGCGCGGCCGCAGCCCCGTCTTTCGGGTTAACGAGACGCACCGTAAGTCCCGTACCGCTTTGGGAGACCACCAAGCCGGCGGGATCGGCAATGGCGAGAGGTGCGAGGAGCGCGCAGGAAACTCCAACGGCGAGAATCGCCATCAGCGCGGGGAGAGAACGCTTCACGATTTCTCTCCGTTCAGATGAGCCGGGATTCCCAACGTAACCGCCGCCCTGTTCGAGTCGGCGCCGGGTGATTCCGGCAGCTCTTCGGACTCTCGGCACGTCGCGCGCTGCCACCGCGGAACGTGTTGTGTTCCTTGTCACCGCGCGAGCGACCAATCGTAGACGTTCCAGAAGTCGGAGTTCACGGTCTCGGGACGCAAACCGGAAAGGGCGCCGGAGTACACGTAGACTTGCTCCGTCCATAACAGCGAGGGCAGCGGCGCGTCGCGTGCGAGGCGGCGCGAGATCTTGGCGTACAGTGCGCGCCGCGCGGAAAAATCGTCGGTGACGCGAGCAGCTGCCGTCCATGCGTCGACGTCGCGATCGGAATAGCGCGCGTAGTTGCGGCCGGGCGGGAAGCCGCTCGTGGTGAGCGTATCCGCGCGATCGGGCGACGAGGCGTAGCCGTCGGGCACGATCGCGACCGCGAAATCGCCCGTCCGCATCGTGCCTCCATTCGCGTAGAGCATATTCGATAGGATCGGGCGCAAACTCACATCCGCGCCGATCGCGTGCCACATCGCTTGCACTTGCACCGCGTCGCCCGCGATCTGTGCGTACCCGCTTTGGGTCGTCAGCACGAAGGAGAGCGACTGGCCGCTCTTCTGACGGATACCGTGCGGGCCGAGGTTCCAGCCCGCCGCATCGAGCAAGCGGGTCGCTTCCGGCACGTTTCCCTCCAGCCGAAAACTCGGATCGGCCGTGTGAAACGGCGACTGGGGCGGAACGAAATCGTCGCCGGGTAA
>Ga0302326_10002188_pt1 | contig 47990 bp, 36 predicted proteins | sample Palsa_T0_3_FD_202264 | JGI IMG/M metagenome (GOLD analysis project Ga0302326, IMG submission 202264) | Peat permafrost microbial communities from Stordalen Mire near Abisko, Sweden - Palsa_T0_3 | ecosystem: Environmental > Terrestrial > Soil > Palsa > Peat permafrost | place: Sweden: Abisko... | reverse complement strand
CCTGATGGCGCGTCGAGGGCCGGAAGCCGCCGCGGAATTCCAGAAGATCATCGATCGCTTCGGGGTGGGCCCCCTCGATCCGGTGCACGCGATGGCGCGCCTGCAACTGGCGCGAGCGCTCCGGATGGCGGGAGAGAATACAAAGGCCAAAGCCGCCTACCAGGATTTTCTCGAGCGCTGGAAGAGCGCCGACCCGGGCATTCCGATCCTGAGGGATGCGCTGGTAGAATCCGCCAGTTTGCGGTGAACTGCGTTGCCACCGAGAGCCGCTTCGAGCGGCCCTCGGCCACGGACGAGTCGGCTTCACCTCGGGATGGCTACGAATGCGTGTATTACCGGGCAATCGCCCTGGTTGTTCACCCATGCCATTGCGCCGGCACCTCCGCTGCAGGCGCTTTTCAACGTGGCGAAGCCCGTGATCTCGCCGGCATCGTTGACGGATTGCGCCGCCTCCAGATACCACGGTGAATCGGCGGGGATGAGGGTGTTGAGGTCGACCCATCCCGGGTTTTGCCAGATGAGCGCGGTTTCGTTGAAGTTCGCGTCCAGGGACAAGCCGACGATCTCGCCCTGGTTATTGATGGTGTTGCAGCAGGGAGGGCCCGTTCCATTTACCGCGCCCGGAAATCCGCCCAGATCCTGCATGCCGGTCTGCGGCGTCCACAGGAAGCCGTGCTGGGTGCCATCGGATGCTTGTGCAAATCCGACTACCTCGCCCCGCTCGTTGATGCTGGTTGCCAGGTTGTACACGCCCGGCGGCACTCCCTCCAGGTGGCCGAGGTCGATGGGCGTGCCGTCGCTATCCCAGAGCACCGCGCGCGCCGCAGCGGGATTCTGGGCCGGAATCGAGGTATTGGAGCACGATCCCGATCCACCGACGGCCTGGCCCTTGCTATTGATCATCCAGGCGAATGACACTGTGTCGCCCGCGAACGGACTGAGTTCGTGGATTGCGCCGCTCCGGTCCCAGACGACGGCTTCAAAACGGAGAACCTGCGAAGGCGTTCCTGGAGCGCACGTCTCGTCGCGAATGCCGTTCTCCGAAAACCCGACCACTTCGCCCCGGTCATTGATCCACCACGCCTTGGCGTTGTTGCCGCCGGGCAAAGTGGGAAGCGCGGACAGCTTGCCTCTTCTCCAGACAGCCCCAAGGCATTGCGTTTTGGGAGCCAGACCCGGGCAGAAGCTTTCCCCATTCGGATCTGCCTGAACAGTGCTGGACGTAACCACCGGCTCCCCGAGCGAGTTCAGGCCGCTGGCGGCGCTGCCCGGTCCGCCCAGTGTGCCGAGGCTGATCAGGGGATAAGCACCGAAAGGCGTAAGGCCATACCAAAAGAAGGCGACTTGGGGACCACCGGGGGCGCGGTTCGAACTTCCGACCACCCACCCTCGATTGTTGATACCGTTCGCCGAGCTGTTGTCTCCGGAGCCGAAGACGCCGAGGTCTACTACGGTATAGCGTGGCTGTGTCTGTGCGGTCGCCAGAGCCGCAAAGAGGCTACTCACGGCAAGCCCCACGATTGTCAAAGTTGCAAAGAACTTCATGGATTTCCTCCATCCCGGTTGGCGCAGAACGGGATCGGAAAGGATCATACGAACACCCAGGGTCGCCGCCCTTTTTACTTAGCGGACCACCGATGACCTTCCAGACAAGATCGTCGAGCAGGATCGGGGGCGTCGGTTTCTTCAGCTCCCGGACGGAGGAAGCCGAAGCATTGGGCCATCGAGGCCGATCTTCGAGATTCGATTGGCAGTGGCATTCTCGGGGGGCTCCTGGCTACTGTTTCTGAGGTACGCACACGTACCGAAAGCTCACTTTCGGAGAAACGTTTGGCGGCTACCGAACCATTCGCGCGGCATGCGGAGGAGGTATGGTTTCATGGTGATTACAAGATCTCGCATGTGGTGTGACGTGGAACACCCAACTCTTGGTCACGTGTGAGTTCTGGTCGGTCAGAATGACCTCGACGTTCGCAATCCAGCTCGCCATGACCAAACGGACATACTCCTCCCCTGGCTGAAACGTGCCGAGGTGCCGAAGATCCTTCAGTCCGAAGTAGGAATTATCCGAACCATACACCAGCAACACCAACTGACGTATGTCCCCGACGTCCATGTCTGGCTGCGAAGAATTCGAGGAAGTGCTCGCTGGCCTTGTGGCCAGCAGCGGCGATGAGGGCTGGCACGGGAAATCCCCCGGAGCGGGCGGGCAGGAGCGGGGAGGGTACAATCTCCTCGCTCACGATTTTCGATCCTGAGGTTTGAGCCTGAGAATTACCAGCAATGCAGGATCTGCCAGGTATCGCTGCACGGCTTCACGCATGAATGCAGTTCGCTTGCGTCTGCCGACAAGTTTGTCGATCTCGCGTGCCAGTGCAAGCGGAATGCTGACGGCCTTATATCCTGGCTTCATGCAGCCTCCGGAGTCTGAATGAGGCGTTGAACTTCGGGTGCGGCCAGTCTGCGAAAATCCCCCAGATTGAAGGTGTAGATACGCTTGACTTTGCAGCGCGCAGCGCACTGCAACAAGAGAGCATCGTAGATTTTGCCGCCGCTCCATCCTCCCGCGCTCACTCTATCGAGCGCGGCCAGGTAGTCACCGAGCTCAAGAGGAACCGGCATGAAATAGGGCAGAATATTTTCCTGCATGATTCTGGCCGCCTGATCGGGCTGGATACGCGGCTGAACGGGCAGCTTCGTAAGGGACGCGTAGACTTCCGCGATAGAATGAGCGCAAATGAGTCCTTTTTCCTGGCCGCCGGTCACGCGCCTGACGGCGGCGGACGCCGGCTCGTAATGCGGATGGGTGCGTTCCGAGGCCGAGACGAGCACGCTCGTATCGAAGAACGTCTCCACGCGTTCAGGTCATGAATGAAGATTGGGCGCGCTCTTCGCGCACATCGTCAATGACGCGATCCCAGTTTGCGCCGGCTTCGGGCTTGCCTTGATGGACCCACAAGCCATCGATCTTGACCATGGAGGGATGCTCGTCATGCCTACGCAGCAACACACCGTCAATCTGCTCGATGATGTCAAGCTCAAGATCCGGGGTTAGGCCGAACCGATCCCTGATCATCTTCGGCAGCACAATACGCCCCGATTTATCCATCCTGATTGTCATACCGGACAACCATGCCATAAACCGTGGCACCTGGCAAGAGGAACTGGATTACGCCCCATAACCTCTTCTATGGGACGTAATCCTGTTTGGCCAAAACCTTTGCGTTCGTTGGCGATTCTTCCATGTAGCGATCGGTACCCCACCGATTCCGTCTTAAGCGGTTCACTCGGCCACTTTCGAAGAGTCGGCCGAAAGAGATCCCGCCAGCGTCCAGGGAGCGTAAGGAAGGAACATTCCTGTAAACTATCGAAAAGATGCGTTCCGGGCTAAATCTCTTTCGCTGCGGAGCATCAGTGGTTGAGCCAATACCAGTCAGTCAACCCTCACGCTTCAAGCCTCTCGCTGTCAATTCTTGAGGGGCCTGACGACTGGGTTGATAGCGAACTGGAGTGTCAATCCTCGGACGGATCGATCCCTGACTTTAACCATTTGCACTTTGTTGGCACACGATGATAGCCTTTATAGACCGAAAACAGGGGGATTAGTGGCGTACTGTCCGCTTTGTCTTGCCGATTTGCGTGCGACCGCTTCCGACCAGCCCCAGCTTTACGTTTATTCCTCCAGACGGGGCCAAATTGAAGGCCCATTCGCTCCAGACCGTGCCAGGCTCGGAGAACGCGACGCTTTCGTCCAGCATGTTCGGTGCGCCGCAAAGAACCCGTTTTGGGCAGCCGGAAGCGTCGGCGCTGCCGGGGAATTCTTGGTTACTCATTCCTTTACGACACCTCAGGGTCAGCCGGTCCACGTGGACCACAAAATACTCGGTGTTCTGGAGAGCGTTCAAGGTCTGGCCCCTGGCCGCGACGAAATGTGGTATCCGGCCGACCTATTCAAAGCCGTAAATGGACGTGCTCCATTTTCACGGCGACAGTGCATTTCCGTAAAACTCGTTGGCGGTCCCGAGGCCGGGAAAACTGTCCTGTCCACAATTGCAATGTTAAGTAGCAGCTACCCTCATCCCACTTGTACGTTCCGAACAGAGGATTTCGTCTATGCGCCCAAGGTCTCGGATTTTCTAAGTGTGTTGCATCCGATTGATTGCTTGAGCCGCGGACGGGCCGTTGCCACAGGATGGGCGCTGCCAACGGTAAAGGATACATACACCGTTCGCGCTGTCTTTCGCATTGCACAGCACAAGGGCGTAGACGGCGAACAAGAATCCTTGTTAAGGCAGTCTTTACGCCTCCTTCGTAGCGGAAATCCTCAGGATTGCCTAATCTTCTACGACACCTCAGGCGAGGACGCCAAACGCTACTTTGCCGATATACTTGTGCGTCTCGATCGAAAGATGAACGTCCTCGCCGTGGTCCTGGACGCTACGGATTTGGCAATTGGAGGTGGCGTTTTTGGTACCCAGCAAGTGAACTCGGTACCGATAGCTTTGGAGCAGTTGTCACGAGCACCGCGTTTTCTGCGCCCCTGCTTACTATTAACTAAGCTTGACATTCTCACACAGCGCCTAAGAGGATCAGACGCTACAACTTGTTCGAACTATCTCGACCAGCGACGCGCTACACCGATGCTTTCCAACGCTGGAGATCGAGATCTCTTAATGCGGTGGTTGCGACAGCATAACAACGATTTCGAGCGGCAGCTTGCGAATCTGTTGAGCTCGGGGCACGCGCCGGTGTTTTTCACGTGGACCGATGGCGCGCAGCAGTTCGGCCCTGGCACGCTGCCCCAGGCGCATGGTCTAACGCGCTTTGCTGACTGGTGTTTTCGCGGAGAATGAATGCCTGTTCGTCTGCTCGCATACGGTGGCACGCTGTTCGTCGAACGACGACGTTTTGGATCGTGGCCACGCTACGAGGATGCACTGCTTGGCGATATTCGCGCGCTCGAAGGGGGAAAATCGGCGTTCGGAGTTGGCCGGGCCGCAGATAGCGACCCGTTTCTCATCATCCGCGAGCCGCAGAAACGTGGCGACCGAATTTATGCATTTACGCTTCTTATCGATCCCGGAAGGGAAACCTGGGAGCGTTTTCAGTGGAATGCTGCTCGCCTCGCTCTCTCGCTGCGTTCGTCTGACCCGTTTGGTCACCGTGTCTTTACCTCGCCCGACCACCTCACCGATGACGAGATTACTTCATGCTTGTCAGCTCTCGCACCGCCTCCAGCTCATACTCCCGGGGGCTCTACGAATGCGCGTGCTCTCTGGACTGCCCTTGCGCTCGCACAACTGGACGGAGTTGTTCTTGTAAGGCCTTCGGATTTCGGCTTCCCAGAAGTGCCCAGTCTCCAAACTACGGCATCCTTTCTGGACGAGTTGTGGCCAGCTTGCCGGATCGGGCCAGGATGGCTGTTTGGCGGTCGTATCGACCATTCGCGGTTCGGCGTGGGCCTGATTGTCGACCCCGAGGTCGAGCGGATCACCGACGTGGAACGGCTCGTCCACTCGGGCGGATGTTGGCTCTCACTTGCAGCATCATTAGAATCGACTCCAGCAAGTGAGAGTTGGCGCAAGCTGCGAGCCACGCCCGCGACTGAATGGGAGTGGCCTTCGACGCTTGTGACTGAACACGCCGAGCGTTACTTGCGTCTTCAGCAAACGCACCAGCCCATAGAGTCTGAGAATCTTCCATCTTCAGGTCCCTTCGTCTCTGAGCTGAACCAAGCATTTTGGGAGACAATCTCATCGGGAACCGGACAGCTTGGCCCTGGAGCGAGTACCATCGTTCTGGAACGGTTTCGGGCTCGTTTGTCCGACGATCTAATACGCCGCCTGGACAATTTGATTCTTTTGAATTTGGTTAGCGAGAATAATTCCCGGCCTTGGCATGCAGATAATCCCTTAAGACTGCCGGAGGACGTACTGGTCCGAGTGACCATGAAATTTATCAGCATGAAGCCTCCAGAATCGCGGCCTGCACTCCTCGCCGAGGCGCTTCAGAACGGAGGCGCGAACTGGGAGTCCCTTATTGACCAAGCATGCCTTCAGTCGTTGCTTTTCGAAGCGCCCTCACTCACCACTTGGGCTAGCTGCCTGCGCAACACGCCGCTAGACGCGTTGGTCAATAGCCTCCTCCTAGACCAGCTCTTTCGTCGCGTCCGGGAGGATAGGCCGGGGTGGGCGAACGACTACCTGTCGATCAAACCCGACCTAGGTGGCAATTGGATCAGAAAAATCATTAACCGGGAACGCTTTGACCGACTTTTAGACGAAGTTGTGAGGTTGTTAGGAACGGACCTGAAAGAGAGCGCTGAAAATTGGCTGCGCTCGCTCGCGCAGAGCGACAAGCGTCGCGAGATCCGTCTTGAGAAGAAATTGGCCCTCGCCAAGCTCGTCGACGATAATTGGTCCGAGGTCGGCACACTCAATCTCTTGTTGGCCGGTGGTCGGGAAAAGGTGCGTAGCCAGGCGACGAATGAGACCCGTGCTTTCTTGGAGGAAGAAGCTTTAGAACTTGCAAAGCCCGCCAGAATTCGCAACTCCATACCCAACATTATCGGTCTCGTTCAATTCCTTGGCGGTTGTCCCGAAGAGTTGCAACGCAGCCTCGAATCGCTTAAGCCGTGGTCGGACGACGACGAGCAGATCGAGAACTGGGTACAAGGCTGGAGCTTATGTGGAAGGCCGGATATTACGGACCGCGAGCGCTCTCGAATCACCGAAGCGAAGAGAAAGCGGGAGAACGAAGAATTGCTCGCCTGGGTCAGTCACGGAAACCTGCCTCGCGATCTTCAGTCCTATTCCGTGGATAGCCTTGCGACCTTCTGCATCGATTTGCTGTACGGTCGCAGCCCGAAGGATGAGGAACAGATCATCGTGGAATTAAATCGGCACCCGAATGGCCGGGCTGCGCTCGAAAAGGCCATCTTGCAGGAGGAGAACCTGTCCCGTACGCTCTTGCCAGGCCCGCCGCAGCGCGGAATCGTTGAGCAGTTGCTGCTCGGGCTTTCGGATAAGGCCCGTCTACGCGTGGCAAAACAGCTGCTATTGCGGCCCGACTTTAGGAAACTGTCTATCGACCTTCTGCGGCGCTTTTTGCTTGGCGGTCGCCAACTCAAAGAATCGCCGGCGCTGATCAAAACAATAGCCCGGTTCCTCGACTCGGAGGAGGGCAAGCCCGTGCGGGACGAAATCGAACGGGAATTTCCGGTTGCGAAGATGGAACTCGTATTACGTAAGCTTACGGGCGCTTAAGGGACTGGACCGATGCGTGATTATGCAAATCTGGCTTCCGTACTGCTGCTGGCTTCATATCTGGCGCCAGTTGGAATTCTAATCGTTCTGACGTGGCGTACCTCTCGAAAGTCACTCAGGAGAGACGAGAAAACCGAACTAAACGCCGCGGCCGCAGGGTTGATCGGTGCCGTCGCAGCATCGGCAATCACTGTTGCAATTATTGCCATCGGAGGCGAGTGGCCTCATGGTATCGAAATAGCTTGGACGGGACTTCAGGCCCTGAAACCGGGTGCGGCGATCAGTTTAGGCGGACGCGAAGCAACAGCCCTGATCGGATGGGCTCCGAACGTTTTCGCACCGGGGATTCAAATATTGCCTGTCTCATCCTCCGAAGCCGATCTGACCGTTTCGGAGGGTGGCGGCTTTCTTAGTCTAGGGGACGAGCCGCTGAACGGTGATCCTCTATCACCAGATGAACGCTTTTTTGCCGATGGCATCAGCGTCAACGTGCCCCGTGAAGGAATCATTAGAATCAACATTGAAAACAGCGAATATGTTGAGATTGAGAAAAGCCGAAAGCAAACGGATGATTGCGTCTATATTGCAGATTTGGTGAGCCGCGAAGTGGCGCGACTAAGGGCGAGCGGACACGCCAGCGACGCGGCCGTGCTCGAACAATGGGCATCACATGCTTGGCTGCTCGTTCCGGCGCACGGTGCTTACCGCATTACCTTGAGAGAAAACCGTGTCGAGCAGCGCATCCCAGTACCATCCCAACTGCGCATACTTTGGCCGAAGCGCTCTTTGCAGATGCGGGTCCGGTACGGACACGATGACCGACTTAATTGCGAGTTTGATCCTCCATGGCGCAACTCCACCCCTATCCCGCCCGGTCAGGGGGACGAGATTAGGTTTGCACTGACTGGAAAACCGCAGCCGGGAGATGTTGCTTTTGTCCTACCGTTCGGCGATGCGATTCCATTGGGGCAGGGTGGGATGCGTCTCAGTTGGAAAAAACAGGCGCGCCCGAGATCCGTGCTGTTACCTGAAAACGCTGATTTTGCAGGTGTAATCGCATCGCAGATTCTTGTAGTGACCGGTTTTCAAAAGGAAGCAAAGTTTGACATCGAGTTCTCAGCCATCCAGGACCTGCCAACATGGCGCAATATGTTGTGGACGTTTATACCGGGTCTTTTGAGTCTAATCGCAGGACTCGGTTTGCAATTTCTAGTCCTGCCACGAGCACTCGGACGTGGAGTTCGCAAGCTTAATTACTGGGCGGTAGCGGCCTTAACATGCGCCGTTTGGACTTTCTGTTCAATCCGATTGCTTCTTGCGTATCGCTTCGCTCAAGACCCCGCCTTTATTGACCGTCATGCCGTGCAAGGTTTAGAGAACGCTGGGGCAGCCTTAGTCCTTGCGCCATCACTGATTTTACTAGCCTTTGCTCTGCGCTCCCCTACACCAAGTCCCGATCGTGGGGACGTGGCGGCTCGGAACCGCGTCTTGATTGTGCTTGGACACGTACTAATCATGATCCTTTGTGGGCTTTGGGCGACGCGGCTTGCTGGGCGGCTCTGGCCTAACGTACACGTCGGCGTAAACTCACTGATGGCGGAGATTGCGCAAATCGGTTTAATCACCACCGTCGTTATCGTCACCTTCCTGGTTTTGCAGCACTTCTTTCCCGGCGCCTTAAGAGTAGTGACAAGAGCCGGAGCTAGCATCCGAGGCTTCATCGAGTTTCTCAGGTATGACCTGACCAGAGCCTGGCAGGCAACCGGCACGAGCGGGGATAATCGCCGGGAGCCTTTACCAGCCGGCTTTGTTTTTCGCGTTGTCGCGTACGCACTGGCGGTGCTGATACTTGCCCTGACAGCGCAGCATCTCGCCGGTGGCGTGCGGCTGGCCGAAGGACTTATCGCTCCAATTGCGGTCTATCTGCCGGCGACTTGGGCCTGGCTGGCGTCAAGGCAACACTACACCTGCGGCAGTACCACAGAGGATTTTAGCGGTCGCACCATAGCACTTCTTGGAGTACTGTTTTTCTGCGTTCCCGCCGTTATTCCATTTGTAGTTGGCGATGCAGGCAGCATTGTCGTGATCTTGTCGTTATTTACTCCGTTGGCTATCGTACTGCTGCTCGGAGGGGCACCCCGCACAATCGCGGTTACTCTTGCAATGTGCGTGATTGTTCTATATGCCGGCGCCGTTCTTCTTTATGTCTATCCAAAACCATTGGTCCCCGTCCTACGCCGCAGTCCCGCGACAGCCCGGATATTGACGCGGTTCCTGGCGAGCCGCGAGGGTGCTGTGAGTTTGGGTGCCTTGCCGTTTGCGCGCTTTGCGCCAGTCGCGGCCGGCACCCAAGTGACGGTTATGGACATATATGATGCGGTTGAGCACGCTTGGGAAGAAAAGGCAATTGCGGCGCAGGGCAAATGGACCGGCCTCGGGTTCGGTGCCGCCCCTGTGCGCAATTCACCAATCCGCCAGGATACCATCCAATATGACAGTACCTTCAGCTTTTATATACTGAGCGAATTTGGTGTATGGGGCGGCTTGGCGCTTTTGCTCCTGTATGCATCTCCGTTGCTTATCGTGGCTGCAAGTGGCGCCGACTTGTTCGACATAGGACATGCGTTTGCCGCGGTTATCGCGAGCGCCTTTTGGCTTGAGGCGCTGTTTCATGCCCTCATGAACCTTGGGGTTCCAGCCACCGGTCGCAGTATGCCTCTGCTGTCGGTTAACTCTTCCTCAGATCTTGTCTATTGGACTTTCGCTTTCTGGCTAGTGGCGTCGATGTTGTTTCATCGTAACGACGCCGATGACGAGAACTACTACAGCGACCCGGTTTCGCTATTTACTCCTGTCGCGAATCAGGTTGAGGCTAAGAGCGGACTGGTGGAAGACAGGCCGCCGTTCGAGCCGCAGCGTACCTACGCATACAAGATCGCTCTGGTCGCTGCGGCTCCGACGCTGATGCTCGTTGCCGTGGCGGGGCTTTCCGCCACCATCGCGTGGAGCTGGGAACACTATTCAAAACCTGAGCCGTGGTCCGACGTGAACGTTGCTATCGAGCGCGAGCTTGACAAAGGCGACATGATCCATTTCACACGTACGATCGCGCCTGACGGCGGGCAGGATGGCAAAGTCGAAACGCGAGGAGACGAGGGCACTGCGGGGACGTTAATAGCTACCGAGGCCAGCCGTTTCAATGATCTTACTCCCGACGAACGGAGAGAAGGAATACTTCCGCGCGGCCCAAGAAACTTCAAGAGTATGCTGGCGGCCGTGAATGATCCGGCATCCTACGAAGCTATTCTGCAATATTTCAGAGCATCGGATCGGAGCGGTGACCGGCGCTTGCATCCTCATCCGTTTGAGTTTCGTCTGGAGCGCAATACCGAAGAAGGTAATGCCATTGAGCTTGGCATCGACACTTCATTCAACCGGCGTACTAGTTTTGCTGTGTTCCACAATAATTCGGCGTTACCCGTGGTCCGCTGGCCCGGCCAGACGCTCCTTATCGGCCCGGCATGGGTCCGGGGCCACTGGCAGTCCGCATGGCGAAATGAGGATTTACTGCCGTGGGTTGGATTGCTAGCTGCGGCTGTACAGCAGCGGGCCTCGCACTCGATTAGTTCAGGGGAGTTGCCCGCGCGTGCGACGAGACTTTCACTGGACTATGATCTACACGCTGCCGCTCAGCGGTTCGCGCGAACGCATGCGATTCAACGGCATTCCGATATCCTGCGTGAATTCGGAGCGCGCGAAGCCTTGCCGCCAAGGCTAGCTCTAACAGCTATACGGATTCCGAGCGGGGAGGTATTGGCGCTGGGCGGATGGCCGCGGATGACTTCGGATCGACGATGGAGAAACGAGTACGGCAGCCTGCTCCCTCCTCTGCGCTGGCTTGAGGAGGACGCGCCAGCAAGCCTCCGATCACGGTATACCGGAGACAGAAACTTTGATGCACTCGTGGTCGGATCAGCAACCAAACCCGTCTGGGCTTACGCTGTTCTATCGCGGTTTCCCAGTCTTGATCAATACCTTTACGTCAAGGGAGATGATACCGCCGAAAATGATGTGTTCGGACTTGTAATCGCGCCACGAGATCCATGGGCAGTTAAGGCACGGCCGGGCTGGTTAGATTTCGGGGATTACTTAGCCAAATCCGACAATCGTTACCAGATTCGCATAGGATTCCTAGGTCTCGCCGCGAGTGACACTTCAGCTCCCGCAAGTGTTGCTGTCGACAGCCCCGTGTCCATGTCTCTCAAAGAATCGATGGACCCAGCGCATCGACGCGCATGGCGCCAAGTGCCCAGATTTGAACCTCAGTTGCAGTTCGGCTTTTCCTCGCCACAACGCATGGCGAACCTGGACAGCTCCGAACTGGCGGACAGGCTCCATCGCATTTTTGCGATAGGGATTCGCTCCGGCGCTCCTCGCGTACGTTCATCGTTTTGGACAGGCCGGGAAGATGATGACAATGGCAGTCAGTCCGAATGGGCAGCGTTGTCGCCTGCAGCAGTGAATTTGCGGCTCGACTCTGTTACAGATCCTCGTACCTATGTGTCTTTGCTTTTGGGAGGGGGAACGAATCGGTGGTCAAATACCGATTTACTTTCAGCCTTTGCGACAGTTGTGACTGGCCACGTGATTATCGCCCATATGATGCCGCTCCAACACGGACCGACGCTGGATCAAGACCGTGTCACAGAAACATTCGCACCCATCTCAGCTAAACTCCATGAAGGTCTGGGCAGAGTTCTCAGCAGGCAAGGAACAGCTCCCGACCTCGGGGATGCCGTTCGTTCCGTGGCTCCAGGTTTTACCGCATATGCAAAAACAGGAACGCTCGATGAAAGGCCTCAGCGCGAGAAAGGTTCGCGAAAGGAGAAGCGGCTTTATACATCGCGTGTTCTACTCGCACTCGTTCGTCAGCAAGGTGATCAAGTTGGCAGCGGTGTTGCATTTTCGCTTGTGATTGAACGAGCGCCAGAGGGTGAAGCAATGCGGCTACTCGCTCAATTCCTTCGGGAAAACGAAGCGGTTGTTCGATCCGTACTATCATCTGACCGTTGATAGATGTCAGGTTGGGCTCCCCCCTCCAGCAGCAATGTTGCCGTCGTCCTTCGCAGCGAATGCGACCGGTTGATCGGCGAGCAGCACGTCCGGGAAGACCCCGGCTGCATTCCGCCCTTTGCGGATTGGGTGAAGGCGATCCGCCCGGAGCCTTGGATGGGCCGCGCCCTCAAGCTTGAGACCGGGAAGCGAGCAGGACGGTTCTGCGACTAGAATCGCCTTTTTCCTTTTCAGCGCATCATTATGTTTTAACTCGGCACAGGTGGACGGTTAGATGTACAATCGATAGACGAAATCCTGAATAACCGGATTCTGGGTCTGCGATTCCTCCCGGCGGGGAAACCGAGGGATCGCGATTCCTTATATGTTAAGCACTAATACATTCGTTAGAACTTAAGGCGAATCGGCATCAGTCGCGATCACCGTGAAACCGCTGACCGCGCGGAAATGTTTGTTGGCTAACGGGCTGGCGTGCTTGGAGTTGGCCCGGACGGTGGCAAGGAGACTGCGGGCGCAGAAGAACCCGCCGGTTCCCTCAATGGGCCGATCCACGTTAGCCATGGTGCGAGATTTATGGAATTGGAGCCCCGGATACGTTATGGGAAGTAGAGCACCAACGTTGACGGACGAGGAGTGTGTCCGCAGCTTCCGGGAAGCCGGTGATAACAAGTGCTTTGCGGAGTTATTCGAGCGCCATCGGAAGAAGGTATTTTTCGCGTGCCAACGATTTTTTTCGGACACTTCGAGGGCGGAAGATGCGACCCAGGAGACATTTCTTCGAGCTTACCGGAGAATCCAGACATTTCAGGGAGGTGATTTTGTCGGGTGGTTAATGCGGATAGCAAGGAATGTCTGCATCGACGAGTGGCGCAGGAGCAGCCTCGACCCTGTGACCGGAAGTTCCGAACTGACTGAAACGGCGACTCCGACGACGCTGGATTCATCGTTCGACGTACGTGAAAGAGTGGAAAGGATTTGGCAAGAGATGAACGCTCTGTCCCCCGAACAGCGGCGATGCCTGGAATTGAAGATCGAAGGCTGTACCTATGAAGAAACAGCGGCCCGCACTGGTTTCTCGATTGAAGCTGTGAAATCTTACCTCCAAAACGGCCGGCGGATGCTCTGGAAAAGGATGGAGGAGGCGTTGTCCGAATCGAAATGACCGCTTGGAACGAAGACAACTTCCTGGAGGAGATCATGCCGCTTTTGCAGAAGAGGCAGGGACCGGACTGGTGTCCCGATGCCGAAACGCTGTGTGCCCTCGCAGAAGGCAATGTGACCCAAGCGGTGAAAGATGCCTTCGGTGCGCATGCGGCAGGATGCCCCGCTTGCGCAAATCTTTACGAGCGGCTTCGGAGGTTCGATCAGGCAGGCTCCCCCTTACAGGAACCGGAGTGGTGTCAAACTGAAAAACGCCTTGATAATTGGTTGGAGAGTTCTCTTGCCTCAGGCGCGACCGTTCACGCGATGGGTCGCCGTGTCAGACAATCGGGTCTGCGCCTCTGGTGGCAAGGACTGACGGAGCAGCTTGGTGCACTACAGATGCGAAGGCTGCTGATCCCTACCGCCGCCTTCGCACTGGTAATTTGCTCTTTCCTGGCTGGGCGAGTTTCCGTTCGCAGGGTGCCGCAGTTAGTTGCCGAGGCCGTGCCACCCAAGGACGCCATCGCAAATGCGACGCGTCCTTCGACAGCTATCACGGATATACCATCGGCCAGAAAACCAACGAAAGAAGTGCGACCCTCCCAACCCGCTCCGCTGGCTCGCCCGAGTCCCGCCCAGCCAAACCGTATCGCCTCAAGCGCGCCTCAAGTAGCGAGATCGAGACCAGGATCATCCGTGCCGCACCGCCCAACTGAGACCGCAGCCGTTGCTCCACCCGCTACGACCAGTTTCGAGGCGGCGGAACCAACAGGAACATCGGCGCCGCCCACTCCCCTATCTCCGGCCGATCAAACCAATCGTCCAATCGAAGCCGCGCGGACCCCAGGCCCAGTTACGTCAGCCAATCCAGGTCAGTCGGCGACCCGAGCAGCAGTCCGGACAGCGTTGCCCGGATCTGGAGTGAGAACGGTTGCAGCCTTGCGCTCCGATGCTGCAAGTATTCCCGACGCAAAGACGCACCATCCGCCGGCGATTCCTGCTCCGGCCGAGGTTAGGCTTGATGCCGGCACTCGCGTGTGGATCTCATTAAAGTCGGTTCACGAACGAGCGGACGGAGTTTCTGAGTTCAGCGGTGTCGCGCTCCTTCCAGTCATGCAGTCTGGTGCCGTTTTGCTCGATCGCAGCACTCAGATTTGGGGAATCGTAAGCGTGAGACAGGGCAAGACGACGGTCCAAATTATGGAGTTCGTATCAAACGGGGCACGGTACCGATTGAAAGGGACAGGTGGTGAGGCGAACACCCGCGCCGCAACGGGAACCGCGGTCAAGTTTGACGCCGGGAAAGTACTGGAGACGTGGATCGTGTCTGCGTCGATATTCGGGAAGCTGCCCGAGGAAGTCAGGCCGCCAGAAAAATGAGAAATCTTCTCATGACGTATGGAATTCCTCTTCGCGCTTTCGTTCTTTTGAGTGAAATCGAAAACTTGTTTTGGAGGTAACTGTGGATCTGAGAAGGATAGGTCGCAAGATGCTTTCGTCGCGAGTGCTGCTCGCCGTTGCGTTGGTTGCGGGACTGAGCGAAGCGCCAGCCCAAAGTACGAAGAAGACAACGACGGCGCCGCCGCCGAAGCCAGCCGGAACAACCGCGAAGCCGCCTCCGAAGACAAACCCACCAGGACCGAAGACAAACCCACCAGGACCGAAGACAAACCCACCAGGACCGAAGACGAATCCGCCTGGTCCGGAGCGGCCGAAGACTAACGGGCCGATTACATACCAGCCCCGTCCCACAGACAAGGTGACTCCCGTGCCGGGCGGAGGAAATGTTTACTCCGACTCTGCGTCCGGTCGCAAGGTAACAACGGACGCAAGCGGCCAAGTGCGTCGGATCGAAGCCCCAGCCGGCCTAGCTGGCGGTAAGATCACGATCAACAAAGGCCCGCATGGTGGACGAGAGATAGTAACGACCCGTCCTGGAGGCGTTCGCGTTGTCGGCTACGGAGGCAACCGAGGATTCGTGGAACGTCCACTGCCAGGGCGGCCGGGCTATATTTCGCGTACGTACGTCGTTGGCGGGCGGTCCTACGCGCACGTCTATCGACAATATCTGTACCGCGGGGTTGCTTACTACCGCTACGTGCCTGCCGTCTACTATGGCCCGCGGTTCTATGCTTGGGCCGTCAATCCATGGGCCGCACCTGTGCCTTATGCGTGGTTCGGATTAGCGACACCGGCACCCTGGTTCGGCTTCTATGCGGGGTACTTCGCTCCGTATCCGTTCTACGCTTCCCCTGATTTGTGGTTGACAGACTACATGCTGGCGGAGAACTTGAGGCTTGCTTACGAAAGCCAGCAAGCAGCCAACCCAGATCAAGCCCCGCTGCCTCCACCCAATGTGCAGCCGACCGCTGCTGCGCTTTCGCCAGAAATGAAGGCGGCGATCGCGGACGAGGTCAGGCAGCAGCTTGCGGCGGAGAAAGCGGATGCGATGCAGCCCACATCATCCGGTCCCCAACGGCCCGCCTCCGGGAATGACCAACAACCCCAGGAGCTGAACCAGACGCTGAACCAGAAGTTCTTCGTGGCTTCCTCAAATCTTGATCTAACCGTGGCAGGTCAAGCGTGCCCACTCACACCCGGAGACGTAATCGAGCGCACGAGTAAAGTTGTGAAGCAGGACGGTACCGTCCCGGTGGAGGTCGTCAGCAGCAAGCCTGGTGACTGCGCCAAAGAATCCGAGGCTGCCGTCCAGCTTGCAGACCTGCAAGAGATGCACAACCAGTTCCGTGAGCAGCTCGACTCTGGACTTAAGATGCTAGCCGAGAATCAGGCCAAGGGCCTGCCAAACGGACCGCCCGCCGGAGCTCAACCCGTTGCTGAGGGAACGTCAGATCAAGCGACAGACGCGGTGGCTCAGTTGCAGGCCCAGCAGACAGCGGCGAGCAACCTTGAAGCCCAGGTGAGACAAGGCGGGTAGCAATCAGCAATAGCGGTCTTAAAGGAGATTCTTAGCATGGACAGGTTCCGATTGGTACGGATCATTGGCGGTCTGGCTTTAAGCGCAGTCCTCCCACGTCTTCCAGGCCAAACGCCGAGCGTGGGCATCGAGCAGCAGCTTCGGTCTCAGTATCTCGTTGCGAGTGTAGGCAGCAACGGTGTAGTGGTCCGAGCTGGAACCATCGTTGTTGTCCAACAGGACGGAATAACAGCGCTTCCGGCCCCCGGAGAATACCCGTGTAATGTACACAAGGAGCGTGGCCGCATCAGCCATTCTGCCATGTGCGCGATTAACTACAGTCCCAGCAAGGACAGCCAACGTCCCCTTCAGGTAGGCGAGAAAGCGTATCTTACCGCGATTCAGGTTAAACCCTCCGAAGTTGTTGTCAGGGTCCAAACGTGCTGCGGCGATGCGAATGCCACTCCGTTCAGGGCTGCGGTTTCATTCCAGTTTCCGAAAGGGTATCTGGATTCAATGAAGCTAAACGAGATCCAAGACGCGATTAGCCAGATCATCGTTCCCGATGCGACCACGTCAGCCCAGGGGCCGGACCAGTCGCAGCCCACCCAGCCACAAGGCACCCAACAGACGCAGGTCTCCGGTCTGTACGACGTGCAAGGCACCGGCGCGCAGATGCAACTCAATCCCGATGGCTCATTCTCCCTGCACGATAGAGAGGGTCGCGAAAGCCCCGGTCGCTACATCGTTAATGGCAACGTGCTGGCCTTAACGTACGATGCGACAAAGAGCGGCGCCATGTTCACGATCCAGGGGGGCAACATTTTCCTGGGCAACAAACTGGCGTGGGTTCGGCACGGAGCCGGGCCGGCGCTCACGCCGCCGAGTCTCCCGGCCACCTATGCCAACGCTCAAACTCCGGCAGACCAACTGCAATTGAACGCCGACAAGACGTTTTCGCTCCAAGAAGCCGGTCAGGCCTACCAAGGCACCTTTGTCGCGGATGGCAACATCTTAGAACTAAACATCAGCGGCGGCCCCAAGACCAAGGCCACCATTGAAGGCAACAACCTCACTGACAGTGGCGGACAAACGTGGGTCTTGCGGGAACAGTCGGCGACCCCGGCCCCCACGGAGGCTACCCTCCGCAATCAGGACATCATCGATTTGACGAAGGCCAGCATCGACGACGCAACCATCCTCGCGAAGATTGCGAGCTCCAAATGCCAGTTCGATACGTCGCCAAAGGTGATTATCCAGTTGAAGAACAGTGGAGTTAGCGCGACGGTCATTAAGGCCATGGTTAGCGCCGGGAAATAGGCGGCTCATGGCTCTTGCGCAAACTGGGAGATGATTTGAAAACCGAACTTCTTGGCACAAAGTTCAAAGGGATATTTTGAGGAGGAGGATGATCCCAAGATGACTAAAGATTTGTCGTTTCTCGCGATTCTTGGCGTTGCCGTTCTTGGTGGAACCCTGTCGCGCCTTCAAGGCCAAGCGCCTGGTACGAGTACAGAGCAACAGGTGAGTGCCACATACCGCATTACGAAAGTGGGCGTCGACGGTGTCGTCACTCGCCCGGGGACAGTGCTGGTTGTTCAGGAGGACGGTATCACGGCGATGGCGGCGTCATATGGCTGCTACCGGTCCAATTCTTACAAGAGTGGACATGTAAAGCAGGGCTTTATTCAAAACTGCGGGCGCACACCAGATCCTTCTGAGCTGCGGCACTTGCAGGTCGGTGAAAAGGTCTACCTCACCGGATGGAGATTAAGGGTACCGAAATCCTTGTCAAAGTGCAATCGTGCGGCAGCTGTGATCCCTCCACAGCCGAGCCCGATCCCTACAGGGCGGCTCTTTCGCTCCAGTTTCAGAAGGGGTCCCTAGACGCTGCGAATTCCAAGCAGATCAGCGACGCCATTGGTGAGGTCTTCAAGATTGATAGCTCCCCGACACCCACCAAAGATTCCACGGCCGTTGTCGTGGAGAAGCCCCCCGCTGTTGTACAGCTGAGACTTCCAGCGGTCTATGTCAGCGCACAAAGCCCAGCAGATCAGCTTCAGTTGAATGCCGACAACTCATTCTCGCTTCAAGAAGCCGGGCAGAAGTATCGCGGGACTTTTGTGGTCAATGGCAATAGCCTGGAAATTAATATTCCCGACACAAATACTAAGAACACGATGACCATTCAAGGCAGCAATCTCGCTGACCCGAGCGGGCAAACCTGGGCTTTGCGAGAATCGTCGGCTCCTACGTCATCCAGTGAGGGCGCTCTCCGAAACGAGGACATCATCAAGATGGCCAAAGTTGGTATTGATGACGCGACCATCATCGCCAAGATCGAAAGTTCAAAACGCCAATTTGACACATCAACGGATGCCCTCATTCAGCTGAAACAAAGTGGCGTGAGTGCGCCTGTGCTAAAAGCGATGGTCGGTGCCGTGATCTCCCCGCCAGGGGCAGCACCAACGGTTGCAAGTGTGGCCACCGTTCCGGTGTTGCCCTCGGGAGTGCCGACACCGTTAACGCCGGCGGACGGTTCAGTTTTCGACAATATTCCACGCAAAACCACCGTTTCCTGGACTGCCATCTCAGGCGCTGTTGAGTACCGCGTGGAGGTCGACTATTCCTTTTCCGGCGTGTGGGCACCCGAGAATCCGGGTCATCCTACACCCCCACGCACTTACTCCTCCAAGTCGACTTCACTTTCATTCAACTTTGTCGGGGCCCAGCCGGGCAGATGGCGGGTGTCGGCGATAGACGGTGAGGGACGCAGGAGCGAACCGTCGCCATGGTGGAATTTCCGCTACACGCGGTAGTTGTCAGCTGAAATGCGATAGCTGCGATTTTGCGGGTTCTTATGATGAATAACAGCAGACCGGTTGTTGGACTAATAGGTATGATGCTTCTCGGCGGAACTCTGTCATCGCCTCAAAGCCAAGAGTTGCGGGGACAAGGTGGGGGATGTCGCGATACGACTCGCTCGTGCTGATCCCAAGGAGAACCGCTACACCATCGAGTTGACGACCGACGACACGACAGTGGAGATGAAAGATGGCGTATGACGGTGGATTTTAGCGCTTTCCGCGTGGCTGGATTAGAGGAGGTAAAATGCGTCGCCTGTCGCTTATTGTCTTGTCGCTGGCGCTAATAATCCTGGGGTGTAATTCTCGCTCCAAGGAGATGAAGAATGCCGAGACCTACATCCAAGTGAATGAGCTTGGTAAGGCCAAGGAACTTCTGGATTTGGAGATTCAGACCAACCCGAAGAACGCTGAGGCCTACTTGATGTTGGCAAAAGTCTTTCTGCTTGGTGCCGACCCGATTGATGCACGTGCTGCATTCGATAAGGCGTTGCTGCTGGACACCAGCACCAAGAGCGAGATTTCGAAAACGTATTTCGAAGCCGCACAGGGTATTGCAGATAAGAAAGGCGATGTGGCGCTCATCTCCGCGTACCTTCAGGAGGCGACAACGTTAGACCCTGACCTTAAAGGGAAGGTTGTTGATTGGGCGATCAAGCGCGCAAAGGCAGAAAGTTCCGCCGACAAGACCACTGCACCTGTGGCGCTGCTACAAGCGGCTGCAAAGGCGGCTAATGATTCGAGAGACCGAGTCTCCGACGCACTACTGGAAATCGCCAAGACGTACATGGACAAGCAGTTCCTGCGGGAGGCTGCGGCGTATGCGATGGAGGCCGGTGAAGAGAGCCCAGCAAAACTGAACGAGGTCACTGGCGTTTTGCGAAGCGCCTGCACGTTGCTCCCAGCAAAGGATCGGAAATACGCAAGGGGCTGTCTTGAGAAAGCAATACAGTGGAACCCCGCGCTTGCGAACGATGACGACGTGTATTGGCTCACGCGTGTCGGTCTCAACACTGACGCAGATACCGGCGCCACCGACTACCTTTCAAAGTTCCCAAATGGCAAACATGTGGCCGAAGCCAAGTCCGTCCTGTCTCAGAAAGAACAGGCTGCGGAGGAGGAAGCTAAAACCAGGGCCGAACTCGCCTACATAACGCGCGATTGCGAGGGTACTGAAGATGGTGTGCCCGGTTCGGTTTACCGGGATCTCTCGGAACAGAACATCAGTCGACTCACTATTGAGCTAAAGCCAGGCTGTTTTTCTGGATACATTCTGCTCCCGCAGTCGTGGGAATACTATCGAATGGAGGCGACTGGTTCGATGCACAACTGGTGGCTGGCATATAAGTGGTACCAGAGCAAGAATTCTGCTAGTGGCCAGAATCCTCCACTACAGCCAGGTCAGCTTACGACTATGCGTCACGGCTCTCACAAAATCCGTGTGCAGGGCAATGGTGAGTTATCGTTCTACCCCATTCCATAGCCAAGCTTGGCACCTTTCCTTGTGGAGCAGGCCTAGCCGCGCGGAGGACACGACGAATTACTAGCCTATTGGCGGCTCTTCACGAAGCGACGTGTGGCGTCAGTCTTCTCAAGATACGCCGCGATCCATGGCCCCATCCCTAAATGTCGCAGCGAGCTAATCAGCTTGCGGCCGTCTAAATACGCAATAGCCGGGTTGAGCCGTCGTGGCTTCCACCCGTATCGCTCCGCTATCTGCTGCGGTTCTCGCGGAAATGACGCATCGTTCAAGAGATCGGCTGCAAGTATCAGAGCATCTGCTGCCGGGTCCCACCCCTTGAAATGCTTGTCGAATGTCACAAATAGCTCGGGGGTAGGCATCACAGTGCCAAAGTTTTCCGCCACCATGTCCCCTAACTCATACAAAGCATCCGGCACGTCGTCTTGAGAGAGCGAAGTAGCGTCGCACAACTCACCCATAGGAAGCATCGGATCGGAATGTGCTGCGTTTTGCGTCTTCTCGACAAATACCTTGGCGATAGCGGTCGCCGCAGGAGAGTATTCGGAAGCTATGGTAGTCGCCACGGACGGCAGTGCTCCAAGCACTGGTTTCCGCGAAACCCCAAGGATGTCATATATGAGCTGCCGGATGTCGGTATCGAAGTCCTCCAAGGCCGGCGACAACATGCCGCGCAGCAGGGGCGGCAGCGCGCGCGCCGCCAGGTTTCTTCTGATGGCGATGAATCGGGCTTGTGACTCGATTTTGCGCACCAGACCGGCGTCCATTTCCTGGTTCACCCAAGGCTTGTTAATCGATTCCGGCGTGAGCAATACCAGGAAATCAGTACAGTTGCTGAGCCCTTCATCAATCTTTTGACGCAAGCTGTCACCGACTCGGATTTCCCACTCGGCCCACCAGGTTTCGATGCCGTTGCTTTGGAGCGTTTCTGCGATACGTTTTGCAAGATCGCGGTCTTCCCATGCGTAACTGATGAACGCCTTGTGGGCTTCGGACGCCTTTGAATCGATCAATGTAGTCCTCTTAAGATCGTCAGGGCTGAGACGCTCCTGAACGAGCTTGAGTAATTCCGTCGAGGCCTCCACACGAGCGGATATGTTCTCCAGCGTAGTGCCGCTAACCTGGACGACCGTGAACTCTCCGGTCCTGGGGTTCCGGATCGATGAAATCTGCTCGTGCAAATGCTCTTTGACTTTGTTCACTGCCGCTTCCATGATGACATCGCGGAAATCGTCGGGGTCAAAGGGTCTGCCGTTGAGCGTGAAGGTGAACATCGCTCCTGCTCCTTCCTCAACAAGTCCAATCGAAGCTGAACATTGCCAAAGAATATGTTCTACGAGGCTACTCTCATTTTACTGCAAGCGGGAGGGGGCGCCATACGCGCATACGCAACAACACCGGCGACTGATCTATGGAACTTGGAGCGCTAGAAGAGCTTGTTTGTGTGCTCCTAGTAGGGAACGGAGAAGCTGGAGATAGCCGGGCGGGGTACGGTGCCGCCGGGCGGATGATTTCATGGCAAGGCCCACTCAATACTTCACCGCAAACGTCGGGCTTTCCTCCGGCTTGCTGCCACGCCGGTCGTACAGCCTGGTCGTGCTGATGTTCGCGTGCCCCAGCCACTCCTGGACTTTTGCGATGTCGGCTTTGTTGGTGAGCGCGTTCGTCGCGGCAGTGGCGCGCAGCGAGTGGACGCACAAGCCGTTCACCTCGGCGTTGATGCCGGTTTCCCGGCCGTATTTGCGGACGATGTTGCGGTACACCGAGCCGGGATCGAGGTGCTTCTCCAGAGTTCCCGTGCGATTGTTCTTGACGGGCCGAAAAAGCGCACCCTCCGGCTCCTCGCCATGCTTCATCATCTTCAGATACTCGGCAATGAGCCGCTGCGCGATCGGGTGCATGGGCACGAAACGGATCTTGTCGCGCTTGCCTTCGACACGGAAGTGCATAACGCCCTCGCGCGTCTGCATGTCGCCGACGCAGAGCTTGCAGAGTTCCTCACGGCGGATGCCGTGATAGAGCAGCGTCGCGAGTATCGCGCTGTCCCTCAGGCCCTTGAGTGTATCCGGGGGAGGGGCCAGGAGCAGTCGTTTTGCCTGTTCGTCGCCTAGCGCCGGGGTGCTGCCTTCGTTGCTGCTGGCTTTCGGACGCTTGACGCCATCCACGGGATTGCCGGCAATTGCGTTGTTCTCGCAGAGATACTCAAACAGCGAGCTGATCGCCGAGAGCTTGCGGCGCACCGTCGCGTCCGCCAGTTTTCGCGCCTCCATCATCCTGCGCCAGGCGATGACGTGCGCCCGCGCGACAGTCCGTAGCTCAGACGGTCGCATGAGCCGGGCGAAAGCCATGAACTCCGCCACGTCTGCCCTGTACGCCCGCTTCGTCTTTTCATTGGTGATGTTGGCGAGCCATTCGGTTTCGGGAGGCACGTCGGCGAGCGCGGAAAACTCCTCCGCTGTCAAGGCGCGGCCAACGGCAGGAAGCATGGGCGGGGCAGGCGGGTCGTCGATCACGGGCGAATCAGTGGGCATTGCGAATCAGCTTCACTTTGATGGAGAGCTTTGGCAGCGCCATCCTGCGCTCCGAGGTAAGCACTTTGCAATTGCGCTGAATGCCCAGGGCCAAGCAGGCGCGGTCGGCAAGCGAAAGTCCGTGTTCTTTGGTTTGCAAATACAACCCGGCGCTCATAGCAGCAAGCGTCTCGTCGAATGGAATGATCGCGATTGATAGCCCGCTAACGAAGGACGCCGCGGCTTCGCCCGTTCCACCGCGTTCAATGGTTTTCTTCAACACCTCGGAATAATTTACGGCCGTGATGATGGCATCGGCTATCGCGCCTTGCACAATGTCGCAACCCGGCTCGGAACGAAGGAGCGCAATCACAGCGGAAGCATCGAGGACAACGCTAGTCACGCTCAAACTCGGCGCGACGATCCTCGTTTATCTCATCGGAGAGCAATACACCGGGTGGAGCGAGCTTGGCGAAATATGCTTGCGCTTCCGCCAGGACTTCATCCCGGGTCTTGACGCGCAGGCCGAAACTGTCATCGGCGACGACCAGCGTGTCGCCACTGGCCATCCGGTGGCGGTCGCGCAACTCGGATGGAATCAGAAGCCGTCCCGATGAATCGAGCTTTACGTGATAGACCGGCTTTTCACTTTCCATGGGCTGGATTCCCTGTTAGGTTCAACAGCAACAAATGCCCGAGAACTATGCCAGAGTCCGGCGCTTCACGCAAGAAGAATCGTAATTCCCGTCGCCGTCGCTCAAACGGGAAACTTCCACGGCCCCCCGCCATGCTTCCTTTTAACCCCGATAATGCGGTTTAGCGAGTTAGGTGTTCGGGGTTAGAAACTTGTGGATGACTTCGCCAACCCTGGCGTCGAGCGTCGCGCTGGACGACATCATGAAATACGCGGCACGGCGAACAACTCTGCTCACTGAAGCTAAGACTATGCCATGTCCACTCCATGTTTTCGGAATCCCGCATTGATAGATTTGATAAATTAGTAAGCGATTCGAGAGGATTCGACTATGCTGAGCCCAAGATTCGTAATCGGCACCCTCTTCGTTATTCCGCTGCTGGCCCAAAGCCAGTCCACACCCAGAGGGCCAGCCATCCCCAGCCTGCTGCACTGGTGTTCAGCGCACTGTAGCACCTGGACATTGGACAAACGCGCGCCTTTCGATAAACCGCACTATGGAAGTCAAGCCTTGGGTGCCATCGTGATCGTTGAGCGTTGGACACGCGAGTCGGTTGTCATGAATCGCACCGATTATAATGTTCCGGGAAAGGCTGTTTTAACGGGCAAGCTTTCCAGCGATGGAAACAGCATCGTCAACGGAACGATTGAGTGGACTTATCATCCCTGCTGCGGACTTGGAACTGGCAAATTCCAGGCTGCCTGGGGACCGGCGCTTGACACCGTGCCGGGCACCGACGAAGAACGCGAAGCGCGGCAAACCGCCGCACTCAAGGATCGCCAAAACGCACCGCCCCAAAATTCTGGGCTCCTTGCCAGCACTATGCCGAAGCCGCCCGTTAGCGCGGCACCACAAACAGCCAGCGCAGGCGCTGAGAATCAACGCCCGCGGATTCCTCACGGAAAACTGAACCTCGCGGGTAAATGGCAAGTCGTGCAGATCACGCCGGACAAAACAAGACACGTCGTTGGCGTTTTTCAAATCCAACAAGATGGCGATGACATTAAGATTTTTCAGGACGATAACCTAACGGGATGGAAGGGTATCTGCACGTTCGAGGGGCACCTCAATGGGCTGGCTATTGAAGGTCGTGGTCGCGATCCCAAATCAACGCCGCAAAATCCTCGTTCGGGTCCCGCTGGAAGAATCTTGATCGATGACCCCGATCATACACGGACAGAGGTGGATAACGTTCCGTTCATGCGAGTCACTGTAGGTCCCGATGATGTTCCGTGCGACGCGGAGAACAGCTCACGTACAACGCCGTGGTATGCCCACAAGAGGGCGCAGCTGGCGATCGTCCAGCAGAAAGATTACAGCAAGGCAGCGTGCTGGTTCCGTGTTTCTGCAATCCAGGGTGATGCCGGCTCGCAGGGCCAGCTCGCATACCTGCTCTACGATGGCAAAGGAGTCGGCCGGGATTATAAAGAGTCCTTCGCTTGGGCACAGAAGAGCGCGGCGCAGCAGGACATGTTCGGAGAACTGGTTCTTTCTACGCTCTATAAGGAAGGTAAGGGCGTGGCACCTGATCCCGAGAAAGCCGCCTACTGGAGCCGACAGGTCGCGGCTCAGAAATCGAACCGGATGTGGTCACGTTTGAATGAGAAGACTCCCTCGGGCCTCACACCACTCCAGGCAATCGGATTGGCGTTCGGGACCTTTTTGGCAGTGGATGCCGACATAGCGCACGAGGAGAACTGCGGTTGGCGTCCAGCAGGTTCGGGTGGTTATTCAGTTTGTAAGTGACGATTACGCAGTGCTGTTCATTCTCTGTGGCGCTCATTAATAGGCCATGGAGACACCTTCGGTTCGATAAGGCGGTAGCGTTCTGAGCGGGAAGCGCGGCTGAAAGCGGTGAGGACAACCCGCTCTCCGAGGGGGCAGGCCTGCAAACTAATCACAATGGACTCGCTTGAATCGCTCGAATCCTATTCAAGCGTCGGTCGCTTCGAGAACAACAGTCCACGCGGCCCGTTGCGCTCGCCGCGTTCCTTTATTATCCAGCTTTGCAGCGCCTTGCCCGCGACCATGTGAACCTTGCCGTCGATGACGACTTCGAACACCGTCACCAGAGTGAGTGGAGGAATGGCAGCAGCGGGCTGCGCCTTCGCATGCATTACATAAAGATGCGCCGCATCGAAGGTGCTGGCCGCAAGCACATCCACGCTGTGTCGCCTGCCTTGCGCGTCGGTCACGGTAACGGTGCACCACCTCTCCGGCACGAAATCATTGTATCTCAGCAGCGAACAAAAGGCGAATTACGAGGGCTCACGCCGCACGCCTTTTGGCTTCGCATCCTCCCGCAGTGCGATGAACTTCACATGCCGGAGGTGGTTTTCGCTGGTCCATTCCACGAACTCAAACTGGCCGACGAGTTGCGGCTTCAGCCAGCGGCACTCCGCCATCTTCGCGGCGGTGAGCCCCGCTCCCCAGCGCCCGGCCCTTTTCTCCGGCAGATTCGCAAACGGGCATTCCGTAATTTCCAGCGGCTTGATCTTCCTGAACAATTCCGCGCGTAATGCCGGCGTAAAGCCACTGCGGGTACGTGCCGCATAGATTAACTGGTCGCCGTCATAGTAGCCGATTACCAACGCGTCGAAATTCTTAAGCGACGGCGTATAGCCGGCGATGACCAGCTCCTGTCCCCGGTTGACGCGCATCTTCTGCCATGCGCCAGAGCGCAGGCCCGGCTCGTAGATGCTGTCGCGGCGTTTCGCGACGAGTCCCTCAAGGCCCTGGGCCCTCACTGAACGAATCAGGTCCTCCAGGCTTGCCTCCAGGATCGGCGAATAGCGAATCGGATCGGCCAGCTTCGGAAGGACGTGCTTCTCGATCAGCTCGCGCCGCCTCACGAGCGGCTCGTTCATTACATCCCGCCCACGAAGGATCAACAGGTCGAATATGAAAAAATGCAGCGCGGCCGCAGCCCCGTAATTCTGCAAGCTGTTGAAGGATGGCTTGCCCTCTTCATCAAGCGCCACGACCTCGCCGTCGATGACGGTTTCATCGGGCATTGAAGCCAGGGCTTTGACGAGGCCCGGATAGCGGGCGTTGAAATCGTTGTCGTTGCGAGAGCGCAGCTGCACTTTGCCACCGCTTTTGACCGCGAGCGCGCGATAGCCGTCAAGCTTGAGTTCGATGAGCCATTCCGGGCCCTCGGGCAGCTTCTCAGTGCGAAGTAGAAGCATGGGCGGGGCGAATGCGGCTTTTGCCTTCGTCTGCGGCACACCCAACGCGAGCCTTCAGCGCGACGATTCTTTCCTGCGCTTTTCCCAATAGGCTTTCATCCGCAGTGATTGCGCCTTCCGCTTGGCGGGGCTGAGGCCGCGGCGCTTCGAGGCTGTTTTCGCAGGAGCAGCCACTGCGGCGGCTAATGGATTCTTGGGCGGCCTGCCCCGACGTTTTGTACCTTGGAGCGCTTCAATCGCGCGGTCGATTTTATCGCGCTCGGCCAGGAGCAGTGCGACGATATGTTCGTTCGCCATAGTGGCAGCCTATCACAAACATCCTGCCATCCTGGCCTCAGTGAAATTGAAGCTTACCGCCCCGCGCCCTGCATTTGGAAGCTCAGTGCGCAGTTGACGCCCATGCCGCCGTTTTGTCCCATGGAGTATTGCCATGGATTGTTGGAATTCCCTCCCTGGTCCATGCAGGTGCTGCTAGAGGGTGCGGTCGTCATGGTAGCCCATGTGACGCCACCATCGAAACTATCCCAGCCATTGGGTAGTGTCCTAATTTGAAGTCCATCCTCACGCCTCAGCCCCTATTGCGGAAGCCGCGATGCCACGAATCCATTCTGAGACTGTTTTCCGATTTGCCTTAGCTGCCAATTCTACGCGCTTCAGCTCTTGAGCGTTGAACCGCACTGGCACGATCCGGACTTTAGCTTCGCCTTTGGGCAGTTTTGGACGCCCGATCTTCGGTTTAGTTTGCTTTGCCATGTTCCCTGAACTCCTGCACGATTACGGATCTATCATCTACACAGACCCCATCGGGAATCCTCATCACACCTGTTTTTCTTACGGCTATCAAGCCCCTGGAGAAATTCCGCGCGGAGTTGACGTAAATTTGCCACCGGGAACAACCGCCCCCACGGGAGGCTGGATTGAATACAGAACGGTCGTGGATTAAAGAGAAACTAAATACTTGTTGTGATACATTTTCTCCATGCGGAAAATCGCTGCGATTTTGGTTCTGACATTGATTCCATTTTGCGGGCAACCAATCGGGGGGCAACCCCCAACTGTAGGGATAAAGAAAACAGTAATTAAACCACCAGATGGGCGAAGCGGCAGCGATCCCAATAAACGGGACGATGAGCGCGGCAGCAAGGAGAGGCCGCTCGTAGTTGACACAGAAGGCCATCACCAGAGCGATGCAGAGAGAGCCCAAGCCGACGCCAAAGAACAACGCGCTAGCGAGGTGGAGCGATGGACGCTCTACTTCGCACAACTTACGGCTTGGGCCACCGCTGCGCTCGTCATTATCGGATTCGGCGGCGTCATTGCGGCTGTCTGGACGCTGCGTGCCATCAAGCGGCAGACCGATCTGATGGCCGCGCAATTCTACCAGTGTGTTTACCTCATGAATTGGAGAGTAAAGAAACTGAAAGAGCACGCGCTTCAGCCAGATGACTTCAAGGTGTTTGTGGATCTTATGAACCAAAGCAGTTTCCCTATAACGCTCGTTGATGGAGTTGTCCGAGTCACGGAGGTTGGCGGTTCTACCAGGCACTCTATCAGTCACCGAACGTTTTTGCCGCCTAGAATTCCTGTGACGATAGACATCCCCATAAAGGCCACGGTGGAGCAGAACATTCACTACGACGAATGGGGCACGCTTGATTTCCCGATAGACGGGTTCTTTTCGTTCGTGGACAGGATTGATGAGAAGAAAACTATTATTCAGCGGTTTTCGGGCCGGTTGTATTGCGGTAGAAAGTGGGGAGCTAACTTTGAGTGGCACATGCACATGAATCCAGAGCCACAACAGGCAAGCGGAGACCAGCAGCCCGACCAAAGGGAGCGCCCAAATTAGGACACCACCAGCCATTGATGTATCTTGCTTGCACCCGACCCGATGTAGGCAGTCCGTCATCTACCTTTGTGTCGATGGCGTAGGCTTCCGCTACGGCCAGGCCCAAGCTTGAGGTCATATCACCGCCGCCGCCGCTTTCAACAATCGTAGGCGAGGCCGAAATGCCGAAATAGTTGTACCCCTGAGTACCCACGGCAGCCCCTTGATTTTGGTATGGGCTCCCTGTCCAGACATAGACATAATTGTTCCGCTCGATTTTTGCCGCTGGCAGATAGGGGCTGACGTTCGTTGCTCCGAACGGCCCATCGGTTGCGGTATTAAAGGTTCCCTCAATCAAATGCTCCTGGGATAGATCTTCCCAGAACAAGATAGTCTCACCGTTCTGAAACGTATGGAATGTCTGAGAGGCAAAGTAGTCATATCCCTCGATGATTCCGTCACCGTCGCCTCGGCCTGACACTCCCCCTGCCCGGGGTACAAAACCCAGCGATGCGGCGACTGATCCGGGAAGGTCTCCCGGCAGCGCACTGTACTTGAGCTGAAACGTATTCGTCGCCGTCTGGAACTGCTCAACCTGCGTAACCTGCGCGCGGTTCTGCGCGCTCTTGATCATGTCCCGGGCGACGAGCACACCGCCGACGATGAGGCCAATGACGACCAGCACGATCGACATTTCAATAAGCGTGAAGCCGCGCGCAGATTGTTCCATTCGATACTCCCGTTCGGAAGTATACGGCCCTAGTCGTTAAGAAAGGATGAATTCCATTTTCTAGCGCAACACCCGTCGTGTAGAGGAGGACTTGCGAGAGTTCACCATTAACACAGGGGGTTGCCATGAGAGCATACAGCAGAGTTTCATATGAAGAAAGGGTAGATATTTACGGAGGTTGGCTGGCAGGAACGTCCGTGAGGAGCAGTGACCGTCGCGGCGGGATATTGAGGGCCTGTTCTAACTTCTCTTTAAATGGTCAACTTTTAAGGGCGGCGTGAAGCAGAGCCTGCGCAGATGCAGGTGCGGTTTGAAAGCCGGGTGCGGTTTGGGGGCGTGTGTAAGTCGGCTTGACCAGCGGACATCGACCCTGCTGCTGTTGTATATCTATATCGCAATGGGCAGGTTTTCTCCGGTCTCCTCGCTCGCCAGCAAAAACGCAGTTGCGTCGTGCACTCTCCTTCTGGGCTTGCTTGCGGGTGCCGGCTCTAACGCCTTTGGGCAGCAGTATCCCTTTCTCCCCGTAGCCGGCTCACCGAAGAGCGTGAAGACGCTGTTTCAAGATTCCCACGGACGTTTGTGGCTGGGAGGAGAGCAACCGGTTTATTTCGATGGAACACGTTTCTTCTCCCTGCGCGAGTACGGACTGCCCCTCGGAGAGGCTTACGACTTCAGCGAAGATCCCAGCGGCGCCATTTGGATAGGAGCGGAAACCGGAGTGTACCGGTTTGCGAACGGCAAGGTGGAGGAGGCCGGCCAGGGAGTGGCGGTCAGCGTAATCGCCGCTGCGCCTGACCTGGCAGTCGCGGCCATGGGCCCGTTAGGCAAGGGCAGTCCCACCGACGCTTCCCTGGTCAGGATTCAGCGGATGGGGAATGCGTGGAAGGCCGAGACAATTATGAATCTCGATTCTGCCGGCCCCCTGACTCTCGATCCGTCCGGCAAGCTTCTTTACCCGGAATCCGGCAAAGGATGGAGTGAGGTGCGACTACAGGATGTCGCGCGCTGGCGACCTGGAACGCAGTTACCAGTGATCCGTCATTCGTCCGCTGGTCCCGGCAGCGGTCCTGCGAAGGTTATGCGCGATCATTCCGGATGCGTCTGGTTCGGCGGCGACGGCCGAAATGTATACGACTGCGGCAAGGGCAGTCAGGATGCCCCTTTCAGAGGGGCTAATGTAAGGTCTAATATTCACGAGGGATCGGACGGCAGCATGGTTCTATGGGGCGACAGCCTGCTGGCAGTTGGCCGTCCGGGTTCCTTTCGGGTTGCGACTCGCGCGAACGGGCTGCCGGGCCTCGTAGATGCCATTCCGGGAAGGGATGGTACCGTCTGGCTTGCCACAACGCAGGGATTATACCGGTTCACTTCTCCGTTTCGCATCGAGTACTGGACCATTCGCGACGGGCTCACCGATGCTCCGTGGTCAATTACGCGCAATGCGGGACGAGTCTACGCGGGGCTTGACAAAGGGCGGATCGTGGTTTTAACCGGGGATCGATCGCGGTGGGATACCGTGGCTCGTTTCGAAGAGGGCGGTTTGGTCTCAGGTCTGTCGGGTGCGGAGGACGGCACTCTTCTGGCAAGTGTCCGTGGCGGTGGCGCCATCCAATTGGGAAAGAGCGGCAAGGTGCTGGCCCGCACGGAGAAAGGCCGCCCCGAAGGCGGCATGCGGTTGGCGAGGACACCAGACGGCGAGATCTGGCTGGGCGATATGACACTCGGGAGACTGATCCGAAAGGGCAGCATTCTGAAGTTTGAGGACCATCCATTGCGCACCCAGCCCTCAAGAAACGTTCTCGCAATTAAGTACGAGCCACACACCCGCAAGCTGTGGTCCTGTTACAACGGTGGCTTAGTCGTACGGGATGAGCACGGCGTTTGGAGGGAGTTCACCGCTCAAGATGGCCTTCCAGCGAACGGATGCTGGTCCCTGGCGTCTCTTCCTAACGGAGATGTGTGGTACGCGTCGTTCACGCTCCCGGCAATTGCGCGAATCAGGCCAACCACGAATGGCCGCGTCGCTGTTCGGCAGTACGGTCGCGATGACGGGATACCGGAGCCAAGGAATGATTCCCTTGACGCTGATCAGCGCGGCTGGCTTTGGCGGGGCGGAGAACTAGGCTCCTATGTGGCGGACGCAGGCGAGGCCGAAGCCGGGAGGTGGCTGAAGCTCGATCAGTCCGACGGATTCCCTGCCAACGGCATGAACTCCGGGAGCGTATTCGTCGACAGTGACGGGTCGCTTTGGTGGGGCGCAGACAATGACCTTGCACATTACCTGCCGCCGCCTGACCTCGTCACTCCGCAGTTTTCGCCACAGGTCTTTGTATCGGCGCTTTCCTGGGACGACCAGCCGCCCAGGCTTGCCGAAGCAGTTACCGCCCTGCCTCACGGCGCGAAGGCAACCGCTCACATCGGTTCGCTGCAGTTCGACCGCCGCAATGCCCTGCGGCTGCGCTATCGAGTGCTGCCGGAACAATCGGCCTGGCGTGAATCGAGCAGCCTGGATCTGCCGTTGGGCTCACTTTCTTCGGGCGCGCACACGCTGGAGGTGCAGGGGCGGCTTTTCACGGGACCCTGGTCGCCCACGCTGAGCCGGTCGCTGACCGTGCTGCTTCCGGTTTGGCGTTCCTGGCCATTCCTGCTTCTCTATGCATTCGCGGGAAGCATACTTGGAAGCGGCGCTTATCTGTTGCACCGGCGGCGCATGGCCGAGGAAGCGGAATTACTGCCCGATCTTGCTGCGTGGCGCTTGGGAGCTCTGCTGCCGGAGGTTCACGAGCTGGCGGGCGCGCTTCTGGATTCGCGCTTTGAGGTCGGTGAGCTTCTTGCGCGCGGCGGTTTTGCCAACGTGATGAAAGGATACGACCACGATCAGAAGCAGCGCTGCGCTGTCAAGGTTTTCCGTAGCGAGGTCAAGGACAATGCCTGGATTCAGCGAGGGTTCGAGCAGGAGGTGGCCGCGCTCCAGAAGGTGCGTCATCCGCATGTGGTTTCAATCTACGCGCACGGGAGCGCTCCCTCCGGCACCCCCTACCTTGTCATGGAGTTCATCGAAGGCAAGAACTTGCGCGAAGTGCTTGAATGCGGCGCGTTGCCGCCCAGCCGAACGGCAAGACTTCTACGGCAGCTCGCCAGTGCGCTCGATGCTATCCATGCACAAGACATCTTTCACCGTGACGTGAAGCCGGAGAACGTTATCGTACGCAACGAGGGCTCGTCCGAGGAGGAAGGAGTGCTCATCGACTTCTCCATCGCCATCGTCAAGGATGCCAATGAGACGCTACACGGCCTTTCGCGGGCGGCAGGCAGCTTCGATTACATGGCGCCGGAGCAAGCGGTCGGCTATGCAGAGTCCTCAAGCGACGTTTACAGCCTTGCCAAGCTGGTCATCGAAATGCTCACGGGACGCCAACTGAAGGATCTTCTGCCGGACGCCGCGTTGGACCTTCCCGACCGAGTACGGGAGTTGCTAAGAAGCCTCCGTGTCCAGCTCTCGGAAGACACCATCACCATGCTCGCCTCTGCCCTGGAATTCGACCCGGCCAAACGGCCGCATGTAGCCGGTGACTTTGCCCGCCCGCTCGTCCGAGACCTGGAATCAGACGCTCAGATCCGGAAAGGCTGAGCGGCCGCGCCGTGCTTTGGCTTGAAGCATCCCTTTCAGCCACTTCATTCCCCTTTCCCAACGGGTACGCACCTGCTTCAGAGTGAGTCCGGTCTCCTTGGCGATCTCTTCAAGGGTAAAGCCGCTGAAGTAGTGCATATCCACCATGCGGGCCGCATCCGGGGCCTTCGCTTCCAGGCGGTCCATTAGAATACCGATTTCGACGATTTGTTCAGCGTCTTGAACTGACGTTCCAATGAGAGGTCCGGATTCGTCCAGCGAAAACGTCGCCTCCTCCCCTCCCCGGCGCAGGGCAAGCCTCTTTCGCGCCATGTCCACCAGAACGCGCCGCATGGCCAGGCTCGCCAGCGCATAGAAGTGCCCCTGGTCGCGGATCTGCCAGCCGCCTTTCGAAAGGTTGCGCACCCAAAGTTCGTTAATCAATTCCGTTTTGGAGAGAGGCGCCACATATCGCTCCCGTTTCAGCTCGCGGACTGCTATGTCGCGGAGTTTCGGCAAAACCTCGCGCAATAAGGCGTCAGCGGCCGCCCTGTCGCCCTGCATGAACAACTGCAGCCGCTTGGTTAAAGAGGCATCAGCGGTCATTTGTATAACTATCGCAGAATCGGAGCCGTTCCATTTGACAAAGAGCAGCATCACAGAAGGTCCCGTATCCCGGCCGCCTCTTCAGTGGCAGTCCAATCGCTTAAATCCCCCCGAGGTCGATTTCTCAAGAGTTCGCGGACTTTTCCGGGCACGAAATGCGTGAGATTGCACAGATATCGAAGAGTTCAACTGAGAGAGTAATCAATCCGGAGGGAGCGCAAAGTGAATATTTCAATCAGAAATAAGACGTCAGCCGCGCTCGCATCGGCAATACTTTGGCTCGCCTGTAATCCACTGCCCGCGACCTTCAGCCAACCAATCACCGGAGGATCATACTCAAAAATTCCTGAGTTTTTGAGGGCATGAAAAGCGAGACTTTCGCGCAGATAGGGAAGAACAAGGGCAAAGTCCATTCGCCGAGCGGATTTCGAGCCGTCTTGCGTTTGCCATCGCGGCGACGGACGGAGGACGGACCGTTGAGCAGACGCACCTGATTGTTTTGCGCATCAGCTGATATGGAGCACAAAAGATAATGCCACCTGAAAAGCATCGCAGTCCAGAAGCACATCCTCGACAAGAGCGGCTGGCCCGAATAAGGCTCGCTACTTCGTCAGGGCTTTTTTTGCAGCCGCAAGCGCACGCCGGGGCTTCCGCCGTTCAGGAACTCGACTCCCGCCTTCTCCAGAACCGTGACGACCTTGGCGAGCGTGTCGGTCCTTGCGCCGACCGGGCCGTCAAAGTCCTCCATTCTCCGAATGGTGCCCAGCGCCACTTTGCACTTCCTGGAAAGCTCGCTCTGCGCCCAGCCCAGAAGGGCGCGCGCCGCGCGTATCTGCCTGCCGCTGATGGTGATCAACGAAAAACCGTATCACGGGCGAGCACGCAGGACCAAGAATCTGCTCTATTTAGTCAAGTAGTTGATCTATTTCACTAACTTGTGGGATGATCCGATCATGTTGAGACCAATACTCGCGACGGCGCCTGTGAACGCCGCCCGATTTCCGAAAATCGCTTTTTCCCTGTTCGTCTTCCTCACGCTCTCCACCGCACGCGCTTCCGCGCAGGCCCAGCCGCCTGCCGCCAATGCCGCCGTGATCTACGAATGCGAGAACAGCATTTGTGGCACCTGGACCTGGGACAACGGTCAGTACAACGGCTACTGGGTCAATGGGTCTATTGGCATACTGACGGTGCAGAGCTTCACCGCGCAGTCCGTCATTCTCAAACGAACTGACACCTCGAAAAGCGCTTCGTCCGGCTTGACCGCCGTCTATACAGGCCAGATATCGGGCCAGAGCAAGAACGTCGTCACCGGCAGTGTGACCTATACCTGGCCGGGGCACAGCGGTTATCCGGCAACGGTGACCTGGACAGGAAACTGGGGAGCCCCGGAGGAGTTCACGATTTCTACGGTCGCCGGCAATGGAATGACCGGATTCTCGGGCGACGGCGGGCAGGCAACCAGCGCCGCCCTCAATGGTCCGAAATCGGTAGCGCTCGATTCGGCGGGTAACCTCTACATTGCGGATCAAGGGAACCAACGAATCCGCAGAGTGGCCGCAGACGGAACGATAACCACCATCGCCGGTACGGGCGTTCGTGGCTACAGCGGCGACGGTGGACCCGCCATCAGCGCAGAGCTCAACGTCCCCACGAGTGTTTTCGTGGAGGCGTCAGGCGCCTACTTGATCGCCGACCAATACAACAACGTGGTTCGACTCGTGTCCGCTGCCGGAATGATTACGACATTTGCAGGCAGCGTTCAAGCCTATTGCGGCGATGATATACCCGCTACGAGCGCCTGCATCAACGGCCCCCTGGATGTGATCGCGGACGCCGCCGGGAACGTCTATATCTGCGACTTCGGCAACCAGCGCATTCGCAAAGTGACGAACGGCATCATAACGACCGTGGCTGGTAATGGCATCGAGGGTTATTCGGGCGACGGCGGGCCTGCCACTTCCGCTTCGCTCAGTTACCCGACCAGCATCGCTCTCAACGCGGCTGGAGAACTGTTCATCGCCGATTCCAGCAATCACGTGATTCGCAAAGTCAGCAACGGCATCATTACGACGGTCGCAGGAACCGGAGTTGCGGGCTATTCGGGTGATGGCGGACTGGCTACGGCGGCGAAGTTAAACTACCCGCGTGGCACGCGCTTCAACGCTGCCGGGGATCTGTATTTCGCGGATTTTGGAAATGAGGTCGTCCGGGTACTGCTTGTCAACGGGACGGTCTTCACCGTCGCGGGCAATTTTAACGGGGAGTATAGCGGCGATAACGGCCCGGCGACGATGGCCGGTATCATCCCGTGGGGCGTTGCCATAGCGTCCTCGGGAGCAGTCTATGTTGCTGGTAATGACAATCAGGGACAAGTCGATTTTCCAGATGATGACAATCAACGAATTCGCCTGCTCACTCCCGCGGGGTCGGCAAGCACGGGAACCGCGCCCTCCATCCTGCCCACCGGCGGCCTACTCAACGGCGCAAGCTTCCAGGCCGGAATTGTTCCTGGCTCCTGGGTCACGATTTTCGGAACCAACCTCTCGTCAAAAACGGACAACTGGGTAAGTGAAATAATTAATGGGAAGCTGCCCACGTCGTTGGATGATGTCCAAGTCAGAGTTGGCGGGCAGCCCGCATACATTTCTTACATCAGCCCTAAGCAGATCGACGCGGTGGTCCCGAGCGTGGCGACTGGACCAGTAGAGGTGACGGTCAAAAATTCGAGCGGGACGAGCGCACCAATCACCACGACCGCTCAGGCGGTCCAGCCGGCGTTCTTTCAGTGGGGCAACTACGCAGTCGCCACCACGCTGGATTACACTCTCGCGGTCAAGAACGGCACGTTCCCCGGCGTGACGACCACGCCCGCCAAGCCCGGCGAGGTCATTATTCTGTGGGGAACCGGCTTCGGTCCTACGAGTCCTTCCGCGCCAACGGGCGTTGAGGCACCATCCAGCCCCACCTACTACACCGCCAATACGGTTACCGTTACCGTGGGAGGCAAGAACGCAACCGTTTACGGCGCGGCCCTGGCTCCTGGGTTCGCCGGGCTGTATCAGGTGGCCATCCAGATTCCGGCTTCGCTGGCGAACGGCGATTACCCACTGGTGGCGAAGATTTCCGGCGCGCAATCGCCCTCGACGACGCTCATCACGGTGCAGGAATAAACCAACCAGGCGCGAGGATCGAGGAGAATTATGAACAGATTTAACTACTGGAACGGAGCCTGCGCGGCTCTTCTGCTTCTGACGACAGCGATGGGGTTGCCTGCACAGACCTTCACAGCGCTGGCCAGCTTCAATGGAGGTTCGCCTGGGGATGGGGCGCTTATACAGGCGATTGACGGAAACTTCTACGGAACCGCCGGGGCCATAGTCTTCAAGATCACCCCAAGTGGCGAGTTGACGACACTCGAAAGCCTCGCCGGGACAGTTGGGAGTGCCGTCGGAGGGCTGATTCAGGCCTCTGACGGGAACTTCTACGGGACTACCTTCTACGCTGGTGGTAACTATCCTTATCAAGGAACAGTCTTCAAACTCACGCCGAGTGGCACACTAGCCATGCTGTACAGCTTTTGCTCTCAGTACAGCACCACGCCCAGCCAGAATTCAAACAGCTTGAACTGCGCCGATGGCGCTAACCCTTGGGCCGGGCTTGTACAAGGCTCTGACGGAAACCTTTACGGGACTACCCTTCGTGGAGGGACCACCGGTTATGGCACGGTCTTCAAGATCACGCTAGGTGGCGCTCTTACGACGCTGTACAGCTTTTGTTCCGAGGATGGTTGCGCCGACGGCGCGACTCCTTATGGCGTGCTGATTCAGGGCTCCGATGGGAACTTCTACGGGACAACCAGCGGCGGGGAAGCCAACGATAGCGGTACGGTTTTCAAGATCACGCCAAGTGGCACTCTGACGACACTGTATAATTTCGACCAGTATTGGAGCGGGGCCAACCCTGTTGCCGGGCTGGTCCAAGCCAGCGACGGGGACTTCTACGGAACAACTTCGGGGAGCGGAGCCAACGGAGATTATGGCACGGTCTTCAAGATCACCCCTGGTGGCGCACTCACCATCCTGTACAGCTTTTGTCCCTCCCAGGCTGTTTGCACTGACGGCCAAGTCCCTGAGGCCGGGCTGATTCAGGCCTCCGACGGCAACTTCTACGGGACAACGGACCTAGGTGGGGCCATCGGCTTGGGTACAGTCTTCAAGATCACCCCAAGTGGCACGTTCACGACGGTGCACAGCTTCAGCGGACCTGACGGCAAGGACCCCCCGGCCGGGCTGGTTCAGGGTTCCGACGGCAACCTCTACGGGACGACCCAAGCTGGCGGAACCGGCAACGATGGCACCGTCTTTAAGCTGTCTCTTGCTTCCTCCACTACCTCGCCCGCCATCCTCCAGACCGGCGGCCTGCTCAACGGCGCAAGCTTCCAGGCAGGAATTGTTCCCGGCTCCTGGGTCACAATTTTCGGAACCAACCTCTCGTCAAAAACGGACAACTGGGCAAGTGCGATCGCTAATGGCAAGCTGCCTACGTCGTTGGATAACGTCGAAGTCAAGGTTGGCGGGGAGCCCGCCTACATTTCTTACATCAGCCCTAAGCAGATCGATGCGGTGGCTCCCAACGTGGGGACGGGCGCAGTCGAGGTGACGGTAACTAATTCGAGCGGGACCAGCCCGGCAATCACCGCGACCGCTCAGGCGGTCCAGCCAGCCTTCTTTCAGTGGGGCAACTACGCAGTCGCCACCACGCTGGACTACAACCTCGCGGTTAAGAACGGCACCTTCCCAGCCGTGACGACCACGCCAGCCAAGCCCGGCGAAGTGATTGTTCTGTGGGGAACCGGCTTCGGCCCGACGAGTCCTTCCGCGCCCGAGGGCGTCGAGACACCCTCCAGCCCCACTTACAACACCGCCAATACGGTCAGCGTCACAGTGGGAGGCAAGCCAACCACCGTCTACGGCGCGGCCCTGGCTCCTGGATACGCTGGGCTCTACCAGGTGGCCATCCAGATTCCAGCTTCGCTGGCCAACGGGGATTACCCAGTGGTGGCGACGATCTCCGGCGCGCAATCGCCCTCGACCACGCTCATTACCGTGCAGGAGTAAAGCGGTCGGCCTCTATCAGTTCAACGTCGTGGTGCCCGATGTTGGCAATCTTTCTCGCTGTTCAGAACTGAAGCACTCGCTTTGGTGATGAATACCGAGCGGCGCTTCCGCAGGCGCATCACTGAAACCTGAAACTCAACGCGCAGTTTGAGCCGTTGCCGCCATTTTCTTCCATGGAGTAGGTTGCAGTTACTGCAGCATTGCCGCCATTGTCGTAGCAACTAGTGGATAAAGCTGGGGCTGAGCTTCCTGGTGCGGGGGCAAAGCCGAAGCCGGAACCCCACTGCACGGCACCGCCATAGTCGAACTGATCTGTAACTCCACCAGACTGGGGAAGCCCGTCATCAATTTTAGTGTCGATTGCGTAGGCCTGCCATACGGGCACGGACAGAGTGCCATCTAACATCTGGGTTGCCCCCAATGAGTTAGCAGGCGAAAGCCCGTAATAATTAATGCCTCCTGTGCTGTAGACGTAAATATAATTGCCTGCTCCCAGTTTCGCAGTGGGCAAATAAGCTGATATGTTCGGCGTTGTGGTCAGCGATACAGTGCCCACAACGACGGCGATTCCAGCAGTGTCAAAATTCCATGCAATTAGATTCGCCTGACTCAAGTCCTCCCAGAAAACGACAGTCTCTCCAGCCAATTCAGCAAAGCCGTTATTGGTGCCGGGATTCCCTGTTACTCCTTCAATGATGCCGTTGCCGTCACCCTCTCCAGGATAGGGGCCTCTCGGTGTAAACCCAAAGGTTGCCGCGTTCGCGCAGTCGCCAGGTAGGCAGTTGTACACAGTCTGAAACGTATGCACCGCCGTCTGGAACCTCTCGGTCTGGGTTATCTGCGCACGCACTGTGGCAGTGCCGATGAGAGCCTGCCCGACCAGCACGCCGCCGACGATGAGGCCGATGATGGTCAGCACTATCGAAAGTTCGATAAGCGTGAAACCCTCTGTCAGAGCCGGTGTGGACTTTTCGGGGGGGCGAATCATGCAGGCATACGTTATCCATGGGCGGGAAGTCTCCCATCCTTCCGATAGTACCGGCCCAATGCCTAATTTTTCGTTAACGACGAAACCATTTCTCACCGCCCCTTCCTCGCTTCACGCCGCCACCCTTTAGCAGGCCTGTTTTGCGTGTCAATTAACGGATTATTCAGGTTCCGCCGCGAGCGGTCTCCCGAGAACCTGGAAATCCTATGACACGCTTCGCCACGCCTGCTGGCGGGTGGACGAAGCGAGGCCGCATGGGCGGTCTCCCGCAATCCAAGAAGGAGAAGGCGTATGAACGAGATTGACTTTGACGTTATTGAGGCCGCCATCGTGCGTCACCGCAAGGCCGTGACCGCAGCCAACGAGCATAACAAGCCCGTTGTTTTTGACATATTGGCTGCCGCAGGGATTACCTCCGTGACCGTCGAGTTTGACGGGGAAGGCGACAGCGGACAAATCGAATCCGTAATCGCCTGCGCGGGCGAGGCGCGCGTAGAGCTGCCAAAGACTCCTATAACGTTCCAGGACGTTTCGTGGAACAGCGACACCGTTACCGACCGCACGGAACCGCTCCCGGAAGCGATTGAGACGCTCTGCTACGACTACCTGGAACAGGAGCATGGCGGCTGGGAGAACAACGATGGGGCTTTCGGCACGTTCACGTTCGATGTCGCCGCACGCACCATCGAGCTTGAGTTCAATGGGCGATACACCGACATATCCACTCACAGCTACAGCTTTTAAGGAGACGACAATGGCACATCCCTATCACCACAGCCTCTCCAGCGTGAAGAAGTGGGGCGGCACCGTCGCCGACTATCAGTTCATTCACGACTGGTTCGATGAGTCTAAGAAACTCATTGCGGACTTCCGTCACCGGGCGCTCCGGCATCACGCCGAGGGCATCTTCATGGCCGAGACGCTATTCGGCTCGACGATAACGCTCACGTCGGGCCGTATTTTGCCAACCCGTTGGGTGGGCGAGCAACACGTGCGCGAAGATTTGGGCTTCATCCCGTCCTTTGCCGACTGGGTCAAGGCCATCCGACCTGAGCGGTGGATGGGCCGGGCGCAAAGGCTCGAAGACCTGCCCGAGTTGCGGTTAATCGCAGACAACGGAGGCGCTGATGTCAGCTCCCTTTAATTCACCGCTTGCAAAACCGGAGGATGTGGTTACACTGTCTCGCACAACCTTAGCGGGTAACATCATGGCGTTTCCGTTCCGGTTCCCGAATAAGGGGCCTCGCAAGTCTGCGGTCACTCCCGACTACACCAATCAGCTTGACCTTTTCTCGCAAGCCGCTATAGATACTCCCGCGCCGGTTGCGTCAGAATCGGCGGGTAACTCCAGGGAGCATCATGCCCGAACGCGACCGAATCAGCAGTTTGATTTTGGATCACTGGAGCCGCTGCCACCCGAAGATGACGGCACAGTTGCGGCAGGAGAACCGTCTGGAGCAGTCTCTCCGAGAGACGGCGGAGCGGTTCGCCGACCTGCTCTACCAACTGGTGTCGGTGAAGAAGATGGAATACAACCAAGCCTGGGAGATGGCGATAGCCGAGTTTCTACTGCCGGAAGAGTCACCCTAGACATCGAGCCTGAGGAAAAGCCTTCCCGCGATTTTCACATCACGGAGGCCCATCGCATCGGCCAGGGCGGGCTGCACGAGAAGGCGAACGGCAACATCGCCGCCATTCGGTTACTCAAAAACCTTGAAGCTGAAAACCGCGACGCCACCGATGATGAGAAAGCGGCGCTTGCCCGCTACGTGGGCTGGGGCGCACTGTCGGCGATATTCGACCGCTCGCAACCGGACGAGTGGAGAAGCATGGCGCGGACGGTGAAGGAACTCCTCACCGAGGAGGAATATGAATCGGCGCGGGCCTCGACCCCGAACGCGCACTTTACCTCTCCGATGGTCATCGAGGCGATCTGGAACGGCCTGCACCGGATGGGCATGGGCGAAGGAGCGCAGATACTGGAGCCCGCAATGGGCATAGGCCACTTCTTCGGGCTGATGCCTGAGTCCATGCAGGGCGGCCACAGGACAGGAGTCGAACTCGACTCCGTCACGGCCAGAATTGCAAAGAAACTCTACCCGGATTCCTGCGTTTTCGCGAAGGGCTTTGAGGAGACACCGCTTCCCGATAACTACTTCGACGCGGTTGTCGGCAACGTGCCTTTTGGCAATTACCCCGTCCACGACCCGTCCGTAAAGCACGCGCTCACGCGCACGATTCACGACTATTTCTTCGCCAAGTCGCTTGAGAAGTTGCGGCCGGGCGGCGTGATGGCGCTGATCACCAGCCGCTACACGATGGACAAGGAGGACGAGACGATACGCCGGCACCTGGCGGAACATGCGGACCTGTTGGGCGCGATACGGCTTCCCAACACCGCCTTCAAAGGCAACGCCGGGACAGAAGTCACGACGGACATTCTGTTCCTGCGCAAGCGGGCGCCCGGAGCGCAGCCCGCTGGCGAGGCATGGCAGAAACTCGAAACGCTTGACAGCGAAGACGGCCCGATCGCGATTAACGAGTATTACGCCCGCCATCCCGAAATGATGCTGGGGGCTATGACGCTCGAAGGCACGATGTACCGCGGAGCCGAGCCGACGCTCGCAGGTCAGCTCACGCCGGAGCTTCTCAAGCAAGCAATAAACGCGCTGCCCAAAGGCGCATACGTCCCGAAGGACTTGGGACGCGGGCCCCCTCCCCTCGCAAAGCTTGATGCGGAAGCCTTCACCGGCATCAAGGACGGCGCTTACGCGATGCGCGACGGCGCACTCGTGATGAGGGGCGGCGATAGCTTCGAGCCTGCGTCGCTTTCCCCCACAGCCATCGCCCGCGTGCGCGGCATGATGGCGGTCCGTGATGCCGTGCGGCGGGTGTTTAAGACCCAGCTTGAGGACGCGCCCGAGGAGCGCATCGTCGAGGCGCGGAAGCTTCTCAATAATCTCTATGATTCCTTCACCCACAAATACGGCCCCCTCTCCTCCCGCGAAAACATCCGCGCTTTTGCAGGCGATCCAGACCAACCTCTCCTCCTCTCCCTTGAGAACTACGACGCTGAAGCAAAACGCGCGACCAGGACCGCGATATTCGAGCGGCGCACGCTGGAGCGCTATAAGCCGAAGGATCATGTCGAAAGTGCCGCCGAGGCGCTGACGATTTCGCTCAATGAGACCGGCGGAATCGACTGGAAGCGCATGGAGGCGCTTACCGGTCACAGCCCGCAGCAGATGCAGCAGGAGCTTGACAGCCTCATCTACCGTAATCCTGAAGGGCAGTGGGAAACCGCCGACCGTTACTTAAGCGGCAACGTCCGCGCGAAGCTCAAGACGGCGGAAGCCGCGGCTAGCATCGACCCGTCGTACCAGCGCAGCGTCGAAGCGCTCAAAGCCGTCCAGCCCTCCGATCTCCTTCCCGGCGACATCAGCGCGCGCCTTGGCTCCTCGTGGATTCCGGCAAGCGACGTGAAGCGGTTCGTGACGGAACTGCTCGACATTCCCGAGCGCGCCGTCACCGTGAGCCACTCCGGCGCGATCGCGACCTGGGCGCTTACCCTCGAAAGCTACGCCAAGAGCAGTGTCAGCAACACGACGACGCACGGCACCGCGAGGGCTCTTGCGACCGACCTGATCGAGGACGCGCTCAACGGGCGCACGCCGACGATTTACGACCAAACGACCAAGGACACCCGTGTCGTCAACCAGCAGGAGACACTGGCCGCGCGCGAGGCCCAGCAGAAACTGAAGGATCGTTTCAGCGAGTGGATATGGCAGGACGAGGATCGCGCGCAGAGGCTTGCCAGCCACTATAACGAGACGTTCAACAACCTGCGCCTGCGCACCTATGACGGCGCGCACTTGACCTTCCCCGGCATGAACCGCGGGGTGCTGCGCAGGCAGGACCTCGACAAGCACCAGAAAGACGCGGTCTGGCGCATGCTGCAAAACGACCATACGCTGCTTGCCCACGTGGTCGGCGCGGGTAAGACCTATGAGATGGTCGCAGCCGCGATGGAGATGAAGCGCCTGAGGCTTGCGAACAAGCCGATGATCATCGTGCCCAATCACTTGGTCGAGCAATGGGGCGCCGCGTTCCTGGCCCTCTACCCCAACGCGCATCTCTTCGTGGCCGGCAAGGAAGCGTTCGCTGCGGGCAACCGCCAGAAAGCCATGTCGCGTATCGCCACCGGCAATTACGACGCGGTCATCGTCTCGCACAGCGGCTTTGAAAAGCTCCCCGTCTCCGATGAAACCTTCGGGCGCTTTGTGGACAGGCAGATCGAGCAGCTTGAAAACGCCATGTACGAAGCGAAAGCCGCCGATGGCGACAACCGCCGTATCGTGAAGGAACTGGAGAAAGCGAAGAAGCGCCTGGTGGCGAAGCTTAAAGAGCGCGCCGACCGCGAGCGCAAGGACGACGCGGTCACGTTCGAGCAGCTGGGCATCGACCGGCTGTTCGTCGATGAGGCGGACCTGTTCAAGAACCTCGGATTTGTGAGCAAGATGAACCGCATCGCGGGCCTGCCGAACACCGAGAGCAACCGCGCGCTTGATATGTACATGAAGACCCGCTATCTTGCCGAACGCGGTGGCGGCTCCGTGTTTGCGACTGGTACGCCTATCTCGAACACCATGGCCGAGATGTACACGCTGCAGCGCTACCTAGCCCCTGAAATGCTGGCAGCGGCGGGCGTCGAGCATTTCGACGCCTGGGCCGCGAATTTCGGCGAGGCCGTTACCGCACTTGAACTCGCGCCGGACGGCTCCGGCTACCGCATGCACACGCGGTTCGCCAAATTCGTGAACCTTCCCGAACTGCTTTCCATGTTCCGCACCTTCGCGGACGTGCAGACCGCCGACATGCTGCACCTGCCGCGCCCCGAGATTGATGGGGGCAAGCCGCACATCGCCGCCGCGCAGGCATCGCCGGAACTGAAGCAGTTCGTCGGAACGCTCGTGGCGCGCGCGCAGAAGCTGAAAAACAGCCGCGTCGATCCAAGGGAGGATAACATGCTGAAGATTACGGGCGACGGCAGAAAGGCCGCGCTCGACATGCGCCTGGTGGACCCGTTCGCCGAGATTCACGGCGATACAAAGCTCAGCCTTGCCGCGAAGCGGATTTACCGGACGTGGCACGAGACGGCGGACAAGCGCTCCACCCAACTCGTATTCTGCGATCTCTCGACACCGAACCCGGACAGGTTCAACGTCTACGACGAACTCCGCGATGCTCTCATCGCGAGGGGTATTCCGCCCAAGGAAATCGCCTATATCCATGACGCCGATACCGACGCGCAGAAGAAGGCGCTGTTTGATTCGGTCAATGCCGGGCGCATCCGCATTCTTCTCGGCTCCACCGAAAAAATGGGCGCAGGCACCAACGTGCAGAAGCGGCTCATTGCGCTGCATCACCTCGACGCCCCGTGGCGGCCGCGCGACATCGAGCAGCGCGAGGGCAGGATACTGCGCCAGGGTAACGACAATTCATCCGTGCATATCCACCGCTACGTGACGGAAGGCTCGTTTGACGCCTATATGTGGCAGACCTTGGAGACCAAGGCCCGGTTCATCAACCAGGTCATGAATGGCAGCGTGACGGTGCGGCAGGCCGAAGACTTGGAAGGCGGCGCGCTTACGTACGCGGAAATCAAGGCCATCGCTTCGGGCAATCCGGCGGTCATGGAAAAAGTCAAGGTCGATACGGAAATACGAAAGCTCGACCAGCTCCGCGCCTCCCACATCAACCAGCAGTACAATATCCGCTGGCAGGTAAAGAGCATTCCTGACCACATCGAGCAGGCCCGCAAATACCACGCCGCTCTGAGCGCAGACATTCTCTGCCGCGATTCGCACGCGGATGAAGACTTCACGATGAAAGTCGGCAATCGCATCTATTCCGGCAAAGGTGCGCGCGAGGAAGCTGGAAGTGCTCTTAATAACGTCGTCATGTCATGGCGAGCCGACGCGACGCCGCAGGTTCGGGCGCACTTCAAAGGCTTCGAGATTGTGAGCCGGGGCAGTACCCGTCAGGACGGTGAGCCCGACCTCTTCATCCGGCGCAAAGCAACCTACAAGGCGAATCTAAACCCGGAGAGTCCGCTGGGCACGATCTCTAGTGTCGAGCATGTCCTGCGTGGCCTTGACCGAAAGGCTGAGGAGGAACGAAGCGAAATCGAGCGCCAGGAGAAAGCGCTGGCCGACTACAAGGTGCAGTTGGGCCGCTCCTTCGAGCACGAGGCGCGCCTCAAAGAGCTGCTTGCGAAGCAGGCGCAACTGAACGCCGCCCTCGATCTCGACAAGCACGAGGCGCAAGTTCTGGCCGACAGCAGCGAGCCTGAAGAAAAGAATGTCCCGGCCACCTTCGCTGCCCGTGTATCAGGCGGAGACCGGGATGTGGGGATGGCTCCGTAAGCAACGTTTTGGTGTAGCTAGCTGCCGCCGCACGATGCAATTGCCTTCCCGATACTCAACATATCACTGAAACTGGAAACTGAGCGTGCAGTTACTCCCGTTCTGACTGACCGAGTATTGCATGTTGGCCCATTCGACATTGGCGTTGTCCATGCAAGTGCCAGGTATAGATGCGCTAGGGTAATTAGGTCCTAATGGCGCATACTTGTTCCCAACAGTGGCAGTCTGCACATACCCTTCATTATTAGGGTCCGTCGGAGACCAAACAAGGCCACTCCCTTGAACAAACTGTACCGTAACTTTTCCATAGTTTGGCAACCCATCGTCGATTTTCGTGTCGATCGCAAAGGCCTGAGCGGGCGTTAAACCGTAGGGACCACCGTTATTGCCCCACGTCCCTGTCCAAGGATAGTATGTGACATAGGCAAGCGCCTCCACACAAAAATAGTTTACACCCCCATTGCTATAGACGAAGACATAGTTACTCGGACCGATGGCAGCGGCGGGAAAATACGCAGACATATTGAATGACGTGTTGATCGATGTGGTTGAAGAGGCCAGCGTAAAACTTCCGGGAATCATATTGGCCGCGCTTAAATCCTTCCAAAACATGAGGGTTTCCCCGCCTGATTCCGAAAGGCCATAAGCGTATTGGCCGGGCTGCGGAATCCCTTCTATCACCCCATTTCCGTCGCCTTCCCCTTCGCTCGTTCCCCTCGGCGCAAGCCCAGCTAAAGCCGCCGGGGCAGCGGGAATGTCTCCCGGCAGATAGCCGCCATACCTGTCCTGAAACGCGTGCACCGCCGTATTGAACCGCTCAGTCTGTGTAATCTGCGAGCGCACATAGGCCGCGCTGATGAGATCCCGCCCCACGAGCACCCCGCCGACGATGAGGCCGATGATGACGAGCACCATGGACAGTTCGAGCAGCGTGAAACCTCTACAACCGGCTCTCAGAGCCGCCTTGGTGGAGTTTTCGGGGGGGGGTGAATCATGCAGGCGGACCTTATCCATAGGCGGAAATTCCTCATCCTTCGGACAGTAGGGCGCAATGCTTAATTTTGCGTTAACGACGAAAGCATTTCTTATCCGCCCTGCCTCTTCGTTTCGTTGATGTCCGCCCCGTCCTCGCTTCTTCCGGCGAATAGCGGGCGGCGCTTCCGCAGGCGCATCACTGGAATTGCAAACTCACCGCGCCGCGACTTGCATCACTGAAACTGAAACGACAGCGCGCAGTTGACGCCTGTGCCGTTTGGATCATGGAATATTGTGCCGCGACAGGCAGACTATTGCTGAACAAATCGGTGCCGTGATTGCGACACGCGCATATCTAAGCTGTAGCCCATTCCGTAAAGGTGCGGGGTTTTTTGTTGGCTGTGGCTTGTTAGAACTGAGCTCGGAACGAGAGCCCGCAGTTCATGTTGCTCCCGCCGCTCTGGCTCATGGAGTATTGCCACGGATTGCTGGAATTTCCTCCTTGGTCATAGCAGGTGCTTGACGAAGGGGTGGTGGCACTTGCCGATGCCTCAACTCCATCAGTGCTGGGAT
>Ga0302326_10002183_pt1 | contig 48057 bp, 44 predicted proteins | sample Palsa_T0_3_FD_202264 | JGI IMG/M metagenome (GOLD analysis project Ga0302326, IMG submission 202264) | Peat permafrost microbial communities from Stordalen Mire near Abisko, Sweden - Palsa_T0_3 | ecosystem: Environmental > Terrestrial > Soil > Palsa > Peat permafrost | place: Sweden: Abisko... | reverse complement strand
TACTGGGGCAAGCCCGTTCCCGGCTTCGGCGACCCCGCTGCGCGAGTGCTGGTCATGGGATTGGCTCCCGGCGCGCACGGCTCCAATCGCACCGGACGCCCATTCACCGGCGATGCCTCCGGCAAGTTCATGTTCCCCGTGTTATACGAAACTGGATTCGCCAACCAGCCCAACGCCACCGACCGCAACGACGGCCTCAGGCTGAAAGATCTGTACATCACTGCCGCAGTCCGCTGCGCCCCGCCTGCGAACAAGCCCACGCCCGCGGAATTGGCGAACTGCGCGCCGTTCCTCGATCGCGAAATTGAGGGATTAGGAAAAGTAAAGGTCGTGGTCGCGCTGGGCAAGATCGGCTTCGATGCGTATCTGAACTACCTGAAACGCCGCGCTTTGCCTCCGAACGAACAACGCTCTGTCTCCAAACGTTATCCCTTCAAACATGGCGCCAGTTACCGGTTACCCGATGGTAAGGTGTTACTGGCCTCTTACCATCCTTCAAACCAGAATACGCAGACCGGCAAGCTCACGCGAGAAATGTTTGTGGCGATCTTTAAAGAGGCGGCAAGACTTGCCGATGAGTAGTCTGAGGCGCCGCTGGAGCCGGATTGCTGCACCCACCCCACATCGGGGTCATAGCTCACAAAGCAGGGTCACGAACCGGGGCGGCGCCGATGAATATAACGACGACCAAAAGTTAGAAGCCCACCATGACCGGCTCCGGTTCCAGGTGAATTCCCCAAATTTCTTCTACACGCTGCTGGATCTGCTCTTGCAAAGCGAGAACGTCGGCTGCCGTCGCTCCGCCGCGATTCACGATGGCCAACGCATGCTTGCGCGAAATGCCGACGCGGCCAAAGCCATAACCTTTCGTGAATCCCGAGCGCTCGACCAGCCAGGCCGCGGAAATTTTCTTGTGGGTTTCGAGCGCCGGATAGCTGGGCACGGTCAATCCTCGCGCCCCAGCCCGCTTCTTCAGATCGTCGTGCTGCGCTTCCGACAGTACGGGATTCTTGAAGTAAGATCCCGCACTCTGGCAGTCCGCGTCTCCGGCCACGATCAGCATCCCTTTGAGGGCGCGGATGTGGCGCACCGCTTCGCGCGTTTCGGCAAGATTCGGCGCAGTTTCGCGGCCCTCGAAGTGCCGCTTGAGATCGGCATAGGCCATGCGCGGGCTGCCTTCCGGCTTAAGCGCGTACGTAACGCGCAGAACGATGAACCGCCCGCGCTCCGTGGTATTGAAGATGCTGGCGCGGTAGCCGAATCCGCAAGCCTCGCGGCAGAGTTCGCGCACCTGCCCATCTCTCAGGTCGAGCACTTGCACCGATTCAATGGTTTCCGCTACTTCCTGCCCGTAAGCGCCGACGTTCTGCACGGGCGTCCCGCCCACGCTGCCCGGTATGCCGCTCAGGCACTCGACGCCAGCGCAGCGAGCGATCACCGCGCGAGAAACAAATCTGTCCCAGGATTCGCCGGCGCCAACGTCGAAAACAACGTTGCCGTCTTCATCGTGCCCGCTGCGTTGCTCAATGCCTTGCAGCGCCACCTTCAACACCAGGCCGGACCAGCCGGAATCGGCGACGACGAGGTTGCTGCCGCCGCCCAGAACGAACAGCGGGAGGTCGCGCGAGTGCGCGAATGCAATCGCCTCTTGCGCTTCACTGATGTTCCCAGGCTCGACGAAATACCTTGCCGGGCCTCCAATTTTGAACGTGGTCAGCGGAGCGAGCGGAATGTTTTCCAGCAACTGCACGAATCATTTTACAGGGCAAGGCCGCAACCGCACACCCGTCGCTGGTTCTAGTCGCTAGGCCACGGCCAGATACACATACCGCAGTATGAACAGGACGGTGAGAATCCACACCAACGCATTGATTTCGCGAAATTTTCCCGCCGCGACCTTCACCACCGTGTAAGAAATTAGCCCCAGGCTAAGGCCGGTTGCAATGCTGAACGTGAGCGGCGTAGCCAGAATCGTGATGAATGCCGGCACGGCTTCGCTGAACTCCTCCCATGCAACCTGCTTGATGGATTGTGACATGAGCACGCCCACCAGAATCAGAGCCGGTGCGGTTGCATAACCTGGAATTGCCGTCGCCAGCGGCGCGCAAAACGCCGCCAGCATAAACAGCACGGCGACCGCGATATTACTCAGCCCGGTCCGAGCTCCGGCCGCGACTCCGGCCGCGCTTTCGATGTAGCTCGTCACCGTCGACGTGCCGGTCAACGCGCCGAATACCGTGCCCACGGCATCCGCCACCAGCACGCGCCCAACGCGCGGAATCTTGCCATCCTTGATGAACCCGCCTTGCTCGCAAACTCCCACCAGTGTCCCCACGTTATCGAAGAGATCCACGAACAGGAACGCAAACGCAATTTCGAGCAAGCCGAGATGCTTCAAGCCGTGAAAGTCCAGTTGCAGAAACGTGGACGACGGATGCGGCATCGAAAAGATCGCAGCCGGCCAACTGGTGATGCCGCGCACAATCCCGAGCAGAGCCGTGCCCACAATGCCAAGCAAGATCGCGCCCGGAAACTTTCGCGCCATAAAGATCAGAGTCAGCGCGAGGCCGAAACACGCGGTCTGCACTTCCTTATCCGAAAAGCTGCCCAGGCCAACAAATGTGGCGGAATTGGCCACCACGAGTTTCGCGTTCCGCAGGCCGACGAACGCGATGAACATGCCGATGCCCGCCGCGGTCGCGTGCTTCAGGCAATCGGGCATGCCGTTGACGATCTGCTCGCGAACCCGCGTCACCGTGAGCACGAGGAAGAGGCAACCCGAGCAGAAGACCACCGCCAGCGCTGTTCGCCACGGAACATGCATCGCCATGCAAACGGAGTAAGTGAAATAGGCGTTCAGCGACATTCCCGGCGCCAGCGCGATGGGATAATTTGCGTAGAGTCCCATCACGAGCGTGGCGACCGCCGCGGAAAAACAAGTCGCAAAGACCACGCCTTCCGGAGGCATTCCCGCCTGCGCGAGAATCTGCGGGTTCACCACGATGATGTAAGCCATCGTGACGAAAGTAGTCAGTCCGCCGAGCATCTCCTGTTTCACGGAAGTGTGGTTCTCGGCGAGCTTGAAATAGCGATCGATCAAATGGTTTCCTCAGTAGGCGATCTTGTTGGGTTTCTCTTGCCACGCCCGAAACGCCGCGAGAGCCTCTTCGCGCATCATCTGACTCGTGGGGATGGCGCGCTGCGCAACCGGCAGCGGAATCTCGCGATAGATCAGCGAATCGTCAAAGCCAATGCTGGACGCATCCGCCGCCGCATTCGCAAAATAGATGCGCGCGAGCCGCGCCCAATAGATTGCGCCCAGGCACATCGGGCACGGTTCGCAGGAAGTGTAAATCTCGCAGCCCTGCAGGTCGAAGACGCCGAGCTTCGCGCAGGCCGCGCGAATGGCAAGCACTTCGGCGTGCGCCGTCGGATCTTTGGTCGAGGTAACCTGGTTCGCACCTTCGGCAATCAGCTCGCCGTTTCTCACGATCACGGCGCCGAAAGGCCCGCCTCGTCCCGAGTGGACATTCTCAATCGAGAGCTGAATGGCGCGCGCCATGAAAGGGTTGTCCATGTGGTTGCTCGGCTCAACGCATGACTGAAGACAGTGTGCCCACGCCTGCCATCCGCGAATCCGCGAGCACCTCGGTCGACATGGACGCTTTCGCAGCCGCTTCGCTGAGAAGGGAGTATAAGCCGGGAGCCAGAAGTCCGTAAAAAATTCTTTTGATTTCCCCGACCTGGCGTTGAGCGCCATACCGATTTACGCCTATGGTGCAATGGCCTCGGGGAAAACAGAATTTTTCCTGAGTGGCCCGTGATCCGACGGCAGGCGGCGGCCAGCGCCAACGAACCTTCCAACCTTTCACAACGAACCTCGGGGCGTCAGTTTGTGAGGCGCCCGTTTAGGTTTCCATCGGTCAAGAGTGCTCGGAAGGTCCACAAGGTTTCGGAGGAGCGCCGTGTGCATTCGCTCGCCGAAACGTGCCACATTGAGTACGTGGTGGCAAGCTTTGTCAGACACCACGACATCGCAGTATGGGACTGCCAGAGACATAGCGTCGATGTCGTAGATATCATTGGCAGCCCATAGCTTGAATCGGTCGCGATGCCAAGCCGTCTTCAATTCAATCGACACCTCGGTACTGGGCATTGCGCGAACGAACTTGCGAGCCGATTGTGGGTCTGAGATTACATCAGTGAGCAAAAGATCCCTCTCTACAAGAGCCCGCGGAGGAATATCCTGGAACTCGATACTGAGCTCGCGCGCTGAGACCACATCGCGCAGGCGACCGCGCCGCCACGGGACTTCGCCGTCGAGCATGGGGGTTAGCTCGCGCTCTTGGGCAGCTCGGCTCTCGGCGACCTGGACCGCAGCTTCACGTTTCCAGCCAAGCGCACGTAAGCCCTCTACCTCGTTGTTGGCCGGACCTTGAAGCACTGATCGATCAAGAAGCAGAGTCGCCTGAGCCACGAAATCATTGAACGCTTCTGCCCCCATACGCTCTCGCGCTCGGCCGGTCGCGTCCCCCGAAGGCCCCATGATCCTCAATCCGCTCTGGAGGCCGAAACTGTGGCGGACGCCTCGTCCTAAGAGGGCGATCATTGGCAGCGCACTCGGTTCCTGCGCGAATCGGTCGAGCATTGCGGCGAGTTCTAACTCCATAACGACAACCCGGTTGACTAGCGATGCGAAGCCAGTTAATTCCTCCATGATGTCGGCGATTGCTCGACGTTGCGCAGGATCCTTTATCTTGTTCATCTCCATGTAGTGGACCGCCGACAGGACGAACACCGCGGTACCTGCCGATCGAGCAGCACGGCATGCCTCAAGTGTCCTCACGAAAGAACTGCCCTTCGGATGGCCGACCGACGCCTGCGCCAGAGATATCCAGTGGTTAAGGTCAAGATAAACGACATTCACATTGGCCGATGGCAAGTCCAACAGTCGAGGCCAGACAAGGGCGGGCGGCTCGTCTCTCATGTTGTGTCCGTTCTGACCTACTACTTGATTTTAGCGATTCCGCCATGCCCAACAACCTCTCATCCCACTTTTATGCGGACCCGCAGTTCCGGATACCCCGCGCGCCGCCGCCAAATCCCGAGTCGCCAGCAACCCGGAAACTGACGTCTAGAAATCTGCCGGCAGCGTCGATCTCTAGCCCAACCCACCAGAGGCAAGAGCCCCCGCCAACTTCAGAGGCACCACAGTGGCACGCTCTTTTTCGCATCTCCATCGTTAAGAACTTCTGCCCACACGCGGGCCGCGAGTTGCAAGTACCAATCCCTCTCTCCCCGAATCCACAGTCCCCTGTGACATCTGACCTTGCGCCGGCCATCGAAGTTGCGCGATCATGGTCGAGGCCGTGACGGTCGGGAGAACCCCATCGTCGCGCCTGTAAGCCATTGGTTTCAAAGATCTTAGTATCTAAGCCTTTAGACTCCCGATGTTGCGGGGAATTTCCCTCCAACTCGATGATTCTAAAGATTATGCAAAAAGGGGGGGAGGGGGCCGGCCATTCACGATTAACTCTCGGCCATAGAAAATCTGCATTCTCCATGCACGCGTCGGTCGCCGCCGCAAATATTTTTCAGGCATATTTCCACAGGCCTAATGACGATGCGGTACGCTTGCATCCTGAGCAAGTTCTGTCAGGAGCGAACACTTGAAGCCGCAAGCCTTCCGATCGCGCCGTGTCGTAACACCCGACGGAATCCGCCCCGCGGCCATTCTTGTGGAAGGCGAGAAAATTCAAGCGGTCGTTTCTCCGGATCAAGTGCCCGCGAATTTCGCCGCGCACGATTTCGGCGACGCGGCAATTCTTCCCGGACTCGTTGACTCCCACGTTCACATCAACGATCCCGGACGCGAGGAATGGGAGGGATTTGATACGGCAACGCGCGCCGCCGCCGCCGGAGGCTACACGCTTCTCGTAGACATGCCTTTGAACTGCTTGCCGCCAACAACCACCGTCGCGTCGCTCCAAGCAAAGCGCGCAGCGGCAGCCGGACGATGCCGCGTAGATTGGGCAGCTTGGGGAGGAGTCGTCGCGGACAATCAGGACCACATTGAAGCACTCGCCGCTGCAGGCGTGCTGGGTTTCAAATGTTTTCTCGTTCATCCCGGCATCGATGGCTTCACGATGGTTACGGAGCAGCAGCTTCGAGCGGCATTGCCTGCTGTTGCGCGCAGCGGTCTGCCGCTGCTCGTGCACGCGGAGCTACCCGGACCAATCGACACAGCCACGGAAACGTTGGCCAGTGCCGATTGGCGACGCTATTCGACCTATTTGCAATCTCGTCCGGAAGAGGCGGAACTGGCGGCGATTCGGCTGCTTTTATTGTTGTGCCGCGAGTACGAGTTTCGCTTGCACATCGTTCATCTGTCGGCCAGCGCAGCACTGCCCGAGTTGTCCGCGGCGCGGTCGCAGGGACTTGCGGTGAGCGTGGAAACCTGCCCGCACTATCTGCATCTGACCTCCGACACAATCGAAGACGGAGCGACAATATGCAAGTGCGCTCCTCCGATTCGCAGCCACGAGAATCGCGAAAGACTTTGGCAGGGACTGAGAGAAGGCGCAATCGATCTGGTGGTCACAGACCATTCTCCTTGTCCGCCGGCAATGAAGCGGCTTGACGAAGGAAACTTCAAAACCGCCTGGGGCGGAATTTCGAGCCTTTCAGTGGCACTGCCTCTGATGTGGAGCGAGGCCGGCGAACGCGGGTTCACGTTGTCAGATATTGTGCGCTGGATGGCTGAGGCTCCGGCTCGACTTGCCGGCTGTGGCATGCACAAAGGACGAATCGCTGCGGGATTCGACGCCGACTTCGTCGTCTTCGATCCCGACGCCGAGTTCGTGGTGACGGAAGATCGGTTGCACTACCGCCATCCTCTTTCCCCATACCTGGGAGAAAAACTTCACGGCGTGGTAAAGGCCACTTATCTCAGGGGAAAGCCCGTCTTTGTGGAGGGTGAATTTCCTGGAGAGCCAGTGGGCCGAGAGTTCCGGCTGCGGCGCCAACCCGCAACCTAATTGACCTTATTGATTTTTTGGATTCTTCGTTCTCCACCATTTCAGCCAATTGCGGCCTGTCTGTCATACACTATCCCAACTGTGGCGAAATCATGAACCACGAACGCATCGTCGGCACGTCCGTTCCGCGCAAGGAAGGCCGCGAAAAGGTGACCGGGAGAGCTCGGTACGTGGACGACATGATTTTGCCAGATATGCTTTATGGCGCGACGGTTCGCAGCCAGATTCCTCGCGGAAGAATCGGCAAGATCACGTTCGACTCCAGCATCGCATGGAACGAGTTTGTGATCGTATCCGCGAAGGATATTCCCGGCAAGAATTGCATCGCGCTGATCGGAGACGATCAACCCTGCCTTACGAGTGAGTTCGTGAACCATCCCGAAGAGCCCATTCTGTTGCTGGCTCACCCGGATCGCCACATGCTTCGCAAAGCCGTTGAGGCGGTATCGATCGAATACGAGCCGCTACCCGCTGTGTTCACGATTGAGGAAAGCGAGCGTGGTTCCCAAGTCATTTGGGGCGCTGACAACACGTTCAAGACCTATCGAATTGAAAAGGGCGATGTCGATGCGGTTTGGGCAACTGCCGACTACATTGTCGCAGGCGAATACTCGACCGGCGCGCAGGAGCAGCTTTACATAGAAAACAACGGGATGATCGCCGCTTTTGATGCGGAGCAGGGAATTACCGTTTGGGGTTCGTTGCAGTGTCCTTACTATGTGCACAAGGCGTTGATGACGCTGTGCAGCTTGCCCGCCGAAAGAGTTCGTGTCGTGCAAATGGAAACCGGCGGCGCTTTCGGCGGCAAGGAAGATTATCCGTCGATAATCGCGGGGCATGCCGCGCTTTTAGCGATTAAGTCGGGCAGGCCGGTGAAGATCGTCTATGATCGGGCCGAAGACATGGCTGCCACCACGAAACGGCATCCTTCTCGCACGCGCCACCGCACTGCCGTAAGCAAAGACGGCAAAATTCTGGGCGGAGAAATCGAGTTCACGATTGACGGCGGGGCGTATGCGACGTTGTCTTCAGTGGTGCTCTCGCGCGGTGCGATTCATGCGGGCGGGCCTTACTACTGGCCGAACGTGCGGATTCGCGCAAAAGCCGTTGCCACAAACATGCCGCCGCACGGGGCCTTTCGAGGTTTTGGCGCGCCGCAGAGCGTGTTTGCCATGGAGCGGCACATGGATCGGATCGCTCAAGTGGTGGGGCTTTCACCGATCGAACTCCGGCGAAGGAATTTCCTGGAGCCGGGAGAGACGACGACTACCGAACAGACGGTGCGCGAACCGATCGATCTGGGAAAACTGCTCGACCGGGCAGTCAGCCTTTCGGATTATCACTCGAAGAAGGAGAGATTCTGGATCGAGAATCAGTCGGGGACCACAAGGAAAGGTATGGGCATCGCTGCGTTCCTGCACGGCGCAGGATTTACCGGATCGGGGGAGCGCTACCTGAGTTCCGTCGTGGGGGTGGAGGGGTGCGCCGACGGTGGCGTTTGCGTTCTGGTTTCGAGCACAGAATTTGGCCAGGGAACCAAGACCGTTCTCTGTCAGATCGCGGCCGAAGCGCTGGGGCTGCGCTATGAAGACGTAACGATTGCGCAGCCAGATACGACGCAGGTGCCGAATAGCGGGCCTACCGTGGCGTCGCGCACGGTGATGGTGGTTGGAAAGTTGGTGGAATCCGCGGCGCGAGGGATTCGGCAGACGCTGACTTCAGCGGGCACGCTCGGCGAGTCTTATTCAGCGGATGAATTCCGCGCGGCCTGCCGAAGCCACATTGCCGCACATGGGCAACTGCGATCGTGGGCACAGTACGAGCCGCCTCCAGACATTTTCTGGGACGATCAAAACTACCGAGGAGAAGCATACGCCGCGTATTCCTGGGCGGTTTACGTTGCCGAAGTCGCTATCGACCTGACGACCTACAGCGTTTCGGTGAACGACTTTGTCGCGCTTCAGGAAGTTGGGAAGGTGTTGCACCCGGTGCTCGCCATTGGACAAATCGCGGGCGGAGTCGCCCAAGGGATCGGGTTTGCTTTATTCGAAAGAGTCATCTGGCAGAAGGGACGCATGCAAAACAGCCAGATGACAAATTACATCATGCCGACGTCCAGCGATCTGCCGCCGATTCGAGTGTTCTTCGAAGAGTTGGGCAACGTGCACGGGGCCTTTGGCGCGAAGGGAATTGGGGAACTGCCGATGGACGGACCGGCTCCGGCGATCCTCAATGCGGTCGAAGACGCGTTGGGAGTTCGTTTCGACTCAATTCCGCTGCTGCCGGAGGACATCCTCGAGGCGATTACGGCGCGATCACTTGAGAGCGAATCGGATGTTGTGGGCGAAGTGCGATGAGCAATTCCCCGGGGAGTTGCGCCAAGTCCGAGATGTCATTCACCGTGAACGGCGAGCGGAAGACTCTGGTTGCCTTTCCGATGGAACGCCTGTTGGACGTGTTGCGGCAACAACTCGGATTGACCGGCGCGAAGGAAGGATGTGGAGAAGGCGAATGCGGCTCGTGCTCGGTGCTAATGGATGGCGTGCTAGTGAATAGCTGCCTGGTCCCCGTTCTTCAGGCGCAGGGAACGAGCATCGTCACCATTGAAGGACTTGCGGCAGGCAGGCAACTGCATGCGCTGCAGGAGGCGTTTCTGGAATGCGGCGGTGCGCAATGCGGCATTTGCACGCCGGGTATGATTCTTGCCGCGTGCCATCTTTTGAGCAAGAAACCTGAGCCCACACTGGAAGAGATACAAGAAGGGCTTTCCGGCAATCTGTGCCGCTGCACTGGTTACCTTCAGATTTTCGAAGCTGTGGCGAGAGCGGCGCATTACGGGATGGCGCAGTCATCCTCATGAGATCCGAATGAGATCCGATCCGCGGGATTACGAACTGGTCGCCCCGGGAAGCTTGCAAGCCGTTTTAGCGCTTCTGGCGCGGAATCCCGGCGAGTGGCTTGCGATCGCTGGAGGCACCGACGTGATGGTGCAGTACGCAGCGGGGAAGCTGCCCGCTCGAAAGCTGATCAGCATCTGGAATCTTGCTGAGCTGCGAAACATTGAGGTGCGGGCAAATGAAATTCGCATTGGCGCCGCATCAACATACACGGATATTCGGGAGCATGAAGTCATTGCGCGCGAATTTTCTATGCTGGCGCGGGCTGCCCACTGGACCGGCGGAATCGCCAACCAAAATCGGGGAACCATCGGGGGCAATATCGTGAATGCTTCGCCTGCCGCCGATTCACTCCCCGCGCTTCTGGCTTACGATGCGGAGTTGATTCTGGTGTCGGTTCGGGGTGAGCGCCGATTGCCCTACGCGGGCTTCCATACGGATTACAAAAAGACGAGGCTCGCGCCCGACGAATTGATTCAGGCCGTATGTCTTTCGAGGCGGTATTCAGGTTATGTTTGTCACGCGCGAAAAGTTGGCAGCCGCAATGCCCAAGCGATAGCGAAGGTGTGCATTGCGGCACTGGGTCGGGTCGCAAGTGGGACGGTTGAAGATGTCCGCATCGCTCTGGGAAGCGTGGCGCCGGTTCCGCTGCGTCTTAGCGAAACGGAACGGGTGGTAACCGGCAAGGTGATTGATGAATCGCTGGTGTCGTTGGCAAGGAAGGCGGCCGTCGCGGAAATCCGACCGATTGACGATATTCGATCGACGGCCAAGTATCGCGCGGCGGTGGCGGGCAATCTTGTCGCAGAATTTCTTAATCTGCTGAAGGATGAGAAAGACGTCAGTAACGTTCTGAGGCGCTGGAACGGCGTTCCGATCGATGACGCCGCCGCACAGATTCTGCCTTGTTGCGGTTCGAGGGCATGGGCCCGTGAGATGGCGACGCGGCGGCCGTTCAAGGACGAGGCCACTCTCCTCGCTGTGTCCGACGAGATGTGGCGCAATTTGATCGCGTCCGACTGGATGGAAGCGTTCGGCAGTCATCCACGGATTGGCGCATCGAGCGCGCACGGTTCCTCGGCCCAGCAGTCGGCGGCTTGGGCGATGCAAGAGCAAAAAGAAGTCGCGGATGCGGGCGATGCGGTTAAGATCGCATTGGCGGAAGGCAACCGCGAATACGAGCAGAAGTTTGGGCATATCTTCATTGTTCGCGCCACGGGAAAATCGGCGGAGGAAATTTTGCAGATTCTACGGAGGCGGCTGAAGAATGACGCTCGTGCCGAGCTTTTTGAAGCCGCCGAACAGCAGCGGCAGATTACACAGATTCGGCTGAGAAAATGGCTTCAGGGATGAAACGCATATCGACGCACATTCTGGATCTTGCTCTGGGCAAGCCAGCGAGCGATGTGGCTGTGCGGCTTGAAAAGCAGGAAGGGCAACGGCCTTCCGGTTGGCGTTTGCTGGCATCGCAGCGGACGGATCAAGATGGCAGGTGCGGTCAATTGTTGCCAGCGGGCGAAGATTTGTCAGCGGGTTCTTATCGTCTGGCTTTCGATACGGCGAGTTACTACGCGGCACAGAAAGTCGATGCACTCTATCCGGTGGTGGAAGTTACATTTCGGGTGAAGGACGGCGAAACCCAATTCCACATACCGCTGCTGCTGAACCGGCATGGCTATACGACCTATCGTGGCGGCTGAGTGCAAAATCGAATACGCGCGGGGAGAGTTTGACCGTTGCTCTCCAACAGTTAGTGAAGGAGTTCGCAAGTTGACTTCTGCAATCCGAGAATGGCTCAACCTCGGGGTACGATGGTTCCACGTCTTTGCCGCCATCCTGTGGGTTGGGCAAACGTATTACTTTACGTGGTTGGACGGCCAATTTGGTCGGCTGGAGAAAAAGGCCGCGGCAGATGGAGTTCCGGCGCAGATCTGGATGGTGCACAGCGGGGGTTTTTACGCGGTCGCTAAGCAGAAATCCCTGGGAGTACGGCCCGATCAAGTGCGCTGGTTCCGCTGGGAAGCGCTAATGACGTGGGTGAGCGGAATGGTGCTGCTTTACCTCGTCTATTACGCCAGCAGCGGACTCATCGACGCGGACGTGGCGAACATTTCCCAGGGGCGTGGTATTGCCATCGGATTCGCGGTGCTGGTCGGCGGCTGGCTTGTGTATGACGTGGCGGCACGGTCGCGTCTGGGCAGATCAGAAGCCGTGTTTGCGGCATTCTCTCTGCTCGCGATCGCCGCGCTTGCCTGGGGATTGATGCATGTGCTGAGCGGGCGCGCGGTGTACATCCACGTCGGCGCGGTTTTCGGGACCATCATGACGGCGAACGTATGGTTCCGAATTCTCCCTTCGCAACGCAAGATGATCGCTGCGGCCGCCTCGGGCGACAAGTTCGATGCGTCATTAGGTGCGCAGGCCAAGCTGCGTTCCAAACACAATACTTTCATGGCCGTTCCGGTCGTCTTTATCATGATCAGCAATCACTTTCCGGTAGCGACATACGGAAACAGTTATGGCTGGGAGATATTGGTTGCTCTCGTTGTGATCGGCTGGGCGGCGGCGAAGCTCATCCGCGAGGCCTGAGTCCCAAACGAACTTGAACTCAATACCGATGGACCGCATGGCGGTGACCAGCGAGAACCGGAAGCGCGCAGAGGAAGCCGTCGCACGTTGCCGAAGGCTGGCTCTTTTCTCGGAAGACTCTGACCGCACGCGACGAACGTTTCTTTCTGCGCCGATGCGCGACTGCCACCGTGAAATCGCCCGCTGGATAGAAGCTCTCGGCGTTGCAGCTTGGGTGGATGCGGCCGGCAATTTGCGAGCATTCTATCCAGGCGCTGGAACCGCGGCTCGGAAGCTGCTTGTGGGTTCGCACCTCGATACAGTTCCCAACGCGGGTGCTTACGATGGAATTCTCGGGGTGACGCTGGCGGTTAGTTTGCTCGAAGCTCTCGACGGGCGGAGGCTTCCCTTCGGAATCGAGGTCGTCGGATTTTCCGACGAGGAGGGAGTTCGCTTCGGTGTGCCGTTCATCGGGAGCCGGGCGCTTGTGGGTCGGCTGGACGAGGAACTGTTGAAGGTTCAAGATGGCCGAGGGATTTCCGTGCGGAAGGCGATCGAAGAGTTTGGCCTGAACCCGGCAGAAATTCCTCAAGCCTGTTTGAACAAAGAAACTTTGGGATACATTGAGTTTCATATCGAGCAAGGACCAGTTCTGGAGAAGCTGGGCCAGCCTCTCGCAGTGGTCGATTCGATTGCTGGGCAGAGCCGGCTGGAGTTCATGTTTGTTGGGCGCAGCAATCACGCTGGTACGACGCCGATGGATCTTCGATACGATGCGCTTGCAGCAGCGGCAGAGTGGATTACCGCCGTCGAGCGCGCGGCCCGCAGCGCGACCGGCCAGGTGGCGACGGTAGGAAATATCGAAGCGAAGCCTGGAGCAACCAACGTGATTGCCGGGGAAACGAGATTGACACTCGACGTTCGCCACGGTTCGGACGCGATTCGAATCGCGGCCGTGAAAGAACTGGTCGAATGCGCGCGAGAAATCGCCAACAGACGAAAATTAAGAGTGGAGTGGAAGATTCTGCTGGAGCAGTCGGCTGTGCCGATGGATCCGTTTCTGGCCGCTGAGATTGAGCGGGCGATCAAGAAAACCGGGTGTGCAGCACATCGAATGACAAGCGGCGCCGGTCATGATGCCATGATCCTGGCCGAGAAAGTTCCCGCAGCGATGATTTTTCTGCGAAGTCCGGGCGGCATCAGCCACGACCCTGCGGAATCGGTGGCAGTTGAGGATGTCGAGAAGGCGATCGAATGCGGATTGCATTTGCTGGATCAACTCGCTGCTTCGTCCACACTTCAGTCCGCACTTGTTCGTTCATGATGCAGAGAGGATGTGACGTGCATAGTCTTGGCCAGACGCGCAGTTCTCATCAGCGCAGTCATCTGTTGTTGACCCCAGACACATTCGTGCGCACGAGCCTGCCGGGGATGAAGGCCTGCTCAGCGATCGTGCATGTGGGCCCGGCATTGGGCGCAAGATTCACACAATATACGGCGGAGTTCGAGCCGCATGGGGAACTGGGCGGCACGAACGCTCAGCGCTTTGTTTTTGTGATCGAAGGTGGCATCAAGTTGGAGGTTGGCGTCAAGACGAGTAAGCTCGGCGCGCGCGGCTATGCTTATTTGCCCGAGGGAGTGAGCCATCGAGTAGTCAGCACGAAGAAGAGCCGCGTCGCGGTGATCGAGAAAGGCTACGAGGCTCTCGACTCGGTCGACCCGCCGCGGTTGATCGTGTCCAACGAAGACGCGATCTCCTCGCATCCTCTCGATGATGATCCCGGGTTGCAGGTGAAATGCCTGCTTCCCGAGGATCCGAGTTTCGATTTCGCGGTGAACACGATGGTGTATGAGCCGGGAGCAGCCCTGAGCGTGGTCGAAATGCACGTGATGGAGCACGGACTAATCATGCTCGAAGGGGGCGGAATCTACCGGCTCGGCGACAGCTGGTATCCGGTGACGGCTGGAGACTTTATCTGGATGGGACCATGGTGCCCGCAGTGGTTCGCTGCGATCGGCAAGGCGCCCGCAAAATATCTCATCTACAAAAACGTTAATCGCCATCCGTGGGCAGGTCAGCAACCGTGAATCTTGAGATCGACCACCATCGGCTGCTGTCCGAAATCGAAGCGCTCGCTTTGTTTTCTGACGCTGAAGCTCCGGCGGTGACACGAATCGTTTTCACGCCAACGGATCTGAAAGCTCGAGCGTGGCTGAAAGCGCGCTGCGAAGAGGCAGGGCTTAGCGTGCGGTGTGACGCGATTGGAAATACATTTGCCCGCTGGAACGGTTCTGACGCGACGCTTCCGGTGGTTGGCACAGGCTCGCACATCGACGCGATTCCCAATGCTGGCAAATACGATGGCGTGGTGGGCGTGTTGGGAGGCCTGGAAGCGATCCGAACGCTGCAGTGCTGTGGATTTCGCCCGAGGAGTTCGATTGAGTTGCTGGTTTTTACCGCGGAGGAGCCGACGCGTTTTGGCGTCGGATGCCTCGGAAGCCGCTTACTCTCTGGAACTCTTTCACCGGATGCAGCCAGAAAGTTAACGGACAAAAATGGCGCCACAGTCGACGAAGTCCGTAACATTGCGGGGTTCGAGGGCACACTCGAAGACGTGAAGTTGCCGCGGGATTATTACAAAGCATTCGTGGAGCTGCACATCGAGCAAGGTCCCCTGCTGGAGCGCGAGCATATCCCACTTGGCATCGTCACGAAGATCGCCGCTCCCGCCAGCCTGCGCATTTCTATCGAGGGCGCGGGCGGACACGCGGGCGGAGTTCTGATGCCCGATCGATGCGATGCGCTTTGCGCGGCGGCGGAGTTGATTCTCGCCATCGAGCACGCAGCGCGGTCCAGCGGGGCGACCGACACGGTGGCGACGGTCGGCATCTGCGAGGTGTTTCCCGGAGCGGTCAACAGTATTCCGAGCCAGGTTGGTCTTAGCGTCGACGTTCGCGACACCGACCTGCAGCGGCGTGACGCCGTGATGCTAGCACTCGACGCCGCGTGCCACGCAGTAACGAGAGAGCGCCAGGTGTCGATTCACACAGAATTGCTAAACGCGGACGCTCCCGGCGATTGTGCGCCGATCCTAATCGACGCGCTCTCTCAATCGTGCAAGAAGCACGGGCTGGATTTTCTCTGTATGGTGAGCCGCGCCTACCATGATTCGCTCTTCATGGGTTGTATCGCTCCCATGGGGATGTTGTTCATCCCCTGCCGAAACGGATTCAGCCACCGTCCCGATGAGTACGCGTCGCCCGAGGATATTGTCCGAGGCACGCTCGTGCTAGCGGAAACCCTGGCGGCAATATCAGCGTGAGTTCCGGCAAGACTGCTACGGAATGTGAGGGATGTTCGATTCGCGATCCTTCCAATGCTCGACGATATCGCGCACCACCCTATCGCCAACCACTTGGGCTGCTTCCAGAGCGGGTATGTGAGCGGAGTAATTGCCGGAAACCATTTCCTGGAGGCTATCGGCGACGGCTATCCCGGGAGGCTCTCGGTCGTAATTGCTGACGGTTCGCAGCACGAGAACACGTTGCAAGTCCGCTCGCCCAGCCTGGCTGAGGAATGTAAGGGCCTGCAGCGTGCCGGAGTCCTCCATGGCCGCGGCCATGTAGTTGCCTTTGCCGCCGGTGAAGTAGCGGGTCCAGGCGTTGGCCCACTCCTCCATCTTCGAGCCGTGCCAAAAGGTGCTGGCCGATAACGTGTCGCCTCTGGCCACGAACGGCGGTTTGAGAGCGTTGGGAAAACCGGCAAATCGTGCGCGTGACTTGCGCAGAGCGTCGGAGTCGGCGAGTGGCACGTCGTGCGTGAGGCGAAATGCCCAGCCGACGAGCAGAGGGTTCAGTGAATAGACTTCGCCATACAAGTCGCTGGCAGGTTGCTCGTAGGGTGTGCCTTTCCGCAGTGGAACGTAACCAGTTGGCCAGTTCTCAGGAATTTGGCGCGCATCGATCTCAAACGCCAGGTCGCCGTCGACAACGTGATCTGCCCAAACTGCCGAACCAACCGATACGTCCGCTGGGTCTCCACCGCCAATGCCCGCGACAATCCAGTATGCCTTCGAGAGATCGAAGCGCGAGTCCAGGCCGAGGGCCATCACCGACGCCGCTGCCTTAGCCGTTCCCACTCCGGTGACCATGCCGAGGACTCCATCCTTGTTCAGGCGCAGGTGGTGATACCCGGAAGGCAGCGGCAGAACCTGGTCCAGGTGCTCCCGCTCCACCCAGAGTTGAAACTCGCCAGGAGTGTCGCCGGTGTCTTCCCCGCGTTCAAACATCGTAACCACGACAACCTTGATTTGGATTGGAGGAACCTGTGTTGTGGTCTGCGCACAGAGTAAGCCTGAAAGAAAAACGGGCAAGAGGAGCTTTGAAACCAACTGCGTGAGATTGCGCATGAGTCTTTGGCACCCTTCGTGAATTTTCAGACCGGGGAAGCTTCACCTATGGTTGGGAGTAAGTCGGCAGACTTTCAGGCTTACGAATCTTGGCGTATCCGGGCTTGATGATCGAGTAGATGAAATCGCAGCGCTGCTTATAAGGCAGAAACGCGCTCTTCATCGCATTGATCGTGATCTTCTCGAAGTCATCCAGGGTCAAGCCAAAAGTATCGGCCGCCGCTTCGAACTCCTGGGTCATGCTGGTGCTGCTCATCAATCGGTTGTCGGTGTTGAGGGTAACGCGAAATTTCTCCTGATAAAGAATCTTGAAAGGATGCTCGGACAAACTGGGCGTAGCGCCGGTATGGACGTTGCTGAGCAGGCAGATTTCCAGCGGGACTCGTTTATCGAGCACGTACTGGGCGAGGTCACCCAAATTCACTGCCTTGCCGTCCACCACGGCAATGTCGTCGATCAGGTGCGTTCCGTGTCCGATGCGGTGCGCGCCGCAATACTGAATCGCCTGCCAGATGGATTCCTTTCCGTAACCCTCGCCGGCGTGAATCGTGATGTTGAAATTTTCTCGCTGAATGTAGTGAAAAGCCGCCACGTGTTTCTTGGGAGGATAACCGCCTTCTTCCCCGGCAAGATCGAAGCCGACCACTCCGCGCGAGCGAAAATCGACGGCCAGTTCCGCCATTTCGAGCGAAACATCCATATTGCGCATGGCACAGATGATCAAACCGGAAGAAATTCCAAAATCCTTTCGGCCTCGTTCCAGTCCCTTCAAAACAGCCGTGACTATCTGTTGGTGAGTCAATCCACGCTGCGTGTGAAAGACTGGCGCAAAGCGGGTTTCAAAGTAAACCACGCCGTCCTTGCTCAGATCTTCCGCCTGTTCATAAGCAACACGCCCCAGGGCTTCTTCCGTTTGCATTACCGCGATCGTGTGCGCGAAGCCTTCGAGGTATTTGGCGAGACTTCCTTGATTTGCGCCACGATGAAACCATTGGGCTAACGTTTGGGGATCCGCCGTCGGAAGCCCCACGTACCCCGCATCTCTTGCCAACTCGATCACAGTTTGCGGTCGAAGCACACCATCCAAATGCTCGTGCAAAAGGACTTTGGGCAGCCTCCGCAATAACTCCTTTTCAAGTTTCATGGAATGCCGCTTCCTCCACCAGTTGCGGTGTCGAGCGAGGCAAAGCGTTGCACGATGATACACCTCCTCTCAACCAGATTCTCTTTCATCTCGTTCCCGCGAGCGGGTGTTGTACAATCCCACCCCTATCTGATTCGAGGAAGGATAGCGGCGCGTGACGCAAACAGCCTCATATGACTCCCGCACAACAGACTACGGTTTACGGCGCGAGATCCTCTCTCCGATGGAAACGTTGGCCCAGTCGGTTTCGACGATGGCGCCAACCACAACTCCCGCCGCTACCATCCCCCTGGTCTGCGCTTTGGCCGGCAACGGCACGTGGCTGGCCTATGCGCTGGCAACCGCGGCCGTGCTGCTGGTTGCGTTGTGCATTGGCCGCTATGCGCGCCATTCGGCCTCGCCCGGTTCGCTCTACACGTACGCTTCGATGACCCTGCCTCCGTGGCTGGGCGCGACGGTCGCATGGAGTCTCTTGCTTGCCTATGTAGCAACGGGATCAAGCGTGATTGGCGGCTTCTACCACTATGCGAACCTGCTGCTGCGCGATGCCACGGGCCATGTCTATTCCGCAGTGGCGCTGGCCTTGGCAGTCACCGGTGTTTCGATCTGGATCGCCTGCCGTGACGTAAAGATCTCCGCGCGCCTCATGCTTTGGATCGAGGCTCTTTCTGTGACGGTGATCCTCGTCGTAGTGGTTCTCTTGCTGGTGCGCCATGGCTGGCATTGGGACTGGGATGAACTACACCTGCGGGGCATGACCGGCAGCGGACTGCGGCTCGGATTAGTGCTCGCTCTGTTCAGTTTCGTGGGTTTCGAAAGCGCAACGACTCTGGGGTCTGAAGCGCGCGATCCGCTGAAGACGATCCCGCGCGCAGTTATCCAGAGCGCTATTCTTGCGGGGGCCTTCTTCACGGTTTGTGCTTACGCAGAGGTCTTGGGTTTCCACACCGCTGGGCAGGATTTGGGTGCGAGCCAGGCCCCGATGCATGTGTTGGCACAAGTGGCCGGCCGGCCGGTGCTGGGACTGCTGATTGATATTGGAGCGCTGGTGAGCTTATTTGCCGGCACGCTGGCGTGCATAACCGCGGCGGCGCGCGTGTTACTGCTGATGGCGCACAACGGGTTGGCGCATGGTTCTCTGCGGGCCACCCATGCTCGCAACCAGACGCCCAGTCGCGCCGTCGTGATTACGGGCATTGCGGCTGTTCTGCCTGTGGTTGTGCTGGCAGCCCGTGGCGCCAGCGGTTTGGACGTCTATGGCTGGCTGGGATCGCTCGCCACTTACGGATTTATCGTTGCCTACGCGCTGGTCTGCGTGGCGCTGCCGAAGTATTTGCGCGACCACGGCGTCTTTCGCCCCGGAGCGCAGATCGTTCCCTGGATGGCGGGCATCGCGATGCTGCTGGCGCTGGTTGGAAACTTCTACCCAGTGCCTGAAGGCCCGTATGGTAAGCTGCCTTACATTTATGTGGGTTATTTGACAGCGGGGCTGTTGTGGTTCTTGTTTCGCGGGCCCAGAAAGGACGCAGCAATGACCGAAAGCTGAGTCGACCCTACCCGGCCGATTGCGCGACAAGCGGCGGCATGATAGCGACGAATGCGGACGCTACGGGAAGACGAATGGCCGAGCATGAGCGACCCGTGAAGTTCACCTCCGCGATAAAAATATCTAATATGTGCCAGAGAAAGTTTTGCTGAATATAACCCTTTCGTTCCGCAGGCAACTCGCGTAAATTGGGCAGTTCATTTCTAGCAAGTCGGCGGAGCCAGCCATCTTGCCGCGAATATCGTTTGGGCGACCAAATCAAAGTTTCATCGGTGGTTCGGAACGAGTGTACTCAAAGGCTTGCGCGAGGTCACTGATGCTAGTAACGCTTAAGAGAATCGAGCTGGTCGCTTTCCTCGTTGTGTTGTGCCTGTGGGCGACGTTTGCCTGTGTGCCGTGCGCCCACGGTCAGCAGACACTGGGTGGCATTACGGGCACCGTCACGGACAAGACCGGCGGCGTTCTGCCGGAGACCGTGGTGACGATCATGGGTGATCAGACCAAACTCACGCGCACGCAAAAGACCAACGCCAATGGCAGCTACGACTTCGTAAACCTGCCCATCGGCACATACACGCTCACCTACACGCATGAAGGCTTCCAGACTCAGCGTGTGCCGTCAATCACGGCGCAAGCGGATCGCACCGCGACGGTGAATGCGGTTCTGCCGGTCGGTCAGGTCGGCACGGTGGTCGACGTGCAGGCGGATCCGCTCATGAACGCGGTCGATACTACAAACGGCTATATCCTGGAGAAAGACCAGATTGATTCCATCCCGCTGCCGACGGGCAGTTTCACCGGTCTCGCCATCCTTTCTCCCGGCGTCAATGCGGAGTTGCCCAACGGCAGCGGTGCAAATGCCGGTCTTGGGAATCAGCCTATTTGGGCCAACGGCCAACGTGACACCAGTAACACGTTTCTTTTAAACGGAGTCGATGCCAGCAATCTTTTTAACGGCAAAAGCACCAGCCAGGTGGCTTCGGCGCGCATTGTGAACAATACCGGCGTTGCCGGAGCTTCCAGCACCACCGCCGAAATCATTCAGAGCACTGCGTCGCCGTATCTGGCCATCGGCCAGGCTTTGCCCACGCCCGCTCCGGAGACCGTGCAGGAGTTTCGCGTGAACACCTCCATGTACGACGCGCAACAGGGATCCACCAGCGGCGCCCACATCGACATGAGTACCGCCTCCGGCACCAACGCCGTTCACGGCGCCCTTTACGTTCACCGCGGAACCGATTGGCTGAACGCCGCCCCGTACTTCTACAATCAGGACAGCAATATTCCCAGCAACGAAAAGGTGCCAGAGTTACACCGTTACACAGCTGGCGGTACCATCGGCGGGCCTATCATCAAGGACAAGCTCTTTGGGTTTGCAAGCTATCAACACATTCACGTTTCCGATTTGGAGATCGGCGCTTCGCGCACGGCGGCGCCTTTCGGCCTGACTGATGATCGCAGCCCGACAGCGTTGGCGAACGTCGCCCTGAACGACTGGGGGACCGTCGTTAGTCCGTCAGTCGGAACGTCGGGCGGCATCGATCCGGTCGCCTATACCCTTTTGACCGCCAAACTGCCGAACGGCCAGTATCTGTTTCCGTCGGCCAATCCTAACTCCTTTCCGACAGTGAACTTTCCGGAGAATGTTTTCCTAACGCAGCCGGCCTATTTCATCTCCGATCAGGCCGTATCCGATCTCGATTACCTGGCTACCCCGAAAGATACTCTGTCGTTGAAGTATTACTACCAGCACGATCCCACTTCGGCGCCTTTCGGATTTTCCTCTGTCGAAGGTTTCACTCAACACCTGGACGCCGGGAGCCAGGTTGCATCTATTACGAACACGCAATCGATCAGGCCGAACTTCAGTGTCGCCGAGGCCTTCGGCTTCATTCGTGAGAAAGTTTACAGCACCATTGCTCAACCCTTCACTCCTGGATCGATCGGCATCAATACGTTTGGATCTAACGTTTTTCCCGGCATCACCATTGTCGACGATCTGGGGAACGACGCCCCAGCAAACGTAGGCAATTGCACATCGAATCAGGACCCGGCTGCCTGCGGTCCACCTTTCAACGCCGGCCTGAACATCGGCTCGACCGCGGCTTCGCAGGGCGCTTTCACTGGCATCTTTCAGAACCGCTGGATGCCCTCCGCCAATGCCATTTGGAACCACGGCAAGCACACGATCACTTTCGGCGGAAGCTTTTCCTATACCCAGCTCAACGCACGCGACGATCGAACGAACACGGGTATGATCGGCTTCCCCAATTTCCTTGACTTCCTCACCGGTTCCCCCATCGGCTATCAGGCCGACGGATTTATTACCACGACCTTCCTGCAAGGCGATGCCAACCGCTACTATCGCTCGCACGAATCAGGCTGGTATCTTCAGGACAAATTTCAACTCCGTTCGAACCTCAGCGTCAGTGCCGGTCTTCGCTTCGACTATCATGGAGGTCTGACCGAGAAGAACGGGCGCCTTTTCAACTTCGATCCCGCGAGCTACGACTACGACGCGACCGATGACATCATCAAGTCGAACGGCTTCATTGTCGCGGGCAACAATCCTCTGTTCCCGACCAAGGGCGTGAGTAATTCGACTCTCACCGGTCGCCAATGGGGCCTCGCGCCGCGCGTCGGCATGGCTTGGAGCCCGAGGATGTTCAATGACAAGGTCGTGGTTCGCGCCGGCTTGGGCATGTACTACGATCGCGGCGAACTCTTCACGTATCTTTCCCCCGGCTTCGCCTCCGGCGTGATTGCGGGCGGTCCCTTCGGCGTGAATCAGTCTCCGCCGTGGGTAAATTCGCAGGTTTGCGCCACTCCCTACACGAACTGCCCCGGCGGGTTCGAGAACCCCTGGGGCACGACGCTCGGTGCGCCTCCCTCGGGCAATCCCGCCGATCTGTTCCTGCCCACAGCGACGGACATCGCCGGGGGCGCGGAGCTATTCTCGTTCGCCGATTACAACCGCGCCAATAAACTTCCCTATACGCTCAACGAGACGCTCGACATTCAATGGCAGCCGCGAAACGACCTCGCCATCGAAATCGGCTACGTCGGCAACCTCGGCCGCCATGAGATCGTTCCTCTGCCTTTCAATCAGGCGCAGATTGCCTCGCCTTCCAATCCCATTCGGCCGGGTACGCCGTTTGAGCAGGACTACACCTACGGTTACTCCGTGGTAGGTCCGTCCATCTGCAATCCAGATATTTTTGGAAATTGCACGCCGATCAATTTGCCCAGCGCCAATGGGCAGCCGCCGCAGCCCTACCAGGAAACGTTTGAAGGTGGGAACGTCGATCTGCGCGTTCCTTACATCGGTTATTCTTCCGAGTCCGAGTCTTACACCGCCGCCGGCATCTCTGCTTACAACGCACTTCAGGCCCACGTCGAAAAGCGCATGAGCCATGGCTTGCAAGTCGGTGCTTCATACACCTTCTCCCATGCGACCGACGAGCAGAGCGCCATGGGCCTCTTTTACAACGGCAACAATCCTCTGAATCTGCGCTCCGGTTACGGTCTATCCGACTTCGACCGCAAACACGTCTTCAATTTCACTTATATGTACAAGCTCCCGCTGTTTTTCTCGGCATCTTCATTCAAAGGCAAGCTCGCCGATGGATGGGCAATTACCGGCCTGACCGTTATCCAGAGCGGTCAGCCATACAGCGTTGTCGATTACTCGGGTGCAGTCGGCAGCATATTCTACGGCGACAACGATGGCATTACGAATCCCATCGTTCCGCTCTCCGGCTGCTCAGCCAAGCAGGCTCTCACCGGGGCTTCGGGTGCGGGCGCTGCGCCCGCGCTCAACGCCAACTGTTTTGGCATTCCGTTGCTGGCTGAAGGCGCCTTGAACGGTGCGATTCCTTCGAATGACCCCTACGAGACGAACTTCATCGCCAGCGGCCAGCGCAATATTTTCCGGCAGTCCTGGCAGCGGCGCGCGGACATCTCGCTCGTCAAAATAACCCAGATCACCGAGCGTTCCTCCCTGAAGTACACGTTCGATGTCTTCAACCTGACCAACACCGCGAGTTTCGACATCCCCATCGACGACGTGAGCCAGAACATTAATTTCAACGGCTTTCCCGTCGTCGGTACGCCAGCCACATTGAGTCCCTGCAACCCGAACTTCAGCGGATCGCTATACGTCTGCCCCACCACGGGCAGCGGTCTGGGTGTGACCAACAAGACCATCGGAAGTCCAAGGCAGATCCAGATGTCGTTGAGCTTCAGCTTCTAGTTCGGAAGGCGCTCCGGATAAAGATGTCTCTGAGTGTGGATTTTAAAAGGGGGCACCCGCTGCAGACCGCGCAGCCGCAAACCAAGAGGTCACTCCACTCCGATGTCCTCGTTCCACACGGCGGGATTTCTGCGAATGTACTCCGCCAGCAACGAGGCACACTCGGCAGAATCGAGATCGAAGACTTGCACTCCCAGCAAGCGCAGCCACTCCAGGCCGCCCTGAAAATTACGGGTCTCTCCCACCACGAGCGTGCTAAACCCAAACTGCCGGACCAGTCCACTGCAGTACCAGCATGGCGCCAGCGTTGTCACCATGATCATGCTGCGATAGCTTCGCTGGCGCCCCGCATTGCGGAAGGCATCGGTTTCCGCGTGCATGGAAGGATCGCAGTTCTGTACGCGACGGTTGCGGCCAGCGCCGACGAGTCTGCCTTCGCCATCAAAGATCGCTGCTCCGATCGGGAGACCTCCCTCGGCTAAGCCTTTGCGGGCTTCCGCCAACGCCACCGACAGCATTGCGAAATGATCAAGTTCAGACAAGACCTTTGATTATATGGGAGCAACCTAAGGCGGAAACGGCCGCCGCCGCAAGAAGGGAATTCCCTTGGCATGGTCCGTCCAAAAGCAGAAACCCATCCTTCCTGTGGCGTGCCATGCCGGGACAGCGCGCAGGTCGAATTCCCAAATGACCTCAAGAAAGGACAGCGTATCGCCCTTTGCAGACGCTCCCCGGGATATTTCCAAAGGAGCCTCTACGTGTGGTAAATCGTTTGCGTGGGACTCTTACCTTCAATATTTAGCCGCCCATTCACCCCGCTATTGCCCGCGATGCGTTCCCGATACGAATGCGTGTCGAGTAAGAATGAGGTTTCGTAGCATAAGGAGCGGGCGCCCACGAATCTGGGGGCGTTAAGGGGGACGATAAGAGATGACACCCGGTGGCTCGATCGATTTCGGACTCGACGCCGGAGCGCTGTCCTCCACCAAATACGCCAGCAGTCCATAAATTCCAACAGACGCCAACAGGAGCGCCACCACCGCAAAGGCTGCCACCAACTCAGCGGAGAAACGGTGCGCCGCCGAGGCTGCCATCACTTCATTCATGGACCGAACACCGCACGCAAGAGATCGGAGGTACGTATCGCCTTTGGGGGCGCAGCGAGGTCATATTCTCAAGCTGGTCTTGAGTCAGGGAGCGTTGCTTGCAGGCGCCGGTATCTGCGTAGGCTTGATTTTAGCGGCAGTAACTGCGCCGGCGATCGCAACTCGGCTCTATGGTATTCGTGCTATCGATCCAATTGTCTTTCTCGCGGTTCCTCTCATTTTGTTCGCGATTTCCTTCGCGGCCAGCTATATTCCCGCGCGCCGGGCAGCCAAGGTAATGCCCGTTGTGCCTTGCGAGAAGGATGAACCAGACTAATATTGTGGCGCACACTGGACGCCCCCCGCCCGCGGTAGCTGGAGCGGCTATTTCAGCTCAGAGAAATCGGTGGGGTCCAGGAAGACGGAATCCACGTGGCTCACGACGTTGCCGTTCTTGGCCTCGGATTCCCCGACGACCTTTTTCCATTCGGGGTCGTTGAAGAAGGCGTCCCAATTCTTCTTGGCGGCCTGGATACTGGGGTGGGCGAGGATGTAGATCAGAGTGTTCTTGGACTTTTCAGGGTCCTGCGGAACCCAGTAGCCGATGCTCTCGATGCCGTGGCGCTTGAAGATCTCGATGGTGTGATCGCGGAAGTTCGCTTTGAGCGCTTCAAGTTTGCCGTCGTAGCAAGTGTAGGTACGCATTTCGAAGACGCGGTTCTGCGCGCCGGCGATAGCGGCGAAACCGCCTAAAAGGGTCACAAGCAGAAGGAGTTTGCGTACCATGAAATCATGTTATCACAATGGTACTCCAGTTCATGCTCAGCGATTAAGTGGCGACGGATTCCGAGCTCAGCGACGGTAGTTCGATTATTCTGCCAAAGTCCAGCTGAATGATTCGATCGGCTATGTTGTAATATCGCTCGTCGTGACTGATCACCAAGACGGCCTTACCTTTAGCCTTCAATTCCGGCAAAAAGTTATGATAGAAAATCTTCTTGAAGGCAGGATCCTGGTCTGCCGCCCACTCGTCAAAAACATAAATTGGACGGTCCTCCATATAGGCGGTCAGCAAAGCCAAGCGTTTGCGTTGGCCCTGTGAGAGCTTAGTTGTTGATAAGGTCCCATTTTTGATTTCGACCACATGATCGAGTTCCAGTTGAGCAAGATATTTACGTGCATCTTTGTCAAGCTCAGGGCTTTCCAAACCCAAAAGGCGGTCGAAGAGATGGAAGTCAGAGAATATGACGGAGAAATGTTGCCGATAGCGCTCTCGATTTGAGTCTGTGATGATTTGACCATTTAGACATATCTTCCCATCCGCCGGGACATAAAGGCCAACGAGGAGTTTGGCCAGAGTTGTCTTGCCGCTGCCATTCCCGCCAACCAGAAAGACCACTTCTCCGGGGACCAGATTTAGAGTGACAGGCCCGACGATGAAGTCGTTTATCTCCCCGTCACACCGGTAAGCGTGTGTGACGTCTATCAGGTCGAGACGCCTGAACTCGCGTTTAGGATCGTGCTGCATGGCAGAATTCACTTCGGGATGCAGCGCAGTCAAATTGCGCTCAAGATCCTCGATCTTCTGGAGCGCAACCGCAGCAAGATTGAAGTCAGAAGCTCTGCTTAGCAGCACTTGCAGAGGGCCCACCATGAATATCAGCGTCACTGCGTAGCCAATCCGGTCCGGCATGCTGAGCTTCAGCAAAGGCATGGCAAGTAGCAGCGTTCCGATAAGCACGAAACCTGACATCTGCACCCAGGCGCCAGCACCAATGGAGGCAGCCAAACCCGCGACACTGTGATCTCGGACAGAGGAAGCGGATGATTGGAGGACTTGAGAGAAGAATGTCCGGCGGCGCCGCTGGTGCAACTTGAGTTCCTTGGCGCCTTTCAGGAGTGAGCGAAAATGATGGTAAAGGCCATCTGTCGCCGTTCGCGACAGCCGCAGAGACTTTGCGGCCTTGGACGTCGCCAACCGATAGAAGACAAATGATAAAAGAATAAACCCCAGGATGGCCGCTAATACCATCCGTGAGAGCCAGCCCAAGTAAATCACGCCACATGCGATGATTGTGACGTAGACGCAGGTAACAGGAACCAACACCAAAGCGCCAGTGAGTACCTGCAAATCCTGGGTCAAGACCGCCAAAAGCCGTGGTATCCCAAGGTCTTCCAGATACCGCAGTGGCGCTCCAGCGATCTTTTCCGCCAGATGCATCTGCAGATCGAAGAGCGAGTCTTGCGCAAGCCGCGTGAGGAGAAGTTCAGACCCGCACCGGCTTAGAGGCGCCAAGAGGCAAAGGCCAACAAAGCTCCAGACGAGAACTTCTCTGGAAGCTGGCCGGCCCTGCAGGACAATATTGATGAGGGCCAGAAGACCAATGATGCTGAATCCGTTCAGGACATTTGCCACCATGACCGTTGCAAATGCACCAGGAGAGCGCCGCCACAGAAATGAAATGCACTTGATCATCTGTCATCGCTCAAGTATGAAAACGGCAAACATTCCTGCATGCCAGCACCCTAGAAACAGTAGCCGGCCTGCGAAACAGCTTCAAACACCTCGCCTCGAAATAGGTCGGTCTGCTCAGGCTGCAGCGGGAACTCCGTCGAAAATTATCTTTCCAGACTCCAACTTGATAATGCGGTCTGCCACATCGTAATAGTGGTCGTCATGGCAGATGATCAAGACCATTTTGCCTTCCGCCTTAAGATCCGGCAGAAGGTGGCGATAGAAGAACTCCTTGAATTTCCAGTCCTGGTCGGCAGCCCACTCATCGAACACATAAATCGGGCGGTCCTCAAGACTTGCGGTGAGCAAGGCCAGGCGTTTCCGCTGCCCCTGAGAGAGTTGAGTTGTGGAGAACACTCCATCCTGGATGGTTACTTTATGGCTGAGTTGCAACCGTGCCAATCTTTCTCGCGCGCAATCGTCAAGGTTCGGCTTTTCCAGGCCCAACAAGCTTTCGAAAAGGTGGAAGTCGAAAAAAATGGCAGAGAAATGCTGGCGATAAAACTCCCGGTTTTCGTCAGTAATTCTCTGGCCGTCTAGAAGGAGTTCTCCGTTCTCGGCTGAGTAGAGTCCAGTAATAATCTTGGCGAGTGTCGTTTTCCCGCTGCCATTTCCTCCTGCCAGGACAATCAATTGACCAGCTTTCAGGCTCATGTCGATGGGACCAAGAATAAAGACTTCCTTCTCTTTCTGACGTTGATAAGCATACGTAATTGCTTTCAAGGTCAAATCCTCACATCTCAGGCCAACATCCGCAGCAAGGTCCTGGTCGAGTTCCAGGACGCCAGGTTCTTCGAGTGTCCGCGTCAGATCATTCAGCCTTTGCAAAGCTATATCAGCGTTGCCTAAGTACGGCAGTGCATTCATGAAGAGCTGCAAAGGTTGGGTGATGTAGAGCAGAGTAATAACGCTGCCAGTCAGGACCGCCAAGCCAGGACGGCCAACGATCGAAGAAAAGAGCATCACACCAATAGCAATGAAGACCAGCATCTGTCCAATGCTGGCGGCGATGGTAAAAACACTGAAGGCATTTATGTAATACTTGCGTCGCGACATAGCGGTCCCGCGCAAGACTTCCGAAAGAAACACTGCTCGACGCCGAGAATGCAATTTGAGTTCTTTCACACCTTCGGTCAAGTCCTTATAATGACCAAACAGAGCCTCGGACTCCTGACGGGCTGCTTCAAAAAAGTTCAATGCCCAAAGGCCGGGTAACTGATTTACTAGGATGCCGATAACCAGGAAGCCCAGGACCAGCAGCAGCACCCGCCATGATAACCAGCCCAGATAGAGAAAGCCGCTGACGGAGATTGCCAGATTGATGCACACCTCTGGTACCAGACTTAGACCGTAAATGATTCCGGGAATATCGTCGGTAAAAGCGGTCATGAGCCGCTCGGAACCCAAACTTTCGAGATGACGCAATGCAGTTCGGAGAATTTGGCTGCTGAGCCGCATGCGGAGCTTGAAAAGCTCTCCTTGAGCCAAACGCATCAAGATCAATTCCGAAATAAACCTGGTCAGGGGCAAGAACAAACATAGAGCAAGAAGAACGCATGCAAAAGCGAATGTGGAATACCAGCTTCCACCCTTCAACATATTCGTGAAGAGCGCAAGCAGGAACGCACTGCCGAGGCCGCTGACCAAGCCGACCGCCACAGCAAGAAGCAGGTTGGAGGGTGCGTTGCGTGCGAAAAATCGAATTACATTCATAAATCTCGGAGCACGAGTTTACCGTCTCCGCTCTTGTCTAGCCCGAATCAATTTAACCTAACGCAGTACGTGAAGCCGGGGCCTGCAGCACCGGCTTCGGTAGCGAATCCTTGGCTGGTGACCAGGCGGTGCCCTTCAGGAATTCGTCGGCGCCAGCGACCCAGGCCTGGTATTCCTGAAGCAGCGTCGCCTCCACCTGCTCTACCAACTGCTCCAAGGTGCCGCGATTGGCCCGCCATCGGCCGACAATGCGGGTGAGGCGTTCCGGCATCGCTCGATATTCGACGGTTAGCTGGGCATAGCGCTCCGACAGCGTGTCGGCACCCACCGCGACGCTGATGGTTGTGAGCACGGCCACCCATGCCCCATACGCTTGGTGATGGGTGAAGGTCAAGGCTGCCGCCGATACAGCTCCGGCGATGGCCAGAACGTACTCCAGTTTCTGCCAGAAGCCTTGAGCCGACACGAAGTGGTCCTCTCCCCACCGAAACTCGCTGATCGCACCATCGACACGCTCCGAGACGTAAGCGTCAGCGTCCAGCGGTCCATGCGGAGCCACCGTTTTCGGGTCTGGTTCCACGGTGTATCTTTGGATAGACCTCACTTTTTCAAGGATGTCATCGCGGCGCTCCAACAGCGCGGCCTCGGGATTCCCGACTAGGTGATCGCCGTATGGGCCAGAAGATGTCCGATAGTGATAGATCTCGCTTCGGAACGATTGTGAGGCTGCTCCTGCGAGTACCCATGCCTGCACGCGCTCGCTGCGGAGTCCTTGCGCCCTTACTATCACTACTAGAGCCAACGCTGCCGCCGCCCCATAGCCGGCTGCTTCCGAAGCTGCCGGATAAGAAGTGTGAATCTGCACCGCGAGGGCTGCGAGAATCGCGCCAGCAAAGGTTAAACCGAGGATCAGTGATCGCGCTCTCTCCAGGCTGTACTTCAGTCGATTGGCCGTCAACGTCCACCGTGCTTGATCCAATGCCACAGTTTCCAAACTCGCCATAGGTCCTCCTTTCGGCTTCCTTCCTGCAAGTTCTTGGGCTTCATCGAGGTCTGCCACGAACTCCAGGTTGCTTCACGCGCACTGCCTCGCCGGCATCGATCCTTAACCGCAGATCGACTTCGTGGCGCATTGAGCGCCTCAACTCGAGCGGGACCCGTCTGTGGGCTCTTGAGCAACTTCAGGCGATCACAGAAAGCATCTCTTCGGGCTCGTCCAAGAGTCAGGTCAACATCGAAATGTCGACGTCGAAGCTCTTGTTTCCCAAATCAATCTACTAGGCAGTACGTGAGGCCCGGGCATGCAGGCCTAGCTTCGGCGAGTCCTTGGCTGCCCAGGAGGCGGCATCCTTCAGGAATTCGTCCGCCTCAGCGACCCAAGCCTGGCTTTGCTTAACCAACGTCGCCTCCACCTGCTCCACCAACTGGTCCAAGCTGCCGTGATTGGCCCGCCATCGGCCAAGAATGCTGGTGAGGCGATCCGGCAGCGCTCGATAGCTGACGGTTATCTGGGCGAAGCGCTCCGCCAGTAAGTCGGGACCCACCGAGACGCACATCGTTGTGACCACGGCCACCCATGCCCCATACGCTTGGTTATGGGTGAAGGTCAAGGCCGCTGCCAATAGAGCTCCGGCGATGGCCAGAAGATACTCCACTTTTTGCCAGAAGCCTTGGATGGCGGCGACATGGTCGGCCGCCACCCGAAACCGGCTGATCTGACGATTGACACGCTCCAAGACGTAAGCCTCAGCGTCCAGCGGTCCAAGCGGAGCCACCGTTTTCGGGTCTGGTTCCACGGTGTATCTTTGGATAGACCTCACTTTTTTAAGGATGTCATCGCGGCGCTCCAACAGCGCGGCCTCGGGATTCCCGCCTAGGTGATCCCCGTATGGGCCAGACGATGTCCGGTACTGATACATCTCGCCCTGGAGCGATTGTGAGGCTGCATCTGCGAGTACCCATGCCTGCACGCGCCCCACGGGGAGTCCTTGCGCCCTTACTACCACCACTAGAGCTAATGCTACCGCGGCCGCATAGCCGGCTGCTTCCGAAGCTGCCGGATAAAGGGTGTGAGTCTGCACCGCGAGGGCCGCCAGAATCGCGCCAGCAAAGCTTAACCCGAGGATTAGTGATCGAGCCCTCGCCCAGCTCTTCTTCAGTCTGTCTGCCGTCAATGTCCATCGTTCTTCATCCAATGCCACAGTTTCCAAACTCGTCATACGATTCTCCTTTTTGGGTTCCTGGAGTCACTTCCACATCGAAATGTCGATGTCGATGTCGTTCTGTTCGATCTCGACACGCCGAAACTTCGTCTGTGCAAGCATCATCTGGAACTGATCTTTCGTGTATGCGTCCTTGCGCACCAAGAACTGGAAGGAAAACTTGGTCAGAATTCTGTCGAATAGCGGCAATCCCCACGTGTTTATCGTTTGGTTTAGGGATCGCCTGGGAGCATCTCTGCTGAGGTCCTTAATCACGCCTCGACCGCCTGGTTTCAGGACGCGGTACATCTCCTGCAAAGCGCCAACCGGCTGGCCAAACTGCTTGAAAGCCCCGCGACACAGAAGAAAATCGAAGGTGTCGTCCGCGAAAGGCATGCTGGAAGCACTACCTCGCCGGAAATCGACGGACACTCCCGCTTCGACGGCTTTCTTGCTCGCTATTTCGACAAGAGTGTGGCTGAGATCCAAGCCGCTGACGGCGTACGAGCCGAGCTTCGCGAGTTCAATGCAGAAGTATCCCGGTCCCGGCGCAACATCGAGAACGGCGCTACCGGGGGGCAGTTGGCCAGCAACTTTCTGCGCGAGTTCTACCCATCGATCGAGACTCTTACCCATCATGTCCGCCATCCACTTCGCACTCTTGCCTTCCATGCCACTATCTTTGCGGGCTCTTGGAAGCGCGGTCGTCGTCATCGGGTTCCTCCCTTATCAGGTGATGTGAATTTAGCCACAACATCCCGCAGCCATTTGCTCGCCCCAGGCGAGTGGACCACTGCGGAGGTCCGCGATTACAGTTGAGCCCAAGTCAACTCGGCTTCCAATACTGCGGTTCCGATAATGAACTCAGGCATATCTGGGTTCCGCGAAAGAGAAGACTGCGCACTTGTACCTGCAAGGCCATCGTTCTAACCGACAGTCAGGCAATCGATAGGCATCGGCATCGCTCCTACCGTGCGTTCAGCCAAGGAAGCCACAATCTGGAACGAGTCCGTCGGATTGACGCACTCGCCCGGAGTTGTGATACGGCGGCATGTGACGCCGTCGAAGCACGAAAGCAAGGAATAAACCTCGCTTTCGCTGGTCACCATATGACGGGTATGAAGTTCGGCGAACGCGACGCAGCGATCGATAACGGCCTCCGTGCAGTGCTCAGGCTGGCCTGGTAAATATTTGCCGTTCGACACCTTTGAGAGTTGACGGGCACGCTCGGCGTAATGACGCCGCAGATCGGGCGTCGTGGCATTTCCCATCATCACGGCCGTAACCACCGAGCCTCCGGGCTTGAGCAGTTCCTTCCATCTCTTGGAAATGAGTGGCTTGTACTCAGCCTTCAGGACAGTAAAAAATTCGTCGGTCACAATCAGGTCAAATGGGGCTTCAGGAATTGGGCTGGTGATGATATTGTCGCACTTGGTCTCGATGCTGATACCGTGCCGCTCAGCGTACCATTGGGACGAAAGCAGGGGTGTCTTGCAGATGTCGTAAATCACGACTCTGGGGGAGCTGCCTGTGAGCTTCATGGCTTCGTGGAGCATGGCCAGCATGCCATAGTCTGCAGCAGCCGAAATCAGCACATTGGCGTCCGGCTTCCGGCGGAGGATGTTCCCGAGCGCTTCGGTGTAGAAACTGCGGTGCCAATCCGGTACCGCCACCATTCCCAGCAGACGCAAGTATTGCCAGGTGCCGTGATACCATGCGCAATCGCAATTATCGGCATTATCGGGAAGATTGTCTTGTGACCATTCCTCCATACCGCCTTTCGGCTTGCGGGTGCATTCTTGTTCCGACCACTGTTGCGACAAAGGTGCGGATTCCAGCAGTAACTCGCGGGTACGTGCATCGAGCAGACGCTCGTATTTTTTGAATATGCCAACTGCAAAGGAAGCCGGGGCCAAGGAAGCCACGACCTGGAACGAGTCCGTCGGATTGACGCACTCGCCCGGAGTTGTGATACGGCGGCATGTGACGCTGTCGAAGCCGGAAAACAAGGAATGAACCTCGCTTTCGCTGGTCACCATATGACGGGTATGAAGCTCGGCGAAAGCGACGAAGCGATCAACAATGGCCTCCGTGCGGTGCTTAGTCCGGCTTGATGAAAAGTTGCCGTTCGACGCCTCCAAGAGTTGACGGGCACGCTCGGCATAATGGCGCCGCAGATCGGGCGTCGTGGCATTTCCCATCATCACGGCCGTAACCACCGAGCCTCCGGGCTTGAGCAGTTCCTTCCATCTCTTCGAAAAGAGTGGCTTGTCCTCAGCCTTCAGGACGGTGAAGAATTCGTCGGTCAGAATCAGGTCAAATGGGGCTTCAGGAATTGGGCTGGTGATGATATTGTCGCACTTGGTCTCGATGCTAATGCCGTGCCGTTCAGCGTACCATTGGCACGAAAGCAGGGGTGTCTTGCAGTTGTCGTAGATCACGACTCTGGGGGAGCTGGCTGTGAGCTCCATGGCTTCGTGGAGCATGGCCAGCATGCCATAGTCTGCAGCAGCCGAAATCAGCACATTGGCGTCCGGCTTCCGGCGGAGGATGTTCCAGAGCGCTTCGGTGTAGAAACTGCGGTGCCAATCCGGTACCGCCACCATTCCCAGAAGACGCAAGTATTGCCATGTGCCGTGATACCATGCGCAATCGCAATTATCGGCATCATCGGGATGATTGTCTTGTGACCATTCCTCCATACCGCCTTTCGGCTTGCGGGTGCATTCTTGTTCCGACCACTGTTGCGACAAAGGCGCGGATTCCAGCAGTAACTCGCGGGTACGTGCATCCAGCGGACGTTGGTACTCGTTGAATATGCCTGCTGAGAATGCTGCTCCACTATTGAGAGACACGGTATTTCCTTCCTGAAGGTATAGGGGTCTTCAGCCCATTGATTTCAACTGAAAGCGGGTTCTTGAAACGAGGCTTCTGTTGGATCAAGAACTCGGTATTTCCCAGAAGGCATCCGTTGGGCCAACTCGCCTTCGGGAGACCGTGGTTGTTCTTCGAGATTGGCTAGGAAGTGGAAATTCGACAGGGACTCTTCTGCGCCCAGCCAACGATTATGAGAATTTGCAAAACGAACCATGGTTACCTACAGTGCTTCCATCGCTAAGAAGCCACGGCTAGGATTGTCCCTTGTCACACGCAGATGCGGAACAGCAAAACGGGCGAGGCGAAACCTCAACCAAAAGTACGGGCTGGCACTACGTGTTTCTGCGTCGATCGTGAGCTAATAAATAGGCCGGTTTCGACGCTCAAGCACATTTCAATGCTGTGGAAGGTCCGACCTATATCTGCCGGATGAGTCCACTAAGACACTCGAGGGTCCGATGGATTCTAGATGCTTTCCATCAGCACAAGAACCTAGACTCGGCTTTATGCCACTGGCTAAATGCTAGTGCTTAGTCTAAAGTAAAGGCTGTCGGTCGGCGTGTACCCGGTGTTGGCAGAATACTTACCCCGAGTTATTTATGTCAGTCTCTTCCAGAGGCGCCATACAACCGGTCACGATAGGCGATTTCGGTGTCGCTGCGGAGCGACTAGCGGAGCTTGGCCGCGTGTTGTACGCTCGCGGCTGGCTGTCAGCGACCAGCGGGAATCTGAGCGTAGTCGTTAGCCGCGAGCCGCTACAGCTTGCCATCACAGCCAGCGGATTTCACAAGGGGCGGCTGACCAGCGACCAGTTTGTGCTGCTCGGCGCCGGCGGCGAGGTGTACGCTGGTTCGGGCTCGCCCTCGGCCGAGTGGCGCCTGCATGTCGCGCTCGTAGAGGCGACAGGTGCAGCAGCCGTTTTACACACACACTCGTTGTGGAGCACCACACTTTCGCATCTCCATTTCCAGGATGGCGGCGTCGCCATCAGCGGTTACGAAATGCTGAAAGCGCTGGCCGGCGTGAGCAGCCATGAGCATCGCGAGTGGCTGCCCATCGTCGACAATTCGCAAAACATGGCCGCGCTCGAGCACGCGATAGCGGATGTGATTAGGCGCGATGCTGGCGTGCATGGGATACTGATCCGTGGACATGGGCTCTACACTTGGGGATGCGATCTGGAGGAAGCCAACCGACACCTGGAAGCACTTGAGTTCCTCCTGGAAGTCACAGGCACCGTGGCGCTGGCGGAGGCGTGGCAGAAACCTGAATTGGAAACTTAGACCGGAGACGATATGGCGGTACTGAGAATTCCCGATGAAAACCTGACCATCGTTGCGCCCCAACTTGTCGCCTTGCATCTGGGACAGGTAGGAATCGAATACGAGCGTTGGAAACCGTCGCACGACGTGGCGCCGGAGGCCCCCGCGGAAGAGATCCTGGACGCCTACCGCGACGAGATCGCCGCGCTCAAGGAACGCGGCGGGTATGTGATCGCTGACGTGATCGACGTCAGGCCGGAAACGCCGGGGTTGGACGTGATGTTGGCCAAGTTCAGCTGCGAGCATTGGCACGATGAAGACGAGGTGAGGTTCACGATCACCGGTCGAGGCATCTTCCACTTTCGCCCGCAGCAGGGGCGAGTGCTGGCGCTGGAGGTCGATCCCGGCGACTTGATTCGCGTGCCTCGCGGCACCTGGCACTGGTTCGACCTGTGCGCGGAACGTCGTATCCGTGTCATCCGGCTGTTCCAGGATCCGGCAGGTTGGACGCCGAAGTACACAGATAGCGGAGTTGACCAAAATTATCAGCCGGCGTGCTTTGGAGCCGCATACCTGAGGCAATCCTTCCCTGCGAACTGAGCCGCGAGTACCGCGAGCCGTTCTTTTGGACGTAGAGGGCACGACCACACCCATCAGTTTTGTATACGACGTGCTCTTTCCCTACGCCTGGGCCCACATGGGCATGTTTCTGCAAACGCACATGAGCGATCCTGAAGCGCAAACCCAGATTCATCTGCTACGAGAAGAGCATGAGACCGACCAAGAAAATGAAATGGGACCGCCGGCGTGGGATGAGAAACAGGAACTCGATTCAGCCGAGCGGTACGCACTCTGGCTGATGGGTGAGGACCGTAAGTCAACGGTTTTGAAATGGCTGCAAGGGCGAATCTGGACTGAAGGTTATCGCCGTGGGGAGTTGCGCAGTGTCGTGTTCCCGGACGTCCAACCGGCGCTCGAGCGCTGGCATCGCGCTCAAAGGAGAATCGCAATTTTTTCTTCCGGCAGCATCCTGGCGCAAAAGGACCTGTTCGCGCACACAGTAAGCGGCGACCTGAGTCAATATATTGAGGAGTATTTCGACACCACTGTTGGGGCGAAGCAGTTGTCCGCAAGCTATACGCGTATCGCAACGCGGCTGGGCGAAGCTCCTGAGGATATCCTCTTTGTCTCCGATGTGGTCACCGAACTCGATGCGGCGCTCGGGGCGGGCTATGAGACTCGTGTGTGTCTCCGGCCTGGGAACCGGCCGCAGCCGCATACTGATAGCCACGCGGTCATCCGAAGTTTTGATGATCTGACGTGACGTGCAGTGACAGGCGACACCTTGGCGGTGAAACAGGCAATGCGGCACACGCGGCGAGGGTGCTTATCAAGCGCCAAGTCACCGCACTGCGGCATCTAAGGCACGTATTTTCAAACCGCCCGCGCGGGATGATTCAAGATGCTCAGGACATCGCGCCGGAAAACATCAACAAAACCAATGCCGGGATTATGAATGTAGAAATGGTCTCCAGTAAACATTCTCAGGCTGCAACTTGCAGAGGTGTGTTCCGCCCAAGCGCGCAGACTTTCAACTGGAGCATCTGTGTCTTGGAGTCCTCCATATACCGTGATGGGACATGAAAGACGCTCCTCGGGATAGTATTCATAGGTATCGAGCATTTCAAGATCCGCTCCAAGCACTGGGAGGAAGAGTTTCTTGGTCTCCGGACGGTCGAGCACTTCTCGGGGAATGCCGTTGAACCTTCTCACCTCCGCAATGAAGGCCTCTTCGGGTAGGTTGAAGATGGGCGCTTCGCGGCTGGCCACATTGGGAGCGCTGCGACCGAAAGAAAGAGCGCCTGCGGCGCAGAAAAACATCTCCGACGAAGTTCCCGAGCCAACTCAAAACTGATGAGCGCTCCCATGCTATGTCCAAACAAGGCATATGGTGGTTGAGGCTCGCACATGATCAGATCCGCAATGGTGTGAACGAGCAGTTTGAGTCGGGTAAACATCTGCTCACCGATACGCTCGCCCCGGCCCGGAAGATGAACCAGGCATAAATTGATATCAGGTGGGAAATGCCGCTGCCAGCTACGAAACCCGGATGTATTTCCACCCGCGTACGGAAAACAAAACAGTCGAAGCGACTATCCCTGTGCGGAGGAAAGAGATTGAAACCACAGCCGGCTCGAACTGTCCGCCGGTCCATCGGATGACTTAGATTCAGACACTATCATGTTCTCATCAATACAATCTGTCTTGGCTATGCGAGAATGGATCGTCGAGCAACGTTACTGTGTTTTGCAATAGCTCTTTCAAACTGTAGAAAGCCATCGCTCCGTCCTTCTGTTCGACGGATATAATACTGCACAAATGAGCACGCAACCAATAAGTGGGGAACATCGGTTCAGGCCTTCTAGTGGGTCACTATTGTTATCACTTCTGGCGTGGTGCTCAATCGTCCTGCTGACAGCTTCGGCAATTGGTGCATTAAGGCCTCCGAGACCGGCCGCAGCCACAGCGCCTGCGATCGAGTTTTCTGCTGAACGGGCTATGACTCATGTATCAACGATTGCCCGTGTACCTCATCCTATCGGCTCAACTGCGAATGAAACTGTCAGAGCATACCTAATTGCACAGTTAGCAGCTCTGGGTCTGAATCCGCAGGTTTTTCCAGCAATCGGTGTCAACCAAAGGGCCGGACAGATCATCGTCGGCGCTACTCATGACGTGATCGGACGCCTTTCAGGAACTGCGAGATCCCGCGCCCTGATACTGATGGCCCATTATGACTCCGTGTATCTCGCTCCCGGAGCGGCCGATGACGGTGCTGGAGTGGCCGCTATTTTGGAAACGCTCCGCGCATTGCGAAGTGGCCCTCCCCTGAAAAACGATCTCATCGTCCTTTTTACGGACGGTGAGGAACCGGGGCTTCTGGGCGCGGAAGCATTTGTAAGTTCCCACCCGTGGATGAAAGATGTGGGATTGGTTCTCAATTTTGAGGCACGAGGCAACAAGGGTGCGTCGCTGCTTTTCGAAACCAGCCCGGACAACCGCCCGCTAGTCGAAGCAGTTGCCAGAACCACCCCTCATCCAATTGGTTCTTCTCTCTTTTATGCTCTTTATCAGTTGCTGCCGAACGATACGGATTTTACCGTGTTTCGCTCGCACGGAATCTCCGGCCTTAATTTTGCTTTTGGAGAGAACTTAGAGGCCTATCACTCACGCTTGGATGCGGTGGAAAACCTCAGTGCCGCATCCCTCCAGCATCAGGGCTCCTATGCTCTGAGCCTGGCCCGGTACTTTGGCCAAACGGATCTCGCCCAGCTAAGAGCACATCCTGCCGATGACATTTTCTTTGATTGGTTTGGTGGAAATCTGATTGCTTACGGGCAAGGCTCGGTTATGCCAGGCGAGATTGTAGCGACTGTTCTGCTCATCTTGGCAATAGTGGTCAGAGCGCGGAAGGCAGAAGTAAGGGTGAGTAGAATCTTGCTGGCACTGCTCCCCGCCGTTGCTGTTTTGGTTTTGGTTCCAGTTGTGCTGTCCGCTGCAGGATGGCTGGCCTTGCGACTTCTGGCCGCACGCACCATCATCTCTGATTCACCGGCCAATTCCTGGCTTCTGGTTGGTTTGGTTTTGCTGGGCGCCTGCACCGGAGGCCTGTTGTTTGCAGGTTTCCGGAAGTGGTTTACCGTTCAGGAACTCTCCCTTGCGGGCCTGCTTATTGTTTGCATTCTTAGCTGGGTGGTTGCCCTACTGCTTCCCGCCGGAAGTTATATGCTCTTCTGGCCGTTGTTATTCATGGTCCTTGGGATCCTGACTATTGCGGTGCTGCACAGAGGGGGGCAGACGCGCGCGCAGTGGTTGTCTGGCCTCCCGGGAGCGGCAGTTGCTGTTCTGCTTTTCGCACCGATTGCGTATCTTCTTTATATATTTCTGACCTTGCAACTAGTCACCATCGCAGCCGTGGGTTTGCTCCTCGGTTTGTTCTTTCTCATCTGCACGCCTTTGCTGAATATCGCTGTTCCCCCCGATAACTGGCGACCCGCATTGTTGCTCCTGCTGATCGGCGCGATAGCAAGCATTATTACCGGAGCAAGCCAGTCGCACGATACTGCTCAATATCCCCGGCAAGACAGCATTTTTTACAGTCTGGACGCAGACCATCACACCGCCGCTTGGCTCAGCTATGATCCGTCGCTAGATGGCTGGACATCGCAGTTCATTACTGGTCCGCAGCAGCAGCCCCAGGCGTTGCCGAACTACCTTGCAGGGTCGCAATGGCCCGTGCTTTCCGGGTCAGCGCCGGCGTTCGATCTTGCACCTCCCGTCGCCGATGTAACTGCAAATGAGATCGCAGACGATCTTCGGCGAATCCAGATGAATGTTAGATCGCAGAGAAATGCAGGCACGATTTATCTGTCTTTCGACAGGGACACACAGCCTACCGCAATCAAAATCGCAGGGCGAGACCTTGTTCTCTCTCAGACTTCCCACCGGGGCCTTAATATAAGCCTCTTCGGTCCATTCCCCAGGGGTGTTGATGTCGAGCTTACGTTCAAGGCCCAGTCCGGCATAGCTTTCTGGATTATGGACCAATCTTACGGCTTGCCGGAAGCGACAGGTCACACGCGTCCACAGAAGTTCATGGCGCGTGAAGGCAGCGATGAGACTCTGGTTTGCCGGAAGTATAGGTTGTAGGGACGCAGCCCCCAGTTGGCTTAATCGATTCGACTGTGAAGAGAATTCCTCTCTGAGGAGAGCTAAAAACGAGAGGTTTCCGCTGAAATCTGGCTTTAGGCGTCAGACGGGTGGCCCAGCGCACTCGGCCATGGCAACAGTGTTACGGCGTGGATTACTAGGTACCACCGGCCGGACTAGAGGTTGTTTTACACGCTCCAGAATAATAGCCGAGCACTTGTTGCTCCATTTGTTTTCTGAAACTCAGCGGATGCATGTCCGTCCATACCTCTTTGACGTGCGCCAAATACTCCTCTCTTACGCCGCTCGTGCCCGCATTTCTACAACCCTAAAGCATTTTCCGCGATGAGCAGGCCAGATGGAATATTGTTCTTCATGACTTACCACAACGTTGTAAATGGTCTTATCTTCTTGATCATCGGGCATTCCAGTTCTCCTTAGAGGCGTCATACCTCAATCAGCGCGAATCACGATTCATCCTAACAACCCGGCGCCGACTCTGACCTCAACTATTGGGCTAGGCTCTGTCTCTGCGAAAAGCAGGTTGTGCAGTTGGTGGCGCATGACTAGGCTGTTTGACGGAGCTGAGATTTGCTTGCATGGGGGCACCGTCAGGCAGTGATTGGTGGCAGAGTGTGTGAGGTCATGCTGTTCGTCAGGGCCAGGTCGGCGGCGCGACCTGAGGAAGACGGGTTATGCAAGGCTCCGAACGAGTCGCTGATGGACGCGCTCCGCGAAATCCGGCTGAAGCGGCAGCCTTAACACGCTAGGGTGAGATCCGATGAAGAGCGGTTTCTCCGACTACTATCCGACCGATTTGTGTATCCACGAGCTCTTCGAGCACCGCGCGGCCACCGCGCCGGATTCGATGGCCCTGGTGTCGGGCGCCACAAGGTACACGTATTCGGAGCTCAACCGCAAGGCCAATCAGCTAGCCAACTATTTGAAGCAGCGGGGCGTGAAGGCCAACTCGCGCGTCGGCATTTTTATGGACCGGTCATGCGAGATGGTAATCGCAGTCCTGGGAATACTCAAGGCTGGCGGAGCCTACGTGCCCTTCGATTCTACCTACCCCAAAGCGCGCCTGGCCGGGATGCTGCAAGATATGGAGCTCGAGCACCTGCTGTCGATGAACGGCTTGTTGGAGCGCCTTCCTGAAAACAACAGTTCCGTCATTACACTCGACGGCGAAGAGGAGGTAATCGCGCTCAAGAGCTCCGACAACCCCGGTGTGGGCGTCACCTCCGACGATTTGGCCTATGTGATTTTCACGTCCGGATCGACGGGCAAATCCAAGGCGGCCGCAGTCCACCACCGAGGTTGGAGGAACCTGCTAAATTGGTTCACCAAGCAGTTTGAGATAACATCCCGGGACAAGGTCCTGCTGGTGAGCTCGTTCAGCTTCGATCTCACCCAGCGGGCGCTCGCCATGCCACTGATTTGCGGCGGAGAGCTGCATTTGCTCGCCTCGAATCATTACAGCTCTGAGCTGACCCTGAATACGATCGGCGCCCAAAAGATCACGTTGATGAACTGTGCGCCAAGCCCGTTCTATCCCTTGATCGAAAACCAATCCGCTGAGTCGCTGCGAAAGCTGGACTCGCTGCGAATCGTCTTCCTGGGCGGAGAGCCGATCTCGGGAGCCAGATTGAAGGAATGGGTCGCTTCCGAGCATTGCAAAACCGAATTGGTGAACGTGTACGGGATTGCCGAATGCTCCGATGTTTCCACGTATTACAGGCTGCATGACTTTAACCGTTACGTTTCCAATTCGGTGCCCATCGGCATCCCCATCTATAACACGCGAGTGTATGTGATGGATTCCGAAATGAACTGCCTGCCCGACGGCGAAGTCGGCGAGATCTGCATCGCGGGAGACGGAGTAGGTAAGGGTTACGTCAACGACATCGAGCTGACGAAGCAGAAATTCGTCACTCTGAAGCTTGGACACAAGCCAGAGGTGCTGTATCGCACCGGAGACTTGGGCCGGCTCGGGAAGGATGAGAACTTCGAGTATGTGGGCCGCGTCGACCACCAGGTCAAGGTCCACGGCATCCGGGTCGAACTGGAGGAAATCGAAACCGTCCTTCGACAACACCCCAGGATGCAAGAAGCCATCGTGTTGGTCAAGGAGATCAGTTTGGGCGATCAGCGTATTGTCGCCTATGTAATTCCCAAGGAGTCCATAGCGGACGGGGAGTGGAGTCGTGTCGAAGAAGACTTGAGACGACACGTGCGGTTAAGACTGCCAAAGAACATGGTTCCGAACATTTTCATCAGAATAAAGGAGGCGCCCTTGAATCCAAATGGAAAAATTGATCGTATCGCACTTCAAAACGAAAACGGGCACAACGGCGCAAAGCCCCAGAGCCGTGAGCGGTCGACCGCCGAGATCGTGATAGGAGCATTCGTCGCCGAAGCCCTCCGCGTTCCGCAGGTCGGCCTTGACGATGATTTCTTCGATATGGGCGGTCATTCATTGATGGCCATCCAGGTGGTGACCCAGATCAATGAGACTTTCGGAACCCGCTTCGATCTGTCCGTTTTCTCCGAGGACGAGACCACGGTGTCAAAACTGGCGATCTTGGTGACGGAGGAACAACTGAAGCTGAAGCAAAACGGAGTGGCTCAGTCCACCACGGCAGCATAAGAAATGGCAATTCGGTAACCTGCGGAGGCTAAAACTTAAAGGACAAAATATGATTACTACCAAGGTCGAATCATTTTCACTCACTGACGCGGAACATAGATTCTTCGAGGAAAACGGCTATGTGGGGCCCTTTACCCTGTACCAACCGGAAGAAATGGAACGGATATGGAACAAGGCCCGGCGCCAAGTCTTTGACAGGACCCACGCGGTCTACGAGATCGACATGCACTCCGGGCCAAACAACATAGCCAATTATGATCGGCATCTGGATGTCCCGTTTCTGGCGCAGCACGTCGCCAGGCCCGAAATCGTGGACAAGCTCAAAGCCGCCCTGGGCCCGGACGTCCTCTGCTGGAGGACGGAATTCTTTCCCAAGTACGGCGGAGACGAGGGAACGGACTGGCATCAGGCGGACACCTTCGCCATGGCCTCGGGAAAACCTCAGATTATCTGGCCCGAGACTGGCTTCGGAGGCACCGTCACGGTCTGGACGGCTTTCACGGAGGCTTCCGAGAAAACCGGGTGTCTCAGGTTCCAACCCGGAACGCACAAGAAGATGTTCTATGACGAAATGAAGAAGATGTCCTACGATACGGATCGGGTCAACCGGACAATAAAAGACGGCGTTCGCAGAGGCTTCTTCGGCTACGACTACACGGAACTTCTCATCGATCCCCATGTCAAGCCCGAAGAATCCAAGGCGGTGTCGATTCCGATGAAAGCCGGTCAGTTCGTCATGTTCTGGTCCACGCTCGCCCACGCCTCCTTCCCAAATGACGCGGAAGCAAACGTCCTGAGGCTCGGTTTCGCCTCCCGGTACGTTCCGCCCTGCGTCAAGATCTATCCGGACACGACAGTGATCGAAGAGTATGGTGCTTCCTTGTCCCTGGACAAGTACGGCGCTGTGCTGGTGGGAGGTGAAGACAACTATGGATACAACCGGCTGCTGCAGACCACGACTCGCGGCACCCCGTTCGTCACCGTGTAGGCTCGTTTCTACACATGGAATTGCGTGGCCACAGCTATTCCGAAGCCGCTTTCCGCTTTCAGCCTTCGGTGCTTGATTCGCCCGGCCGGAGCAAAACATGCCGGGCTAGGTCTGCAACATGAAGTCATACATCGCCCATCTCGACTACTCCGTACCAAAAGCGAGAATCACCCTCTCGGATATCCTGTCCGACGGGGGATTGAGCGAACGGGATTTGGCGAAGATATCCCAAAAGCTGCTCGGACGGATCGTTCCCAAGCAGAAGCTCATCGACTCTTGGGAATCGATGTCGAGCATGTTTCTGGGCGATCGAAGAACCGAAGCGGGAATGTTTGTGGACATGCTTGCAAAGATGTTTGCCTCGGGAATAGCCCAGGCTTCGGAGATTAGCTACATCATTTATTCTCATGGAAATTCCGTTTCCGTGGGGGATCCGTGGTCCTTGCACTCCGACGAGGAGTCCGTCAACGTCCCTTATTTCCTGCAGCAAAAAATGGAAATGGCCAATGCCGTCGTCTTCAACGTGGAACAGGAGTGCACAGGATCGTTCACCGCGATCAATATCGCCAAGCTGCTGGTGGAGCACGGCGGGGCCAGAAAGGTCCTGATACTGTCTTCGAACTACTTCGAGTGCACCCAGAAGCGGCTGATGGGCGGTTGTGTATTCGTCGGGGACGGCCAGGGCCTGATGTTGATCTCCGGCGGCCCCGGTCCACTGGAAATCATCGACGGCGTCGGCAAGACTGACGGGAGAATCGATAGCATAAACAGCTTCATGGACGCGAAAAATCAGCAGAGGATACTGGACGTGGGGTCGTCCCTTATTCACGAGCTCTTGCGGAAGCACGGTCTGAGTTTCGACGATGTCCCGATTCTTGTTCCCCTCAACACCACTCCGATCGTCTGGCAGGCCTACGCCAAGCGGCTGGGGATATCGCTAAAGAAGGTGTTCTTTGAAAATATGGGGAAGGGTGGGCATTTGGGAGATGTGGACCTTATCCGGAATTTGAGAGACATTAGCTCGAAGCAGGAATTCCCCAATGGATACTTGGTCGTCTACGGGGTGGCGACGGGAACCTCGTGGAACGCTCTCTTGCTAAAGACCTGTCCCTTGGCGGCGGAGACCGCGGGCCACCGCCGGGAAGAAACCGCTTCAGTGGTTTGATCGTTCTAGCCATCACGTCATCGGCAATCGGCATTCGACATGGACGAAATGGAAAAACAACAATTCCAAGCCGACCTCGCGAAGCGGGGTCTGGAGCTGGGCGAACATGTCCGCCTGGCCCGGACCATCCAGGCTTCTGGGGCCGACGTCTGGAAGGTGATTTCCAAGCCGGGTCAGCTCACTAAATACCATCCTTACTGCCGGGAAAACGACGTCTACAAATGGCCCGGCGTGGGATCACGGGACGGCGTAACCTTCCACAGCGGCCTCTATGCGGAGCGCGACTTCATGTGCTGGAGGGAAGGGGTAGGCTACGATCTGCAAATAGGTCCCCCTCCGAGAAAGGTGGCGTGGAGCTCTTGGAACATACGCCCTATCGAGGAAGCCCAAAGTGAGCTGTCGATAATGGACACTCCCATCCTGGAGTCCCACTTGCTCGAAACTACCAAGAAGAGCTATGTGCAAACGTACTTCGGCAAGAGCATCGAGGTCTATCTCGACAGCTTATTGCGAGGAGTAGAGCAATTTGTAATGACGGGACAAGCGGTGAAGCCGCGACAGTTCGGAACCCATCCTGTGTATGCACCTTGAAACTGAGCAAAGCCAAGATGAAGCGTGGGCGAAAGATCGAGTCACCCATCCGCAGATTAGTTAGACAGCCTTGGTGATGTGCCGTTGAATGGGTGCAACCTGCTCTTCGCGGGGAAAGTGGTCGAAGTCAGAGTAAGCACTAAATTGTAGTATTGTCACACATGTCAACCGCATTTCGCGGACAATATGGGCAAAGCAAGGCTACTGGTACCATGCTGGGTCAGATCTCTTCGGCCAGTAGCATTCAATTTCGCCAAAACGTTGGACACATGGAACTTGACCGTGCTCTCGCAAATTCCCAATAACATGGCAATTTCTTTATTGGAATAGCGCTTTCTTAACAAATCACGAATCTGGCTTTCACGTTTAGTAAGGACTTCAACTCCAGAGACAGATATTGGAGATCGGCGGGAGGTCATTGTCATGTATTTGCGCATTACATCCGGCGTTACCCATGTCTCACCCTTTGCCACCGATGCGATTGCTGGGCCTAACAGATCAGGAACTTGATCGTAGCTCAAGAATCCACTAAATCCAGACAGTAACAAGTCAGCTATTTCACTTACTTCCCGTGAGTGATCCAATCCAAGAAAGGCGGAGCTTTGGAACATCATGCTAAATGCATCCAGGTACGTGCTCACCGGTAAAGGAAGATCATGAAGGTCAAACAGAATCACACTTCGTGTGTGAGTGGGCAACCTGCTCGTAGCCACAACAGGATCCTGTAATAGAACAGGATTAACATTCATGTCTAAAGTGAGAAGAAGGTCGGATAAATAGTTTGAGACAAGCAAATGAGAGACGATCAGACCGACGTGCAACTGAACAGCCGGCAATACGGTTCGGTGCAACATGCGTGTAACCCCCGGGCGATCTATGTTAGTTAGTAGTAACCTTGATAGCGGAATACCGCACTCGTAAGGTCATCGGTAAAAAAATAACTGCTGCGGTTGAATGCTGTCTGGTCAAAAGTGAACACTTGCCTTGAAAAGTGTCAGGTTAACTCGAGGAAACAAACAGAAGCCGAAGCGTTCCCAACGATAAGCCAATGAGTGGCGGAACTTGTCGCGCAAGTTGTTTGAGTTGCTTGTTCAAGATCGCAAGATACGACTTACAAAAGTCTCATTTCCGGACTCACCGCCAGCGACTGGTTGCTGCTGTTCGCTGATATATGACGCTGCAAGGCCTCGGCGATGATACCGACATTGGGCCGCCTAAGCATAGTGAAATGGTCTCCAGGCACCAAATGAAACTGCATGCCCCCGGTTGCCCACATTGTCCATGGCTTGAACAGATGCTCCGGCGTCTCCGACGCTCGAAAGAAAACAACCGGCTGTCTGCTCTGATGGAGAGAATAGTTATTCACCGCGAAGAAATTCCTGGTAAACACATCCAGCAGGGCGGTCATTTCGGCATGGGCCGTTTTCGGCGACAGCACGCCATAGCTGGTGAGAGTTTCTTGCACCATGTTCCATTGGTCCTGCGCAGCGGCCTGGGAAAAGTGTTCCGCCAGAGGCCGAGGGTCCCTGCCGATCAAACGGCTCATATGAAAAGCGAAACGGGCGAGCATGGATATCTCATCACCTCTGTCATCAGCTTCCTGATACCTGGATGGCGGGGTGGTATCTATGAGGGCCAGCAGGCCTATAGTCTCACCTTCCTTTAGCAGTTGTTGCGCCATCTCCCAAGCTACCATTCCTCCCATAGACCAGCCACCCAGCAAGTAGGGGCCGACCGGCTGGACACTGCGAAGTTCCCGGTTGTATAGATTAGCCAATTGCTCGATGCTTATCCCAGACTCGTGGAAAAAATTCGCGGGAGGCGACTGCAACCCGTAAAAAGGCTGCTCCAAGCCCAGTTCTTGCGAAAGTTCCGCATAACTAATCACTTGTCCGCCAACGGCATGTACACAGAAAAAGGGAGCCGGTGAACCCTGAGGTTGAATGCTTACTAGTACCGGCGACGACTGCGGTCGTTCGGGTTCGTTCATCGCCGCGATATATTTGGCCATTCTGGCCACCGTCGGCGCCACAAATAGAGCACTGAGGGGCATCTCTACGGCGAATGCCACCTTAATGCGCGAAATTACCTGCGCGGCGCGGAGAGAATGCCCGCCGATCTTAAAAAAATTGTCGTGAATTCCCACACGTTCCCGCCACAATACTTCCTGCCACAGCCGGCAAAGAGTTTCTTCCGTGGCATGTCGCGGTCCCACATATTCTTGCTCAGGCGTATCTGTATCGGATTGTGCCAGATTCTTCAGGTCCATCCCGGTCGATTGCGACAAGACGTCCACGCACCCTCCGGTCAGCAAGGCCGGATAAATGCTCGTTATTGTCAGGTCAAAAACCAGTGACGAGTGCACCGGAAAACCGCTGCCTTGGCTCACTTTGTAGATCTGCCTGGCCCAGTTCACATAGTTGACCATTCCTTTGTGCGTTACACCT
>Ga0302326_10002182_pt1 | contig 48059 bp, 42 predicted proteins | sample Palsa_T0_3_FD_202264 | JGI IMG/M metagenome (GOLD analysis project Ga0302326, IMG submission 202264) | Peat permafrost microbial communities from Stordalen Mire near Abisko, Sweden - Palsa_T0_3 | ecosystem: Environmental > Terrestrial > Soil > Palsa > Peat permafrost | place: Sweden: Abisko... | reverse complement strand
CGCAGCGACAGCGGCTGGCCCTCGCAGCTGCCCTGATAATCCAGCTCCTTGCCGGCGGCGGCGGCCCGGCTCCGTCCGCATTCCGCGTGCCAGGCCACCAGGTCCGAAGTCCAGTCCGCGTCATCGAGCGGGGCAAGCTCATCGTCGCCGCCGCCTGGCTGGTGCCAGATGAAGGGAGCATCCGGGCGCTCGAGCAGACCGCGCTCGAACCAGTTCCGCTCGACCTCGGCCATGTGGCGCACCAGGCCGTGCAGCGAGAGCAGCGACGACGGCAGCGGCCTGGCCTTCCGCTGGGCGTCGGTCAGACCCTCGCATTTCAGCAGCAGGGTCGTGCGATGGAACTCGAGCCACTGCTCCAGCGTCGCGCGCTCGGGGGCAGCGTACGCAGGCTCGGACCGGCGCGGATCACTGAGCTCGCCTGCCATCTGCACCCTCCGGGCTGGCCGGCCTGCGGCCGGCACTTCATCGTGTGCCAGCTGCGATTATCGCGCCCGGGCTGCGGCCTGCGGCAAGCGATCAGCGCAGCGAGAGCAGCCAGCCGGGTCCGGCGACTCCGGCTCCGGCCGCGACGCAGCGGCGGCGCAGCTCGCGATCGGCCGTGACGACAATGCGCCGGCCTGGTGTCTGCGCGGCCAGCGCCGCGATCGCGTCGTCGCCAGACCCGCTGGCGGCGACCACGCTGATGGCGCCCGGGGCCGGATCGGCGGCTGCCGGGCGGGCCGCGCCTTCCACTACCAGCACGACCTGCGGCATCCACCGCATCCGGGTCACGCCGTCCGCCATTCTGGCCACGCCGTCGGCCATCCCGGTCGCCCGGCTGCCGCCGTCGAGGAGCACATGCCCGGCCGGCGCATCCCCGCCCGGCTCATCCCCTGCCAGCACGGGCGAGGCCAGTCCGTCCGGAAGCTCGGTGATGCCCTCCGCCGCCAGCGGCGCCAGCTGGTCACGCAGCCGGGCCGCGGCACCCGCCCGGTCGCGCCACCAGCCGTCAGGCCGCGAGCCGACCACGTTCGCCCCGTCCACGATGATCGTCACCGGCGACAGCTCGGCACGCAGCCTGGCCCAGTGCGCCGCGAACCCTGGGTGCAGGTCCAGCCTGATCACCTCCGGCACAGGGACCCACGCGACCTCGTCGGTCTCGTCATCATCGGACTGCACGGCGAACGGGCTGTCCGCTGCGGCCAGCACCGTCGTGTAGGACCAGCCGCCGTGATCGTCGGTGAAGACGCCGGACTGCCGGACCGCGCCGGGCGGCACGCCGCATTCCTCGGCTGCTTCCCGCAGCGCCGCCGCGAGCGCCGACTCATGGCTGTCCCTGGCTCCGCCGGGCAGGCCCCAGGTGCCGCCATGGTGGCTCCACCAGGTCCTGCGCTGCAGCAGGACGGGACCGGCGGCCTCGAACGCCAGCAGTCCGGCGGCACCGAACCGGCCCCAGTGCCGGTGGCCGAGCTCGCACCGGACCCAGCCGTTGCCGTCCCGGCTAGCCAAGGCCGCACTCCTGCTGCCGTGATCGCATAAGGGTCAGCTTCCCGCACCGTAGCGCAGGCCGTCCATCATCAGGTCCAGCAGCCGCCCGGCCTGCGCGCGCTGCCCGGGGCCGCCGACCGCCATCGCCACCCCGCTCATGCTGGCCAGCAGGTCCGCGGGGTCGAGGTCGGCGCGCATCGTGCCGCCGGCGGCACCCGCTTCCATGAGCGCGCCGAACGCGGCCAGCAGCCGGCTGCGGCTCTCAGCGAACGGGTTCCCGCCGGACGCGATCACCATTCGCAGCGCATCGGACATCCCGCGCTTGGCCGACGTGTACTCGATGAACTGGTCCATCCAGGTGCGCATGGCCTGATCCGACGGCATGGCGGCGAGCAGGCCGGGCACCGCGTCGCAGAGCCGGGCCAGCTCGCTGCGGTAGGCGGCGTCGACGAGGGCCTCGCGGCTCGGGAAATGCCGGTACAGCGTGCCGATCCCGACACCCGCGTCTCTCGCGATCGCCTCAAGCGTCACCTCGGCGCCCGCATTCGAGAAGGCCTTCACGGCCGCGGCCAGCAGCAGCTCGCGGTTGCGCTGCGCGTCCGCTCGCATCGCCCGCTCGGCGCTGGTCACTCGTCTCTCCTCGCAGCTAACCGGAGTCCCCTCCACTTTCATGGTACCGGGCCGGCCCGCCCCGGCCCGGCGGAGCAGCCTGCCAGCCGGCGAGCCTAGGCTGTAGTGCATGCCAGAGTCGTCCCTCACCGCCCGGCTGGCGAAGCTTCGCCAGCGCCGCACAGCGCCGCTGATTCTCGAGCTCGATCTCACCGACGGGATCAGCGAGACCCGGCCGGCCGATCCGGTCGCCGCCATCGCCGCCAGGAACCGGGTGGTGCTGCCGGACGTGCTCGACGGGCTCCGCCGCGCCCGCGACGACGACCGGGTGGCAGTCCTGGTGGCCCGCCTCGGCGGCAGGGGCATCGGGCTGGCGGCTGTCCAGGAACTCCGCCGCGCAGTCGCCGAGTTCGCCGAGGCCGGCAAGACGACCATCGCGTGGGCCGAGTCGTTCGGCGAGTTCTCCGCCAGCAACGTCCAGTACTACCTCGCGACGGCCTTCGAGAAGATCTGGCTGCAGCCTTCCGGTGACCTCGGGCTGACGGGCATCGCGGTTGAGCGCATCTTCCTGCGGGGCGCGCTCGACAAGCTCGGCGCGGACTTCCAGGTGGCGAAGCGGCACGAGTACAAGAGCGCGGCCGAGCAGCTCACCGAGACTGGGTTCTCGCCGGCCGCCCGCGAGGAAACAGACCGGATGACCGCGTCTGTCACCGAGCAGCTGGTGCAGGGCATCGCCGATCGCCGCGGACTCAGCCGGGAGAAGGTCGGCGAGCTGGTCGACGCCGGGCCGTTCCTGGCTGGCCGCGCGCAGTCCGAGGGCCTGATCGATCAGCTGGGCTACCGCGACGAGGTGTACGCGGAGGCACGCAAGCTGGCCGGGCCGGATGCGGCCGTGCTGTACATCAGCCGGTACCAGCGGGCTAAGGCAATGGCGCAGCGCGCCCGGGCGACAGTGACCAGGCTGCCCGGCACGACCGAGCCAGGCGTCGCCCTGATCTACGCCACCGGCGCGATCCGCCGCGGCCGCAGCGGCCGCGGCCTGCTGCCCGCGGGCGGCGCGATGGGCTCCGACACGATCGCGGCCGCGATCAGGACCGCTGCGCGCGATGAGCACATCCGCGCCATCCTGCTCCGGGTGAACAGCCCGGGCGGCTCCTATGTCGCCTCCGACACCATCTGGCGAGAGGTGGTCAGGGCGCGCGCCGGCGGAATTCCGGTCGTGGTGTCGATGGGCGACGTCGCGGCGTCGGGCGGCTATTACATCTCCATGGCCGCCGACCAGATCGTCGCGCAGCCGGGCACGATTACCGGGTCGATCGGCGTGCTCACCGGAAAGCCGGTGCTCGGCGATGCGCTCGGCCGCGCGGGCATCAGCAGCGACCGGATCACTCACGGTCAGCACGCAGCGATGTTCTCCCAGCTCCGGCCGTTCTCCGCGGACGAGTGGGCGCTTGTCAGCGACTGGCTGGATCACATCTACGCCGACTTCACCGGCAAGGTTGCCAGCGGGCGGGGCATGACGCCCGATCAGGTGCACGAGGTCGCGAAGGGCCGGGTGTGGACCGGCGCCGATGCGCTGTCCCGCGGCCTGGTCGACGAGCTCGGCGGCATAGACCGCGCTGCCGCTATCGCCCGCCGCCGGGCCGGCCTGCCTGCGACCGCGCCGTTGCGGGTCTTCCCGCACGTGCGGCCGATCGACCGGCTGCGGCCCGCGGCATCGAGCGAGAGCCGCGGTGCGGCGGCAGCGCCCGCCGGCCTGCTCGGCGATAGCTGGGGTCCTGCCTGGCGGCTCGCGGCGCAGCTCGGCCTGCCGCCGCACGGGCCGCTGATGCTGCCGGGCACCTGGCTGTTCCAGTAGCGGGCCGTGGCCCCGGAAGGGTTCGCGGACGCGCTCGGCTCCTGGCCCGGTGCGGTCACGCTGCTGACGATCGCCGACGGCAGAGATGACATCGGCACGACGGTGAGCGCGTTCTGCCCGGTGTCAGCAGAGCCGCCGCAGGTCCTTGTGTCACTGCTCGACGGCTCCTATCCGGCCGAGGTGCTCGGCCGGGCGGACCAGTTCGCCGTGACGCTGCTCGCCGCCTCGCAGCGGGCGCTGGCGGGCCGGTTCGCCGCCGCGGGCCGGCCAGCCGCACGGATCCTGCTCGAGAACGTGCCGCATCAGCGTGGCACCGTCAGCAGGGCCCTGATACCGGACGGCGGGCTGGCGGCCTTCGAGTGCGAGGTGACGAACCGGGTGCCGGCGGGTGATCATCTGCTGCTGGTCGCCTCGGTAACACACGTGCCGTACGTAGCCGAGTCCGGCGAGCCGCTGATCCGGTTCCGCGGCGGCTACCTGCGGTAGTCCTGGCTCCTGGGGGCTGCGGGTCCCTGACGGGCCGAGCCAGGCTCGTCGCTGACCTCCCGCCCTCGCCCACTCGGGTCCTGCCCCGCCCAGTGGATTCTGCCTGACCGGAACGGGCGCCAGCCGCCAGGCTGGGCCGGGCACCCGGACATCTAGTCCGATATCGGAATATCCCGGCGCGCGCTCGGCTGCCGGCGCCGCCCCCGGCGGGAGGCCGACCAGCGTGTGCGATGCCGGATTGTCGGGTAGGTCCGCTAGCCGGGGACACGAGCGGGCGGCCCCTCTGACAGGCTGCCCGTGCTGACGGGGGGACGGTGCGCGCACGAATGACGGCTGCACTTCTCGCGGCCTGGCGGCATTCGCGGGCGACGGCCCGGCATCCGGACGCCGGATCGCCGCCGGGGGCGCCAGCCGGGCCGGCGACTGAGGAGCTGGACGCGCAGGCCGCGCGGGCCCTGGTCGAGACCGACGACTCCCTCCGGACCAGCGAGCAGGAGCTGGGCTTTGCCACGGCGCGGTTCGGCGAGCAGGCCGCGGCCCCGTTCTCGGCCGCTCTGCGGTCAGCCACGGCGGAGCTGGCGGAGGCCTTCCGGCTCCGCCAGCTGCTGGACGATGGCATCCCGGCCGGCGAGGCCGCCCGGCGGTCACAGCTGGCCGAGGTCAGCGCCCGGTGCGCCGAGGCGAGCCGCCTGCTCGACGAGGAGTCCGAGGCGTTCGACCGGCTCGTAGACCTGGAGGCCCGCGCGCCGCAGCTCGCCGCCGAGGTTGACGCGCACGTCGCCCAGCAAGCCGCCAGGGTCGAGCGGTCCCGCCAGATACTCGCCCGGCTGGCCGCACGGTATACGCCGCAGGCCGTTGCGGCAGTCGCGGCCAGCCCCGGCCAGGCTGCCGAACGGCTGGATTTCGCCACTGCCTGCCTGCTGGCCGCGCATCAGGAGCCTGACGGCGGGGCGACGGATCGCGCCACGGCGCAGCTGCGGGCCGCGCAGCCGCAGGCCGCGCTACTGCAGGCCGCGGAGGCCGCGGCCGACCAGGCCGCCGATCTGCTCAGCGCTGTCCAGCACGCGGAAGCGGAGCTCACCCAGGCTGCCTCTGCGCTGCCGGCCGCGCTCCGTGAGATGGATGCCGAGATCGCCGAGGCGAACGCGCTCGTCGCAGGGCAGTCACCCGACGAGCGGGCCAGCATCGTTACGCGCGCCCTGGCGATCGCGGCCGGGGTGCGCGCGCAGCAGGCCGCCGGGCCGTTCGACGCGCTGGCCGCGCTGGCCGACCTGCAGCAGGCCGACACCGCGCTCGATCACATCCTGGCAGGCGGCAGGGACGAACAGACCCGGCGCGAGCGGGCCCGCGCAGTGCTGGATCAGGCGATGCTGGTGGCCCGCAGTTCGGTGACCGCGGCGGAGGACTTCATCGCCACCCGGCGCGGCGGTGTCGGCGCGAGCGCGAGGACCCGGCTGGCTGAGGCCCGGCGGCATTTCCAGCTGGCCATCGGGGCCGCTCAGGCCGACCCGGAGGCAGCCGTGGCCGAGGCGCAGCACGCTGACACGCTCGCGCGGCAGGCCAGCTCGCTGGCAGAGCAGGATGTCGCCAGCTTCGACACCGGTACGGGCAGCGCGGACCGCGAGCCCGGCCTGGTCGCCGACGGCGGCGAGTCCGGGGACGGCCTCGAGTCCGGGGACGGCCTTCGCGCAGCGTTGCTCGGCGGAATCCTCATCGACCGCCGGCTCCGCCCCGGAAGTTTCGGCGGCAGCCGCACCAGGGGCAGGCGCGGCGCCGGCGGTCGGTTCGCACCCGGCCACGGACGACATCAGGGGGAGACATGGCAAAGCACGGCATCAGCGGTCGGGTCAGGCAGCTAGCCCGGGCGAACATCGACGTCATGGTCGACTCCGCGGCGGACCCGGAGCAGCTGATCGGCCAGTTGCTGCTGGATTACACGGCGAACATCACCGCTGCCGAGCAGGCCATCGCCGAGTTCGCTGGCAGCCTGCGGATGATGGAGGACGACCAGGCGCAGGACGCCAGGGCGGCCGGCCAGTGGAGCGGGAAGGCGGAGGCGGCGAGCAGGCGGGCCGACGAACTGCGGGCCGGCGGCGGCGCAGCCGAGGCCGACAGATTCGACGACCTCGCGAGGGCAGCGCTGGAGCGGCAGCTGATCGCCGAGAGCGACATCCGGGCGGGGCAGCATGCGATCGACGCGCAGAGCGAGGCCTTCGAGGGTCTGCGGACCGGCCTCGATCAGATGATCATCAGGCTCTCCGAGCTCCGCCAGCGGCAGGACAGCCTGGTCAGCCGGGTCCCGGGCGGCCCCGCGCAGCCGGGCCTGCCCGGGGTGAGCACGAGCGCCGACGTCATGGACCCGGCGAGTGAAATCGCCGGTTTCGATGAGCGAGTGCGGCAGGAGGAAGCCCGCGTGCGCGGCCGGGAGGAACGGCCCGCGTCCTCGCTGGACGCGCAGTTCGCTGTCGCCGGCGACCTGGCGGACCGGACTGAGATCGAGGAGCGCCTGCAGGAGCTCAAAGCCGACCGGGCCATGGCCTCGGCAACCGCACGGGCGCACGACCAGGCAACTACCTGAGGACGGGAACGAGGCCGTCACCGCAGCACCCGGCCGCCGGGCCGCGGCGTGCGGCCAGCGCGGAGATGGCGTGCGGCCAGCGCGGAGATGAGGCCAGCGCGGCCCTAGCTGTTGAGGTAGGCCAGAACGGCGAGCACGCGCCGGTTGTCGTCGTCCGACGGGATCAGGTCCAGCTTGGCGAAGATGCTGGTGCTGTGCTTGCTGACCGCCTTCTCGGTGACAAACAGGCGCTGGGCGATCGCGCTGTTAGAGCGGCCCTCGGCCATCAGCTCGAGCACCTCGCGCTCCCGCGCGGACAGTCGCATAAGCGGCTCCTCCCTGGACCGGCGGCCGAGCAGCTTCGTGACGACCTCGCTGTCCATGACCGTGCCGCCGGCCGCCACCGCCCGCACCGCGTCCACGAACTGATCATCGTTGAACACCCGGTCCTTCAGCAGGTAACCGACGCCTCCCGCCTTGTCGGCGAGCAGCTCGCGCGCGTACAGCTGCTCCACGTACTGGGACAGGACCAGCACCGGCAGGCCGGGCAGCTGCCGCCGGGCCTCGATGGCGGCCCGCAGGCCGTCGTCAGTGAACGCCGGCGGCAGCCGCACGTCGACGATGGCCACGTCCGGCCGCTCGCTGATCAGGGCGGTCAGCAGCCCCGGCGCATCCTCGACCGCGGCGGCGACCTCGAACCCGTGTGCCTCAAGCAGCCGGACCAGGCCGTTCCTCAGCAGGAAGAGGTCTTCAGCGACGACAACGCGCACGGCACCTCCAGCACCACGATGGTCGGCCCGCCGACCGGGCTGCTCACCGCCAGAATGCCATCGAAGGTGGCCAGCCGCCGCTCGACTCCGGCCAGGCCGCTGCCGGCGGCAGGGTCCGCGCCGCCGGTACCGAAGTCCGTTACCTCAATGCGCAGCATGCGGCCGGAGTGCGACATCACGATCCGCGCCTGCCGGGCGCCTGAGTGCTTAGCCGCGTTGGTCAGCACCTCTGCCAACGCGAAATAGCAGGCCGTCTCGACCGGCGCGGGCGGGCGCCCTGGCAGGTCGATCTCCGTCTCGACCTGCAGCGGACTGTCGAGTGCCAGCGCACAGACAGCATCGGTCAGGCCGCGGTCAGCCAGCACGGGCGGATGTACTCCCCGGACCAGCTCCCGCAGCTCGGTCAGCGCCGCAGCCGACGCCTCCCGTGCCTCGGCCACCAGCGCGGCCGCGGCGTGCGGGCTGGTGTGGATCAGCCGCTCGGCGGCACGCAGGTTCATGCCGAGAGCCACCAGCCTGGCCTGCGCGCCATCGTGCAGGTCTCGCTCGAGCCGCCGCAGATCGGCGGCCGCGGTATCGACCGCGACAGCCCGGCTCTGGGTCAGGCGCTCCACTCGTCTGGTCAGCTCAGCATCGGGTGCCAGGCCCAGTGCCCTGCGGAGCTCAGGAAATGCCCGCGGCGCCAGCCAGCAGCCAAGTCCGATCACTGCCAGCGCCTCGGCCGCCGCCAGCATCGCCATCGGCTGACTCGACACGTCCACGGCCCCGAAGAACCGGCGCGGCCCCTCCAGCACGTACGCCTGCGCGGTACCGGAGGGCTGCGCCCCGACAGTCAGGAACCAGCCGCCGGCCAACCAGCCCTTGATGCGCACCAGGCCAAGCAAGCCGACGAAGATGAGTCCCGCTGCCGCCAGCCGGCTCGCGAGCGCGGGCCAGCGCCTGATCACCAGCATCGAGCCGGCCAGCAGTACCAGCATCAGGGCAAGCCAGGCGTCCGAGCCGACGAGCTCGGCGACCGCGACGCAGACCGGCAACAGCAGCAGGCCGTAGCGGTGCGCGGACCTGTCCGGGGCAGCTGCCCGGCCGAGCACCAGCCGGGCCGCCGCAGATCGGCCGGCCAGCGCCCGCCACGCGAGCCAGCCTCCGGCGAGAAAAGCCGCCCAGGCCTGCGCCAGGATCAGGCCGGTCATCGACGGATCGCCCGCCCTGGCCAGGCCGTAGCCATAGAGCCAGTAGAGGCCGTCGCCCGTGGCGTAACCGCGCGCGATCCCGAGTCCGGACAGTCCGAGAACGATCAGGGATGCCGGCACGATTACGGCCGCCAGCCGCGGCCTGAGCAGGACAACACCGGCGGCGACGAGCGGAATGACAGCCAGCCACCACCAGTACCTGCCGTGGTCGAGCGACGGATAGAGGTTGGCGGTCATGACGGCAGCGAGAGCGGCCAGCGCGGCGCACCAGCCGAATTCGCGAAGGCGCCCCCGCAGGCCCTTCGCGTCCGCGCCGCGACCGGTCCGTCGCCACGCGATGACGAGGCACGCCGCGGTCAGGGCGAACAGCAGCAGCACCAGGGCCAGCACGAGCATCCCCGGCTGACCCGCCTTCAGCGACACGTAACTAGCCGGAGTCCCATGCAGCCGGTGCGGAACCGGCACCACCTCAAGCTCCGCCGACCCCGGTGAACTCGATGGCTGCGGCATCCTGGCCTCCCGCTGATACTTTTCGCCCCCTGCGGGCGCCCCGCGACTCAGCCTCCCGCAGCCGGGGCAGCCGCGCTATGGACCGAGCCCCACTGCGGCGGTAGGCCTAGGCCCACCGGTGCGGCGCCCTAGACGATGCGCTCGCCGGACCGCCAGACCCCGGCGATCAGCGGCACGCCCGGCCGGTAGGCGAGGTAGGCGTGCGACGGGGCGTCCAGCATGATCACGTCGGCGCGCGCGCCGGTGCCGAGATGGCCGACGTCGGACCGGCGCAGGGCGTGCGCGCCGCCGGCCGTGGCGGCCCAGACGGCTTCCGCGGTCGTCATCCGCATCTCGCGGACGGCCAGCGCCACGCACAGCGCCATGCTCGAGGTGTAGCACGAGCCCGGGTTGCAGTCGGTCGCGATGGCCACCGTGACGCCCGCCGACAGCAGCCGCCGGGCGTCCGGGTACGGCGAGCGGGTCGAGAACTCCACTCCCGGCAGCAGGGTCGCGACTGTCCCGCCGGAGGACGCGAGCGCGTCCACGTCCGCGTCCGACAGGAACGTGCAGTGATCCGCCGAGGCCGCCGCCGCCTCGACGGCCACCTGGACGCCCGGACCCGGGCCGAGCTGATTCGCGTGGATCCGGGGCTCGAGACCGGCTGCCTCCCCGGCCAGCAGCACCGCGCGCGCCTCGTCAGCGCCGAACGCGCCGCGCTCGCAGAACACGTCGATCCACTTCGCCAGCGGCGCGCAGGCCGCCAGCATGTCCCCGCAGACCAGCTCGACGTAGCCGGCCACGTCGCCGTCGAACTCCGGTGGCACGACGTGCGCACCGAGGTACGTGACCTCCGGAGTGACCTCAGCGGCCAGGGCCACCGACCTGGTCTCATCGGGGACGGTGAGCCCGTACCCGGACTTGCACTCGAACGTGGTCGTGCCCTGCGCGAGCAGTTCGGCTGCCAGCCGGGCCAGGTTCGCCCGCAGCGCCTCGTCGCTGGCCCGGCGGGTCGCCGCGACCGTGCTGCGGATTCCGCCGGCCTCATACGGCAGCCCGGCCATCCTGGCGGCGAACTCCGCGCCGCGTTCGCCGGCGAAGACCAGGTGCGCGTGCGAGTCGACGAAGCCCGGCAGTACCGCCCGGCCGCCGGCGTCGACGGCCTCGTCGGCCGCGGGCGCCTGCGCGGCCGGCCCGGTCCAGGCCACCAGGCCGCCATCCAGCACGATGGCCGCGTCAGCCAGCGCCGCGAACGGCCCCGGCGAGGCGACGCTCACCGCCTCCAGCGGCGCGTTGGTGACCAGCTCCCCGATATTCGTGATCAGCACGCTCACCTGCGCATCGTGCCACAGCCGGGCGGAAATCCGGGTGCGCGCTCCGCAGCCAGGCAGCAGGATGGCCCGATGGACCCCGTGGCCGACGCCCGCGCCCTGATCAGCGAGCGGTTCCCGGCGGCGCTCGCGGCCTTCCTCGGCGGCAGCGTCCTGTCCGGCCGCCGGACCGCGACGTCTGACCTGGACATCGTGATCGTGCTGCCCGGTCCGCCCGCCCCGTACCGCGAGTCGCTGCGCTGGCGCGGCTGGCCGGCCGAGACGTTCGTGCATGACCGGGAATCGCTGGAGCGCTTCTTCGCCAGCGACACGGCCAGGCGCCGCCCGACACTCGCCCGGATGTGCACCGACTCGGTCATCCTGGCCGGCCGTGAGAAAACCATCGGTCAGGTACGGGACCGGGCTGGCTCCGTGCTGGCGGCCGGCCCGCCGCCGCTCAGCCCGGACGAACTCGACCTGGCCCGGTACGGGCTGACCGATCTGCTCGACGATCTGTCCGGCAGCACCGACCCCGGCGAGACCGCGATCATCGGCTGGAACGTCTGGACCGCGACCGCGGAACTCGCGCTCCTGCTTGCCGGGCACTGGCTGGGCACCAGCAAGTGGCTGCTGCGGGAGCTGCAGTCGGCTGACCCGGCACTGGCCGGCCGGATGACCGCGGCGGTCGGTGATCCGGTCCTGCTGACCGGCTGCGCTGAGCAGGTGCTGAGCCGGTGCGGCGGGCGGTTCTGGGAGGGGCTGCGCATCGGCGGGAGCTGAGCTGGTGAGGGCCTCGTTCCCGCCATGATGCAGGTGAGCGGCGCGCTGCGGGACGGCCGCGCCACCCGCGACAATGGCAGGCATGAGCGAGAGGCTGGCGGCCGGGTTGTGCCGGATCGAGGGCGTTGTGGAGGGCGAGTCTTCTTTCAAGGACGGGCCGGCCTTCTGGGCGGGCGGCAAGGAGATCGCGCACTTCGAGGGCGCGCACGCCATTGACCTGCGGCTGACCAGGGCCCAGATCCGCGCCCGGCGGGACGAGCTGCGGGCCGACGCTCGCGTTGTGCTGCGTTCGGCCTCGTCGGACTGGCTGACCGTGGAGTTCCGGACGCCGGCCGACGAGGCCTTCGTGCTCATGCTTGCGGAGATCGCCGTTGCCGCGCACCGGACCGCTGGCGGACCGGTTCCGCCGCCCACGGGTGCGGCGCTTGCCCGGCGGCGCCGGTTCCACTAGCGCCGGTCGCACCCGGCGGTACGCAGGTCGGCCTCGTAGGTCTGGCCGACCAGGTCCGTGCCGAAACTGTGATGTGGCTCCTCGCCGGTGAGCGGAATCCCCTGGCGAGATAGAGGTGGCGCGCGGCCACGAGCACGTCATTGGTCCACAGCCGCATGCGCTGATACGCAGCCTGGCGGGCGAGATCCAGGCAAGGCAGTTCAAGCACCCGGAATGACTGCGCACGGACTCCGTATGCCAACGGCAAAGGCGCCTGAATCTGCCGCTGACCAGGCTAATCTTCCTCCGTAGCGGAACCGGCGTGGTGGCGGCCGAGCGCCGGGAGCCAGCCGCGCACGCGGTGCCAGGCCATGGCAGGATGGGAGAGCGGATGCGGCACGGGACTGGCGGTCGTGGTGCCGACGACCCCGGTCGCGGCAGGCCGGGAGCGCCGCCGCGAGGCCGCTCAGGCCAGCGGAGCAGTACGGGTCGGCGGGGCGGGGCCGCGGGGGCGCGCGCCCGGTGGGGGCGCCAGAGCCTGCTGGCGAAGACCGGCTACATAGCCGCGACCGTCGTCGCGGTGGTCGCGGTCGTCGCCGGAATCGGCGCGTTCGCGATCTACCAGCATCTCAGCGGCAACATCACCAAGGTCGACGTCGGCGACCTGAGCGGCAGGACCGTCTACGGCCAGCTGAACATCCTCGTGCTCGGCTCCCAGGAGCGGGCCGGGCAGAAGGGCTTCTTCGGCGCGGAGGCCGACCCCGGCACCACCAACTCGGACAACCTGCTGCTCATCCACCTGGACGCGACGCACACCCATGCGACGGTGCTGTCCATCCCGCGGGACCTGTTCGCCTACGAGCCCGCCTGCAAGGAGCGGTCCTACATCGGCGTCGGAACCTGGCCGGCGCAGAGCTACCCGCCGGGTGCGATCATCGACGGCGCGCTCAACATCGGCGGGCCGACCTGCGCGGTCGCCACTGTCGAGGACCTGACCGGGATCAAGCTCGACCACTTCGTCGAGTTCGACTTCAACTCGTTCCGCACGATGGTGGACACGCTCGGCGGCGTCGAGGTCTGCGTCCCGCCCGGACCCGGCTACCACGACGGGTTCTCGCACCTGAACCTCAGCCCCGGCCTGCACCTACTCAAGTACGACCAGGCGCTCGCCTACGTGCGCACTCGGCACGGCGTCGGCAGCGGCACTGACGCGGGCGGTGACCTGCCGAGGATCGAGCTGCAGCAGGCGTTCATCTCCTCGATCGCGCAGAAGGTGCAGTCGGAGGGGCTGATGAGCAACATCCCCGAGCTGCTGAGCATCGCGGACACGGCAACCAGGGCACTGACCGTCGACCAGAGCCTCGGCTCGGTGACGTCGCTGCTGCATCTCGCCGAGTCGCTGGCGCACCTGAAGTCAAAGAACATCAGCCTGATCACGCTGCCGACGGCGACGGATACCTTCGACTACCCGACCTACGATCAGCACCTCATGGCGGTCCAGCCGCAGGATGACGTGCTTTACCAGATGATCAGGACCGGTCAGCTCTGGACCGGGCGGCTGCCCACCGAGGCTGACGGCAAGGTGCAGGTCAGGGTGCTGAACGGGACCGGCCGGTCCGGGCTGGCCGCGCAGACCGCGGCGAGCCTGCGCAAGCTCGGGTTCGATGTGACCGGCATCGGCGATACCGCGTACACGACCACGACGACCGTCGACTTCGCCGGCCTGACGCAGGCTGACGGCGCATACACGCTGATGACCGGGCTCAAGTCGTTCCCGGCCGGGCAGAACACGCTCGCGGAGCCAGCCTGGCAGGCAGGCAGCCCCGGCCCGGTGACGCTCATCCTCGGCGCCGACTTCGCCGGCGTGAACCCGCCTGCCCCCGCGGCGACCACCGGAACGAAGAACCACGGGAAGAAGGGCAAGGGGGGGAAGGGCAGCACGTCGGGGACGAGCCCTGTTGTCAGCACGCCGGCCCCGGGCGCCGGCGCGGTGCAGTCACGGAACGCGGGCGCGAGCATCTGCTCCGGCCTGCCGCCGGCGTACGCGCCCGGCGCGCAGGGCCCGCCGTAGGCGCCCGGGCGTCAGTGCCCGACGGCGGTGATCGCGGCCGCCAGCGCGGCCGGCACGCCGGGGACCAGGACATGCCGCCCGTCCGTCACCACGTCGCGGCCGCCGACGATCAGCTGCCGGATGTCGGGCGCCGACGCGCTGAAGATGACGGATTCCAGTGCGGTCGCGGGGACGGTACCCGCCGTCCGCGGCGAGTCAAGCGCCACCGTGCAGAAGTCAGCGAACCCGCCCGCGACCAGGTCGCCGGCCTCCGGCCAGCCCAGGCTGGCGTGCCCGGTGGACGTCGCCGCCGCTGCCAGGGCGGCGGCGGTGAACTGGCCGCGTTCCTGCCGGATGAGGCGCTCGTTCAGCTCCACCCGGCGGGCCTCGTCCAGGATGTCGATAAGCGCGTGGCTGTCGCTGCCGAGGGTGAGCGGGCTGCCGGCGCTGGCGAGGTCCCCGGCCGGGCCGATCCCGTCCGCGAGGTCAGCCTCAGTCGACGGGCAGAGGCAGACGTGCACCCGGCCGCCGCCGAGCAGGCCGATGTCAGCCGCCGTCAGATGGGTAGCGTGCACCGCGGTGCTGCGGGGGCCGAGCGCGCCGGCCCCGGACAGCACCTCGGCTGGCGTGGCCCGGTGCGCGGCCAGGCTCGCCCTGTTCTCCGCGACCTGCTCGGACACGTGCGCATGAAGCGGCGCGCCGTACCGATGGGTCCAGGCGACGACTTCCGGCATCTGGCCGGGCGGGACAGCGCGAACGGAGTGAATCGCGGCGCCCGCGCGGGCATGCGCGCTGAGGCTGCCGGCTGGGTCTGGTCGGAGCGCATCCGCCCTGACGGCCCAGGCGGCGGCATCCGCGTCGCCGAACCGCAGCTGAGGGCCCTCGAGCGGCTGCTGGCGGCCGTCCGCGGACAGGCCGCCGGACAGGTAGCAGGTGTCCAGCAGGGTGATCCGGATGCCCGCCCGCCTGGCCGCCTCGATCAGCGCGCGGCCCATCTCGTTCGGGTCCGCGTAGGGCGCTCCGCCCGGCCCGTGGTGCAGGTAGTGAAACTCGCCGACGCAGCTGATTCCGGCCAGCGCCATCTCCGCGTACACGGCGGTGGCGAGCGCCAGGTAGCTGTCGGGATCGAGCCGGGCCGCCACCTCGTACATGCGCTCGCGCCAGGTCCAGAAGGTGCCGCGCGATGCCTGGGTGCTGCCGCGCAGCGCCCGGTGGAACGCGTGCGAGTGCGCGTTGGCGAGGCCCGGCAGCGTCAGGCCGGCCAGCCGGACGGCGCCGGACGGCACCTTCTGCGCGTCCGGTATCACGGCCGTCAGGCGGTCACCGGACGCCTCGATCAGCACGTCGGCGCGCAGCCCGAGCGCGGCCGACCAGGCGAGCTCGGCCAGCCAGACCCGTCCGGGCCCGGCGTCCGGGTCGCTCGCCGTCGTCACCGGCCCGCCAGGTCGGCGAGCACGGCTGTCAGGGCTGCCACCCCGGCCTCGCAGTCGGCCAGGTCGGCGCGCTCGGCCGGCGAATGGGACACCCCGGTCGGGTTGCGCACGAACAGCATCGCGGCCGGGATCCGTGCGGCCAGCACCCCGGCATCGTGCCCGGCCCCGGTCGGCAGCACGGGCGGGGTGAATCCGGCCGCCTCCAGCACGCCTGCCAGCCGGTCGCGCAGGCCCTTGTCGAAGCTGACCGGCGGCGTCACCGACTCGCGGCGGCGCCGGACGGCGACGCCGTGCCCGGTCGCGGCGGTCTGCGCGGCGCCCCAGATATCCGACACCAGCTGCCCGAGCGTGGCCTCGTCCGGCGCCCGCGCGTCCAGCCAGGCCGAGACTCCCGAGCTGATCGCGTTGGCCGCGCCCGGCTCGGCAACAACCCGCCCGATCGTGGCAAGCGCGTCCCAGTGCTCAGCGGCCGCGCGGGCCGCCAGCACGGTCTCCGCGTACGGGAGCATCGGGTCGTGCCGGTCGGCGAGCCGGGTGGTGCCGGCATGATCGGCCCGCCCGGCAAAGTCGAGCCGCCACCGGCCGTGCGGCCAGATTCCCTCGGCGATGCCGACCGGGGCCCCGAGGTCCACCAGCGCGCTGCCCTGCTCGATGTGCAGCTCCACGTAGGCACCGATGCCGCCGAGCAGCTCGTCATCGGGTCCGATCGCGCTCGCGTCCCGGCCCGCCGCCACCATGGCCTCGACCAGAGTGATGCCGTCCCTGTCCCGCAGCTCGCTCGCCGCCGCCGGGGTGATCTCGCCGGTGATGAGGCGGCTGCCCAGGCACGCGACCCCGAACCTGGATCCTTCCTCCTCGGTGAAGGCGGCCACGCCGATCGGCCGGGCGGGGCGGAAGCCCTGGCGGCGGAGCTCGCTGATCGCCGCGAACGCGGACACGACGCCGAGCGGACCGTCGAAGGCGCCCCCGTCCGGAACAGAGTCCAGGTGGCTGCCGGTCACGACCGCCTGCGGGCCGCCCGGCCGGCCCCACCAGGCCCACAGATTCCCGTTGCGGTCGCAGTCGGTGCGCAGCCCGAGCCGCGTCGCGGTCCTGGCGAACCAGGCCCGGCAGGCGGCATCCGGGTCGGTCCACGAGAACCGCTGGTAGCCGCCGGTGAGCTCGTCACGTCCCACCGGCAGCAGCTCGGCCCACAGCTCAGCGAACGCCATCCGCAGTCTCCCCCCAGTCCGGCGCGCTCGCGCCTTCAGAACGAGCCTGGCACTACTTCTGCATCGGGACACGGACGCCGCGCTCAGCGGCGACTTCGGTGGCGCGGTCGTAGCCCGCGTCGGCGTGCCTGATGACGCCCATTCCGGGGTCGTTGGTCAGCACCCGCTCCAGCTTCTGCGCCGCGAGGTCGGTGCCATCGGCGACGCAGACCTGGCCGGCGTGGATCGACCGGCCGATGCCGACGCCGCCGCCGTGGTGGATGCTCACCCAGGTCGCCCCGGACGAGGTGTTGACCAGGGCGTTCAGCAGCGGCCAGTCAGCGATCGCGTCGCTGCCGTCGGCCATGGCCTCCGTCTCCCGGTACGGCGAGGCGACCGAGCCGCAGTCGAGATGATCGCGCCCGAGCACGATCGGCGCCTGCACCTCGCCGCGCTGCACCAGCTCGTTGAACCGGAGTCCGGCGAGATGCCGCTCGCCGTAACCGAGCCAGCAGATCCGGGCCGGCAGGCCCTGGAAGTGCACCTTCTCGCGGGCCATGCGGATCCAGCGGGCCAGCCGCTCGTTATCGGGGAACAGATCCAGGATCGCGGCGTCGGTCGCCGCGATGTCGGCCGGGTCGCCGGAGAGCGCTGCCCACCGGAACGGCCCCCTCCCCTCGCAGAACAGCGGCCTGATGTAGGCGGGCACGAAGCCGGGGAACGCGAACGCCCGGTCATAGCCCGCCAGCTCGGCCTCGCCGCGGATGGAGTTGCCGTAGTCGAACACCTCCGCGCCGGCGTCCTGGAAGCCCACCATGGCCGCGACATGCTCGGCCATGGAGTCCCTGGCCCTGGTCGTGAATCCGGCCGGATCCTCGGCCCGCAGCGCGGCCATGTCCTCGAAGGCGACGCCCCTGGGCAGGTAAGTCAGCGGGTCGTGCGCCGAGGTCTGGTCGGTGACGATGTTGATGGGCGCGCCTATCCGCAGGAGCTGCGGGACTATCTCGGCGGCGTTGCCGAGCAGGCCGATCGACAGGGCCTCGCCCGCGGCGGCCGCCGCCACTGCCCGGCTGACAGCGTCGTCCACGTCAGCCGCCTCGACGTCGAGGTAGCCGTGCTCGATCCGGCGGCTGATCCGGGAGGGATCGCAGTCGATGCAGAGTGCGACGCCGCCGTTCATGGTGACCGCCAGCGGCTGCGCGCCGCCCATGCCGCCAAGGCCCGCCGTCAGCGTGATCGTGCCGGTCAGGCTTCCGCCGAACCGCTTGGCCGCGACCGCGGCGAACGTCTCGTAGGTCCCCTGGAGAATGCCCTGGGTGCCGATGTAGATCCACGATCCCGCGGTCATCTGGCCGAACATGGTGAGCCCCTCGGCTTCCAGCCGGCGGAACTCCTCCCAGGTCGCCCACTGCGGCACCAGGTTGGAGTTTGCGATCAGCACCCGCGGCGCCCACTCGTGGGTGCGGAAGATACCGACCGGCTTGCCCGACTGGACCAGCAGCGTCTCGTCTGCCTCCAGGTCACGCAGCGACGCGACGATGCCGTCAAATGCGTCCCAGCTGCGGGCCGCGCGGCCGGATCCGCCGTAGACGATGAGCTGGTCGGGATGCTCGGCAACCTCAGGATCCAGGTTGTTCATCAGCATCCGCATCGCGGCTTCCTGCGGCCAGCCCTTGCAGCTCAGAGAGGTCCCGCGGGGCGCACGGACCGGCCTCGCGCCTGCTGTCTTCGGCTCTGCGGTCATAAGTCAGCTCCTTCGGTGACAGGCATCATCATCTACTGCCGCAGACCGGGCTTGTCCAGCCGGGTGGGCCAGTCGGCAGCGTCAGCGCGGTATCTGGCCGTCAGTCCGGGCCCGCTCGCTCGCCATCCGCCAGGCCGGCCCTGACGGCGTCGACGACGCCGGGCATGGCGGCGCGCAGCAGCGTCAGCACGCGCTCATAGTCTTCCCGGTCGCCGGTGACCGGGTCCGGGACGTCCCAGCCTGCCCCCGCGGCCGGGTCGAAGCTGCCCAGCAGCCTGATCTTCGCGGCGCCGCGCTGGTCAGCCGCCTGCCGCAGGACCCACTGGTGCATGCTGTCGAGCGCGATGACCAGGTCGTGGCTGGCCAGCATGCCCGGCACGAACCGCGCGGTCTGGTGCTCGGTGGCATATCCGTGCTCACGCAGCACGTCCTGCGCCCGCGGATCGGCCGGCGCGTGCTCCGCGTCGACCCGGAGGCCCGCGCTGGTCACCTCGGCAGCGAGCCCCGCCTCGGCCAGCGCCCGGCGCAGCACCTGCACGGCCATCGGTGACCGGCAGGTATTGCCGGTGCAGACGAACAGCACCCGGTACTCCGGTGACTGCGGCACCGGTGCGGACATGACGGGCCTCGCCTTCTGCGGAGCGTCAGCGACCGGGTCCGGTCAGCAGAGCTCCGTCCGGCCCGCGGGTGCGGGCCGGACGGAGCGCGGTACTGCCTGTCCCGGCGTGGAGTGACCTAACTGGCTAGTTCGGCAGCCCTTCAGCCTTGAGCCAGCCCTGAGCCACGGTCGAGTAGTTCGCGTGGTCGAGGATCACGGCCTTGTCCATGGCCAGCAGGCCCGCCGTGGTGAGCTTGGCCGAGATCGCGTTCAGCGTGCTCGTGATCGTCGAGGTCATGGCCGGCTTGTAAACCAGCGGGAGCACGTTCTGGGCAGCGAAGTTGTTCTTCGGGTCGGCCAGCGCCACCAGGTGATCGGTGATGATCTGCGGCGTGGTCGTGAACACGTCAGCCGCCTGGACCTTGCCGTCGGTCAGCGCCGCCAGCGTGATCGGCCCGGACTCGTCGAGCGCGTCGAACTTCTTGAACGTCAGCCCGTAGTTGTTCTTCAGGCCGATGAGCCCGTCCGTGCGGGTCTGGAATTCCGACGGTCCGCCGAAGACCATCGTCTTGGCGAGCGGCCCGAGCTGCGCGATGGACGTCAGGTGGTGCGCGGTGGCGAAGGCCTGGGTCACCGTGACCGAGTCCTTGTCCTGCGCCGACGACGGTGTCAGGATCTCCAGGGTGCTCGGTAGCCCCGACGTCAGTGCCGCGTCGACAGCCTGGGTGGAGGCCGCGGTACTCGTGGTGTCGACCGACGTGGTCAGCAGCGCGCCGTTGTACTCGGGGATGATCGTGACGGCGCCCTTCTTGATCTCCGGGTAGTAGACCTCGCGGGAGCCGATGTTGAACTTGTCGGTGACCTTGACGCCCTTGGCCGACAGCGCCAGCGAGTAGATCTCGGCCAGCAGCTCGTTCTCCGGGAAGTTCGCCGAGCCGATCACCACGGTCTTGCTGGCGGACCCCCCGCCGAGCGGATTCGACGACTTACCCGAGGGGCTCGAGCTACCGCAGGCGGCGAGCGCGAGTGACGCTGTCACGGCGAGGCCAAGAGCCGCACCCCGCTTCAGCGTCGGACTGCTTGCGAACATTGCTAATTCCTTCCATCTCAATAGGAAAGAGATCTTACTTGGATGCACGGGCCTGCTGGCGCAGGCCCGCGGGGACCACGAGCCGCCGCAGGCCCACGAACAGGACCTGAACGGCCAGTGCCAGCACGACGATCACGGCCGCGCCTCCGGCGACTTCGCCGTAGTTGTTAGAGGCCAGCCCGTCGATGATGTAGCGGCCGAGACCGCCGAGTCCGATATAGGCCGCGATCGTCGCCGTGGCGACGACGAAGATCGCGGTGACCTGCAGGCCCAGCAGGATCAGCGGTACCGCGAGCGGCAGTTCTACCTTCCAGAGCACCTGCCACTGCGTCATGCCCATCCCGCGGGCAGCGTCCTTCAGGTCCGGGTCAACCCCCGAGACCCCTTCGTAGGTGTTGACCAGGATCGGCGGGATGCCGAGTGCCACCAGCGGTATCAGCCAGGTGAACGCGGAGAACCCGATCAGCACGACCAGCAGGATCAGCAGGCCCAGCGTCGGGATGGCACGCCAGATGTTGGCGATGTTGACCGCCGTGAAGCCGCCCCGGCCGTAGTGCCCGATCAGCAGGCCGACGGGCAGCGCGATCGCCGCGGCAATGAGCACCGACAGCGCGGTGTAGCCCAGATGCTGCAGCACCCGGACCGGGATCCCGTCCGGTCCGTGCCATTGCGCTGGCGACTTCAGCCAGTCCCAGGCGAAGTTGAGGAACCCCATGTCACATCCGTCCGGCCGTGATGGGCAGTACCCGTATCGGCCCGGCGGAGACCTGGCGGCCGCGCAGCCACGGAGTGAGCAGCCGCCGTACCGAGACCAGGATCACGTCGCAGATCAGCGCCAGCGCGATGATCAGTGCGATCCCGAGATAGATCTCCGTCGGAAAATCGCGCTGGAAGCCGTCGATGAGGAAGTAGCCAAGGCTGGGCACGCCGATCAGCTGCCCGACGCTGGCCAGACTGATGCTGGACACGACGGCGATCCGCAGGCCGGCGATGATGACCGGCACGGCCAGGGGCAGCTCGACCTGCACCAGGCGGCGGACCGGGGTGAAGCCCATCGCGGTGGCGGCCTGCCGGACCGACTCCGGCACCGATCTGAGCCCGTCCACGACAGCCGGGATAAGGATGCACAGCGAGAACAGCGTGAGCGGAATGATCACGGTCAGGTTGCCCAGCCCGGTGTAGTCGATGAGGACGACGAATAGCGCCAGGGACGGCAGCGCGTAAATCGCGCTGCTGAGCGAGAGCACCGGCGGATAGAGCCAGCCCCACAGCACGCAGGCGATGCCGACGGGCACCGAGACGATCAGCCCGATGATGGGCGGCAGCAGGCCAAGCAGGAGATTGTCGAGGGTGTACTGCCAGATCGATGTCCAGTTCTGCGGGATCCAGGACCACACCATGTCAGAGCACCTGCTCCGCCGGGTGCCTGGCTAGCGCGGGCGGCTCGCCCCGGTCCGCGGCATCCTCCGCGCCCCGGATGGCGTCCCGCAGCTTCTCGTAGCTGGTGGTGCCGGTCACCTGACCTCGCTCGTCCACGGCCACCGCCCGCTCGGTGCGGGACAGGATCGTCGCGTCGAGAGCGGCCCGCAGCGAGTCTGTGTCCGGCCGGAAGGTGTGCTCGACCGATGTCAGCCGCGCCTCCGATAGCGCCGAGGAGTCCGGCCGCCCCTCCAGATCGGCCACGGCGACCCAGCCGAGCGGCTCCCGCCCGGCGGAGATGACGAGCACCCAGGGCTCGCCCTCGCGGCGCGCGACCTCGATCGCGGCACCGGCCGTCGTGGTGCCGGGAAGTACCGTCTGCGTCTCAAGCGCCAGACCGGCCGCCGGGAAGAACGACAGCCGCCTGATACCGCGGTCAAAGCCGACGAAGTCCCGCACGTAGTCGTCGGCGGGCGCGCCTAGCAGTCGCTCGGGCGTGGCCACCTGCGCGAGGTGGCCGCCCGGCCGGAAAACCGCGACCAGATCGCCGACCTTAATCGCCTCCTCCACATCGTGCGTGACCAGCACGACGGTCTTGCGCAACTCGGCCTGGAGCCGGATCAGCTCATCTTGCAGCGCGGCTCTGACAATCGGGTCGACGGCGCTGAACGGCTCGTCCATCAGCAGCACCGGCGGATCCGCCGCGAGCGCCCTGGCGACGCCGACGCGCTGCTGCTGGCCGCCCGACAGCTGGAAGGGGTAGCGGCGCGCCATGGTGTCGGCGTCCAGGCCGACGAGCTGCATGAGCTCTCGGGCGCGTTCCCTGGCCTGACGCTTGCTGACGCCGTTCAGCAGCGGCACCGTCGCAATGTTGTCCTCGATCGTGCGGTGCGGGAACAGGCCGGTTTGCTGGATGACGTAGCCGATGCCGCGCCGGAGCTGCGACGCGTTCGCCTCGAGCACGTTCTGGCCGTCCACCAGTATCCGGCCGGACGTCGGCTCGACCAGCCGGTTGATCATGCGCAGCGAGGTCGTCTTGCCGCAGCCGCTCGGCCCGACCAGCACCATGATCTGCCCGTCCGGGATCTCCAGGTCGAGTGAGTCAACCGCCACGGTGCCGTCGGCGTAGCGCTTAGTGACGCTCTCAAAGGTGATCACGGCGCTTGACCTCTCCGTTCGGGCATGCGCAGTCGGGCTCGCACCCGGACTGGCGCGCAAGCGCACTGAGCCCGGCAGGGTATTCCGAGCGGGCCGAGGTCGCAAAATGCCTCAGTTGAGACAGCCTAAACCGGGGCGGCCGGTTATGCCGGGTCTGACACCACTACGTTACCTACCAATCCAGTAGGCAGAACGCCTGCCGGCGGCAAATGCCCGGGAGTACCATCGGCGCAACGCCGCCCCGGTGCTCGCGTCCGGTGCAAACCGGTCAGGAGGAGCGCATGACAATCGCCGCCACGACGCCTGATGGGGCGCGTCTCCCGGCCGGCCAGCAGGACGCTGACCAGGCCGTAGCCGGCCTGAAGCCAGGCTGGGGCGTCAGTCCGCAGCGACAGCGGGACATCGAGGAGACACTGCACGGCCTGGCACCCAGCAGCGGCCGCCTCTCGACCGGCCAGCTGCGGTCGCTGACCACCGAGCTGGCTCGGCGCCGTGAGCTGTGGTCCGATCTGGTCGTCCGCGATCCCGACGTGCGCTGGTACCTGCCGCTGCACCGGTCCAACTCCTGCGACGTGTGGCTGCTGGCCTGGGAGCGCGGCCAGGACACCGACTGGCACGATCACGGCGGGTCGTCCGGATCGTTCGCCGTGGCCGAGGGCAGCCTGCTGGAGCAGTACCGCGGGGCGAGCGGCCGCCTCGGCCACCGGCGGCTCAGCCACGGTCAGGCCGTGGCATTCGGCCCCGGTCACGTGCACGATGTCTCGCACGGCGGCGCGGGCTCGGCGACCAGCATTCACGCCTACTCGCCGCCGCTGACGGCGATGACGTACTACACCTCGACCGACTACGGCCTGATCGCCAGGCAGACCGTCGCCATTGACGGGCCGGAGGGCGGCCGGGGCCGTGGCGGCGCCGACACGGCGCTGGCCCGGGCAAGCGCCTCAGCGGCCCGCCTCAGCTCCACCTCGCTGCCCGACGGGGCCCCCGGCATCGACGAGCTGCTCGCCGAGGCCAGGAGCGGCCTGCGCCGGCTGCGGCCCGAGGCGGCGTTCGCGGCGCTCACCGACGGAGCCGTCCTGGTCGACATCAGGCCGCTTGAGCAGCGCATCGTCGAGGGCGAGGTGCCGGGCGCGATCATCATCAGCCGCAACGTGCTCGAGTGGCGGCTCGATCCGCGCAGCGACGCCCGGATTCCCGCGCTGGCCAGGTCGGAGCTGCAGTTCATCGTGATGTGCTCGGAAGGCTACGCATCCACGCTGGCGGCAGCGTCACTACGCCGCATCGGCCTGCCTGAGGCCACCGACCTGGAGGGCGGATTCCGGGCCTGGCAGGCGGCTGGCCTGCCGACCCGGCCGGCCCAGTCGCTGGGGTGAGGCGTCCGGCCAGCACCTGGCCCGGATAGCCTGAGCTGGAGGCGACAGCCAGCACCCAGGCCGGAATAATCAGGTCCGGGCTGCCGTTTGTGGTGGTTCGCGATCGGGTCCGGCTTGCCTGCCCGTGCACCCGGAAGCCGTGCACCTCGCAAGCGTGCAGCTCAGAGCACGGTGCCGCACGAGTAGCCGGGTGCCGGCACCCGGGACGGGGTCGCGGCGAAGCAGGACCGGGGGCAGGTACTGTCCCTCTCTACCAGCCGACAGAAACAGGTTCACGTACCCATGGCAGCTCCAGGCGGACCGCCGGCTGAGACGGGCACCGCGGCCAGCGCTGCGACCGACTCCAGCACGGCGTCCGTGCCCGGCCCGGCCACGCACCCTCCAGGGGACGGCGGCCCGGAGATCAACCATCAGCACCGGGACGTGTCAGGCGGCTGGCTGAGGCCGGCGGTGTTCGGCGCGATGGACGGCCTGGTGACGAACGTGTCGCTGATCGCCGGAGTGGGCGGCGCCCGGCTGTCGTCGCACAACATCATCCTGACCGGCCTCGCAGGACTGTCAGCGGGCGCCTTCTCCATGGCCGCCGGCGAGTACGTATCGGTCTCCTCGCAGAACGAGCTCGTCCAGTCCGAGGTCGAGAAGGAGCGCATCGAGCTCGAGACCAACCCGGCCGACGAACAGGCGGAGCTGGCTGCCCTGTACAAGATGCGCGGCGTCGACTCCGATCTCGCCGACGAAGTCGCCCGGCAGCTGTCCCGGCATCCGGAGGAAACGCTGAGCATCCATGTTCGCGAGGAGCTCGGCGTCGACCGCGACGAGCTGCCCTCGCCGCTCACCGCGGCCGGCGCATCCCTGGTCACCTTCGCCATCGGCGCGCTGATCCCGCTGCTGCCCTACCTGCTCGGCTTCTCCTCGCTCGCCGCGGCCGTCATCCTGGCCGCCGTCGCGGCGTTCGTCGGCGGCGGCATCGTCGCCAGGGTTACTGCGCGGCCGTTCCTGCGCGGCGCCGTGCGGCAGCTCGTGCTGGCCGCCGTCGCGGCCGCACTGACTTACCTGATCGGGTCGCTGGTCGGCGGCGCGGCCTGACGCGCACTGCCTGACCCGCGGGACCTGACTCCCCGCGCGGCGCCTGCGGCCTACCAGGAGTCGGTCGCGAACTCCTCGCCCGAGACGCCGCCGGAGGACGCCAGCAGCTCGGTGTCAGCATCGACCATCATGGCGACCAGCTCCTCGAAGCCGATCTTCGGCTCCCAGCCGAGCTCGTCCCGCGCCTTCGCCGGGTCGGCGCACAGCCGGTCCACCTCGGCCGGGCGGATGAACGCCGCGTCGGTGACGACGTGGTCGCGCCAGTTCAGCCCCGCGGCGCGGAAGGCAGTGTCGACCAGCTTCTCTACCGAGTGGGTCACGCCAGTCCCGATGACGTAATCGGTCGGCGAGTCCTGCGCGAGCATGAACTGCATGGCCCGCACATAGTCGCCGGCGAAGCCCCAGTCACGGCTCGCGGTGAGGTTGCCCAGGCGCAGCTGGCGCTCGTAGCCGAGCTTGATCTTCGCGACGCCCAGCGAGACCTTCCTGGTCACGAACTCGGGACCGCGGCGCGGCGATTCGTGATTGAACATGATCCCGGACACCGCGTACATGCCGTAGGACTCGCGGTAGTTCTGGGTGAGGAAGTGACCGTATACCTTGGCGACGCCATAGGGGCTGCGCGGGTGGAACGGCGTGCGCTCGTTCTGCGGCGACTCTGCGACCTGGCCGAACATCTCCGACGTCGACGCCTGGTAGAGCCTGATCTGGCCCCGGCCGGGGCTGCGGGACGCGCTGATCCCGCTGCACACCCGGATGGCTTCCAGCACCCGCAGCACGCCGAGCCCGGTGACCTCCCCGGTCAGCTCGGCCTGCTGCCACGACATCGGCACGTAGGAGATGGCGGCCAGGTTGTAGATCTCGTCAGGCTGCACCCGCTCCACCGCGGCGATCAGGCTTCCCTGGTCCAGCAGGTCGCCGCGGGTCAGCCGGACGTCGCCGAGCAGCTGCCGCAGGTGACCCATGCGCGGATGCGCCTGGCCGCGGACCAGGCCCCAGACCTCGTAACCCATGTCAACCAGGTGCTCGGCCAGGTACGAGCCATCCTGGCCGGTGATCCCGGTGATCAGCGCGCGTCGTGTCAGCGGTGCCTCCGTGGTAAGCCTTCGTCGCGGCAGCTTACAGATACCGGACAGGCGCGGGACAGGCCGGCTTACGAGTGGGGCCAGACGGAACGCAAGTGAACCGCTTGGTAATGTTCGCTGCCTAGGGGGGTCACGCGGGTCGCCCGTTCGCCGGGCTGCCAGTGGCGAGACAGGAGGCGCGAACCTGCGTGAGTACCGCAGCCGACGAGGTCAGCCCAGCCGCCATGCCGTTCGCGGGCCCTGCGGCCGAGCCTGGTTCCGGGTCGCCTGGTCACCGGGATCCCGACGGCCCGCTCCGGGTCTGCCTGCTCTCCTACCGCAGCAAGCCGCACTGCGGCGGCCAGGGGATCTACCTGCGCCACGTGTCCCGCGAGCTGACGGCGCTCGGACATCATGTCGAGGTCTACTCCGGTCAGCCCTACCCTGAGCTGGAGCCAGGCCCCGAGCTGATCGAGCTGCCGAGCCTGGACCTGTACCGTGACGACGACCCGTTCCGCACGCCGCACCTGCGCGAGTACCGGGACTGGATCGATGTGCTCGAGGTGGCCGGCATGTGGACGGCCTACTTCCCTGAGCCGCTGACCTTCAGCCTGCGGGCGCTGCGCGCCCTCCGCACCCGCCGCGGCGACTTTGACATCGTGCACGACAACCAGGTGCTCGCCTACGGCAACCTCGGCATCCCCCGGCTCGGCCTGCCGCTGGTCACCAGCATCCACCACCCGATCAGCGTGGACCGGCGGATCGAGCTGAAGGCTGCCCGCGGCCTGCGGAAGATCCCCAAATGGCGCTGGTACTCATTCGTCGGGATGCAGGGCCGGGTCGCCCGCCGGATCGGCCCGGTCATGACCGGCTCGGAGTCATCGAAGGCCGACATCCTGCGTGACTTCAGGGTCCCGGCGGAGAACGTCAAAGTCATTCCGCTCGGGGTGGATACCCGGCTGTTCCACCCGAGGGCGGGAACGCGCGTTCCGGGCCGGATCGTAGCCGTCGCCAGCGCCGACTCGCCGGTCAAGGGCGTGGCTACCCTGCTGCGCGCTTTCGCCAAGCTGTCGACCGAGCGCGCCGTATCGCTCACCCTGGTCAGCAAGCTGGTACCCGATGGCCCGACAGAGCGCCTGCTGGGCGAGCTGTCACTGGCCGGCAAGGTGCGGTTCGTCAGCGGCATCAGCGACTCCGAGCTTGCCGAGCTGGTTGCCAGCGCCGAGATCGCCGTCGTGCCGTCCCTGTATGAGGGATTCTCGCTTCCCGCAGTCGAGCACATGGCGTCCGGCACCCCGCTGGTGGCCAGCCGCACCGGAGCGCTGCCCGAGGTGACCGGCGACGCGGCGATGCTGGTGCCGCCCGGCGACGCGGAGGAGCTGTGCGCCGCGCTGCGCACGCTGCACGACTCGCCCGCTGATCGCGACCGGCTGTCGGCGGCGGCGCTCGCCCGAGTCGCCGAGCGCTTCGCGTGGCCCGCCGTGGCCAGGGCGACCGTCGCCGAGTACCGGCGGGCGATCGCCGCCAGCCGCGCGCCCGCGGCCCTGCAGGCCGGGGAGGCTGCGCCATGCTGACCGTTGACTTCACAAGACTTCCCATCCAGCCGGGAACGAGGCTCCTCGACCTCGGGTGCGGCGCCGGCCGGCACGCGTTTGAGGCCGCGCGGCGCGGCGCCGAGGTCGTCGCACTGGACACTGATCACGGCGAGCTGCAGCAGGTATCGGCGATCGCGGCCGCCATGTCCGAGGCAGGCGAGCTGCAGTGCCCGGCGTCGATTACGCCCGCGGCCGGCGACGCTACCGCGATGCCGTTCCCTGACGGCAGGTTCGACATTGTCGTCGCTGCCGAGGTACTCGAGCACATTCCGCACGACCAGCGCGCGATCAGCGAGATAGCCAGGGTGCTGACGCCAGGCGGAATCGCCGCGGTCACGGTCCCGGCTTGGCTGCCGGAGCGAATCTGCTGGGCGCTGTCCGACGACTACCACAACGTGCCAGGCGGGCACCTGCGCATCTTTACCCTGCATGAGCTCGAGACGAAGCTCACCAGGGCCGGACTCACCGTCGGCGATCATCACCATGCGCACGCGCTGCACTCGCCGTACTGGTGGCTCAAGTGCGCGGTCGGCGTGCACGACGACAAGCACCCGCTCGCCAGCGCCTACCACAAGCTGCTGGTGTGGGACATCATGCGCAAGCCGGCCCTCACCCAGCTGGCCGACCGGGCACTGAACCCGCTCATCGGCAAGAGCCTGGTGGTGTACGCCACCAAGCCGGTCACGGCGGGAGTGAGGCCCCGCCCGGCCGCGCCGGAGAAGGTGCATGCGGCAGCCTGAGCACCTGGCTGCGCCCGGTGGCTTGCCGGGCACGAGCGGCCAGGTGCCAGAGGTACAAGGCATACTGTCCGCGGCCCTGGTGGCGCAGACCGGGCGGGCGATCGCGGTCGGCCAGCAGGCGGACGGCTCGATCGGCTGGCCGGATGGCCACGTCGATGCCTGGAACCACATCGAGTGCGCGATGGCGCTGTCGGTCTGCGGTCTGCGCGAGGAGGCGCGCCGCGCGTACGCCTGGCTGGCCAGCGCGCAGCAGCCGGACGGATCGTGGCCGGTGCAGGCAGCCTGCGGCGGGGTCATCGAGGAGTGGACGACCGAGAGCAATCACGCGGCGTACTGCGCGGTCGGCGTCTGGCACGAGCTGCTGGTAACCGGTGACGAGGAGTTCGCCGCGCAGATGTGGCCGGCTGTCCGGGCGGCCATCGGGTTCGTCACCGGCCTGCAGACGCCGCGCGGCGAGATCATCTGGCGGCGGCACGAGGACGGCACGCCGGACGGCTACGCGCTGCTGACCGGAAGCTCGAGTATGTACCAGAGCCTGCGCTGCGCGATCGCGCTGGCCGAGCGGATGGGCGAGCCGCAGCCCGAGTGGGAGCTGGCCGCCGCGCAGCTCGGGCACGTGGTGGCGTGCCACCCCGAGGCGTTCGCCGACAAGAGCCGCTTCTCCATGGACTGGTACTACCCCGTGCTCGGCGGCGCCGTCCGCGGTGCGGCCGCCGAGCGCATGCTCAAAGCCGGCTGGGACACGTTCGTGGTGCCGGGTCTCGGAGTGCGCTGCGTCAGCGACGAGCCCTGGGTGACTGCCGCCGAGACCTGCGAGCTGGCGATCGCGCTGGAGACGACCGGCCGCCGCGATCAGGCGCTGGGGCTGTTCGAGCAGATCCAGTTCCTTCGCGCCGGGGACGGCAGCTACTGGACGGGCTGGCAGTTCGAGAACGGCAAGCACTACCCGCATGAGCAGAGCAGCTACACCGCCGCGGCGGTCGTGCTGGCCGCCGACGTCCTGGCCGGCGGTTCCGGTCCGGCCGCGCCGTGCACCGGCGGAGCCGGGATCTTCCGGGCCGGAGCGGCCTGCCCTGCGGCCGGGTCGGGATCCTGCGGCTGTGCCGCCGAGTCACCGTCCGTCGGGCGGGACGCGGGCATCGCGAGCCGCGGTCAGCACGCCGACTCCGGCTGACAGCACCACGACAGTCGCGTCAGCCGATACCTTCGGCGGTTCGCTCCAGGACCCGCAGCGAGCCGGTCACGCTGACCTCCGTGAAGGCGCCGGACGCCAGCGCGCGCAGGTAAACGCGGTAGGGCGCCTGCCCGCCGTCGGCTGGGTCAGGGAAGATGTCGTGGAACGCGAGCGCCCCGCCGTGCGCTACCCAGGGCGCCCAGCCCTCGTAGTCCGTCACGACGCTGGCGTCGCTGTGCCCGCCGTCGATGAACAGCATGCCGAGCGGCGTCCGCCAGATCCGCGAGACCTCAGCCGAGGTCCCGATGACCGCGATGACATGCTCCTCCAGGCCCGCCTCGGCCAGGTTGGCGCGAAAGAACGGCAGTGTGTCCATCCGGCCGGTTCGCGGATCGACCACCTCAGGATCGTGGTACTCCCAGCCGGCCTGATTCTCCTCTGAGCCGTGATGGTGATCGACGGTGATGACCTTCTGGCCGGCCTGCGCCGCCGCTGCCGCCAGGTAGATGGTCGACTTACCGCAGTAGGTGCCGACCTCCCCGATGGGTCCGACTGACGCGTACTGCTCGGCGGTCCGGTACAGCGCCAGGCCTTCCGCCGGCGGCATGAAGCCCCTCGCCGCCTCGGCAGCTAGCCTGAACTTGTGCTGCATGGGCATGCCGTACAGTCTGCGCCACGGCGGGCTCGCAACCCGTGGCAGGGCGCGCGAACGAGGAAGGAGCCGGCCATGAAGGTAGTAGCTGACTGGGACGCCTGCGAGGCGAACGCGGTCTGCGCGGGCCTGGTGCCCGAGGTCTTCGAGGTGGACGACGACGACAACCTGAACATCCTGGTGGACGAGATCCCGGACAGGCTCGTTGACGGCGTTCGGCATGCGGTTCGCTCTTGTCCCAAGGCGGCGCTGCGTCTGACTGAGTAGAATCGCTGCGGGCAGCCGGCAGACGGGGGACACAGCGTGACGTGGTGGAAGCGGCGGACCGGCGAGCCCGAGCCGCGTGAGACTGGCTCGCGATCCCGGACGCGGCTGCTTGCCGCCGCCGGAATTGCGGTAGTCGTCGCCGGCGCCGGCGCCCTCGCAGCGACCGGAGCGCTGGCATCCGGCGGCGGCGGAGCCGCGCCTGCCCGTGCGCCGGCGAGTCCGGTACGCACGAGCCCCGGCGTGCGGAACGGCACAGCATCGCCGGTCGCGCCCGGCGGCGGCCTCACCCCCGCTCAGGTGCGGGCTGCCTACGGCCTGCCCGCCCTGACGAGCCTGACCGGCCCCGGCCTGCTGAAGGGCATCACCGGCAAGGGCGAGACCATCGTGCTTGTCGACTCGTTCGGCTCTCCCACCATCGCCGCCGACCTCGTGCACTTCGACAAGTTCTTCGGCGTGCCTGCCCCGCCGTCGTTCCGGGTGATCCAGCCGGCCGGGCCAGTGCCGGCCTATCACCCCGGCAACAGCAACCGGGCCGGCTGGGCTGCCGAGACCACGCTGGACGTCGAGTGGGCGCACGTGATGGCGCCCGGCGCCCGGCTGGTGCTCGTCGAGACCCCGACCTCGGAAAACGAGGGCACGACCGGCTTCCCCCAGATCGTGACGGCCGAGGAGTACGTGCTTCGCCACAAGCTCGGCCAGGTCATCAGCCAGAGCTTCGCCGCGACCGAGCAGACGTTCCCGGCCAGGTCCCATTACGCCGCGATCCGGAATCTCCGGGGCGCCTACCAGCTCGCCTACCGTGACCACGTCACCGTGCTGAGCGCGACCGGCGACGAGGGCGCGACCAGCTTCCGGTACAACATGGTCGACCTGTACACCACCAGAGCCGTGTCCTGGCCGTCGACCGATCCGCTGGTCACCGCAGTCGGCGGCACCCAGCTGGACCTGACTGCCAGCGGCGCGCGCAAGGCCCCGGACGTCGCCTGGAATGGCAGCGGGGGGGGCCGGTCACTGGTGTTCGGCCGGCCGGCCTATCAGGACAGCGTGAAGGGCCTGACCGGCTCCTACCGGGGCGTTCCCGATATCTCCATGGACGCGTCCTGTGCCAGCTCGGTCGCGATCTACGGCAGCTTCTATCCCGGCCGCCGCGGCCAGTGGAGCCCGATCTGCGGCACGAGCCTGGCCACGCCGCTCTTCGCCGGGGTCGTCGCGCTCGCCGATCAGTACGCCGGGCATTCACTCGGGCTGATCAACCCGGCGCTCTACCGGCTCGAGGCGGAGCACGCCCGCGGCATCGTGGACATCACCAGCGGTAACAACACCGAGCACTTCAGCCAGAACGGCAAGCGCTACACGGTGCACGGCTTCAGCGCCGTCGCCGGCTACGACCTGGTCTCCGGCGTCGGCACCGTCGACGCACCGTACTTCGTTCCGGAGCTGGCGAAGGCGGCCGGCTAGCCGGAGTTCGCCGGGTCAGGTGAGCGCGCCCGACGCAATGGCAATGCCGACGGAGATGAGCACCAGGCCGGCAAGCTGTTCCCCCCGGTCACCCGTCCACTTGCCGATCCTGGCGCCAAGTTCCAGCCCGAGCAGCGAGAGCGTAACGCTGACGGCGCCGATCACGAGCGCGCCCACCAGGATCGAGGTGTGGTAGGTACCGAGCGCGAAGCCGACCACGAGGTTGTCCAGGCTCAGCGCGAACGCGCTGATCAGCAGCCGCCAGGATGTCACCGGGCGGGCCGCCGGCTCGGCTGTCACTGCGGCCGCCTGCTCGCCCCGTCCGTCCCCGTCACCCAGGCCGGCCGAGTTACCCGAGCCGGCACTGTCACCCAGGCCGGCCCCATCACCCGGGACGACACCGTCACCGGCGCGCGGAGCAGCACGGCGGCGGCGCTCGGCCGCCCCGGCACGGGCAGCGTTGACCAGGGCGTAGGCGCCGACGGCGATCAGCAGCCCGGCGCCCACCCACCGGGCGGCGTGCCCGAGCGGCCCGGCGACCTGCTCGCCCAGCAGCAGGCCGAGCACCGGCATCCCGGACTCGAACGCACCGAAGATGAGGCCGACTCGCAGCCTGGTCCCCGCGTCGACGCCGGTGACCCCGATCGCGATCGCGGCCGCGAAGTTGGACAGCCCGACGGAGGCCGCGACAAGGAGCAAGGCCAGCACCCGGCTACGGTAACCCGGAAGTACACGTGCCGCGCTACCCGTGGGCGAGACGTCAGGCCAGCCGAGCAGGCTCCCGGACGGTCGGACCAGCGCCCGCTCAGGCGTGCCGGTACTTGTCCGGGATACTGCCTTCGACGTGCAGCAGCCGGACCCGGTCGGCCCGGTAGATGTACCGGGTGAGCCTGATTGGCCGGTCGGTGGTGTAGGACGTGCGGTTCACCACGATCACGGGCGTCCCGCTCACCAGCTTGAAGAAGTCGAATTCGCGCGCGTTAGGCATCCGCGCCCCGATCTCGTCGACGAACCCCTGCTGTGGATAGCCAAGCTGGGTCAGCAGCCCGATGCTGCCCAGCGTGATCTCCCCTGCCTGTTCCAGGGCCGTGCCCTTGGCCAGGTCGCTGGGATAGTAGGAGTGGATCAGCTGCCATGGCACATCGCCGATGAAGTACTGGGAGCGGCGGACAACGACCGGGTCACCGGCCGCGAGATCTAGCTTCTCCGCCACGCTCGGGCTGGCCGAGCCGGTCTCCACGATCAGCCGCACCATCTCGGAGTCGTCCGCCTGGGTGCTGACGACCGGTAGCGCCATAGACGCATGCTGCTCACGCGGCAGCGTGCTCGTCCGGGACAGCAGCGCGGTGAACGGCTTTGTCGGCTCGACCACGAAAGTGCCCAGGCCCTGCCGGCTGACGACCAGGCCCTGGTTGATGAGCAGGGCAATGGCCAGCCGCACGGTATTCCGAGACGCGTCGTACTCCGTGGCAAGGTCGGGCTCGCTCGGCAGCCGCCGGCCCGGCTCCAGCGCCCCGCTCGCGATCTGGCCACGCAGCCGGTCAGCGATCTGCTGGTACTTGGGATGGGCCATGGTCACCCTCCTCACCCGGCCGGTTACTCAGAGATTTACCCGTTCCGATTGTTTCAAACACTGGACTCATTGGTATGAGTCCAGTGTCCAATACCAGTCGCAAGGGTAGCGCGGGTCAGCAGGGTGGCGGAACACGCCACGCCGGAGTGCACGCCTCCGAGGAGCAGTACATGATCATCCTGCTAGTCGTGGCCGCGCTGGCGGCCGGGGCACCGCTGGTCGCGGCCGTCGTCGTCACGGTCGCCAGCCATCGTGAGGAATCAGCGCATTCCCTGACCGGCCATCCGCCGGGCGCCATTGCCGCGGCGGCCCGTCGTCTCGTCTGCCCGGCCAGCCCCCGGAGCCTCCTCAGGAGGCCAGTCCGCAAGCCAGCGCGGCACCTCGTGAGCGCGGAGACTTCCGCACGCCAGAACGTGTAGTAGTCTCCCCCGAACCGGAAGCCGGCGTCTCCGGTTACGCTGCAAGCCATGCGCGTCGCTCTCGGCCAGCTCCCTGTCAGCTCGGCACCGCAGGTGAATCTCAGCCGCGTCCGGGCCGCCGCCACAAGCGCCGCAGCGCAGGGAGCCGAGCTCATCGTCTTCCCCGAGGGCACGCAGGCCCGGTTCTCGGCCGACCTGCGTGCTGTCGCCGAGCCGCTGGACGGCCCGTTCTCAGCGGGCCTGGCCGACATCGCCAGGTCGGCGAAGCTAGCCGTGGTGGCGAGCCTCTTCGAGCCAGCACCGGACGGCCGCGTCTACAACACCACCGTCGGCTACGCGGGCGATGGCAGCCTGGCCGCCGTGTACCGCAAGATTCACCTGTTCGACGCACTCGGCTACCGCGAGTCCGACAGCGTGGCACCCGGCAGCCAGGTCGTCATCGCCAGGCTCGGCGGCCTCTGCGTAGGGTTCATGACCTGCTACGACATCCGGTTTCCGGAGCTAGCGCGGGCGCTTGCCGCTGGCGGCGCTGACCTGCTGGTGCTGCCGGCGGCCTGGGCGGCGGGCACGTTCAAGGAGGAGCACTGGGTCACCCTGATCCGGGCTCGCGCCATCGAGAACACCATCTGGGTGGCCGCCGCCGGGCAGGTGCCCGACCCGGACGAGCGCCCCACCAGGGCGCCGACCGGAGTAGGCCGCAGCCTGCTGGTCGACCCGATGGGCGTGGTGCGCCTTGATCTCGGGCCAGCCGAGGGCCTCGGCGTCGGCGACGTGGACACCGCGCAGACCGCGGCCGTCCGGGCAGCACTGCCATCGCTGGCGAACCGCCGGACGGACGTCCTGCCGGCCGGGACGACACCGCCGGCTGCCACGCGCTAGCTACCCCGCCGCGACCCGGCGGGCTGGACTGGGGAGCTGGACCCCGTTCCTGATCGCATCTCGCTCTTCTTCACTGATGCGGTCAAGGAACCGCCGCAACGTCAGCCGGTGATCCCCGCCAGACCGCAGGATCTCCGCCATCAGCCGCGCGTCGTGCTCCTCCCGGCGCTCGGCTGGCCAGTAGCGCCATGCCCGGCCGTACTTCTCCCGCCGCAGTACGCCCTTGCCGTGCAGGATCGTCATCACCGTCATCACGGTCGTGTAGGCGACCGGTCTGCCATAGTCCAGTCGCTCGCGCACCTCCCGGACGAGGTAGGCCCGGTCCTGTGACCAGATCACATCCATGATCGCGCTCTCCAGCTGGCCGAACTCGCGCAAGTCTCGCCACCTCCGGCCTCCACCTAAGCATTCTCAGCTGGCAGCGCCCGCCGGGCGGGCGAGCGACTTCCGCCGGCGGTGCAGGAAATCGGTACCGGGGCAGTGGAAGCTACTCCGGCCGGCTCAGCTGAGCACGGTGCCGCCTGACAATCCAGACGGCGATCGCCACGACGACCACGGCCCCGATCGCGATCGCCAGGCCCGCGCCCACCCGCCGCTCGACGACGGCGTACGCGGAGCCGGCCAGGTAACCGAGCAGGCAGTAGCCGGCTCCCCAGATCAGGCCGCCGAGCACGTTGTAGACGGCGAAAGTCCGGTACCTGACGCCGGCGGCGCCGGCCGCGGCCGGCATGATCGCGCGGACGATCGCGACGAACCGGCCGAGCAGGACGGCCGTGCCGCCCCGGCTGTTCAGTGCCGACCGCGCGCGCTCGGTGCCGCCGCGCACCCGGTTCAGCGCCCTGGCGGCAAACAGCCGGTCCCCCATCCGCCTGCCGATCTCATAGCCGATGAACGGTCCGGCCACAGCGGCGGCCACAACGATGACAACCAGCAGCGGCAGCGACACGTGGCCCCGGCTGGCCAGGACGCCGCCGAGGATCGCCGCGATCTCGCCGGGCAGAACGAAGCCGACGAAGACCGCCGTCTCGCCGAAGACAAGGGCCGCGATAACGAGATAGGCCAGCCATCCGTGCAGATCAGTCAGGCCGCTGGCCAGTGAGCTCACTCTCGTTGTCCTTCCGCGGCGGCCGGGCGTGGCCCCGGTGCCGGCGTTCCGGTTATCTCCAGACCCGTAGTCTTGCGCGCATCGTCATGATCTAGTAGGAAATCATGCGATGCTGAGCGAGGGACCGGGAAGGGGACTGGGAATGCAGGCCGCACAGCCCTTCCCGGCCAGCCCGGCATCCGGGGATTTCCCCGACAGCGGGCCGCACTCGCGTCCCGGCGGGCCGCACCCGCGCGCCCGCGGACGCCACACCGGAGTCCAGCCACCCGGCGCACCGCCGCCTGGAGCACTGCCGGGCGCTCGCGGACCGGCCGAGCTCACTCGCCGGATCAGCCGCGATGGCTCGACCGGCTTCCTCGCCGAGCCAGCCCGCTACTGCCTGTTCGCTTCGCTCGCCTGCCCGTGGTCGCAGCGAGCGCTGATCGTGCGGCGCCTGCTCGGGCTCGAGCGCGTGATCGGCCTCAGCCTGACCGACCCCGTGCCGGGCGAGCACGGCTGGCACTTCCCCGGGGAGGCCGGCAGCCGTGACCCGCTCTCCGGAGCCCGCTATCTGAGCGAGCTCTACCTGGCGACTGATCCCGGCTACCGCGGGCGAGTCAGCCTGCCGCTGCTCTGGGACACCCGCGCCCAGCGGATCGTGACAAACGACGCAACGCAGATCACCGTCCAGCTGGAGACAGAGTTCCGGGCGTTCTGGCGGCCGGGCGCGCCGGACCTATACCCGGCGGACCAGCGGCGGGATATCGACGCCATCGCCACGCTGATCCACCACACCGTTAATAACGGGGTGTACAAAGCCGGGCTCGCTACCACGCAGACCGACTACGAAGAGGCGTTCGACGCGCTGTTCACGACGCTCGACGCCCTGGAGGAGCGGCTGAGCAGGCGGCGGTTCCTGCTCGGCAGTGAGGTCAGCGATGCTGATGTGCGGCTGTTCCCCACGCTTGCCAGGTTCGACGCGGTGTACAGCCTGCTCTACAAATGCAATCTGCACCGGCTCGCTGATTACCCCTCGCTGTGGGAATACGCCCGCGACTTGTACCAGCGCCCTGGCTTCGGGGACACCACTGACTTCGTGCAGATCAAGCGGCACTATTACCAGACGCAGGTCTGGATTAACCCGACCGGGATTATTCCGAAAGGTCCCTACGTCAGCTGGCTCGAGCCGCACGGACGAGACCGGATGCGGGGCTAGGCTGGGCAGGTCAGGCTCCGCAACCGGTCAGGCCGCCGGCTGCGGCGCGCCCGGTGCGCTGACCGTTCGGGACTAAGCGCCCTAACCGGCTAGCTATGCCTGACGGGTAGCCTTATCATGCGCGCACTGACAGCCAAGCAAGCTCCGGAAGAGGGCGATGTCCGCCGTGTCTCCTGAGTCTCCGCACACTTCCGCGGATCTCACCAAGTCGTCAGCTAACTCCACTCAAGCGACCGCCGAGCAGGCGCCGGGCAGTTCGGACGGACGAGCGGACTTCGGGTCTAATCAGTGGCTCGTCGACGAGCTCTACCAGCGTTATCAGGCTGATCCCGGCTCCGTGGATCAGGCCTGGTGGAGTTTCTTCGCTGACTACCAACCGCAGCCGGACTCGAGCGCGGCGCAGAGCACGGCACGGCCGCCAGCGCCAGCCACCGCCGGTCAGCCCGGCGCGGGGAGCCAGGGTGGTGCCGGCCAGCCAGGGACGGGTCAGCCTGATCTCGGTGCGGCAGGTGCCGGTGCGACAGGTGCAGGCGGCCCCGGGTCGGCCAGGCCCGGCGGGCCGGCCGTCGCGTCGTCAGGCGCCGGCGCCGCTGCGCCCGCTGGCGTGCGTCCCGGCAGCAGCCCAGCGGCGGCAGCAGCGCCCGGCCCGCTGGCGCCGGGCGGGACCGTCCCGGCGGCGGCCAGTCCGAATGGAGCGGCCGCGCCAGCTGCGCCAGCTGCGCCTGCCCCGGTCAGCCCCGCGCCAGCGAGCGCGCCAGGTGCCCAGGGCGGCGGCGCCAGCCAGGCCGAGGAGGCCGTGCGGCTTCGCGGGGCGGCGGCCCGGACGGCAGCCAACATGTCCGCCAGCCTGACCGTCCCGACCGCGACCAGCGTTCGGCCGATCCCGGCGAAGCTGGTCGTCGACAACCGCATCGTCATCAACAACCACCTGGCCCGCGGGCGGGGCGGCAAGATCTCCTTCACGCACCTGATCGGCTACGCGGTCGTCCGCGCGCTCGCTGTCGCGCCGGCGATGAACTACTCCTTCGCCGAAGTCGACGGCAAGCCGGTGCTCGTGCAGCCCGAGCACGTCAATCTCGGCCTGGCCATCGACGTGCGCAAGGACGACGGCTCCCGGCAGCTGCTCGTGCCGAGCATCAAGAACGCCGAGACGATGGACTTCCAGCAGTTCTGGATGGCCTACGAGGACGTGATCAGGAAGGCCAGGACCGGGAAGCTGACGGTCGAGGACTTCGCGGGCACCACGATCAGCCTGACGAATCCCGGCACGATCGGCACCGAGCACTCCGTGCCGCGGCTGATGCCCGGCCAGGGCTGCATCGTCGGCGTCGGCGCCATGGAGTACCCGGCCGCCTACCAGGGCGCGTCCGAGGTCACGATGGCCAGGCTGGCGATCAGCAAGACCGTGACGCTGACCTCCACCTATGACCACCGCATCATCCAGGGCGCCCAGTCCGGCGAGTTCCTCCGGATCGTGCACGACCTGCTTCTCGGCGGCGACAGCTTCTACGACGACGTGTTCAAGGCGCTTCGCATCCCGTACGAGCCGGTCCGCTGGGTGCAGGACATCCCGGCCGGGCACGAGGACGACATCACCAAGGCCGCGCGGGTCTACGAGCTGATCCACGCCTACCGGGTGCGCGGCCACCTGATGGCTGACACCGACCCGCTGGAGTACCGCCAGCGCAAGCACCCGGACCTGGACATCAACCAGCATGGGCTCACCTTGTGGGACCTTGAGCGCGAGTTCACCACGGGCGGGTTCGGCGGCAAGCCGCGGATGCAGCTCCGCGAGATCCTGGGCGTGCTGCGTGACTCGTACTGCCGCACGGTCGGCGTTGAGTACATGCACATCCAGAATCCCGAGGAGCGGGCCTGGATCCAGGCGAGGGTCGCGCGGCCGCACGGCCGCGCCGACCATGACGAGCAGCTGCGCATCCTGTCCCGGCTCAACGTGGCCGAGGCGTTCGAGATGTTCCTGCAGACCAAGTTCGTCGGGCAGCGGCGCTTCTCGCTCGAGGGCGCCGAGTCGCTGATCCCGCTGCTGGACGCGGTGCTGACCGCTGCGGCCGGCGAGCATCTGCACGAGGCCGTGATCGGCATGGCGCACCGCGGCCGCCTGAACGTGCTGGCCAACATCGTCGGCAAGTCGTATGCCCAGATCTTCCAGGAGTTCGAGGGCAACATCGACCCGTCGACCACGCACGGCTCCGGCGACGTCAAGTACCACCTCGGCGCCGAGGGCAAGTACACCGGCGCCGACGGCGCGACGATCCCCACCTCGCTGGTGGCGAACCCGAGCCATCTCGAGGCCGTCGACCCGGTCATGGAAGGCGTCGTCCGGGCGAAGCAGGACGTACTCGACATGGGCGAGCCGGGGTTCACCGTGCTGCCGGTGATGATTCACGGCGATGCCGCGTTCGCCGGCCAGGGCGTGGTTGCCGAGACCCTCGAGATGTCCCAGCTGCGCGGCTACCGCACCGGCGGCACCGTCCACATCGTCGTCAATAACCAGGTCGGCTTCACGACCTCGCCGGAGTCCTCCAGGTCGAGCGTGTACTCCACCGACGTGGCCAGGATGATCCAGGCGCCGATCTTCCACGTGAACGGCGACGATCCGGAAGCCGTGGTCCGCGTGGGCCTGCTGGCCTTCGCCTACCGGCAGTCCTTCGCCAAGGACGTCGTCATCGACATGGTCTGCTACCGGCGCCGCGGGCACAACGAGGCGGACAACCCCTCGTTCACCCAGCCGCTGATGTACGACCTCATCGACGCCAAGCGCTCGACCAGGAAGCTGTACACCGAGTCGCTCATCGGTCGCGGCGACATCACCATGGAGGAGGCGGAGCAGGCACTCCGCGACTACCAGCAGGAACTGGAGCGCGCCTTCACCGAGACCAAGGACGCGATCAGCCGTCCGCCCGACCCCGGTGCGCTGCGGAAGCCGCAGCCAGAAGTCGACGACACGGTCAACTACTGGAGCGTTCCGACGGCCATCCCGGAAGAGACCGTCAAGCGGATCATCGACACCCAGGTGACGCTTCCCGACGGCTTCAGCGTCCATCCGCGGCTGCTCCCGCAGCTCCAGCGCCGGGCGGCCATGGTCGAGCAGGACGAGATCGACTGGGCCACCGGCGAGCTGCTTGCCTTCGGTGCCACCCTGATCGACGGCCACGCCGTCAGGCTCATCGGCCAGGACTCGCGCCGGGGGACGTTCGGCCAGCGGCACGCCGTGCTCGTCGACCGCAATACCGGCGAGGAGCACACACCGCTGCGGGCGTTCAACTCGCCGTCCTCGAAGCTGCACATCTACGACTCGCTTTTGTCGGAGTACGCGGCCGTCGGTTTCGAGTACGGCTATTCCGTCGCCCGGCCGGACGCGCTGGTCTGCTGGGAAGCGCAGTTCGGCGACTTCGTTAACGGCGCGCAGACGATCATGGACGAGTTCATCAGCTCAGGCGAGCAGAAGTGGGGCCAGCGATCCGGCGTCGTGCTGCTGCTTCCGCACGGGTACGAGGGTCAGGGCCCCGACCACTCCTCGGCGCGAATCGAGCGGTTCCTCTCGCTGTGCGCGCAGGACAACATGACGGTGGCGGAGCCGAGCACGCCGGCCAGCTATTTCCACCTGCTGCGCTGGCAGGCACTGTCCAACCGGGTGAAGCCGCTGATCGTGTTCACCCCCAAGTCGATGCTGCGGCTCAAGGCCGCAGTCTCGCCGACGGCGGACTTCACCACCGGGTCGTTCCAGCCGGTGCTCGGTGACCACGACGTCAGCGACCCGGCCGCCATCCGGCGCGTCGTACTCTGCGCCGGCAAGATCTACTACGACCTGGCCGAGCGCCGGCGCGCGGCCGGCACCTCCGACACCGCGCTGGTCAGGCTGGAACGGCTGTATCCGCTGTCGTCCCAGCAGATCGCTGCCGAGCTCGGACGGTACCCGGAGTCAGCCGAGCTGATCTGGGTCCAGGACGAGCCAGCCAACATGGGCGCCTGGCCGTACATGGCGCTGCACCTGCCGGAGAAGACCGGCCGCGGGATCGCGGTGATATCCCGGCCGCCCAGCTCGGCACCTGCCTCGGGCTCGGCCAAGACGCACGCAGCCGAGCAGGCGGCGATCCTTGAAGCGGTCTTCCCGAAGAACGGCTGACGTTGTACTTCACCGATCGCGGAATCGAGGAACTCGAGGAGCGGCGAGGCCCGGAGCAGGTGGCGCTCAGCTGGCTGGCTGAGCGCCTCCGTGACTTCGTCGACGAGAACCCTGATGCTGAGGCCACGGTCGACAGGCTCGCGAGCTGGCTCGCCCGGCTTGACGAGGAGACAGACGAGTAAGTAGCGGGCTTTCCCGTCTGAGGTTGCCTGACGTCGAAGACACGATACATCTTGACTTTTGGCTGACGCGACATATCGTTTCGAGTGAAGGACTACGATCTTGGGGACGAGGCGCATGGCCTGGTACTGGCCAGCGTTCGACGCCCCCCAGTATGGCGGTGAGGTTAAGTGAGCCCAGTTTTCCGGCACGGCAGGCTCCGGCTGTACCTGCTGAAGCTGCTCGACGAGTCACCGCGTCACGGGTACGAGGTCATCCGGCTGCTGCAGGACAGGTTCATGGGCGTGTACGCACCGTCCCCGGGCACCATCTACCCGCGCCTCGCCAGGCTTGAGGAAGACGGGCTGGTCACGCACGAGGAAGTCGACGGCAAGAAGGTCTACAGCATCACCGACAAGGGCCGCGAGGAGATCCGCTCCAGACTCGGCGACCTGGCAGATCTCGAGGATGAGCTGACCGAGTCGCTCCGCGACGTCGCCAGGGGGATCTCCGAGGACGTCCGCGACACGGTCCGGACCATCCGCGAGGAGCTTGCGTCGGCTGCGCGGGAGTTCCGGACCGACGGCGGGAAGCCCGCGGGCGGCTCCGGCAGGCCAGGCGACAGCGCCGGCGGTGGCGGTGGCGGCAAGTCTGACAAGGCTGACAAGGCCAGCCAGAGCGGCCAGGGCGGCAGCGAGGAAGCCCGCCGCATCAGGGACGAAGCGCGGCGGACCCGCGAGCAGATGCGCGCGAGCTTCCGGGAGCAGAGCCGCAGCCATGGCGACTGGGCCGCGTGGCAGGGCTGGTCCGGCAGGTCACCGTGGAGCGCCTGGTCAGACTCGACCGATAGCCGGGAGGAGCCTGGCGCTTCAGGCGGCGAGCCCGGGTCGGGCACTTCGCAGGATAAGCCGACGAGCGGCACTGGCCCGCGGTCCCGGCGTCCCGGCCAGAATCCGTTCAGTGATCTCGAGCGCATGGCGATCCAGTTCGCCACCGAGCTGCGCGCTGCGGCGAAGCAGACGGGCAACCTGGGTGAGCGTTCCCTGAATGACCTGCGGGACATCCTGACCGATACGCTCGCCAAGGTCCGGGTCGAGGTGTTCGACGACAACGGCGACACGGGCCGCGATCAGGAGCGCCCGGCCGGCGAAGAGCCGCCGAGCGCGCCCGGCAAGACAGGCGACCACGGCGACGACGACGCCAGGCCAGCGGCAGGCTGACCCCGCTCACGCGGCGGCGATCGTCCGCGTGACGATGTGCGGCAGCCGTCCTGGTGAGCGGGTGAGCGTGGCCTTGATCGTCTTGGCGACGTCCGCCCTGGCCGACCGCAGGAGCGCAGGCCGGACGTGCTGCACCAGTATCCCCTGCGCTGTCATCCGCGCGGCTCGCGCCAGTGTCCGTTCCCAGTCGACCGGAGACAGATGCCACGCTCGCGAGTCGACCTCGACGACGACACCATAATCCGGCCACCATGCGTCCGGCTCGGCGAGGAACTCACCGCCAGCGAACAGCGCCGGGTTGTAGAGCGGCGCCGGCAGCCGGAACTGCGTGACCAGCGAGTGCAGATCGGCCTCAGCCACGGATCTCACGCCGTCAGATACCTCCGCCAGCGCGACCCGGAGCCGCGCGGAACCCTGCGTCGGGCCGAGGTTCGGCTCCCGAGCAAGCTGCCACACCTCGACCTTGCCGCGCTGCACGCCTGATGCCACCAGGTCCCTGAGCTCGGCCATGTCCGTGAGCTGGCGGACAGTGTCAGCGATCGCGCGGTCCAGCGGAGCGTAGCTCACGCATCCGTCCCGGTAGTCAGCCCCCGGCAGGATGCTCGTGCGTCGCAGCCGGACGAAGCCGGCGTCGCTTCTCCGGTGGCGCTGTGGAACAAGGACGTCGACCAAGCTGGCGTGGCCGACTGGCAGTCCATGCCATGCGACGGCAGCTAAGCCCGTGATCGCGATCGCGCGGCCCGCGTATAGGAATGCGGCCACAGCGCGCTGCTTCTCGCTAAGGCTGCCGCGGCCATCCAGGTACACGCCAGGCAGGACCACCTGCCAGTGCCCGTGAGGCCTAGTCCGGTAGCGAATGGCCTTGTCCGTCAGCTGGCACTCAAGCGCCTGGGCGCGGCCGACAATTCCGTGCTGTCGCTCCAGGATGCTCGCGAGCCGGGCGTGCTCAAAACGGATCACATGCGGCATGGTGAAAGCGTGTCAGCCGCGTCTGACAGTGCCCGTGCCATATCTGCTGCGCGTTCATGGGGCGTGCCACCGGAACCGCCGCACCCAGGACAAAATGCTCCTTATAGCTGTTAAGTCAGCATTCGTTTTCAGCCTGCGGGTTGGGGCGGATATCCGGCGCCGGCCGGCGCCGACCCAGGTCAGACCGTGAAGACCACTTTCCCGAACAGGTCGCCCTCGATCATCGCCGCGAATCCGTCGCGCGCCTGCGTGAGCGGCAGGGACCGGTCGATCAGCGGCCTCACTCCGGTCTGGGCGCAGAACGTCAGCAGCCGGGCCAGCTCGTCGCGGGTCCCCATGGTCGACCCGATGACCGACAGCTGCAGGAAGAACACCCTGGACAGGTCCGCGGGCGGAATGGAGCCACTGGTCGCGCCCGAGATCACGATGGCGCCGCCTGGTCGCAGCGACCGCAGCGAGTGGGCCCAGGTGGCCTCTCCCACCGTCTCCATCACCGCGTCGACCCGCTCCGGCAGCCGCGCGCCCGTCTCGAAGACCTGATCGGCGCCGAGTTCCAGCGCCCGCGCGCGCTTGCCCGCGCTCCGGCTCGTCGCCCACATCCGGTAGCCCGCCGCGCTGCCCAGCCGGATCAGGGCCGTCGCCACGCCGCCGCCGGCGCCCTGCACCAGCACAGTCGCCCCCGGCCCGATCGGCGCGCGGTCGAACAGCATCCGGAAGGCAGTCAGGTAAGCAGTCGGCAGGCAGGCCGCCTCCTCGAATGAGAGGGCCGCGGGCTTGGGCACGACATTCCGCCGCGGTACCGCCACCCGCTCCGCGAATGTCCCGTCGTAGCGCTCGGACAGCAGCGAGCGGCCGGGATCGAGGGTCTCGTCACCGCCGGCGACCATCGGGTCGCCGATGACGGCGTGCACCACGACCTCGGTGCCGTTCTCGTCCACGCCTGCCGCGTCGCAGCCCAGGATCATCGGCAGCCGGTCCGCCGGAAGCCCGACACCGCGCAGCGTCCAGACGTCATGATGATTCAGCGCAGCGGCCCGGACCGACACCGTGGTCCAGCCGTCGGGCGGCTGCGGCTCCGCGTGCTCGCCGAGTTCCAGGCCGGCGAGCGGATTATCGGCGTCAAAACGGGCTGCGGTAACTGCGAACATGACTTGGACCCTAGCGACCGGCCTTTCCGAAGCGCACCCCGGGCTGGTGATGGCCCCGCCGGCGAACCGCGGCCCGGCGCAATAGGCGAGCCGGCCGCCAACGCGAGCCAGCCGCGGCACACGGCCGCGACGAATGCGGATGGACGAAAGAGCGATTATCCTTAGTAGCCGTCCGACTACTTAGAGTACACTCGGACATCGTTCTCAACCGGGTAAATGTAATGGGTTATGTGATCAGGATGCCCGCGTGGCCAATGGTGACTGTGCCATACTCTTTGCGGGAAGCGGCCACCTGATTACTCCTAGCAGGTAAGGACCGTAAGGACCGTAAGTGAATCTCTCGTCGTACGCGGAGCTGGCGGTTCGCCTTGCCAACACGGCAGTCCAGGCTCCCGGCGAGCCGGACCCGCTCGGCTCGGCTGACGCATGCGCAAGCGCCCTCGGTGACTGCCTGACTGGCCCCGTCACCCGGCGCGATCTTGCCGTGCTCGCTTACCTGCGGGACGAGTTCAACGCGATCTTCCATGCCGCCGCTGCCGGCAACGACGAGCAGGCGACCGCCCAGGTCAACGCCCTCCTCCTGCAGTTCCCGGTCCAGCCGGAGCTGGTGAGTCACGATGACCAGCGCTGGCACGTCCACCTGGCGCCGCATGGCTCGGTGGCGGACCAGTTCGCGGCCGGGGCCGTCATCGGCGTCGCCCTCACTGTTTCTCTTGTCGGCGTAAGCCGGCTCGGCGTCTGCGCAATTGCGTCCTGCCCGCGAACCTTCATCGACGCCAGCCCGGGAAAGTCGCGGCGCTATTGTGCCGACCACGCAGCAGCCAAGGGCAATGTCAGCACGCTGCGCCGTCAGCCGGACAGCCTGCCGCAGCGCACCACTGCGGAAGATTCCCCTGGCGCACTCCCGCCGCGCGCTACGCCAGCCGCTAGCTAAAGCTGCTTGTTACTTTTTCTTTACGTCCCTGACTGGACCAGTGATCCGCACCCAGTTGGCGACATCGCGGGCGCATAGCCTCTGAGCTGGCATTATGTTCTCAGCCCGGCCCGCGGCACGTGTCCGAAGAGCGACTTTTTAGTGACTCGCGTTACCGAAATGACGCCAAGTGACTTCTTCCCCGCGCCCAAGTCGATCATTACCATGAGGCCTACTCAAGGGCCGTATGGCCTACGTATGCGGACCGGAAAGAAGGTTCGACCATGGCAGCTGAGTCTGTCGCTACTGAAGTCAGACCGGCAGACGTCGGCCTCAAACGAGAGATGGGGCTGATCGGCGCCACATGGGCGTCCGAGACGTCGATCATCGGGTCGGGCTGGCTCTTCGGAGCTTTCTTCGCAGTGCAGGCCGCCGGGCCCCAGGCCCTGATCGGCTGGGTCATCGGCGGCGTCGCGGTTATCATCCTCGCCCTCGTGCACGCCGAACTGGGCGCGATGTACCCGGTCGCAGGCGGCACGGCACGGTTCCCGCACTTCGCCTTCGGCAGCGTGGCCGGTATCTCGTTCGGGTTCTTCTCCTGGCTGCAGGCCGTCACCGTGGCACCGATTGAGTGCTTCGCGGTCATGCAGTACGGCTCGTACTACTGGCCGAGCCTGTACAACCCGACCAAGGGCGTCACCACCGGTACCGGGTTTGCCGCCACCATCGTGCTGATGGCCATCTTCACCGCCATCAACTTCCTCGGGATGCGCCTGTTCAGCAGGGTCAACAGCGCGATCACCTGGTGGAAGGTCGCGATCCCCGTCCTGGCCATCATCGTGCTGGCGTTCAAGTTCCACCCCGCCAACTTCAACCCGCCTGGCGGCTTCGCACCGGGAGGCCTGAAGGCCCTGTTCACCGCTATCCCGAGCGCGGGCATCGTGTTCGCCTACCTGGGCTTCGAGCAGGCTGACCAGCTGGCGGGCGAGATCAAGGATCCGCAGCGCAACCTGCCGCGGGCGATCATCTACGCGGTACTGATTGGCACGGTGATCTACTGCCTGCTCCAGGTCGTCTTCATCGGCGCGGTGCCATCTGACCTGCTGAAGCACGGATTCGCTGGCATCTCGGCCACGAGTCCGATCGCGATCGGCCCGTTCGCTGGAGTTGCCGGCCTTGCCGGACTCGCCTGGCTAGCGACGATCCTGCGGATCGACGCGTTCATCTCACCGTTCGGCACCGGCCTGATGTACCAGACGTCCACCTCCCGGGTGGGCTATGGCCTCGCCAGGAACCGGTACTACCCGCAGATCTTCGCCAAGACCGACAAGAACGGCATCCCGTGGATCAGCCTGCTGTTCGCGTTCGCGTTCGGCCTGGTCTTCCTGCTGCCGTTCCCGAGCTGGAAGTCACTGGTCAGCCTGGTCACCGGCGCGAGCGTGCTGATGTACGCAGGCGCCCCGCTGTCGCTGACGGCCTTCCGCCGCCAGGTACCGGATGCTGAGCGGCCGTACCGGATGCCAGGCGCGATCTGGCTGTCCCCGGTCGCCTTCATCATCGCCAACATGCTCATCTACTGGTCGGGCCTCGAGGCGGTCTGGAAGCTAGGCGTCTGCATCGTCGTCGGCTACGTGCTGATCGGCATCTGCATGGCCTTCGACAAGGAGCGCCCGCCGCTGGACTGGAAGTCGGCCCAGTGGCTGCCGGTCTACCTGGTCGGCATGGGCATCATCTCCTGGCAGGGCCAGTTCTCCGGCGGCGCTGTTAAGGCCCCGGTGAACACCGGCCACCTGCACTTCGGCATCGACATGCTGGTGGTCGCGGTCTTCAGCCTGGTGATCTTCTTCTGGGCGCAGGCGACCAAGCTGCCTCGGGACGAGATGCAGCTGCTGGTGGAGAAGCAGGCCGCGCACGGCGGCGTCGATCCCGCAGCGCACTGATCATCGGTTACGGCAGGCCGGCTTCGCTCCCCCCGGGGGGCGGAGCCGGCCTGTGGTTTCAGTGCGGCCGGCGCGGCCAGTACCGCAGCAGCATCCTGCCGCGAATAAGACCGGCGGGAACGGGGCCGAAGGACCAGCTGTCCACCACACCGGCCGCGGTCGCGTTATCCGATTCCAGGAACCAGCCGCCCGGCTCCAGCCCGGTCGCGCGCTTGACGAGCAGCAGGTCAGGGCGGGCCGGATGCTGTGCGATGACAATCTGTCCGGGCCTGATGCGCGGCGGCCGGCTGTGCCGCAGCCCGCGCCACACCAGCAGCCAGTCACCCGGTCGCAGCACGGGTTCCATGGACTGCTC